>Ga0207664_10000523_pt1 | contig 27344 bp, 28 predicted proteins | sample LARL83metaG_FD_184349 | JGI IMG/M metagenome (GOLD analysis project Ga0207664, IMG submission 184349) | Corn, switchgrass and miscanthus rhizosphere microbial communities from Kellogg Biological Station, Michigan, USA - LAR L8-3 metaG... | ecosystem: Host-associated > Plants > Roots >... | reverse complement strand
CGCACTGCTCGTGGCCGCCGGACGCGGGGAACGCCTTGGCGCCGAGGGGCTCAAGGCGTTCGTCGTGCTGGCGGGCCGTCCGATGCTCGAGTGGAGCCTCGACGCGCTGCGGCTCGTGCCGGCCGTCGAGCGGATCGTCGTGGCGCTGCCGCCGGGCGTCCACGCGCCGGATGGGACGATCGGCGTGACCGGCGGCGCCGAGCGCTCGCACTCGGTGCGCGCCGCGCTGGAGGCGGCCGGCCCTGGGCCGGGCGACGAGCCGGTGCTCGTGCACGACGCGGCGCGGCCGCTCGCCGCGCCGGAGCTGTTCGAGCGGGCGCTGGGCGCGCTGGCGTCCTCGGGCGCCGACGCGGTCGTCGCCGCCGCGCGCGTGACCGACACGATCAAGCGCGCCGAGCGCGACGGCCGCGTGCTGGAGACGCTCGATCGCGGCGCGCTGTGGGCGGTGCAGACGCCGCAGGTCTTCCGCCGCGCCGCGCTCGCGCGCGCGCTCGGCCAGCCGGACGACGTGCTCGCGGCCGCGACCGACGACGCCGGCCTCGTTGAGCAGGCGGGCGGTCGGGTCCACGTCGTAGAGTCCCCGGCCGGCAACCTGAAGGTGACGACCCGGACCGACCTGCGGCTGGCCGAGCTGCTGCTGCGAGAGCGATGCTGACCGACTACCACGTGCACCTGCGCCCCGACGGCGCCGGCACGCCCGCCTCCGAGTACTTCACGCCCGGCAACGTCGCGCGCTACCGCGAGGCCGCCGAGCAGCGGGGGATCGCGGAGCTGGGCGCCTCGGAGCACGTCTACCGCTTCACCCAGGCGCTCGACGTCTGGCGGCACCCCTTCTGGCGCGAGAACGCGGTCGACGACATCGACGCCTACTGCGAGTTCGTCGCCGAGCAGGGGCTGAGGGTCGGCGTCGAGGCCGACTTCGTCCCCGGTCGCGAGGATCGCATGGCGAACCTGCTCGACGGCCGCCCGTGGGACTACGTGATCGGCTCGGTCCACTTCGTCGGCGACGAGGCGGTCGACCATCCGGACTGGGACATCTGGTCGACGCGCTCGGTCGAGCCGGAGAAGGTCTGGCGCCGCTACTTCGAGACGCTCGGCGAGGCGGCTCGCAGCGGCCTGTTCGACATCCTCGCCCACGCGGACCTCGTGAAGGTCTGGGGCGCCGACCGGCCGCGGCCCGACGGCGACCCGCGCCGCTTCTACGAGCTGGCGATCGAGGGGATCGCCGAGAGCGGGATCGCGATCGAGGTCTCGACGGCCGGGCTGCGCAAGCCGGTCGGCGAGCGCTATCCGTCCGAGTCGTTCCTCGCGATGTGCCTGGATGCCGGCTGCTCCGTGGTGCTCAACAGCGACGCGCACCACCCGAGACACGTCGGCTTCGAGTACGAGTCGACCGTCGCCTGGCTCGCGGATCGGGGCGTGCGCGAGCTGTGCGTCTTCGAGCGGCGCGCGCGGCGGCTGGAGCCGATCGGGTGAGGGCGCGTCGGTGATCGCCACCGGGATCGGCTGGGACGTCCACAGGCTCGTGCCCGGGCGGCCGCTGATCCTCGGCGGCGTGCGCGTCGAGAGCGAGCTGGGGCTGGAGGGGCACTCCGACGCCGACGTGCTCACCCACGCGGTGATCGACGCGCTGCTCGGTGCGATCGGCGCCGGCGACGTCGGCGAGCACTTCCCCGACACCGACGAGCAGTGGCGCGGCGCCGACTCGCTCGAGCTGCTGCGCCACGTCGACGCGCTGCTCGCCGAGCGCGGCGCCGCGGTCGTGAACGTCGACGCGACGATCGTGCTGGAGCGGCCGAAGCTGCTCGACGACAAGCCGGCGATGCGCGCGAACCTCGCCGACGTGCTCGCGCTCGATCCGCAGCGCGTCAACGTCAAGGCCACCCGCGGCGAGGGGATGGGCTTCATCGGCCGCGTCGAGGGCGCCGCCGCGTTGGCGATAGCCACCGTGGAGCTGCCCGGCGTGGTGGCCTGAGCGGCGCGCCGCTACCCGCTGTAGCCGAGCCCGACGCTGCCGGCCGGCACGAAGCTCCCGGTCGACGGGATGCCGTCGTAGGGGACGCCCGTCACCCCGGGGCACGCGCCCGCGATCGCGAGCTGGTGCGGCCACAGCGCGCCGGCGAGCGACCAGCCCGGACGCGGGTCGACCCATACGTTCGAAAGCGTGGTCGGGAACGTCGTGCAGACGCTCGGGTCGTCGTTGAGCCACAGCATCGAGCCGCCGCCGTCGAGCGTCGGCGTGGTCGTCGCGACGAGGTTCGTGTTCGAGATCTGCACCGAGCCGATCGGCCCGTCGGTCGGGTTGAGGGTCAGGCCCTGGAAGTTGCTCGACCCGGTGAAGTGGTCGATGCGCAGCGCCTTCACGCCGCCCCACGGCTGGACGTCGTCGCCGTGCCAGGCGCTCTGCATGCCGCGGATGTTGATGACGCGGTCGTACTCGAGCTGGACCGTCGCCTGAGGCGCGGCGACGTCGATCCCGTCCATCTGCGGACCGCTCGCGCCGTCGATCAGCACGCCCTCGATGTGGACGACGCCGGTGGCGCCCTTGACGTAGATGCCGGTGCGCTCGGCGGTCGTCGTGGTCGTCACCGACGACGGGATCGTCACGGAGCCGCCGACGATGAGGACGTTGTGGCCGCCCTCGAGGAAGGTGCCGCCGTACTTCTTCGTCGGCGGCAGCTTGACGACGTAGTCGCGCGTCGTGGACAGCAGGCTGTGCGTGTAGCCGGTCCCGAGCTGGATCGTGATCGGGTTCACGAGCGTCGGCCGCGGCCAGCGGAGGGTGACCGCCGACGCGCTGCCCGACGCGCACGCCGTCAGCGTGGCGAGCAGGGCGAGAATCGAGCGCTTGCGCATGGTGGGTGTTTCTCGACCCGGGGCACCGGGCCCTTGAGCGACGCCGGGCCCGACCTGGCCAACATACCGGTCTCCGGCACGCCATCGCCGAGATCCGCGCCCGGATAGGGTGCACGCGTGCGCTCGATCGTCCTGCACGACACCAGAAGCGGCGCCCTGCGGCCGCTGGAGCCGCGCGACCCCGGCCGCGTCTCGATCTACGCCTGCGGGCCGACCGTCTACGCGCGCGTCCACGTGGGCAACGCGCGGCCGTTCGTCGTCTTCTCGCTGCTCAAGCGCTTCCTCGCGCACGAGGGCTGGGACGTGACGTTCGTCGCGAACGTCACCGACGTCAACGATAAGATCTACGACGCCGCGCGCGCGGCCGGCGTCCCCAGCGAGCAGCTCGCGCGCGAGATGACCGCCGCCTACGTCGCCGACACCGACGCGCTCGGACTCGGGCGGCCCGACCACGAGCCGCTCGCCAGCGAGACGATCGCCGAGATCGTCGCGCTGATCCAGGCGTTGATCGAGCGCGGTCACGCCTACGCCGCCGACGGCGACGTCTACTTCGACGTGCGCTCGTATCCGGCGTACGGCGAGCTGTCGCACCGCCACGTCGACGACATGGACCAGGGGGAGGGAACCGATCCCGCCCGTCCGTCGCTGAAGCGCGACCCGCTCGACTTCGCGCTGTGGAAGGCGCAGAAGGAGGGGGAGGACACCGCCTGGGACGCTCCGTGGGGCCGCGGGCGCCCCGGCTGGCACATCGAGTGCTCGGCGATGGCGGAGACGCTGCTCGGCGTCGGCTTCGACGTCCACGGCGGCGGCTCGGACCTCGTCTTCCCGCACCATGAGAACGAGGCTGCGCAGACCGCCGCGGCACGCGGCGAGCAGCTCGCGCGCCTGTGGGTCCACAACGGGATGGTGCGGCTCGAGGGCGAGAAGATGGCGAAGTCGGTCGGCAACATCTTCCTGCTGCACGAGGCGCTCGCCGCGCACGGCCGCGACGCGTTGATCCTCTACTTCTGCGCCGGGCACTACCGCCAGCCGATCGCCTACTCCGAGGAGCGCCTGGCCGAGGCGGCGCGCAGCGTCGAGCGCATCAAGGACGCCGGCCGCCGGCTCGTCGCGGGCCCCTCGCCGCCGGAGCTGGCGCCGCTGCGCGAGGCGTTCCTCGACGCGCTCGCCGAGGACTTCAACACGCCCAGAGCGCTCGCGGCCGTGTTCGACTGGGTGCGAGAGGCGAACCGTCGCAGCGAGGCGGGCGAGCAGGTGGGCGACGCGGACCTGCGCGAGCTGCTCGGCGTGCTGGCGCTCGAGCACCTGCTCGACGCCGACGCGGCGGCTGGCGGTCCCGACGCGGCGGCGCAGGCGCTGCTCGAGCGCCGCCAGGCGGCCCGCGCCGCGCGCGACTTCGGCGAGGCCGACCGCCTGCGCGACGAGCTGGCCGCGCTCGGCTGGGAGGTCCGCGACGGCGCCGAGGGCGCGACGCTCGTCCCGCGCGCGTGATGCCGGCCTCCGGCTCGTCGCCGCGACCGCGCGCCCGGAGTGCGCCGCCCGCCGGTCCGATGATCCTCTACGGCCGCAACGCGGTCCACGAGGCGCTGCGGGGACCACGCGCGGTGAGCGCGGTGTGGGCGACCGAGCGCGCGGCACGCGAGCCGTGGCTGCGGGACGCGGCGGTGCGCACGGCCTCGTCCGAGGAGGTCGAGCGCCGCTGCGGCTCGCCCGACCACCAGGGGATCTGCGCCGAGGTCGCCGCCTATCGCTATGCCGACGCGGCGGAGCTGCTCGCCGCCTCCGACGCGCTGATCGTCGCGCTCGACGAGATCCAGGACCCGCAGAACCTCGGCGCGATCTGCCGCACGGCGGAGTGCGCGGGGGCGACCGGCGTCGTGATCCCCGAGCGCCGCAGCGCCGAGGTCACGCCCGCCGTCTGCAAGGCGTCGGCTGGGGCGGTGGAGCACCTCGCGATCGCGCGCGTGCGCAACCTCGCCGACTTCCTGCTCGCGGCGCGCGACGCCGGGGCCTGGTCCTACGGCGCCGACGGCGACGCGCGCACCGGCTACGCCCAGCCCGACTACCGCGGCAAGGTCGTGCTCGTGATGGGCTCGGAGGGGAGAGGCCTGCGGCCGCGCGTGGCGAGATCGTGCGACGAGCTGATCGCGCTGCCGCTGCGCGGCCGCATCGGATCGCTGAACGTCAGCGCCGCCGCCGCGGCGCTGCTCTACGAGATCACGCGCCACCGCGACCTCGCGGGCTGAGTCGTCCTGGATAGGTGTCGTGCTGCGACACCTATCCAGGACGACTCGCGCTGTCGCGGCGTGCGGATCGCCCTTGACAGGCGATCCATAACTTGGCATTCTGCCGCGTTCATAAGGGTGGACTTGAGCTTGAGGCTCAGTCTGGCCTGTCGAATACGACGATCGGTGCGGCGCCAGGGGAGGTAACGCGCCACGAAGCGACGGCCCGTGGGCACCACGGACCGCGAAAGGACATGCTCGTGGCTCGAATCTCCCAGAACGCTCATTCTCAGCTTCAGGTTGACGATGGGTTCCTGATCGCCCTTGCCAAGCAGGGGAACCCCGACGCGTACGACCGGCTCGTGCGCCGCTACTACGGGTTCGTGCGCCTGAAGGCCTCGTCGTACTTCCTCGCCGGCGGCGACAGCGACGACCTGATCCAGGAAGGGCTCGTCGGCCTCTACAAGGCGATCCGCGACTACCGCACCGACCGCGAGTCGAGCTTCCGCAACTTCGCGGAGCTGTGCATCACGCGCCAGATCATCACGGCCGTGAAGACCGCGACCCGCAACAAGCACACGCCGCTGAACCAGTACCTGTCGTTCTCCTCCTCGCCGTCGAGCGGCGCCGCCGAGGGCGAGCCGACGCTCGACGAGGTGATCCCCGGACCGAGCGTCAACGACCCGGTCAACCAGGTGATCAGCACCGAGGAGCTGCAGTCGCTCGTCGCCTGCCTCTCGACCGTGCTCTCCGAGCTGGAGTCGCGGGTCCTCTCGCTCTACCTCGACGGCCACTCCTACGAGGACGTCGGCAGGCGCCTGGACTGCGACACCAAGACGGTCGACAACGCGCTCCAGCGCGTCAAGCGCAAGGTCGGCGCCCACCTCGCCGCGCGCAACGTGCTGCTGTAGCGTCTCGCGCGTGTCGATCGTCCTGCTCGTCGTGCTGGTCGCGCTCGGCGCGCTGCTGCTGCTCGCGATCATCGGCGGCGCGATGGCCTCGCGCCGCAACCGCGCGGGCGCGACCGCGTTCGCCGAGAGCCTCGCGAGCGTCGACCGCCAGCTCGCGCACGCCGTCGCCGCCGACCGCGGCTGGGAGCGGACGGTGCTCGAGGACGCCGCGCGCCGCGCATTCGCCGAGCGCCGCCCCGGCGAGTCGATCGCCAGCCTGGAGCTCGTGCAGGTCGTCGACGAGCCCGGCACCGAGCATGACCTCGCGACCTTTCGCGTGGTGACGGCCTCCACCTCGGCGCAGGCCGCCCGACTCACGCTCGCGCGGCGCGACGGCGCCTGGCGCGCGACGGCGCTCGAGGACGAGCCCTGATCGCGCGCCTGCTGATCTCCTGCTCCGACCGGCCGGGCATCGTCGCCGCCGTCTCGCGCTTCCTCTTCGAGCACGGCGCGAACATCCTCGACGCCGACCAGCACTCGACCGACCCCGCCGGCGGGACGTTCTTCATGCGCATGGCCTTCAACCTCGACGGCCTCGACCTCGCGCGTGCCGACTTCGAGCGCTCCTTCGCCGAGCAGGTTGCGGCGCCGTTCGCGATGGAGTGGTCGATCGCCTATGCGAGCGAACGCAAGCGCCTCGCGATCCTCGTCTCGCGCGAGGACCACTGCCTGCTCGACCTGCTGTGGCGCTGGCGCAGCGGCGAGCTGGACGCCGAGGTCGGGCTCGTGCTCTCCAACCACCGCGTGGTAGAGGAGGACGCCGCGCGCTTCGGCGTCCCGTTCGCGCACGTCCCGGTCACGGCGGAGACGAAGCCGGCGGCGGAGGCGCAGATGCTCGAGCTGCTCGGCGGCGGGCGCTTCGACCTGCTCGTGCTCGCGCGCTACATGCAGATCCTCAGCGGGGACTTCCTCGCGCGCGTCGGCGCGCCGGTCGTGAACATCCACCACAGCTTCCTGCCGGCGTTCGCGGGCGCGGACCCGTACCGCCGCGCGAGCGAGCGCGGCGTGAAGATCATCGGCGCGACCGCCCACTACGTCACCGAGGAGCTCGACGCCGGCCCGATCATCGAGCAGGACGTCGTGCGCGTCAGCCACCGCGACGACCTCGACGCGCTCGTGCGCCTCGGCCGCGACGTCGAGCGCACGGTGCTCGCGCGCGCGGTCCAGCGCCACCTCGAGGATCGCGTGCTCGTACACGAGAACCGCACGGTCGTCTTCTGATCGGGCATCATCGACGTGCGATGGCCTACCGCCTGAGCTTCGACGACGACGTTCCGAGCAGCGTGCGGGCGTGCGCGCGCGAGCAGCTCGCCGGGGCGGTCGGGCGGCTCGAGCGCGCGGGAGAGGATCCGGTCGCGGCCGTCCACGAGGCGCGCAAGCACATCAAGAAGACGCGCGCGCTGCTGCGGCTCGCGCGCCCGGCGCTCGGAGACGCGGCCTACCGGCGCGAGAACGACGCCCTGCGCGACGCCGGCCTGTCGCTGTCGGGCACGCGCGACGCGGACGTGCTCGTGCAGACGGCCGCCTCGCTCGCGCAGCACGCCGCGGGGCGCCTGCCGGCCGACACGTTCGAGCAGCTCGAAGCGGCGCTGGCCGCCGAGGCCGCGAGCGGCCGGACGGGCGGCGGCGCGGCCGCCTCCGTCCTCGAGTCGGCGCTGGAGGCGCTGCGGGCGGCCGAGCGGCGCGTCGACGCGTGGCCGCTTGAGCGCGCGAGCTGGAAGCACGTGGTCGCCGGCGTCGCGCGCGCCTACGAGCGCGGCGCGAAGTCGTTCGGCGCCGCGCGCGCCGAGCCGACGCCGGAGCTGCTGCACGCCTGGCGCAAGCGCGCGAAGGACCTCTGGTACCACCAGCGACTGCTCGCGCCCGCCTGGCCGGCGCTGCTCGGCGCCCAGGCCGAGGAGGCGCACCTGCTGAGCGAGCTGCTCGGCGACGACCACGACCTCGCGGTGCTGGACGCGCGCCTGCGCGACGAGGCGGCCCCGCTCGCGCCGGCGGTCGACGCCGAACGCGCCGAGCTGCTGGCGCTCGTCGCGCATCGCAGCGAGCAGCTGCGCGCCGAGGCGACGCAGCTCGGCCGCCGCGTCTACGCCGAGTCGCCGAAGGCGTTCAAGAGGCGCATCACGCGCTATGTGCGGACCGCCCGCGCGGAGCGTCGCGCGGACGAGCCGGCGCTCGCGGAACCGGATTGATCCGCGGCGTCGCGGATAGCCTCCCGCGAGCATGAGACCGATCTGGCTCGCCGCCGCGGCGCTCCTGCTCGTCTACCTCGTCTGGCGTCGCAGGCGGCTCGAGCCGCCGCTGCTCGTCGGCGGCACGCTCGCCGCGCTCGCGATGGCGGTCCACGGGCTCGGGCTGGTGCACCTGCCCAACCTCGACCGGCTGCTCAAGGACGCCGGCTCGACGCTCGGCGCCTGGACCTACCTCCTCGTCGGGCTGGCGTGCTTCCTCGAGAGCGGCGCGTTCGTCGGCCTGCTGATCCCGGGTGAGACCGTGATCGTCGTCGGCGGCATGGTGGCGGCGCAGGGCAAGGTCGACGTGATCCTGCTGATCGCGATCGTGTGGGCGGCGTCGGTCGCCGGCGACCTGCTCAGCTTCGAGCTGGGCCGCCGGCTCGGGCGCGACTTCCTCGTGCGGCACGGCGGCGGAGTCGGGATGACCGAGGAGCGGATCCGGCAGGTCGAGCGCTTCTACGACCGCCATGGGCCGGCGGCGGTCTTCCTCGGGCGCTGGGTCGGGCTCGTGCGCGCCGTCTCGCCGTTCGTCGCCGGCTCCTCCGAGATGGCGCTGCGCCGCTTCCTGCCCTCCGACGTCCTCGCCGCGGGCCTGCAGGGGACGGTCCACGTGATGATCGGGTTCGTCTTCTGGCGCTCCCTCGACCAGGTGCTCGCGATCGCCAAGCGCGGCGCGGTCGCGCTCGGCGCGACGATCGCGCTGGTCGTGGGCCTCGTCGCGGCGGTGCGCTGGCTGCGCGTGCGCGAGAACCGCCGGCGCCTCGGCGCGTGGCTCGCCGCGCATGAGCGCACGCCCGTGCTGGGCCGCGCGATCCGCGGCGGCCGCGCGGTCGCGCGCCGGCTCGAGCGGCCCGCGCGCTTCGTGCGCGACCGCCTCACGCCCGGCGAGCTGGGGCTGGAGCTGACGACGCTGCTGGCGGTCGCCGCCGTCGGCAGCTTCGTGTTCGTCGGCTACCTGATCGTGCTGAGCCCGGTCACGACGCTCACGCCCGGCGACCACCGCGCGGTGCGCTGGGCGCACGCGCTCGAGGCGCCATGGCTGACCCAGCTCGCGAAGGCGCTCACGCTGCTGGGGACGCTGCCCGTCGCCGGCGGGGCGCTCGCCGTCTCGGCCGCGGTGCTGCTGGCGCGCCGCCACCGGCTCGAGGGGCTTGCGCTGCTGGCGGGACTCGTCCTCACGTACGTCGCCGTCCACGTCACGAAGGGCGCGGTCGACCGGCCGCGACCGCCCGACCGGCTCGTCGCCGCCAGCGGGTCGGCGTACCCGTCCGGTCACGCGGCCTACTCGATCTCCTGGGTCGCGATCGCGGTCGCGCTGCGCCACGCGGTCGAGCGGCTGTCCGCGCGCGCCGGGCTGCTGGCCGCCGGCGTGACGATCGCGCTGCTCGTCGGGCTCACGCGCATCTACCTGCGCGCGCACTGGTTCTCCGACGTGGCGGGCGGGTGGGCGCTCGGCGCGACGTGCTTCGCGCTCGTCGGGATCGCGGCGCTCGTGATCGGCTACGTGCGCGGCGACGGCCTCAGCGCCCGCTGAGCGTGCGCCGCAGCGCGACGCCGCAGAGCACGGCGGCGAGCAGCGCGACGAACGGCCAGAAGCCGCCGATCACGCCGGCGATCGCCAGCACGATCCCGACGACGGCGATCGCGCCCAGGCCGCCGGTGGCGAGCACGAGGCGGTAGGCGCGCTGCTCGCGCCGGCGGCGCGAGAGGTGCGAGGGGGGACGGCGCTCGATGTCGGCCATGGCGCCCATGATGGCACCTGGCGCAACCCGCCACGGGCAGGTCTAGACTCCGGTCCCGTGAGCTGGTTGGCGGTTCCACGCGGCTGGGTCGAGAGCTTCGGCGACATAGCGCGCTTCACCGCGGAGTGCTTTCGCGAGGTGTACGGCGGCCGCGTCTTCCGCTTCTTCGGCGAGGTGCTGCGCCAGTCCGGGCTGCTGATCCTCTCCTCGACGATCGTCATCTGGGGCCTCGTGTTCATCATCGGCCTCGAGTGCGGGATCGAGGGGGCGTACTTCACGCGCGCCGCCGGCACGCCCGCCTACGCCGGCGTCTTCACCGCATGGTGCGACCTGCGCGAGCTGGTGCCCTACGCGTTCGGCTACATGATGGCCGCGAAGGTCGGGACCGGCATCGTCGCGGAGATCGGCTCGATGCGGATCACCGAGGAGATCGACGCGCTCGAGGTGATGGGCATCAGCTCGATGACGTTCCTGTGCGGGACGCGCCTGCTGGCCTCGTGGCTGGTGCTGCCGTTCGTCTACATCGGCGGCGTCGCGGCGGCGTTCATAGCCTCCTATCTGGCGGTCGTGATCCAGATCCACGAGGTCTCGCCAGGCGGCTACGACCTGATCTTCTGGGCCTTCCAGAACCCGACCGACCTGCTCTACAGCATGCTGAAGGGCGCCTTCATGGCGACCGGGATCGTGTGCGTCGGCTGCTACTACGGCTACACCGCGCGCGGCGGGCCCGTGGGCGTCGGCACGGCGACGGCGAAGTCGATGGTGCTGAACATCGTCTACGTGCACATCATCGGCATGCTCGGCACGCAGCTCTTCTGGGGCGCGAACCCGCGCGCGCCGATCGGCGGCTGAGCGGGGCGACGTGATCGTCACGCCCGCCGTCCGCGACTACCTCGACGCGACACGGCCGACGGCTGACGCGCTGCTCGCCGAGATGCAGGCGCGCGGCGCCCGCGAGCGCATCCCGATCCTCGACGCGCAGAGCGGCGCGCTGCTGCACGTGCTCGCGCGCGCGATCGGCGCGCGGCGAGTCGTCGAGGTCGGCACCGCGATCGGCGTCTCGACGCTCCAGCTCGCGCGGGCGCTGCCGGCCGGGGGCGAGCTGGTGTCGTTCGAGATCGACCCCGAGCGGCACGCCGCGGCGCAGGCGTACGTCGAGCGCGACGGCCTGGCGGCGGAGGTCGACCTGCGCCTGCAGGACGCGCGCACGGGCCTCGCCGAGCTGCAGGGACTGTTCGACCTCGCGTTCCTCGACGGCGTCAAGGCCGAGTACGAGGACTACCTGCGCCTCGTCGTGCCGCTGCTGCGGTCGGGCGGCCTCGTCGCCGTCGACAACGTGCTGATGTCCGGAACGGTCGCCGAGAACCGCTCCGACGGCCACTGGAGCGAGCAGCAGATCGCCGTCGCGCGGGCGTTCAACGAGCGGCTGCTGGCCGATCCGCAGCTCGTCGCGACGATCGCGCCGGTCGGCGACGGGATCGCGCTCGCGGTCAAGCGCTGAGCGTCAGCCGGCCGCCGAGAGCGGCGGTCCGGGCAGTTCGTGCAGCGCCTCGGGCAGGTCTCGACGCGAGCGGATCCCGAGCTTGTCGTAGGCCGCCGCCAGGTGCGTCTCGATCGTCTTGACCGTCAGGAAGAGCGTCTGCGCGATCTGCCGGTTGGTCAGCCCGCTCGCCGCCATCTCCGCCACGCGGCGCTCGCTCGGGGTCAGCGACTCGACGCCGATCGGGCTCCACCGGCGGACCTTCTCGCCCGTGGCGGCGAGCTCGTCGTAGGCGCGCTTCGCGAGGCCCGCGGCGCCGCAGCGGCGCGCGAGCTCGAGCCCCTCGCGCAGCGGGGCGCGAGCGTCGGTGCGGCGACCCGCGCGGCGCAGCGCGGCGCCGAGGTCCGTGAACGCCTCGGCCCGCGCGAGCCGAACCGGCGAGCCGTCGAGCACGGCGACCGCCTCCTCGAGGGCGGCGAGGCACTCGGCGTCGTCCTCGCAGGTCAGCGCGAGCGCGCGCAGCGCGTTGGACAGCAGGCTGGGAGCGCCCCAGCGCCGCGCGTGCGCGAGCGCCGCCTCGGCCTTCGCCCGCGCGCGCTCGCGCTCGCCGGTCGCGGCGAGGGCGCGCGCCGCGCTGATGCGCGCAGGGGCCGCGGGCGCGCCGATCAGCCCCCATCCCTTCGAGCGGCGGTCCAGCTCGAGCAGATCGGCGACGGCCTCCTCCAGCCGCCCCTGCGCGAAGCGCAGCTGGCCACGCGCGGCCAGCACGAGCGCGAACACGAAGCCATCCGCGATCGGCCCGGTCATGCCGCCCGCCTCGATCTCCGCGTCGGCGGCGTCGAGCTCCCCGCGCAGCACGAGCAGGCTCGCGAGCACCGCCCGCATCACCACCTCGGCGACCCACAGCCTGCTGAGGCGGACGAGCTCCAGCGCCTGGCGAGCGTCCGCCTCGGCGACGAGAAGGTCGCCGCGCGCCCATGCGACTCCGCCGTTCATCCACAGGGCGGCGACCAGCTCGGACGTCGCGCCGCGCTGTCGCGCGTACACGAGCGCCTGGCCGGCGGCGCGCTGCGCCTCGTCCAGCCGGTCCGCATGGATCAGCGCGAGCACCGGGCGACCCGGCGAGAAGAACTCGGCCTGCTCGACGAAGATGCGGCCGTCGTGGGCGAGCGCGCGCCGCGCCGCCGCGATCGCGTCCTCGGCGGTGCCGTCGAAGGCGTGCCACTCGGTCGCGAGGGCGGCGACGAGCCGTCCGTCGGCGCTGTCCGGGTCGATCCGGTCGACGTAGGGCAGCAGCTGCGCTCGCGCGGCCGGCAGCGAGCGCTGCGCGAGGAAGTTGAGCTGCGCCTCGAGGCGGAAGGCGCGCTCGGCGTCCCCCTGCTCGTCGGCCGTCGCGATCGCGCGCTCGAGCAGCGGCGCCGCGTCGGCCGCGCGGCCGCAGAGGATCATCCAGATGCACACCTTCCCGGCCCAGCGGACGCGCAGCGCCGGATCCCGTTCCATCTCCTCCAGCACCTGCGGCAGGACTGCCGCGAACAGCTCCGGGTCCGGCGCGCGGATGCCGGCGGTGACGAGCCGGCTGAGGATCGCCGGTCGCAGGTCGTCCGGCGCCGGCTCGCGCAGCGCGCGCGTCAGGTAGGCGATCGCGGAGCGCGGCGCCCCGCGGCCGAGCGCCTCTCTGGCCGCCTCGCGCAGCGTCTCGACGGTCGCCCGCTCGCCGCGCGCCTCGGTCGCGACGAGGTGCGTCGCGAGCCGCTGGGCGCTTGCGCCGCGCGCGCGCAGCAGCTCCGCGGCGCGCGCGTGCGCCGCGGAGCGTTCGCCGGCGGCCAGGTCGGCGTGCAGCGCCGTGCGCACGAGCGGGTGGATGAAGCGCAGCGACGGATCCGGGTCGAGGATCGCGGCCCCACGCAGCTCGTCGGCGCCGGTCGACGCGGCGTCCGCGGCGAGCTCTGCCAGCTCGGCCACGAGGCCGTGGTCCGCGTCGTCGCCGAGCACGACGACCGCCCGCGCGACGGCCTGAGCCGCCGCGGAGAGCCGCGCGAGGCGCACGAGCACCGTGCGCGTCACCCGCTCGGGCGCCAGCTCGTGCACGCGCGGCGCCTGCTCGGCGCTCGGGCTGATCGCCTGCGCGGCGATCGTACGCGCCAGCTCGTGCAGCAGGAACGGGTTCCCGCCGCTGACCTCGTGGCAGGTCGCGGCGAACGCCTCCTCCGGCTCGCGCCCCAGCTCCCCCGCGAGCAGCGCGCCGGCGCCGGCGGGACTGAGCGCGCGCGGCACCAGGCGCTGCGCCTGCGCGTCGGTCGCGACCCGCGCGAGCGTGCTCGCGGCGCCCGCCTCGTCCGGCCGGCAGGCGAGCGCGAGCAGCACGGGCAGCTCCTCGAGGCGCGGCAGCAGGAAGCCGACGTAGTCGAGCGAGGCGGCGTCGGCCCAGTGGGCGTCGTCGACCGCGAGCAGCAGCGGCCGTTGCTCGGCGAGCGCGGCGGTCAGCCAGTAGAGGCCGTGCAGAATCGCGATCGCGTCGCCGGCGGGCGCCTCGCCGGCCAGTCCCAGCGCCGCCCGTGCCGTATCGGCGGCGCCCTCGAGCAGCCGCTCGCGGGCGGCCGGCGCGAGCGCGAGCAGCGGCGGCTCGAACAGCTGGCGCACGAGCGCGAACGGGAAGTCGCGCTCCAGCTCGGTCGCGCGCGCGACGAGCACCTGCATGCCGGCGGCGCGGCCCCGCTCGCGGGCGGCCTGCAGCAGCCGCGTCTTGCCGAGACCGGCGGCCGCCTCGATCACCGCGAGGCGTCCGGCGCCGGCGCCGGCCTCGACGACGAGCGCGTCGAGCTCGGCAAGCTCGCGCTCGCGCTCCAGCAGCGGCGGGCCGCTCACGCGATCTCAGGGGGCGGTTCAGGGTGCTCGCCCTGTGGCGGGCGCTCGCGCCGGCGCCGAGACTCCCGGGACATGAGAGGAGCGTGCCATGAAACGCGCGCCTGAGGCGCTGGTCCTCGGGCGCGTGCTGACGGGCTTCGAGGAGCTCGGCGACGTGCTCATCCTCACCGCCAAGACGCTGCTCTCGGCGATCCGGCCGCCGTACCCGTACGGCGGCGAGCTCGTCTCCCAGTTCCTGTTCGCGCTGAAGCTGTGCTGGGCGCCGCTCGTGATCACCACGTTCACCGTCTCGTTCGGGGCGCCCGGGTTGGAGGCGGCCGACTTCCTGACGATCTTCGGCGCGCTCGACCGCCTCGGCGGCTTCTTCGTGCTCGCCGTGATCCGCGAGTTCGCGCCGATCGTCTGCGCGATCATCGTCGCGGGCGTCGCCGGGACGGCGATCACGGCGGATCTGGGGGCGCGCAAGATCCGCGAGGAGCTCGACGCGCTGCAGGTGCTGGGCGTCGACCCGGTCAAGAACCTCGTCGTGCCGCGCTTCCTGGCGCTGATGCTCGTGACCGGGCTGTTCGACGTCTTCGCCGTCGTCGTCGGCATCTCCGGCGGCCTGCTCGCGAACTTCACCAACGGCGGCCAGGCCGGACAGTTCTTCGCGACGTTCCTGTCGAACGCGACGACGACCGACCTGTGGGCCTCGGTGCTCAAGTGCACGCTGTTCGGCGCGATCATCGCCGTCGTCGCCTGCTACAAGGGCATGACGGCCTCCGGCGGCGCGGAGGGGGTGGGCCGCGCCGTCAACCAGTCGGTGGTGATGACGTTCATGGCGGTCGGCGCGCTGAACTACGTCTTCACGCAGACACTGCTCGCGACCCACCCGGAGATCAACGTCATCCGCTGAGCGTTCGCGCCCCTCACACCATCGCCGCGCGCACCGCCACGACCGCTGCCTGCACGCGGTTGGTGACCTCCAGCTTGAGCAGGATGCTGGAGATGTGGTTCTTGACGGTGTGGCGGCTGATGAACAGCTCCGTGGCGATCGCGTCGTTGTCCTTGCCGGCGGCGATCAGGCGCAGCACCTCCTGCTCGCGTCCGGAGAGGACCGAGCGCGGCTGCGGCAGTTCGCCGGCGCCGCTTGCGCGCAGCCGGCGCACGAGCGAGGCGGCGACCTTCGGCGCTATCAGCGACTCGCCGGCGGCCGCGGCCCGCACGCCGGCGAGGATCGTCTCGGGCGGCGCGTCCTTGAGCAGGAAGCACGAGCAGCCCATGCAGACGATGTCGACCGCGTCCTGCCGGGTGCTCGGCGCGGACAGCGCGAGCACGTGCGTGGCGGGCGCGGCCTGCTTGACGCGGCGGATCGTCTCGCGCGCGTCCGCCACCGGGGTGGCGGGCGCGTCCGGGTCGACGACCGCGACGTCCGGGCGCAGGCGCTCGACGAGACGCACGCCCGACGCGACGCTCGGAGCCTCCGCGAGGATCGCCATCCCGTCGCGCTCCAGCAGCGCGCGCAGGCCCGTGCGGAAGAGCACGTTGGCGTCCACGAGCACCACGCCGATCCGCTCGCCGCTCACCGCCACGCCTCCTCGTCCCGACGCTGCGCGGCGAGCCGCAGGGCGGCCTGGCGGTCGGGCGCCCCGAGCCGTCTCAGCGTGCCCGACAGGTGCCGGCGCACCGTCACGGCCGAGATCCCCAGCTGCGCCGCGATCTCGCTCGTGCTCAGCTCGCGTCCCATCAGCTCGAGCACCTGCGACTCGCGCTCGGAGAGCTGCGTCCAGGTTCCCGCCGCCGTGCGCACGCGCCGCTCGTGCGAGCGCGCGCGCAGCGCCGCGATGACGCGGCCGGTGGCCGCGCGCGGCAGCGGCGACTCGCCGGCGAGCGTCGCGCGCACCGCGCGCCCGAGCGCGTCCGGCTCGATCTGCTTCAGCAGGCAGCCCGCGGCGCCCGCGTGCAGCGCCGCGATCAGCTGCTCGTCCTCGCTCGATCCGAACAGCACGAGGACGCGCGTCTCGGGCACCGCGCTCGCGATGCGGTCGGCGGCGGCGATGCCCCCGCCCGGCAGCTCGGCGTCGAGCAGGCAGATGCTCGGCCGCCGCGCGCGCACGGCGCGCAGCGCCTCGGCGGCGTCCGCCGCCTCCGAGATGACGCGCACGCCGACGCGCACGAGCGCCTGGCGCATCGCGAGGCGCGCGATCGGGTGGGCGTCGGCGAGCACGGCACGTGGGTCTGCCGCCGTCATCGGCGGGGCTCCCGGGCGTGCGGTCCGTCCTCGTCGTTGTCCTCTCTGCCGGGCGTGCTCCCGACACGCCCAGGGCTTCGCAATTCGGTCAACGTCCTTCCCCCGTCGTCGTTGACGTCCGAGACCTGCGAAAGTCCCGTTTAGCAACCGGTAATCGGTGCGATGATGCGACGAGGAACCCTAGCACCCGCTTCCAGCCCGTGACGCGACGCGGCTCGCCCGCGCTCGTCTGTGAGCGCTTTCTCATCGATCGTTCAGTCGATTGAACGTGCAGAATGAGGCGATCGGCCTATTGGGATCCGCGGTCGCCCGCGCAAGACTCACCCGCGCAATGTCATGACGACGGCTGCACGGGGGCTCGATGGGGATCAGCACGACGAAGGGGGACGTCGGCGTGGGGCCGGTGTCGAGCGACGGCGCACAGCAGGCGCGCGCAGCGGGGCTGCGGCGCTGGCTGCGCACGACGGGAGCCGGCGGCCACGGCGCCGCGCCGGGCGCGCTCGTCGAGGAGCTGGAGCGCGAGCTCGCGCTGCTGCGCGAGGAGAACGCCCGCCTCCGCGTCGCGCGTGAGCGGGCGTCCGGCCGTCCGGTCAACGAGCGGGTGCGCGACATGCTCCCGCTCCTGCGCTCCGAGCTCGGCGCGCCCGACGGCGACGAGCCGTGGGAGCTGCTGACCGAGTGCATGCTGATGCGCGACAGCCTCGCCGACGCCTGCCTCGAGCTCGAGCGCGGCGCGCGCGAGCTGCGCCGGCGGCTCGAGTCGATCCTGCCGGGCTCGGAAGGCGCGCGGGCCGAGGCGCTCGTCGGCGACGATCTCAAAGACGCCGCGTGAGCGCCCCCACCATCCTTCTGACAACCGAGGCCACCTATCCCTACGCCGTCGGCGGGGTGAGCTCATGGTGTCATCTCGTGGTCGGCGGCCTTCCGGAGTTCGCGTGGCGAGTCCTTCCCATCCACGCGGGCGGCCGCCGGCCGCGGCAACTGTTCGAGCTGCCCCCGCACGCCTCGCTCGCGAGGCGCGTCGAGGTGTGGAGCGAGCAGTTGCCGCGGCGACGCTGGATCCGCGACCGCCTGCGCGGCGGTCGCGCGTCGCTCCCGGGAGAGCTCGCGCGCGCGCTGATCGGCTGGCGCGTCGACTTCGAGGCGCTGCTCGACGCGCTGGTGTGGTGCCGCCGCCATCCGGGCGAGCTGCGCGCGACCTTCCGCTCCGAGCGCGCGTGGGAGCAGTTCGTCGCCGCGCTGCTCGACGTGCTCGCCGAGGGCGAGCCGGACGCCGGTCCCGTCCCGGCGCTCGACGCGGTCGACGCGGCGACGCTGTACCAGCGCCTCTACTGGGTCGCGCGCGTCGCGGCCGTCGAGACCCCGAGCGTCGACCTGCTGCACGTGACGGCGGCGGGCTGGGCGGCGCTGCCGGCGCTCGTGCACCGCCGCCTGCACGGGACGCCGCTGCTCCTGACCGAGCACGGCGTCTATGTGCGCGAGGCCTACCTGGCCGGCGCGCGCGGGCGCGTGCCCGCCGCCGACCGCTTCCTCTCCAGCCGTCTCGCGCGCGGCCTGACGCTCGCCGCCTACGCGGCCGCCGACGTGATCTCCCCGGTGACGGCGGCGAACGCGAAGTGGGAGCGCAAGCTGGGGGTCCCGTCCGAGCGGATCCGCGTGATCCACAACGGCATCGAACCGTCGGAGGCGTGCACGCCGCCGCCGGGCAGCCGCAAGGTCGTCTCGATCGGCCGCATCGACCCGCTCAAGGACGTCATGACGATGCTGCACGTCGCAGTCGAGGTGACGCGGCAGGTGCCCGACGCGCAGTTCGAGTATTGGGGTCCGCCCACGAGGGGGCAGGAGGCGTACGCGCGCGCCTGCGAGGAGCTGCGGCGCCGGCTCGGCCTCGGCGAGCGCTTCCGCTTCATGGGCTCCACGCCCGAGCCGCTGGAGGTGATGCGCGGCGCCGACGTCGTGCTGATGACGAGCATCTCGGAGGGCCTGCCGATGGCGGTGCTGGAGGCGATGGCGCAGGGGCGCCCGGTCGTCGCCACCGGCGTCGGCGGCGTCCCCGACGTGCTGCGCGGCTGCGGCGTCGTCGTGCCCTCCGGCGACGTGGCGCGGCTCGCGACGGGCGTCGCGACGCTGCTGCGCAACCCCGGCTTCGCCGCGCGCCTGGGGGTGCGGGCGCACAGGCGCGTGCGCGAGCGCTACACGCAGCGCACCTGCGTCGACGGCTACCGCGAGCTGCTGTCCGAGATGACCGGCGCCGCCGCCGCATCCCACCCATCCGCCGCATGAGCGCCTCCGATCTGTCGCACGAGGAGGCCGGCGGGATCGTCGCCGCCCGCCTCGGGCGCCCGCCGCAGGACCTGCTCGAGGCGGCCGTCGTGCTTGAGGCCTGGGGCGGGGTCCCGAGCGAGGCGGCGCTCGCGCTCGACCCCGCGATCCTGCCGGCGCGAGTCGCGCACGACGCGCGCCGGGGCTGGGAGGCGGAGGAGGACGAGCAGCGCGAGAGCGTCGTCGCCGAGGGCGTCGCGCTGCTCGTCGCGATCGTCGCCGTCGCCACGTGGGCCGGGCCGCTGAGCCATCAGCTCGGCGCCGTCGCGCTCGAGCACGCGCTGCGCGTCGCGCTGCCGCTGACGCTCGGCCTGCAGTGGGCCGTGCGCAGCCGCTACCTCGGGCGGCCCAACGGCCTGCGCTGCCTGGCGGAGGAGCGCGGGCGCGTGCTGCTCGTCACCGTCGTCGTGCTGCTGGCGCTCGTGCTCGTGCCGCACGTCGGGCCGCTGGCGGCCGTGCTCGTGCTGATCTGGGTCGGCGGCACGCTGCTCGCCCGCCGCGGCTGGGGCCTCGCGTATGCCGCGCTCGTCGCCGGCGAGGCGCTCGCGCTCGGCGCGCACGTGCCGGCGGCGCGCTCGCTGCTGGCGTGCGCGGCCGCGGTCGCGGTCGCCGGCGCGCTCGCGGTGGCGACGGCGCGTGGACCGCTGCCCCAGACCCCCGGCCGGCTGCGGCGCGCGCTCGCCGCGGGCGCGATCGGCGCGCTGCTCGGCGGCCTGCTCGTCGGCGACCAGAGCCTCGGCTGGGGCGTGCACGGCGCCTTTCCCGGGCTCGCGCTCGTGCCGTCGGTGATCGGCGGCCTGTGGGGCGGCTACCACCTGTGGCAGTTCCACGCGGCGGTGCCGCGCGAGCTGCGCGGGCTGCCGCTCGCGCAGGCGAGCGAGCGCATCCCGCGCGGCCCGGCGATGCGGATCCTGCTCGGCGCGCTCGCGCGGCTCGTCGGCGTCACGACAGCGCTCTCGCTGCTGGTGCTGGCGGCGGGTCCGTGGACGCAGGGCGCGGACCGTCCCGGCCTGTTCGTCGCGTTCGGCGCGGTCGCGCTCGTGTGCCTGTTCGTCGGCCTGCACGAGTCGCTCGGCTACGTGCGCTGGGCGTTCGCCACCGCGGCGATCAGCCTGGCGCTCGAGCTCGCGATCGACCGCTGGGTCCACCTCTCGGTGCCGGGGCTCGCGCTCAGCGTCGCGGGGGCGGTCGGGACGCTGCTCGCGCTCGCGCCGCTGCTGCGGCGCCTGCGCTCGCCGGGGCGCATGCTCGCGACGGCGCTGTGGATCAGGTGATCAGCACGGCTCGCGCCAGGCGCTGAGCGCGAGGCGCTTGCGGATCGCGTTGACGCCCAGGCGCCGCGCCTGTGCGCAGAAGGCGGACGGCGCGAGCGCGTACTCGGCGTCGTAGACGCCCTTTCCGGCCCGCAGGAACGGCCGCGCCGCAGCGCATTCGCGGTACTGGAAGCACTGCTCGAGGATCGCGAAGTCGAAGCTCGGCGCGAGCGCGGCGGCCTGGTCGAGGTCGTTCTTGAGCGCGACCGCGAGGTGCTGCGCGTGCACGGCGCGAGCGACCCAGCGGTCGAAGCGCAGCTGGTCGGCGGCGCTCAGCGGGAAGCCGCTGTCGTTGCTGTAGCCGTCGACGTTGTCGGGCTCGACGGCGTCGAAGCCCTTCGCGCGGCACATCGCGAAGCGCGCGCGCAGCAGCGGCGCGAGCGTCCCGATCCTGCGCACGTCGAGCCAGCGCTCGCCGGGCCAGCCGTTCGGCGCTCCGAGCAGCGCGCGCGCGAAGCGGCCGGCGTCGGGGCGCCACTGCTCCCACGTGCCGACGTCGACGTAGCAGACGGCGTAGCGGCCCGCGCGGTGCAGCCGCGCGACGGTCGCTCGGCTCGTGTCGAAGCCGTCGACGTCGTAGACGCGCGCCGGCACGCGCAGGTCGAGCCGCCCGTCGAGCTGCCACTGCCAGGCGGCGTGCGCGGGCGGGCGGCGCGGCGGATCGGCGCCGGGCGCCACGCCGCCGCACGCGGCGAGCAGCGCGAGCACGGCGAGCAGCGGCGCGGCGAGTCGCGTCACGGCCGCCGACCGTAACAGACGTCCGCGCGCCGTTTGCCGCCGTTCAACGGCTGAACGGCGACAAACGGGTCAGGTGACCCATTGGTGGCCGGTGCGCGCGCCGGGACACTGGATGCGCCGTCCAACTTCGCACCCGGGGGAGCGCCGCACATGCGATCGAAGCCGACCGCCGCCGTCATCGTCCTGTTCGCCTGCTGCGCGCTGCTCGCGCTCGCGAGCGCCCCGGCCGGAGCAGCGCAGCGGATCGACCTGCGCGTCCTGCTGCTCGGCGCGTCCGGCACCGAACCGACGTTCGGAGCGTGGGAGGCGCAGCTCAGACGCGAGGGCGTGCCCTACGACGAGATCGTCGCGAGACCCGGCCACACCCCGATCAGAGCCGAAACGCTCTCGACCAGGCTCGAAGGCGGGGTCGAAGAGGGCAGGTACCAGGCGATCGTCGTCGCCGTCGGCAACCTGCCGGTGTGCGAAGAAAGAGGCTGCTTCTCGGCGCTCTCGGGCGAAGAGTGGAGCGCGATCGCCGAATACGAGAGAACGTTCCACGTGCGTCAGATCAGCCAGTACGTCTACCCGGCGCCTGAATTCGGGCTGAACTGGCCGAGCTCCGGCGGTGCCTTCGAAGGCGTCTCGGCCAGACTCGCGACCGGCGGCGAAAGCGTCTTCCCGTACCTCAGAGGCCCGGTCTCGATAGGCAGCGGGACGTGGGGCTACCTATCGACGCCGCTCGAAGCCGGCAGCTTCACGACGCTCGTCACCGACGGCGGCGGCGACGCGCTGCTCGGGATCTACAGACACGCCGAAGGCCGCGAAGAGCTGGTCGGCACGTTCGACGGCAACCAGTACCAGATCCAGTCCCAGCTCGTGCGCCACGGCGAGCTTGCGTGGGTCACGCGCGGCACCTACCTCGGCTCGCAGCGCAACTACCTGGAGATGCAGGTCGACGACGTGTTCCTGCCGGACGACATCTGGAACACGACGACGCACACGACCGACTACAACCCCGAAGACGCGGTGCGGATGAATTCCGGAGACGTCACGAGGGCGGTCGAATGGTCCAGAGCGAGGGGCCTGCGGCTCGACATGGTCTTCAACGGCGGCGGGAGCGTCGAATACAGAGCCGAACACGGCGGCAGCGACCCGCTGCTGACCGCGTTCAGGGAAAGAGCCTCGACGTTCGGCTGGATCGACCACACCTACGACCACCCGAACCTCGACTGCTCGACGCAGAGGTTCATCGAAGAAGAGATAAGGGACAACGTCAGATGGGCCACGGAAGCCGGCTTCACCGTCAACGGCGGCGAGCTCGTCACCGGCGAGCACTCCGGCCTGGCGAACCTGATCCCCGGCAACCCCGGCACGATCGACCCGCCCGACCTCGAAGAAGCGGTCCTCACCTCGACCGGCGGCTCGCTCGGCGCGGCCACGTGGGAATACGGCGTCACCGGCACCGACGAAGGCGGCGAGACGGTCGCCTCGACGACGGTGCTCGCCACGACCGGCTCCACCAACCAGGTGAGACTGACGTGGGAGGCGATCTGCCACGCGAGAACGTACAAGGTCTACCGCCGCAGAGCGGGTGGGAGCTGGTCGCTGCTGAGCACCGTCTCCCAGCCCGAAAGAGCGTTCACCGACGAAGGGCCGGTGAGGATCTCCTACACCGACAGAGGCGGCGAAGGCAGCGCCGCGACGCCGCCGAGCGTCAACGGCGCGGTGCTCTCGCCCTACGGGCAGAACCCGGTCTTCGCCGAAGCGCTCAGAGGCGCGAGAGTCGAATACGTCGCGACCGACGCGTCGAAGCCCTACCCGGTCACGCCGACCGAATCGAGAGGTCCGACGTACGCCGCCGGCGAAACGTGGGTCGACGGCACGGCGCGCGCGGTGCCACGCTACCCGACGAACGTCTACTACAACGTCGCGACCAGAGAACAGCTCGTCGACGAGTACAACCACCTGTATCTGCCGCCTGAATTGGGCGGAGTGTGCGTCAACACCGAAGTGACGACCTGCCGCTCGAGCGCGGCGAGATGGGAAGACATCGTCGAACTCGAATCGCAGCTGATCTTCACCCACATGATGGGCAACGACCCGCGTCCGCACTACTTCCACCAGACGAACCTGGCGGACTCGAGCAGGGCCGAAGGTGCGGTCCTCTACCCGGTGATCGACGCGACGATCGGCCTCTACGAAAGATACTTCTCGTCCACGAGCGCGCCGCTCCAGCAACTCACCCACTCGCAGATCGGCGAACTGCTCGGCAGGCAGTCCGCGTGGGCGAGCGCGAACGCCAGCACGGTCACCGGCTACATCGAAAGAGAAGAAGTCGTTCTCAGGAACGGCGAAAGGACCACCGAGGCCGCGCCCGTCTCCGGCACCGAAGTCGGCTCCTCCTACGGCGGCACCAGATCCGGCTGGGACGAACTCGCCGAAGGCACGACGAGACTGAGAGCGGCGACCGCCTGGCCGTGAGCACGGAGGTGGGCGAAAGCCGGCGCCAGCTGGCGGGCACCGGCCGCTTGTCCCGGGAGCGCCTGCGCCCAGTCGATCGCGCTGCCGGCCGCGTCGACGGCTGCGTGGCTGCGGACCGCCACCAAACGACATAGCAGCGAAAAAGCGAGAGCCGGAACCGGGACTCGAACCCGGGACCCTGTTTACAAGGCACCACGAGCGCTTGTGGTCAGTCGTAGCAGTTTGCAGCGTTTTCGCAGCATGTGGCGCTCCATGATGGCGGGCGCCGATACGCGCAATTCCTGCGGCTTCCCGTGCGTTTTTGGCCACAAGATCGGGGCTCATGGCCAAAACCGCGGACCCTCGCCGTATCGTGGCTGGCCGGCTATGCTCGGCCCGTGACGCCGGGTCAGGAGCAACGGCTTCAGCAGGCCGCGCGGGACGCCCACGCTGCGGAGGCGCGCGGCGACGACGCGGCGGCGAACGAGGCGTGGCGTCGCTACCGGCTCATCAGCGATGCGGCGCGGGACCCCGACGAGCTGCTCGCCGAGGGGATTGCACTGAGCAACATGGCGATGGAGCTTGCGCGCGCCGACCACGATCTGCGGCCGTGACCGGCTTCGGCCAGATCCTCACCGACCTCAACCGCGGCGGCGTCAGATACGTCCTCGTCGGCGGCATCGCTCTGATCCGCCACGGGGTTGCACGAGCGACGCGGGACATCGACGCCGTGCTCGAACCGGGGGACGATAACCTCGATCGCCTGCGCGCGCTCATCGCCGAATGGGGCGCCACGCGGCCGGACGGCTCCCCGATTCCCGCCGAGAGCGTCGCGGATGGCAAGACGATCCACCTTGCGACGCCACACGGGGCACTCGACCTACTTCCCGAGCGTGCGACTCCACTCAGCTTCGCCGAGCTGATGGAGCGAGCGGACGTGAGAAGAGTCGACGGCGTCGAGGCGCCGATCTGCTCACTCGGCGATCTCGTCGCGTTGAAGCGAATCGCGAGCCGCGAGCGCGACCTCGCGGACCTCAGCGAGCTGGAGGCGGCTCACGGCAAGCTGCCTGACAGTCGCGCGGCGCGCGGAGACGACGGGTGATCGAGGCCGGCGCTGCTGAAACCGCTACACGCAGTCAAGCAGTGATCACATGACACCGTCTCGCCAACCCGGAACGCTGGTCCTAGCGCCGCACTGAGTTCCTCAGTCTCGATCGGAACGGCGCGTAGGCGCGCCTCCGGCGATGCCGGCCTATCGACGATGCTGACCTCTCGCATCTCATCGATCTTGGTGATGACGCTGCCCACCGCTACGCGGTACAGCCGATCAGCTCGGTGCTCACATTGGCACTCCAAGCAGACCTGACATTGATGACCGTCGCGTGAGCCGCCACGCACCCAATAGGCACGGCCGCGGATGTGGGGCATTCGGAGAGATCTTCGCCACAGATCGAACACTTCCGCAAAGCCACGAATCCGATTGACCCGCTACGCGGGAAGAGATGTCGCCGAACACGAGGCGGCGGAATCGCCTGTGCGGCCGGTCATTCGCGGCCGGTCGTCGCGGTGGCGGGGCGAACCGCAGAGCGAACCGCAGGGCGACGCGCAGGATGAACCGCAGAGCGAACCGCAGGGCGAAGCGGTTGCCGCGACATGCCTCACGACGACCGCCGCTCACGCGGCACGGACCTCGCCCGTCGCCGCGCGGTTGCGCTCGTACATCGCGATCAGCTCCGAGAGCGGGACGTGCAAGCCGTGCGTGATCTTCAGCAGCACGCGGAACGTGATGTTCAGCTCGCCGCGCTCGATGCCGCCGATGTAGTTGCGGTGGACCTCGGCGCGGAAGCTGAGGGACTCCTGGGAGTAGCCGCGCCCGGCGCAGCTCGCGCGGCGCGGTGCCGAGCGCGCGCAGCTCACGACGCCGCTCGGGCTATCTGTCGGCGGGTGCGTCCTGGCATCGGGGCAGCACCGGTCCCTCTCTGGCGCGTCGGCACTCGCCGAGAGATAGGGTCCGGCGGCGTGACTGCGCGCAAGGACATGGAGGCGGTGGTCGACGCTGCGCAGCACCAGGGCTGGCGGGTCGAGAAGACGCGCGGTGGGCACTGGCGTCTGTACAGCCCCGATGGTCGCGCTATCGTCCATGCGTCGGGCACTCCGGGAGCGCCCGCTCAGTCCAGAAGACCGTGTCGAGCTGCGCCAATACGGCTTCGAGTGGAAGGGACGCTAGCTCGTGATCTTCGACGTGGAGCTGATCTTGGACGCCAAGCGCCGCGACGCCGAGCTTGGTGAGGAGCTGCTCGAAGCGTTCCTCGCTGCCGCTCCAGCGAGCGATCCAGTCGTCGACCAGGACACCGGCAGCGGACGCACGACCGTCGCATTCGAAGTCGACGCCAGCGACATGGACGCGGCCGCCGCGACAGCGATCGAGATCGTCCGGGCGGCCGTCCGCGGTCTCGGCCGCGAGACGCCGATGGTCGGCTTCCACCTCGACGCGGCCGGCGATCCTGAGCTGCGCGCCGCCTGACCTACGCCGAGCGCCGTAAACGCTCAGGTCTGGGCAAGCAGGCGGCCCTCGCGCAGCGCGCGCTCGACCATCGTGCCCCGCACGGCCGCGCGCCGCTCGGCCTTCGCCTCGTCCATGACGATGACGTCGATCGGTACGCCGAGGCCGCGCAGCTCGCGGCGCAGGCGCACCGCCTCGGAGATCGGGCTCGCGACGGTGGGCTCGATCACCAGCACGTCGAAATCGGAGTCCTCGGTGGCCGCGCCGCGCGCGTGGGAGCCGAACAGCAGCACGCGCGATCTTGGCGGCGCCGCTCTTGCGAGGCGTGCGCCGATCTGGTCGATCACCTCGGTGGACGTCATGGCCGGAAGGTAGCCGATGGCGCGGAAGGCGCAACCGCATAGACCTGGCACTGGCGCCGGGGGTTTTGGCCACGAATTGGCCACCGAACGCATCTATGGTGCATCCGTAAGCGGAATCCACACCGGAAATCGGCCATCGAAACGGCCGCTTAGCAGCGAAAAAGCGAAAGCCGGAACCGGGACTCGAACCCGGGACCCCCTGTTTACAAGACAGGTGCTCTACCAGCTGAGCTATTCCGGCGCGGGGCTGAGTCAGCCTAATGGATCGGCGGCGGTCGGCTGGTGGGAGGGATCAGCGCGCCGTGCGGGTGCCCGATCCGTTCTCGGGCGGCGCGGTCAGCGCCCGCAGCCGGTCCTCGTAGACGCGGATCAGCTCGGACAGCGGGACGCCGAGGCCGCCGGCGATCGCGACGAGCGCCGCGAACGACGGCGTGATCTCGCCGCGCTCGATCTGGCCGACGTACTTGCGGCCGACGCCGCCCTTGCCCGCCACCTGCTCCTGCGAGAGCTGCTGGCGGGCGCGGATCTCGCGGATCGCGGCGGCGAGCGCCCGCAGCTCGACGTCGATGGTCGGAGGCACCGCGGGAACTCTTTAGCGGTTCACAGTTGCTTTCCACCCGCTATAGGCGGCAAAATGTGTCGCGCAGGGGGTATTTTCCCCTGTCGAAGGGGTCCGGGAGGCGTCCCCCAGGGTCTTGACCCGGCACGCCCGCGGGACCCCTGCCGACAAGTCCGTCACCCCCACCGGGCTTGTCACGGAGGCGCCCCGGCCTGCGGGCCGGGGCGCTCCTCGTGACCTGTCCGGTGCCGCGACCTCAGCCGGCGTCGGGATCGCCTGGGTCGGTGGCGCGGCCGTTCAGCCGCGCCTCCAGCGCGCCCATCAGCACCCCGAACAGCAGGTGACGCCACGTCGCCTGCGCGAGCGCGACCCGGTTCCCACGCAACCGCGGCAGCTCCGCGCGTGCAGGGTGGAAGCGGTCGCTCAGCCGCCCGGCCGGCCACAACCCGAAGTTCTCCGCCTGCGCGACGAGCGCACCGCGCGCGATCGGCGGCAGCCGCTCGCCCAGCAGCGGACGCAGCAG
>Ga0207664_10000521_pt1 | contig 27359 bp, 24 predicted proteins | sample LARL83metaG_FD_184349 | JGI IMG/M metagenome (GOLD analysis project Ga0207664, IMG submission 184349) | Corn, switchgrass and miscanthus rhizosphere microbial communities from Kellogg Biological Station, Michigan, USA - LAR L8-3 metaG... | ecosystem: Host-associated > Plants > Roots >... | reverse complement strand
GAGGTGATCCTGCTGGCCCGGACACCGGGCCCGGGGAGTACGATCGCGCAGTGGTACGCCGCCGGTCTGCTCGATCGCATCGGCGGCCTGCTGCTTCTGGAATTCGGGCTTGCGATTTCGTCGGACATACTGGGACGGACGGTGTCGCTGCTCGACTCGCTGCTGTCGGAGCAGTTCAGCAACGCCACCAGCCTGCGCCTGATGGAGCACGCGGCGTCGCTCGACCTGGAAGACTTCGAGGACAGCGAATTGCAGGATCGGCTCGAGCGGGCGCGGCGGCAGGCGTCCGGCCGGATGACGTTGATCGGCCAGCTGCTCGGTCAGGTCCAGGACCTGGTGACGATCGTCAGCTTCGGCGCAGGTCTTCTCGTGTATGCGCCGTGGCTGATCGCGCTGCTGGCGGTAGCCCTGGTGCCCGCATTCATCGGCGAGGCCCACTTCAACGCGCAGAGCTATTCGCTCAACTACACGCGGACCGCGGAGCGGCGCGAGATCGACTACGTCAGGCAGACGGCCGCGAGCGCCGAGACCGCGAAGGAAGTCAAGATCTTCGGCCTCAATCGGTTTCTGATCGATCGCTACCGGCAACTCGCCGGCGACTTCTATCTGGCGAACCGGAAGCTCGCGCTGCGCCGCGCCGGCTGGGGCGGTCTGCTGGCCGCCGTGGGCACGATCGCCTATTACGTCGCCTACGCCTACATCGTCTGGCGCACGTTGCACGGCGAGTTCACGATCGGCGATCTGACGTTCCTTTCGGGCTCGTTCCGCCGCCTGCGGACTTTGCTGGAGAACATGCTGATCGGGTTCTCGCAGGTCGCTGGCCAGGCGCTTTACCTCGACGACCTGTTTTCGTTCTTCGAGATCACGCCGGAAATCGTCTCGCCGCCGAACCCGCTGCCGTTTCCGGTGCCGTTGCGGGAAGGCGTACGCTTCGAAGGCGTCGGCTTCCGCTATCCGGGAGCCGAGCGCTGGGCGGTGCGTGACCTGAATTTCACCCTGCGCGTCGGCGAGGTCCTCGCGCTGGTCGGGGAGAACGGCGCCGGCAAGACGACGGTGGTCAAGCTCCTCGCGCGCCTGTACGACCCCGACGAGGGCCGGATCCTTCTCGACGGGCACGACCTGCGGCAATACGACCTGTTCGCCCTGCGCTCCAACATCGGCGTCATCTTCCAGGACTTCGTCCGCTACCATCTGACCGCGGCGGAGAACATCGCCGTCGGACGCATCGAGGCGCGCGAAGATCGCGCCCGCATCGCCGCCGCGGCCAAACAGAGCCTGGCCGATGATCTGATCGAGCGGCTCCCGCAAGGCTACGATCAGATCATCGGCAAGCGCTTCCGGACCGGCATCGACTTGTCGGGCGGCGAATGGCAGAAGATCGCCATCGCGCGCGCCTACATGCGCGACGCGCAGCTGCTGATCCTCGACGAGCCGACGGCCGCGCTGGATGCGCGTGCCGAATTCGAGATCTTCCAGCGCTTCAAGGAGCTCTCCAAGGGCAAGACCGCGGTGCTGATCTCGCATCGCTTTTCCAGCGTGCGCATGGCCGACCGCATCGTCGTGCTGGCCGATGGACGGATCGAAGCCGTCGGCACCCACGACGAGCTGCTGGCCGGAGGCGGGCGCTACGCGGAGCTGTTCGAGTTGCAGGCGGCCGGCTATCGCTGAACACGCGATCAGGCCGCGACTCTCGCGTCGGCGAGCGGCCCCTCGCGGCGGCGGGCGCGCGATCGCTCGACCAGCAGCGAATCGCCGAACTCGTGGCCGCGATAATCGTGCGCGGTCAGCGCGACCGCCGCCCGGCGCAGCGCCTCGTCGTCCGCGAACGCCCGCAGCAGATCGTGATGGCTGCTGCCCGGCTCGTGCACGCCCGTGACGATCGCGTCGACGATGCGAAGCGTTGTGGCCGCGCCGATGCGCTGATTGGCGACGCCGTTGCCCGGGCGCACGACGCCGCTGCCGTGTGCGGGATCACCGTCGTGGCGCGCGGCAGCATGTTCGAGCGCGCGCACGACCGTCGTGCCGATCGCCACAATGCGCCCGCCGGCGCGGCGGGTGTTGACGATCGCACGCGCTGTGACGTCGGGGATCCGGTACGCTTCGTCGAGCGGCAGCCGCCGGTCGAGCTCGGCATCGCCGGTCGATGAGATTCCGGCGGCGTGGGTGAGCGTCGCGAAGCCGATGCCGCGGCGCGACAGCGCGGCGACCAGCGCCCAATCGATGACAAAGCCCGCCGACGGCGGCTCGAATGCCACCGGAACGGCGGCGATCGATGTCCAGGCATCCCACAGCGCCAGCGGCCGCGGCACGTGCGCGTACTGGATCGGACGCCCGTGGCGGGCGAGGCCTTGCCACAGCGCCTCGGCCGAGCCGTCGAACGCGACGGCGACAAGCCGCGGGTGACCCATTGTGCGCATGATCCGCGCGCGCAAGTCGCCGAAGGCCAGACGATCGCCGGCGGACAGCGGCGGCGGCGCGGGGCGGTCCTCGGTTCGCGCGCGAAAGTCCCCGGTGCCGAAAACCACCGCGATGCTCTTGCGCAGATCGGCCCCTGCCGGCGCTTGCAGTCCCGCCAGCCGCATCTCGATCGGAGCACCCGTTTCGAGGTGGACACCATGCAGGCTCGCCGGCAGCGTCATCGCATCGTTGGCGACCACGAGATCGCCGGGCCGCAGGAATTCGACCAGCGAGGTGCGCGGCGCGTGTCTTAGCTCCGCCGATGCCGTCAATACCAGCAGGCGCGCGTCGACCCCGGGAACGCGCGACGTCGCGGCAGCGATCACGTCGGCACCCGCGCGAAGCGGGCCACTGCTTCGGCGTGGCGCGGGGCGGGACCGAGGTCGGGACAGGCCGCGACGATCGCATCGGCCAATTCGCGCGCCGCGTCGTCCGGCCGCTTGAGCGTCGCCGGATCGGCATCGGGCACGGCCAGGGCGTGCAGCGGCGTGTCCATGTCGCCCGGATCGAGCGACAGGAAGCGAACACTCTGCGCGGCGAGCTCCTCCTGCCAGATCCGGCTCAGCTGGTGCAGCGCCGCCTTGCTCGCGCCGTACGCGCCCCAGCCCGGATACGGATTGATGGCCGCATCGCTGGACACGTTGAGCACCACCGCGCCGCGGCCCTCGCGCGCCGACGCGGTAAGCGCACCCAGCAGCGACTTGGTCAGACGGAACGGGCCGAGCAGATTGGTGGAGAGAGCGAGCTCGAGCGCTTCGCAGTCGGTGTCGCCGAGAAGACGCAGCGGCGTCGGTCCGAGGCTCGAAGCGTTGTTGACGAGCACGTCCAGCCCGCCCAGCAATCCGGTGATCTGCAGCGCGACCGGGTGGATGTCTTCCTTGCGCGCGATGTCGCCGGCGATGCCGTACGCGCCCGTCTGTTTGGCGACCTCCGCGACCCGTCGCGCATCGCGTGCGACAAAGGCGACCAGACAACCGCGCGCCTTGAACTCGCGCACCAGCGCGAGTCCCAATCCGGACGTGCCTCCGGTGATCGCCACGCGCATGCGGCGAGCATTGGCCGGCGACTGCGGCGCTGGTCGCGCAGACTTGTACCTTTGTGCCATGTGTGTTCTCCTTTCGATGGACACATGGTAGGCATCGGCCCCCTGAACCCCAAGCGCGGTGTCCAGCAGCTTGGCAGAAAGTCGAATCGATGGACACGCCCGATCATGTCGCCACGCATCTCGCGCGCAATCTCGCAAGTCTGCGCCATGCGCGCACGCTGACGCAGGAAGCGCTGGCGCGCGCAGCGGACGTGCCGCGGTCGACGATCGCCAACCTCGAATCCGGAGGCGGTAACCCGTCGCTGACCGTCCTCGTCAAGGTGGCCAATGCGCTCGACGTGCCTATTGACGAGTTGCTGGCCGCGCCGCGCGCCAAGGTGCGCAAATGGGCGGCCGCCGACATCACCAAGAGCGTCAAGGGGCGCGGCATCAGCCTGCGCTCGCTGGTGCCCGAGCCGATTCCCGAGGAGGTGCTGACGCTGATGGATTTCGAGCCCGAGGGCGCGATGCGCGGCACGCCGCATCTGCCGGGGACGCGCGAATTCTTCACCTGTCTCTCGGGTCAGGTCACGATCTTCGTCACGGGTGAGCGCCACGATCTAAGGGCCGGCGACGTTCTTGCCTTTCCCGGCAACGTCCCGCATTCGTATCAGAATCCCGACGCGCAGCGCGGCGCGCGCGGCGTATCGGTGGTTATCCTGGCGAAGGCCGGCGTCTAGCATCCGCTTCCCGAACCCGATGGCCGCCAATCCCAAAGCCCGGATTCTCGCCGAGGCGCTGCCCTACATTCGCGCCTACCACGGCAAGACGCTGGTGATCCGCCTGGGCGGGAACGCGATGGTCGATCCGGCACTCAAGGCCGGCTTCGCTCGCGACGTCGCGCTGCTTCGCCTGGTCGGCATGAAACCGGTGGTCGTGCACGGCGGCGGCTGGCGCATCGACGAGCTGGCACGCCAGCTCGGCATCGAGACCCGGCGCCATCGCGGCCTGCGCATCACCGACGAGCGAACGCTGACGATCGTCGAAATGGCGCTGGGGGAGCTGAACCAGGAGATCACCGGCCTCATCAATCGTCATGGCGGCAGGGCGGTCGGGCTCGACGGGCAGGATGGCCGATTCATTCACGCGCGCCGCATGAGCTTGCCTGCCGAAAAAGGCGAAAGTCCCGCGCCCGACCTTGGCTTCGTCGGCGACGTCGAGAGCATCGACACCGCCATCGTCGAGCTGCTGCTGTCGCGCAAGTTCATCCCGGTCATCATGCCGATCGGCGTCGGGGCCGACGGCACCGCGTATCACATCAACTCGGATCTTCTCGCCGGCCGGCTGGCAAGAGCTTTGCAGGCCGAGAAGCTGATCCTGATGACCAACGCGCCGGGAATCCGCGATCGCGCCGGCAAGCTTGTCTACATTCTGAAAGCCCGGGAGGCCGAATCATTGCTCGGTGACGGCGCCGTGGACGAGGGCATGAAACCGCGACTGGCGGCGGCGCTGCGCGCGGTGCGCGAGGACGTGCGCTCGGTGCACATCATCGACGGCGGCGTACCCAGCGCGCTGTTGCTGGAGGTGCTGACCGCGCAAGGCGTCGGCACCGCGGTGCGCTCGGACAGCGGGCCGGATTTTCTGGAGGACAGCCGGGGGTTTTTGCTGGCGGACTGACCGCGGCTGCCTCAAGCCGCCGCAAAGAGCTGCCAGGTCCCCGGAACGCCCTTGAGCACCTGCGCGCCGCGGTCGCTGAAGCGGATGCCCGAGCCGGACACCAGGTCCCTGACGGTGCTCGACACCAGCACCTCGTCCGCGTCCGCTCGCGCTGCCACGCGGGCGCCGATGTGCACGGCGATGCCTGCGATCGCATCCCGATCCAGCTCGATCTCGCCGGTGTGCAAGCCGGCGCGGATCCCGATTCCCAGCTGCTTGACCGCGTCGCGGATGCAAAGCGCGCAGCGAACGCCGCGCGCGGGTCCGTCGAACGTGGCGAGGAAACTGTCGCCGGCGGTGTTGACCTCGCGGCCGCGAAACCGTTCGAGTTCGCTCCGCACGATACGATGATGGCTGTCGAGCAACTCGCGCCACGCGCGATCGCCGATACGCGCGGCGACGTCGGTCGAGCCGACGATATCGGTGAACATGACGGTCGCCAGAACCCGGTCGAAATCCCGCGCGGGACGCACGCCGGTCAGGAATTCCTCCACCTCGTCCAGCACCGCGTCCTGATCGCCGACCCACGGCAGGTGATCGTCGCCGGGAAGTTCGACGAAGCGCGCGCCGGGTATCTGCGCGGCCATCCACCGACCTTCCTCGATATTGACATCGCGGTCGCCGACCCGATGCATGATCAGCGTCGGCGAGTGGATCGTCGGCAGCACGCCCCGGATATCGATCTGGGTATTCATCTTGAGCAACGCGACGGCGGCGCCGGGGCTGGCGGCATTGCGGAAGTAGGTCGCCAGCCGGCGAGCAAAAGCCTCGTCGTGCATCTTGCTCGGAATGTAGCGGGACAAGTCCATCAGATTGCCCCATTCGCGCTCGACGATCTCGTACTCCTGTAACCGCGTCTCCGGCGTCGGGGCCCATGGATAGTCCGGGCTCCACACCCGCTTGGCGAAAGACCCGGCCATGATCAGAGCCGACGTCCGCTCCGGATGCGTCGCCGCGAAGAGCGCGCACATGTTGCCGCCCTCGGACACGCCGAACAGCGCCGCGCGCTCGGACCCGACCGCATTCATGACGGCGCGCAGGTCATCGATGCGTTCTTCCAGCGTCGGCAGCTGGTCGTCCGAGACGCGGTCCGACAGGCCGGTGCCGCGTTTGTCGAACCTGATCAGGCGCGAGAACGAGGCGAGCCGCTGCAGAAAAGAGGCTTGCTCGCGCTCGGCCCAGGCAAGCTCGACATGCGATACCCAGCCCGGAACGTAAACGAGGTCGATCGGTCCCTCGCCGACAACCTGGTAGGCGATGTGAAGCTTGCCGCTTTTCGCAAACCTGGTGACCGGTGCCATGGCGACAATCTACCACCGCGGCCGGGCGGCACGACGGGCTCGTGTTGTCACCGGGCCAAGGAGGATGGCACTATCGGTGCGCGCGACGGTCGGATGGATTCGAAACGCCGAAGCGAACAAGGAGAAAGTATGCGAAGTTCGCGAACAGGACTGGCGATTTGCGCGCTTCTCTCGGCTGCGGCATGGACGGGGCCGACGCAGGGCGCCGGCAGCCAAGGTTCCGGCGACCGCGTACCGTTTCCGCCGGCACCCGCCGCCTATTCCGGCACGCGTGAATTCCAGTGGACGATCCGCGTGCCGCTGCTTTCGATCGAGCAGCGCGAGTTCGTGTTCAAGGCGCCGACCGGCATCACGCGTCCGCAGCGCTGGGACTACGAAGGACCGGTCGTGCGCACCGAGCGCCGCAAGATCGCGACCTATCCCGAGTTGACCTGCAAGTACGTCGACTGGACGGTGTCGAACGAATGCCGCACCGTGTGGCGCGGCATCTACGCCGACCTGCCGGTCATCGTCACGCGCCCGCAGCATCTGGTGTTCGACGTGCCCGATTGGCGCTGGAAAACGCAACTGCTCCCCATTGGCGTCGTGCGCTGGACCTGGAAGGAGGAGCGCTGGACGGTGAGCGTTCCGGTGATCGTCACCGATCCGGGCGACGATGATCGCGCATCTACGCCGGGCGGGACGATGGCCGGCGTTGCCTTCGAACAGGCCAGGAAAGCGCTTGCGGCGAAAGAGGCCGCGGCGCTCGCGGTGCTCGACGACGGCTTGCAGGCGTTGGATCGGAGTATCGCAGCGATGGAAGCCTACGGCGCCGATCCGCGCCGCATCGAAACCGACGACGGCAAGACGCTCGATTTGATCGCGACGCGTGCCGCGCTTCGCGACGAGCGCGCCGACACCGAGCGTCGTTTCCGGCGAATCGGCAGCGAGCTGGATGCAGCGGCAAGCACGAGCCGCATAAGCGACTAGTGTTGCGCGAGCGTTAGCTGATGCGTCTGTCGTCGCGTGCGCCGAAGACTGCTGCTACGAATGGAAAGGACGCGCCGGCGTCGGCGCGTCCTTGATCCAAACGGAGGCCCGCGTGCTCAGATGCCCTTGAGCTGCGGAGACCTGATTTCTCCGACCGGGTGCGCGGCGCTATGCACGTTGACGTACAGGTTGCCCGCTTTGTACGCGGCGTACTGCTCCTCGGTGAGCTTCGCGCCTTCGGCGGAGGCGAACGTATTGTCGCCAGTCTTGGTGAACGGCACGATAACCTTACCGATCGTACCTGCCCCGCCTTCGTGAATATGCGACGCGGTCGCCGCCATGCCACTTACCGTCACCTTGACGCTGACGGTGCGGTCGGGATTGATGGTTACCGTTGCCGTGCCCGACATAGGCGACCCGACAACCGGGGGCACTTCATTGGCTCCCGACAACGTGACTGTCTGCGTGTGCGACATTTCACCCATCGGGCCCATCGACGTGCAGGCCCCGAACACCGTCGCGGCCGCCACCACCGCCATTGCAGTGATCAATCTACGTTTGCCCAGATTCACACTCATTGCATTCCTCCGTCAAAAAGGGATCGCGGGCCCCTGCCGAAGCAGGCATGCTGCGGGGGCGTGTGTGCAATATACCGCATTGCGGGGCAGCGGAAGTCACGCTCCACGCGCGATAATCCGATGCACGGATCCGATGCGACCGGCGCGCTGCTTCTGGAATACTCGTTGCCCCGCGGCTGTTTACACGCGCCCGCGCATTGGCAACTATTACAATAGTCGGAGGAAGACGTGGACGTTCGTGCCGCAGTCGCGCACCGCGCCGGCGCACCGCTGTCGATCGAGACGGTTCGCCTCGACGGACCGCGGGCGGGCGAGGTGCTGATCGAGCTCAAGGCCACCGGCATCTGCCATACCGACGAGTTCACGCGTTCCGGTGCCGACCCCGAAGGCCTGTTTCCCGCGATCCTCGGGCATGAGGGCGCAGGCGTCGTCGTCGACCTCGGCGCCGGCGTCACCAGCGTCCGCCGCGGCGATCACGTGATCCCGCTCTACATCCCCGAGTGCCGCCAGTGCAAGGCTTGCCTGTCGCGCAAGACCAATCTGTGCACCGCCATACGCGCGACGCAGGGCAAGGGCGTGATGCCCGACGGCACCAGCCGATTCTCGCTCGGTGGCCAGCCGCTGCACCACTACATGGGGTGCTCGACCTTTGCCAACTTCACCGTGCTGCCCGAGATCGCGGTGGCCAAGATCCGTGAGGATGCGCCGTTCGAGAAGGTCTGCTATATCGGCTGCGGCGTGACCACCGGCATCGGCGCCGTCATCAACACCGCCCGGGTCGAGCCCGGAGCGAACGTCGTCGTGTTCGGTCTGGGCGGCATCGGCCTCAATGTCGTTCAAGGGGCGCGCATCGCCGGCGCCAACATGATCGTCGGCGTCGACCTCAATCCGGCGCGGGAGACGCTCGCGCGCAAGCTCGGTTTGACCCACTTCATCGATCCGCGCGCACTGGGCAGCGACGTGGTGCCGCACCTGGTCGAGTTGACGGGCGGCGGCGCCGATTACACGTTCGAATGCATCGGCAATGTCGATGTCATGCGCCAGGCGCTCGAGTGCTGCCATCGCGGCTGGGGTGTGGCGGTCGTCATCGGCGTCGCCGGCGCGGGCCAGGAAATCCGGACGCGTCCGTTCCAGTTGATTACGGGGAGGACGTGGAAGGGCACGGCGTTCGGCGGCGCGCGCGGCCGCACCGACCTGCCCCGGATCGTCGACTGGTACATGGACGGCCGGGTCAACATCGACGATCTGATCACGCACGTGCTGCCGCTCGAGCGGATCAACGAGGGATTCGACCTCATGCATGCCGGCGAGTCGATTCGCGCCGTCGTGCGCTATTGATGACGACCGGCTTCGCGCTGTGGGCGCTCGTCGCCGGCGTGCTGCTGATCGCGATGGCGTTCATCGGCACGTGGGTCGAGCGCATGCCGCTCAGCCCGGCAATGCTCTACCTCGGCGCGGGCTTCGCGCTGGGCCCCAGCGGGGCCGGCATGCTGCTGCCCGATCCGAAAGCCTATTCTCCGCTGCTCGAACGACTGGCGGAAATCGCGGTGCTGATCTCCGTCTTCGTCACCGCGCTGCGCATCAGCGTGCCCCTCAAGGACAGGCGATGGCGGCTGCCGATCAGCCTTGCGACGGTGGCGATGGTCGCGACCATCGCGCTGGTCGCCGCCGTCGGCGTGACGTGGCTGGCGCTGCCGCTGGGCGCGGCGATATTGCTGGGTGCGATCCTGGCGCCGACCGACCCCGTCCTCGCGTCGGACGTGCAACTGGATGACCCACGCGATCGCGATCTGCTGCGCTTCAGCTTGAGCGGCGAGGCGGGACTGAACGACGGCGCCGCGCTGCCGCTCGTTCTTCTCGGCATGGGCTTGCTGGGCCTGCACGAGCTTGGCGCCGCCGGCGGCCAATGGCTGCTGCTCGACGTATTGTGGGGCGTCGGCGGCGGGCTGGGAATCGGCTGGCTGCTCGGCGCGTGGGTCAGCACGCTGATCCTGCATTTGCGCACGCGGCACGGACACGCGATCGGCCTAAACGAATTTCTCGCGCTGGGTTTGATCGCCCTGGTCTATGGGATCGCCTTGCTGGCGCACGCGTCCGGATTCCTCGCCGTCTTCGCCGCGGGCCTCGCACTGCCGCGCATGAGGCCGATGCAGGAGACCGATTCGCGGCGGCGCTTGCCGGTCGCGATGACACCGGGTGCCGCCGCCGAGATCGAAATCGGCGAGGCATCCGCGCCGGCGAATGCGACACACCCCATCAAAGCGCCCGCGCACATGGCGCAAGCGGTGCTGAGCTTCGACGAGCAGCTGGAGCGCTTCGCCGAAATCGCGATGGTGCTGGCCGTCGGCGCGATGTTCTCGTACGCGGCGATTCCGCCAAGCGCGCTGTGGTTCGTGCCGCTGCTGCTTCTGGTGATCCGGCCGATCAGCATCCTGATCGCCGGCACGCCGGCGATGTCTTCGCGCGCGCAGCTGCCGCTGATCGCGTGGTTCGGCATACGCGGCATCGGCTCGATCTACTATCTGCTGTATGCGGTGAACCGCGGCCTGCCCGATGCGGTCGCGCCGACGATCATCGGCCTGACGCTGGTCACCGTCGTCACATCGATCGTCGTGCACGGCGTATCGATTCCGCCGTTGATGAGCCGCTATCGTCGCCGGAAGGGGCGCGCGGAACCGCGAAACGACGCCGGGTATCGCAGGCGAAAGCGCGCCGCGCCTTAAGACGTCCGCTCGTCGGGCACGCGGAGCACGTTCCGGATTTGAGGTTTATGATTCTGCTCAACGTCTTTGCGTGCGACCAGGCGTCGCGCCCAGGGCGGACGCCGCCATTCGCAGCGAGCGCGGCCCGGTCCGGGTTGCATTCGCGCGCGCAAAAGGGAATAATCGTTCAAAAATGACAATGTCATGAAGTGAAACACCGATTCGGAAGGAGAACCCATGCTTAATTTCAACCGCCGCGACACCCCCGCCGACGCAGGCAAGTCCGGGCTCAAGCCCGCGCTGTACGATCCGCCGATAGCGCCTGCTCGCGCCGCGTCCGCCGGCGCGCCGCTGCGCCAGCAAGCGCAGCCTGCGACGGCCACGCGCGAGGTGCCCCCGGCGGCGGCGCCGACGCCGACCGAAGCGGCGGCTGCGGCTCCAGCGCGCGCTGCCGCAAGCTCGAGCGCCGAAACCGCGGGAAGCAAGCTTTTCATCGGCGTCAATATCAAGCTCAAGGGCGTCGAAATCTCCGATTGCGACGTGCTGGTCATCGAGGGTCACGTCGAGGCCACCGTGCACAGCAAGGCGATGCAGATCGACAAGCCGGGCACGTTGAAGGGCACGGCGCTGATCGACGTGGCCGAGGTCCACGGCGATTTTTCCGGCGAGCTGACCGCGCGCACCCGGCTGGTCGTTCATGGCACCGGCCGAGTGTCGGGCAAGATCCGCTACGGCAAGCTGATCGTCGCCGAGGGCGGCGAGCTTTCCGGCGACGTCAAGCGCATCGACGAAGCCGAAGAACAGCCGGTGCCCGCGCGCGTCCCGGGTCGCGATCCGCGCGACGTGCTGGGATCGGCCAGCGCGATGGGATCGGCGTAGCGCGTTGGCAAGCCACCGCGATCGGCGTCGCGGCGGCGGGACTCGCCGCTAGGTCGTGGCGGCAGCCGGCCACGGCAACAGGTCGATCGCGGCATCGTGCAGCGCCTTGCGCAGACGCACCGTGTGCGTCCCCGGCCAGTAGATATGCCCGCATCGCGTGCAGCGCGCGAATTTGTCATGCCGCTCGCGGACGCGCGCCGGGACCAGCGCCGCTACGCTGCGCCGGGCGAGCGGCCGCAAGCCGCCGTTGCATAGCGCGCAGCGGGTGAACGGACGGGCGCTCGCCGCGAGGTCGAACGAAACAAGCGTCTCGCGCAGCTGGTCGAGCGGACGCGTGTGGCGGATCCAGCGGCCTCGCGTGACGGCAGCGTGCTTGAGCAGGCCCTTGTCGCGGCTGAGGATGATGCGCGACTGGTCGTGCGCGAGCCGCACGATTTCATGGTCGTCGTAGTCGTTGCGATAGAGCGTATCGAAGCCCAGCAGACGCAGGTATCGCGCGAGCGTGCCCAGATGCACGTCGAGCACGAATCGCGGGCGCCGCAGCGGCCGCGGCCGCAGGCGCGTCAGCGGCGCGATGTCGAAACGCTCGAATACCGGGTAGACGGCGACGCGGTCGCCGTCGCGCAGGCGGCGGGCAAACCCGACCGACTCGCCGTCGATCAGCACCAGATCGACTTCGGCGTGCGGCACGCCGATCGCTTCGATCACGTCCTTGACCGCCGGCGTGCCGTTGAAGGCGTGACGGAACGTGCGCTTGCGCAGCTCCGGGCGCAGGAAGTCGTTCAGCTCCTCGTAGAAACGGAAATCGGCAGCCGAGCGCCCCGAAGGCTTTCTACGGCTTCGCCCGGAACGCATTCTCGAGCAGCCTCCGGTCGATGCCGCCGCTCGCAGGATCCCCGGTGGCAAAACGATAGAGCGCGGCCGAGTAAATGCCTTGCAGCGTCGCCTGGGCGAGCGCGACCAGGCTTACCGCCAGCACCAGCAGCACTGCCAGAACGATGCCGAGCGCCCATTCGCGGTTGCCGAAGGCGGCAAAGACCAGCACGCCGCCGGTGATGGCGACCAGGAACATGATGGCGCCGAACACCAGGCCGATGCCGGCGTTGCCGATGATGTTCTCGCCCCAGGACTTTTTGACGAGTTCCACGCTGCGGCCGATCGCTTCGATCGGGCCGACGTTCTCGGCGGCGAGTATCGGCACGACCAATGCCGTCGCGACCGTCCAGCCGACGCCGACCAGCGCGACGACGATCTTGCCGATGATGCCGTCCCGCTCGGCGATCGCGCGGAGCAACGTTCCGACGGTGGCGGCGATGAAGGCGTAGACGAGTATTACCGGCAGCAGGGCCGCTGCGCGCCGCAAGCCGTCGGCGACGCCGGCGTCCTCGTCGTCGAAACGGCGCATCGCGACCTCGACCAGCGCCGTGTTGAAGAAAATGACGATCGAATACTGGATCCAGTAGAAAACGAACAGCCACAGATAACCGGTCGATTCGATCGCGTGGGGCGCCTTGCCGCCGGCGAAGCCCAACGCCGGCAGCAGCGGCACCGCAAAGCTGCCGATGATCAGCACCATGGCGATCGAGGACAGCAGCGGAAAGACGAGCAGCGACTTGTCTTCCATCAGCAGCCGCCAGCATTCCGCCGCGAGATCCCAGCTTCTCTCAAATCGCTCGAACATCAGGCGCTCCCGGCAAGCAGTCTTCGGCGCTGCGTAGGCTAAGCAATCGGGCGCCGGCGTGCAATAGCGGACGAAAGCGCCGAGTAGCCGATCCCCGTCGCCGGCCTGCGCCCTCAGCGATCCTCCGCGACCAGTTCCAGCAGCGCCGGGCCGTAGCGCTCGAGCTTTTTCGCACCGATACCGGCGATGCCGGCGATCGCCGCGATGCCATCCGGCCGCCGGCGGGCGATCTCGGCCAGCGTCCGGTCGTGCAGGATCACAAAGGCGGGCACCGCCTGCGCCCGCGCCTCGGCGAGGCGCCAGGCCTTGAGCCGGTCGAGCAGCGCGTTGTCGGTTGCGCTCAGCGCGGCGTCCGTTCCGCCGGCACGGCGCGCGCCGCGCACGCGGCCTCGCGGTAGCGCGCGGCGCAGCGCGATCCGCCGCTCGCCCTTGAGCACCGGCCGGCTCGCCGCGTTGAGCCGCAAGGCCCCGTGCGCCTCGTGGTCGACGCTCGCCAATCCGAGGGCGACCAGCTGCCGGAAGACGTTGCGCCAGGCCCCCTCGTCGATATCGGCACCGACGCCGAATACCGAGAGCTGGTCGTGCCCCCACCGCTGCACGCGCTCGCCCGCCTTGCCGCGCAGCACGTCGATCAGGTGCTGCGCGCCGAAGCGCTGGCCGGTGCGATAGATCGCCGACAGCGCCTTTTGCGCTTCGGCGGTGGCGTCATAGGTTTCCGGCGGCGCGAGGCAGGTATCGCAATTGCCGCAAGGAGCGCTCGCCTCGCCGAAATAATCGAGCAGACGCACGCGCCGGCAGCCGGCGGTCTCGCACAGCCCGAGCAGCGCATCGAGCTTGGCCGCGCTGACGCGCTTGTAGTCGTCGGCGGCATCGGAGGCGTCGATCAGCCGCCGCTGCTGGACCACGTCGGCGAGGCCGTACGCCATCCAGGCATCCGCCGGCGCGCCGTCGCGTCCGGCGCGCCCGGTTTCCTGGTAGTAAGCCTCGACGCTCTTCGGCAGATCGAGATGGGCGACGAAGCGGACGTCCGGTTTATCGATGCCCATGCCGAAGGCGATCGTCGCGACGATCACCAGGCCGTCCTCGCGCTGAAATCGCGCCTGGTTCTCGCTTCGTGCCGCATTGTCCATGCCCGCGTGATAGGGCAGCGCGTTGACGCCCTTCGCGGCGAGCCATGCCGCGGTCTCGTCGACCTTGCGCCGCGACAGGCAGTAGACGATGCCGGCCTCATTCGCGTGCTCGTCGGCGATGAAGCGCAAGAGCTGCGCGCGGCCGTCGTCCTTGTCGACGATCGTGTAGCGGATGTTCGGCCGGTCGAAGCTCGAGACGAACACGCGCGCCGCCCCGAGGTCCAAGCGCACGACGATCTCGGCGCGGGTCTGCGGATCGGCGGTTGCCGTCAATGCGATACGCGGCACGCGCGGATAACGCTGATGCAGCACCGACAGCGCGAGGTACTCGGGCCGGAAATCGTGGCCCCATTGCGACACGCAATGCGCTTCGTCGATCGCGAACAGCGCGACCTTGACCCGGTCGATGAGGTCGAGGCAGCGCGGCGTCGTCAGCCGCTCCGGCGAAACGTAGAGGAGATCGAGCTCGCCGGCGGCGAGTGCCTGCTCGGTCGCGCGCGCCGTGCCGGCGTCCTGGCTCGAATTCAGGAACGCGGCTCGCACGCCGAGCTGGAGCAGGCCGGCGACCTGGTCCTGCATCAGCGCGATCAGCGGAGAGATCACGATTCCCGTGCCGTCGCGCACCAGCGAGGGAATCTGGTAGCACAGCGATTTGCCGCCGCCGGTCGGCATCAGGACCAGCGCATCACCGCCGGCGACGACGTGGTCGACGACTTCGCCCTGGCCGGCGCGGAAGTCCGGATAGCCGAAGGTCCGGTGCAGAAGCTCACGCGCCGCGCCGGCAGGTGAGATGCTGCCCATGGTCGCGATTGTAGTCGATGGCGATGCGGTCAATTCGGCGTTTCGGACGAGTCCTACCTGGGCTTGCGCCGGTTCCTACCCGAAGAGGCCAGGTTTGCCGACGGAGCTGGCTTCGAGCCCACAGCGGCGGAACAATCGCCGCCGCGCGCGGTTCCAAGATCTACGCGGCGGCCCTTTCGCCGCTGTACGTACGAAAGGAGATTGCATCATGGCGAGATACGGCAAGAAGGCTCAGAGCAAGGTCGAGAAGACGATGCGCGAGCGCAAGCGCGGCACCTTGCGCAGCGGACGGTCCGGCAAGAAGGTGACCAGCCGCAAGCAGGCGATCGCGATCGGCCTGTCGGAAGCGCGCCGCGCCGGCGGCAAGGTGCCGAAGCGCAGATCGTCCTCGTCGAAGAGAGGATCGTAGAATCGCCACCGCGGCCGGCGCTTCGCGCGAAGCGCCGGCCGGCAAACCCGCCGTCGCGCCGCCTGCGCCTCACGGCGCGCGGCGTGCCACCTCATCCCACCGCCCCAGCGTAGCGGCGGCTTCGTAAGTCCTCTGCAGGAAATCGAGCACCAGCCCGTCGGGCGACGGCGCTTCCCGGACGCCGTCGTACGGCAGGATGAATTCGCGCAGGTCGCGGTGGTAGTAACCGGGACGTGCAATCCCGGCATCGCTGAATCCTTCCGGCTCCGGGTACGCATAGGCGTAGAACGCGGCCTCGGGCAGCATTTCATTGCCCGGCCAGAAGCCGCAGCTGCTGACCTCGTGCGAATACGCTTCGCGCGCGACGCGATCCGGCAGATGCGGCACGCCGCCCGGGTGCTGAGGTGCAGGGCGCCCGGAAAAGCGCGTGACCGCGAGATCGAAGCCACCCCAGAAAAAATGCACCGGGCTGCATTTGCCGCTGAAGCCGGCGCGAAATTGCTTCAGCAGGCGATCGGCCTGCAGCAGTGCGGCAAAAAACCGGCGGACGGCATCCGGATCGTACGAGCGGTGCTTCTGGTCCGTTTCGAACGGAATGGCCTCTTCCAGCTCGTTCGGCGTGGTGTTGATCGCGACCCTGAGGTCCAGCTCCCCCAGCTGTGCCATCAGCGCCTGGTAGAAGTCCGCTACGCTGCGCGGTTCGAGCCGCAGCGTACGGCGCTGGCCTTCGCCGGTCAGTATGATCAGCTGGTGATCGATGAAGTCGAAATCGATCTGGAACACGCGCTCGCCGTGCCGGATCGGCGAGGTCGACAGGCCGCGCGCGGTGACGTAATAGACGACGTGCCACGAATGGTTGACCCAGGGCGTCTGCACCAGCCGGATCTTGCCGACGATCTGCGTCCACAAGAGCAGCGTCGCGTAGGTGTCTTTCCACGCCGCGTAGGAGAGGCTCGGCCAGACGTCCATGGGATCGGCTAGCGCTGCGCGTGCGCCGCCAGCACGTAGGCAACGCAGGCGGTCAGCTTGCTCGCGTAGGGGACGTGCAGGAATTCGTTCGGACCGTGCGCGTTCGAATGCGGCCCCAGCACGCCGGTGATGAGGAACTGTGCCTGCGGAAAATGCTTGCCGAGCATCGCCATGAACGGAATCGTGCCGCCTTCTCCCATCGCCGCCGAAGGCTTGCCGTAAAAGTGCGTCGAGGCTTCGTCGATCGCTCGCGCCAGCCACGCGTCGGTCGGCGGCGCATTCCACCCGGTCGCGCCCGATTCGCCGGTAAAGCGCACGCTCGCTCCATACGGCGGATCGGACTCGAGCAGACGTTTGAGTGCACCCTCGGCTGCGACGCCATCGACGGTCGGAGGCAGGCGCAGCGAGAGCTTCAGCGCGGTGCGGGGACGCAGCACGTTGCCGCCGTCGGCGATCGCCGGCAGGCCATCGGCGCCGGTGATCGACAGCGCGGGGCGCCAGGTGCGATTGAGCAGCGCCTCGGCGCGATCGCTGGTCATCGGCTGTGTCGCGCCGGCGAACGGATACTTGCCGAGCACGATGTCGCCCAGGACCTCGGCCGCACGCTTGGCCTGCGCGGCGCGCTCGGCCGGAACAGGCGCGTGAAACTCGGGCGGCAGCACGCGGCCGGTCGACGCATCCTCGATGCGGTCGAGAAGCTTGCGCGCGATGCGGAACGACGACGGTACGATACCGCTGGCGTCACCCGAATGGACGCCCTCGGTAAGCACCTCGACGCTCAACGTGCCGCCGGCCAGACCGCGCAGCGACGTCGTCGCCCACAGGCGCTCGTAGTCACCACAACCCGAGTCCAGGCCGACGACGAAATCGACGTTGCCCAGGCGCGGCGCGAGCGCTTCGAGGTAGGCAGGCAGGTCGTAGCTGCCGCTTTCCTCGCAGGTCTCGATCATCCCCGCGCATCGAGCATGCGTTATGCCCTGCGCCTGCAGCGCGCCGATCGCCGACAGCGCGGCGAATGTCGCGTAGCCATCGTCGGCGCTGCCGCGTCCGTACAGTTTGCCATCCTCGTACAGCGGATCCCACGGTCCGTGGCCTTCCCGCCATCCGGTCATTTCGGGTTGCTTGTCGAGGTGGCCATAGAGCAGCACCGTGCGGTCGCCGCTTCCGGCGATGTCGAAGTAGAGCAGCGGCGTGCGGCCGGGGAGGCGGATGATTTCCACCGTCAGTCCGCGCACCGGCTGCTCCTTCACCCAGGCACGGGCAAGTCCGATGACGCGCTCGATGTGGCCATGACGTTCCCAGTGCGGGTCGAAATGCGGCGACTTCGCCGGAATGCGGATGTAATCGGTCAGCTGCGGGACGATATCCGCGTCCCATTGCCCGCGGATCGCCGAAAGAAGCGTCGAATGATTCACTGGGTCGTTTTCCGATAGTAGGCGGCCGCCCGGTTCGGCGACGCGATGAAGCCGAACGAAGTGGCTAACGAGGTTTGACGAAGCGCAGTGCGAATTTGTCGGTGGGAATCGCCGAGCCGGTCGACGTCTGGTCGCGCGGATCGGCGGGATTGCGCAGGAAGTTGCCCTCGGCCTCGAGCACGAATCCCGCCTGTCGCACTTCGGCCAGCACGACCGCTTCGTCGATCCGGTGCAGGCTCCTGCCTTCGGAGATGCCCGTGCCGCTGCGTCCGGAGTGATCGACGATCACATAATGGCCGCCCGGCTTGAGCGCGGCAAACAGTCGCTGATTCATGCGCGCGCGATCGACCGGGAGATAGCTGATGTCGTGGTAGTTGAGGATCAGTGTGACCAGATCCAGCTTCGGCGCCTGCGCCGGCACCGGATCCTCGAACGGGCGCTCCACGGGGATCAGATTGGCCTGCGGATGATCGGCCAGCCGCTTGGCGAGTCCAGGTCCGGGCTGCGGCGTCTGCGCGAACACGACGCCGGTAGGCCCGACGGCCAGAGCGAGCAGCTGCGAGGTGTAGCCGCCACCGGCGGAGACGTCCAGCACCTGCATGCCGGGACGAACCTGCGTGAACGGAAGGAATTCGGCGGGGTGCCGCGCCGCGTCGGTGCGCCGGTCTATATCGGTGCGGATCGGACTCGCGATCACCGCCTGATAGGTTGCCGCCAGCGCGCGCTCGTCGGCCGAGGGGACCGTCGTGCATGCTTCGAGCGCCGCAAGCGCGCCGAGCACGATAAACGCCGCAGCCGGGATGCGTGCAGCGGCCGTATGAATCTTCGCGAGGTGCTCGCACATCGTTGTGGCTCCTGTCGGCCGGCGCATACGAGGTCGATACGGCGCGCGGGCGGTTGAATTGCATGGCGAACTGGCTCATAGTTTACTTCAGTTTTTGCGTGCGTTTCCCTACCGGAGATTCGGATGAGCGACAAGCCGTCGGCGGACGCCAGAGTCCAGGTCAGCAGGAACGGTCCATACCGAGTTTCCGGCAACCTGCCTTTGGGCGAGGAAATCATCGGGGCCGACAGCGACGGCAACTCGGTGGCGTGGCGCAAAGGAAGAACGTTTGCGCGGCAGCAGCAATACGCGCTGTGCCGCTGCGGCCACAGTTCGCACAAGCCGTTTTGCGACGGCAGTCACGCGAAGGTAGGCTTCGACGGGACCGAGACCGCGAGCCGCGCGCCTTACCGCGAGCAGGCGAAAGTCGTCCGGGGCCCGACGATGACGCTGACCGATGCCGAAAGCCTGTGCGCCTTCGGGCGCTTTTGCGACCCGAACGGGTCGGTGTGGAACCTGGTGAACATTCCGGAGCGGACGGCTCACGAGCATTTCGTCCGGCAGACCTGCAATTGCCCGTCGGGGCGCCTCGTGGCCTGGGACAACGCCACCGGCGAAAGACTGGAACCGAAGTACGAACCGTCGATCAGCCTGGTGCAGGATCCGCCCAAGAACTGCTCCGGACCGTTGTGGCTGCGCGGCGGCGTGCAGCTCGTCGCAGCCGACGGACACCACTACGAAATACGCAATCGCATGACGCTTTGCCGCTGCGGCGCGTCGAACAACAAGCCTTTTTGCGACGGCGCGCACGCCTCGATTGGATTCACCGACCGAAGCTAGGGTCGCCGATCGCGTCGTCGGCCGGGAAATTCCAAAAAAGCAGGACGATGACCGCGGGGAGCGGGCATGCTGTTTCGCATACTGTGGGGCGTCGACATCGTCGCCGCGCTGACCGCGCTGGCGTTCTTCGCGATCGGCATCGAGGACGGCACCGTCTCCTCGGTCAATATCATGCTGTGGCTCGCGCTGCTGGCGGGGTTGGCGGCGATCGTGTTCGGCAGCCATGCGCTCCAGGCCCACGGCCAGCGCGGGCTTGCGTTCATACTCGCCGCGGTCCTGGGCGTGCCTGTGCTTCTCGGCTGCCTGTTCTTCGCGTTGCTGCTGGCCAGCGGCGTGCGATGGAATTGATCGATCCTGCCAGGTAAACCGAGTGTCAATCCAACGGAGACCCTCTTGCCGTCATCGAAACACAGGGTAGGGATCATAGGCGTCGGGTTCGGGGCGCAAGTGCACGTCCCCGCCTTTCGCTCCGAAGGCTGGGAGGTCGTGGCCATCTGCAGCCGTGACAGGGACAAGGCCGCAAAAGCCGCCGCCGATGCGGGCATCACAGGCGTTCATACCGATCCCTTCGAGCTGATTCGCCGCGATGACATCGACGCCGTCGCGATCATCACGCCACCCCGTGCTCACCACGATCTGTCGATCGCGGCATTGAACGCGGGCAAGCACGTGCTGTGCGAAAAACCATTCGCCATCGACGCCCGGCAAGCCGTCGAGATGCGCGATACCGCCGCGACGTCCGGCCTGACCGCGATGGTCGCGCATGAATTTCGTCACACGCCGCAGCGGGCCTACATCAGGCAGCTGGTTTCGGACGGCTACATCGGCAAGTTCCAGCTGTGCACGATCGAATTGTTTCTCGACCGCTATGCGACTGCGGTGCCGCGTCCACTGAGCTGGATGGCGAGCAACGCCGACGGCGGCGGCTTGCTGGGCGCGCTCGGCTCGCACTACATCGACGGACTGCGCGACTGGTTCGGCGAAGTGGCTACCGTCAACGGAAGCCTGGCGGGCTTGCGGCCGGACGTCGTCGATCCGGCGACCGGAAAAATCGTCCAGGCGGAATCGGACGACACGTTCCTTTTCACCCTCACGTTCAGACGCGGCGGTATTGCGACGATGATTGCATCGTTCGCCGCGACGCCGTCGCGCGGGACCAGGATTGCGGTGATGGGAGACGCCGGTACGCTGCTTGCCGAGCAGCCCGGCCCGAATCCGTTGGAGGATGGCATCGTCATCGCAAGCCGCAACGGCGAGCCGCTGAAGCCGCTCGAGACGCCCGAGCGGTACACGCCGTTCAAGGACCCGCGCGATCACCGGCTGATGGCGTTTCGTCTGCTCGTGCGCGATTTCACCGCGGGCGTCGAGCGGCATGCCTCGCCGGCGCCGAACTTCACCGACGGGTTGCGCTGCCAGGAGGTTATCGACGCGGTACGGAAATCATCCGAGTCGGGGCGAACCATCGCGCTGGATTGGCACGACTGAAGCTGGAGAGGTCGATCGGCGAGGGCAAGAACCTCCCGCCGCCGCGAACAAGCGGCACCGCAATGCCCCGGGCGTTGCGGCGGAAGCTAGCCCGGCGTTCCGTTCAGATCGATCGTAGGCGTCCGCGATTCGGGCAGACTCCCGACCAGCTGCATCAATACCATCAGCAGCATTCCTGCCGAACCACCAAGCAGGAACGCCGCCAGCAACCACCAAATCGAAACCATCGCGCTACCTCCAATCCTTAAGGCTACGTCGGTTCCGCAAGCGCCGGGTAGGTTCGTCGCGTCCCGGCCACGCTATCCGAGCCATGCGATGTTGCCGCTGGATCGGCGTTGTTGTTGACAATGTGTTTACACGGGTCAAAAAAAGAGCCCGGCGTGGGGCCGGACTCGTTCGAAACTGCTGCGACGCAGCGTGTCGCCGGTTTTCCAACAATGGCTGCGCCGTGTCGGCGCGCCGATCTTCTCTCGTCAGTAGTCGTCCGACAACACGACTCGCGCGTGTCTTGGAATTCGCGCCGATTGCTCGGACTGGGAAGCCGACATGCACATCAGCGCCGTAATCAGCATCCCTATGAAGGAGCCTAGGAAGAACACGACCGGTAACCACCAGATAGAGACCATCGCTGACCTCCGTTTCCACCGACCTTACGCATGAGCGTCTGCCGGTTACTGAATTTGATGGCATCTCTACAGGCAAAGTTCTCGCGCCCGCGCGCGTGCTGCATTGCACCCAGGACAAAGCCCGGTGCGGACCGGGCTTTCGATTCATCGGGCGCTGCATCGTGCGCGTCGCGCGGCAGGCATTCTAGTCCCAGGAAAGCGCGCCGCCGGTCTGATACTCGATCACCCTCGTCTCGAAAAAGTTTTTCTCCTTTTTGAGATCGATCATCTCGGCCATCCACGGAAACGGGTTGTCCGCCTTGTCGAACAGCGGGTCGATTCCGATCTGCTGGCAGCGGCGGTTGGCGATGAAGCGCAGATATTCCTTGAACATCGGCGCATTGAGTCCCAGCACACCGCGCGGCATCGTGTCTTCGGCGTACGCGTACTCGAGATCGACTCCCTTTTTCATCAGCACGCGGATTTCCTCGCGGAATTCCGGCGTCCACAAATGCGGGTTTTCCATCTTGACCGTGTTGACGAGGTCGATACCGAAATTGCAGTGCATGCTCTCGTCGCGCAGGATGTACTGATACTGCTCGGACGCTCCGGTCATCTTGTTCTGGCGTCCCATCGCGAGGATCTGCACGAAACCGACGTAGAAGAACAGCCCTTCCATGATGCAGGAGAACACGATCAGGCTCTTCAGCAGCTTCTGATCGGCTTCCATCGTGCCGGTCTTGAACGCCGGGTCGGTCAGTACCTCGATGAACGGGATCAGGAACTCATCCTTGTCGCGGATCGACTTGATCTCGTGATAGGCGTTGAATATCTCGGCCTCGTTGAGGCCCAGACTCTCGACGATGTACTGATAGGCGTGCGTGTGGATCGCCTCTTCGAACGCCTGGCGCAGCAGGTACTGCCGGCATTCGGGCGCGGTGATATGGCGATAGGTCCCGAGCACGATGTTGTTCGCCGCCAGGCTGTCGGCGGTGACGAAGAATCCCAGGTTGCGCTTGACGATCAGCCGCTCGTCCTCAGTCAGGCCCTGCGGGTTCTTCCACAGCTCGATGTCGCGCTGCATGTTGATCTCCTGCGGCATCCAGTGATTGGCGCACGCGGAGAGATACTTGTCCCAGGCCCACTTGTACTTGAACGGGACGAGCTGATTGACGTCTGACTGCGCATTGATCACGCGCTTGTCTTCCGCGCGGACGCGCCGGAAGCCGTTCGCCATCGCCTGCGATTCGACGTCGAGATCGTGCACCGGCTCGCGCGAAAGGATGCCTCCCGTGGTCTGGGCGCGGATCGTTTCAGGCGTCGCCGGCAGCACGCGCGGCTGCGGCGCGGGTGTCACGAAATCGTCTTCGAAAGTGAGCATACTGGCCTCGTTGTCCTGATAACTTGTTGCGGTCCTTTTTCCTCGTTCCGGCACTATCGTCCGCTGCGGGGAGTTCTTTTTAATATAGTTTCTTTTACTGATATTTCAAGGCCTTGCCACGTATCCAGACGCCACGACGCGCTTTGTTTGCGAAGGGGACAGCGGCCTTGCCAGCACCGACGACGGTGTGGAACCAAGCCCCTGGAAACAGGCGGAAGCCCTCGTCAATGCACTGCGTTCAGCCTTTCGTAGAGGTAGTCGGGCGCGAAGTCGACGCCGTTTTCCCAGGCGATCGTCGCCAGCCCGTAATCGAGGACGAAGGCGGCAAATCGATCGCGGTCGCGCAGCGATTCGAATTCCTCGCCATAGAGCTCGTCCGCCAGATCGACAACACCTTTGCGTCCATCGTTGAATTCCAACCAAACCTTGTAGTCACCGAGATACCGCGCATCCACCACATGACATGGGACATGCTCGTACTGGGCCATCTACCGGTCCTCCACGTTGGTTGCCAGAGCTTGCCATTCTCGTGCCGCTCGTCGCGCCGTATTGCGTCGTACGCCGTGCGGATGATCCCGCACGGATCCGTTGCGGCAACTCAGCCGGCGCGTGCGGCTGATCTCGCACGCGCCGATACTGGGTCCGCAACCCTCCGGCCATCGTTCGGCCGCCCCGCTGACGCCCGGCGACTCTCGCAACCTCCTGTCTGGGTGCGCGCCGCAACGTCCTTTCTTAGTCCCGCTCGTCTTTAACCGCTGCCGCGGCGGGATTCGCAAATTTCATCCCCGCATCGATGGCGGGGCCTCCTGACATCGAGCCGATTACCTCCGCTTAGTTGAGCGCCCCGCCGGGCGCCGTCCGATCACTGGCAGGACTCGCAATCCGGGTTGTCGATCGCGCAAAACTTCGGCGGATCGGGTTCCTGCATCGTGTTCGCCGCCGGTCGCGCGGTCAGCTTCGCGGCGGCACGGCCCGCCGCGCCACCCGATTCCGGCACCGAATTGAGCTCGCCGCCCTGGCCGGTCGATTTCTCGGCCGAGGTCGCAGCGAGCGTGCGCAGGTAATAGGTGGTCTTCAATCCGCGCATCCACGCCAGCTTGTACGTTTCGTCGAGCTTCTTGCCCGACGCGCCGGCCATGTAGATGTTCAACGATTGCGCCTGGTCGATCCATTTCTGGCGCCTGGCGCCGGCCTCGACGATCCAAGTCGCATCGACCTCGAAGGCCGTCGCGTACAGCTGGCGCAGGCCGGCGGGAATGCGGTCGATCCGGGCGAGCGACCCGTCGAAATACTTCAAGTCCGAAACCATCACGTCGTCCCACAGGTCGAGGCGCTTCAGCTCCGCGACCAGATGCTCGTTGACGACGGTGAACTCGCCGGACAGGTTCGACTTGACGTAGATGTTCTGGTACTCGGGCTCGATCGAGGCGCCGACGCCGATGATGTTGGAAATCGTGGCGGTCGGGGCGATGGCGATGCAGTTGGAGTTCCGCATGCCGTGCTGCTTGACCCGCGCGCGCAGGGCGTCCCAATCCATCGCGACCGAGTCGTCGAGCTCGACGTAGCCGCCGCGCTCGTCGCGAAGGAGCTTGACCGAGTCCTGCGGCATGATGCCACGGTCCCACAGGCTGCCCTTGTACGAGCTGTAGCGGCCGCGCTCCTCGGCGAGCTCGGTCGACGCCCAGTACGCGTAGTAGCAGACCGCTTCCATCGAGCGGTCGGCGAATTCCATCGCGTCGTCCGACGCGTACGGCGTCTTCAGCAGGTGCAGGCAATCCTGGAAGCCCATGATGCCCAGGCCCACCGGACGATGCTTGAGGTTCGAATTACGCGCCTTCGCCACCGCGTAGTAGTTGATGTCGATGACGTTGTCCAGCATCCGCATTGCCGTCCTGATCGTCACTCTCAGCTTTTCGTGATCGAGCTCGTAGACGGCGTCGTCGCCCTTGCCGACCTTCTTCATGTGCGCGAGCAGATTCACCGAGCCCAGGTTGCATACGGCGATCTCGGTTTCGCTGGTGTTCAGCGTGATCTCGGTGCAGAGGTTCGAGCTGTGCACGGCGCCGACGTGCGACTGCGGCGAGCGCACGTTGCAGGCGTCCTTGAACGTTATCCAGGGATGCCCGGTCTCGAACAGCATCGACAGCATCTTGCGCCACAGCTGGAGCGCCGGCAGCTTCTTGAACAGCTTCAGATCGCCGCGCGCCGCCTTTTCCTCGTAGCGTGTGTACGCCTCCTCGAACCTGCGCCCCCATTTGTCATGCAGGTCCGGCACGTCGGCCGGCGAGAACAGCGTCCAGTCGCCGCCTTCCATCACGCGCTTCATGAACAGGTCCGGAATCCAGTTCGCCGTGTTCATGTCGTGCGTGCGCCGGCGATCGTCGCCGGTGTTCTTGCGCAGCTCGAGGAACTCCTCGATGTCCAGGTGCCACGTCTCCAGATACGAGCAGACCGCGCCCTTGCGCTTGCCGCCCTGGTTGACGGCGACCGCGGTGTCGTTGACGACCTTCAGGAACGGCACGACGCCTTGCGACTTGCCGTTGGTGCCCTTGATGTGGCTGCCCAGCGCGCGGACGTTGGTCCAGTCGTTGCCCAGGCCTCCGGCGAACTTGGAGAGCAGGGCGTTTTCCTTGATCGCCTCGTAGATGCCATCGAGGTCGTCGGCGACGGTCGTCAGGTAGCACGACGAGAGCTGCGAACGATGCGTTCCCGAATTGAACAAGGTCGGCGTCGAGCTCATGAAGTCGAACGTCGACAGGACGTTGTAGAACTCGATCGCGCGCGCCTCGCGGTTCACTTCATTCAGCGCCAGGCCCATCGCGACCCGCATGAAGAATGCCTGCGGCAGCTCGAAGCGGCGGCCGGCCCCGGCGAATTGCGCGTACTGGTCGATCAGGAAATAGCGGTCGTACAGCGTCTGCAAGCCCAGGTAGCCGAACTGCATGTCGCGCGACGGAACGAGCGCGGCGCCGAGCGTCTTCAGGTCGTAATGCGCCAGCCCCTCGTTGAGCAGTCCGATCTTGATCCCGTGCTTGACGAAGCGCGGAAAATAATCGGCGTACTTGGTCGCCATGTCGGCCTGCGTCGCTTCCTCCCCCAGCGCCTCGAAACGGATCGCGTCGAGCAGCAGGCGCGCGGTGACGAAGCTGTAGGCCGGGTCCTTTTCGATCAGTGTGCGCGCCGCGAGGACGACGCACTTTCGCACTTCGTCCATCGGCACGCCGTCGTACAGGTCCTTCAGCGTGGCCTTCAGTACGCGCTCGGGCTCCACGTCGGACAGGCCTTCGCATGACGTCCGCACCAGGTCGGTGAGCCTGCCCATGTCGAGCGGGCGCGTGATGCCGTTGTCGATGACGTTGATGGCGACACTTTCGGCCGCGGCGCCTTTTTCCTTCTTTTCGTGCGCGCGCTCCTGCGAGCGCTTCTCGCGGTAGAGCACGTAGGCGCGAGCGACTTCGTGCTCGCCGCCGCGCATCAGCGCGAGCTCGACCTGGTCCTGGATCTCCTCGATGTGGATCGCACCGCCGTCGGGCTTGCGTTTCATCAGCGCGGCGACGACGACGTCGGTGAGCTTCGCCGTCAGCTCGCGCACGCGTGCCGACGCGGCGCCTTGTCCGCCGTTGACGGCAAGGAAGGCCTTGGTCACGGCGATCGCGATTTTCGAGGGCTCGAACGCGACGACGGCGCCGTTGCGGCGGATAACCTTGTACTGGGCCAGTCGCGGATCGTTGTTCGCCGCGGGTGTTGCGCTCGCCTCTCCGGGCATCAGGTTGCGCTGCGCTGTGGAGGATGGAGTGGCGGCAGAGCTGGCGACTTGCATCGAGTGTTCTCCTGTCAGATCTTATGTTCTTGGCTTGCCCGCGCTTCGCTACCCCTCGTCGGGCACCTCGGCGTAGCGCGGCCTTCCGGTTGCCGATCCGGCGGCGCCGACCCTCGCCACCGGCCCCTTGCCCGAGGCCTCCGGAAATCCCTTACGAATCAAAATCTACTATATCTTGTGTTCAAGTGCTGAATCAACACCAATCATAGTAGCTAGGCCCAAGCGGCGCAAGCGCTTTTTCATGCACAGGGAAGGATGCGGAAAAGCACCGAAAAATCAGGGTCTAAGCGCGGGATTTCGGTTCGACTCACCGACGGTCCACCGTCGATCCACCGTTTCGTCCACCGCTGCGGTGGACAACTTATTAGTGGGTG
>Ga0207664_10000520_pt1 | contig 27368 bp, 25 predicted proteins | sample LARL83metaG_FD_184349 | JGI IMG/M metagenome (GOLD analysis project Ga0207664, IMG submission 184349) | Corn, switchgrass and miscanthus rhizosphere microbial communities from Kellogg Biological Station, Michigan, USA - LAR L8-3 metaG... | ecosystem: Host-associated > Plants > Roots >... | reverse complement strand
TTGCGAAGGGCCACTTCACGCCCGCTGAGTTATCACACGTGTTGCAAGAACACATCACCACGGTCATGAAGCACTACGCTGGGCCGGTTTTCGCATGGGACGTGGTGAACGAGGCTTTGGATGAGACGGGCCAACTCAAAGACTCGCCTTGGTACAACCAACCCGGAATCGGACTCGCGGGGAAAGGCACGGCATACGTCGAGCAGGCTTTTCGCTGGGCGCACGAAGCTGACTCGCGGGCGCTACTCTTCTATAACGACAACGGCGGTGAAGGTCTCAATCGCAAGTCTGATGCGATCTATGCGATGGTCAAGGATTTCAAACGTCGCGGCGTGCCCATCGCCGGAGTCGGATTACAAATGCACATTTCGCAGCCTGACCTCGATACCGCAGCCATAGCTGTAAATATCTCGCGCCTCACCGCGTTGGGCGTTCAAGTTCACATCACGGAACTCGACGTCTCCCTGCCCGTGGACTCGAGCGGAGAGGCCCGCAAAGAAGATTTGCAGCGCCAGGCTGAGGTGTATCGCGGCGTGGTGCGCGCGTGCCTGCAGAGTCACGGATGCACCGCCATTCAGACTTGGGGCTTCACCGATAAATATTCATGGATCGGTTCTCATTCGCACGGAACACGCGGCGCGGCATTGCCCCTTGACCGCGCCTACAAGCCCAAGCCTGCTTATGACGCCATGTTGCAGGAAATCTCCAACAAGCGGAATCCTCTTCATTAACGCTTTCCCCCGCCGCTAATGCAGCGTTGGCCCACTCCGGTGCATCTATAATGACTTGCGTATTCAGGCCATGCGTACGATGCTCTGTTCACGCATGCGTCCCGATGTCGAATCTCAGTGATACAGCCAGCGCCAACGCGACCTCTGAAGACCTCGCACCGCAAGCAGGTCATCATCCTGCTGGCGATTTCTGTCTTTCTGTTGCTCGCGATTCTCGTTTCGCAAACCGCGTTTGACCTGACCTTCCTGCGTCCCGGGAACAATCAGGACATTGCAGTCTTCGCAGCGCTCTCAGCTCTCATCTTTCTTCTGTTTGTTGCGCTGACTTTTGTTTTGATGCGCAACCTGCTGAAGCTCTTTGCCGAACGTCGCCTCGGGGTCTTGGGCTCGAAATTCCGCACCCGTATGGTGGCTGGCGCGCTGCTTCTGTCGTCGCTACCGGTCATGGTCATGTACTGGTTCGCGTATGGCTTGATGAACCGCTCGATTGATAAGTGGTTCTCCACGCCGGTGGAAGAGGTACGCGCCGACACACACGCCATGGCTTCGCTCCTGGCTAACTACGCGATGCAGAACGCGCGGGCTGAGGCAGTGGCGATCGCGGCATCCCCAGAGGTCGAACGTGATTTCTCAGGTCATGGCTTCTCTGGCACAGAGAACGAGTTTCAGCGTCACGAGCTAACCCTGCAAGGTGGATTTGCGATGGCGGTTCAGGATGGCAACGCGGAGGCATCCTTCAATGCGCCCGCTCCATGGGCAATTCTGAAGCCGCATCTGCCGCTGGACGATGCGGCCGCTGGACGCCCCGCACAATTCAGTTGGCAGCAAATGGACTACAGCCTCGGCAGCGCCACCGTGAAGGGCGGAGGCTTGATTCTGGTGGCGATTCCGCTGCCTGGCGAATTTTCGCAAACCGTCCGTCAAGTCGAGGCCAGCCAGCAACGCTATTACAATCTCGCCGCCGAGCGACGCGTCGTGCGACGTACATACATGGGTCTATTGCTTCTCCTTACTATGCTCGTGCTGTTCGTCACGACGTGGCTGGCACTGTTCCTTTCGAAGATTGTTACGCGCCCATTGTCAGCTCTGGCTGAAGCGACGCAGGAAATCTCGCGTGGCCGGCTCGACTATCGCGTACCAGTCAGTGCTGCCGACGAAATTGGAGACTTGGTGCGCTCCTTCAACCGCATGGCGGAGGATCTTGAAACCAGCCGGCGGCAGATTGAAGCCTCCAGCCGCGATCTGAGCGCGGCCAACGCGGAACTCGACCAACGACGTCGCCAGACTGAGACGATTCTCGAGAGCATCCCAACTGGCGTGCTGTCGCTCGATGCCGATCGTCGCGTGGCCCACATAAATCAGGCGTTGCTCCGCATGTTTCATCCCGACGCTGGACACGAAGCTGCCCCACAAATTCTGCGCGGAGCCTCCCTTGCGGACGTGTTCCCTGCCGAAGTGCTGGAAGACTTTGAATCGTTACTGCGGCGCGCCGACCGCATGGGCATGACGACCAGCCAGATGGAAATGCAATTACCCCGCGCATCGCTGAACGTCGCCGTTACCGTCGCGACTCTAAAGCATCAAGGTGAGCGGAGCGGGTACGTAATCGTATTCGAAGATCTCTCGGACCTGCTGAAGGCACAGAAGCAGGCCGCATGGCGCGAAGTCGCGCGACGTGTCGCCCACGAAATCAAGAACCCGCTGACACCGATCGCACTTTCGGCGGAGCGCATTCAGCGGCATCTGGACCGGGCCACTGCCGCGGACCCTGCGTCACTCGGCGTCGTACGCTCTTGTGCTGAGACGATTGCTGGTGCGGCCGAAACTGTGCGGCGCCTGGTGGACGAGTTCTCAACGCTCGCGCGCTTCCCTGTCGCTAAGCCGCAGCCCGCCGACATCAACGAAGTCATTGAGAATGCGCTTTCGATGTTCAACGGCAGGCTCGATGGCATCGGCATTCATAAGTCGCTAGCCTCCGATCTGCCGCGCGTGATGGCCGACAGCGAGGCCATCAAACGAGCAGTCGCAAATCTCGTTGATAACGCTGCCGAGGCCCTGCAAGGCTCGATCGTGCGCGAGATCGAAGTTTCGACTGCGCTGGTGGGCAGTCGCGATGCAGTCGAAATCACTGTTTCCGATACCGGCCACGGCGTCACGCGCGAACTCAAAGAGAAGCTCTTCCTACCGTACTTCTCGACCAAAAAACGCGGCACCGGGCTTGGTCTGGCAATCGTGAGCCGCATCATCGAAGACCACCACGGTTCGATCCGCGTCGAGGAGAATCGTCCGGTGGGCACGCGCTTCATCGTTGAACTTCCCGTCGTCCCGGAGCCTGCACCAACCGCCGTCGCGGTCCAACATGCATAACATCCTCATCGTTGACGACGAAACAGGAATCCGCGACTCTCTGGCCGGCATTCTTTCAGACGAAGGCTATTCCGCATCTTCGGCAGACAGCGGCGAGGCGGGCCTGGACCTGGCGCACAAGATTGCCTTTGACGTGGTCCTGCTCGATATCTGGCTGCCCGGCATGGATGGCCTCGAGACTCTGCAGAAGATTCGCGAACTCGACAACCCGCCCGAAGTCATCATGATCTCCGGCCACGGAACCATCGAGACCGCGGTCCGCGCGACCAAGCTCGGCGCCTACGATTTTCTGGAAAAACCACTTTCCCTCGAGAAGACGCTGATCCTCGTCAAGAACGCGATTGAGTCGAAGAAGTTGCATCGCGAAAACGTGGACCTGAAGAAGCAGCTTCAGGCCAAGAGCATGATCGTGGGCGACAGCATTCCGATGAAGGCGCTACGCCAGCAGATCGGGCTGATGGCCCCCACCAACGGCCGCGTGTTGATCTACGGTGAGTCGGGCACAGGCAAAGAACTCGTTGCGCATGCGATTCATGCCCAGAGCCTGCGCAAAGACGAAACCTTCGTTGAAGTAAACTGTGCCGCAATTCCCGAGGATTTGATCGAGAGCGAACTCTTCGGTCACTACAAAGGATCGTTTCCCGGTGCAGCGGCCGATAAAGAAGGCAAGTTCCAGAGGGCCCACGGCGGCACCCTCTTCCTCGACGAAGTCGGGGACATGAGCCTGAAGACGCAGTCGAAAGTCTTGCGCACGCTCGAGGAGCAGCGCTTCACCCCAGTGGGAAGCGAGGAGATGATCACGGTGGACGTGCGCATCATTGCCTCAACCAACAAAGATCTCGAAGAAGAAATTTCGCGTGGAAATTTCCGGGAAGATCTTTTTTACCGCCTCAACGTGATTCCCTTTTTCGTTCCGCCTCTACGCGAGCGCAAAGAAGACATTCCACTTTTTACGCGGCATTTTCTGAAGGAACTCGCTGCGACCTACGGACGCCGGCCGCGCGAAATCACCGATGATGCCATCGAAGTACTCATGCGCTACTCGTGGCCGGGGAATGTGCGAGAATTGCGCAACGTGATCGAGCGCATCGTCATCATGAATCCGACCACGACGCGCTTCGACGCCAAGCATTTGCCGCCGCTGGTTTACCGCGAAGGCAGCCGCCGCGCACCCAAGAGTGAATTCTCCACGCTGCACCAGGCTCGCGACGCCTACGAGCGCGACTACATCCTCAAGACGCTCGACCAAAATCACGGCAACGTCAGCCGGACGGCCGAGGTACTGGGCCTGGAGCGTAGCCATCTCTATCGAAAGATGAAAGCTCTAGGGCTCGCGGCGAAAGAATAGGCCCGCCACCTATCCTCGGGGATGTCGCCAGATACTTACTGATTCAGCGGCCCGAGCGCCTCGCAAGCGGCTTCACTCGCAATCGCAGCGCCGGTCGGCTGAACCCGAATCACCGCATCCTCAAACGAGCAGAAGCTGCGAATGCCGGTCTGATTCAGAGTGACCGGAACCGCGGTGGCGAAGTACATCGTCGCCGGAGGCCCACCGGAACCGGTGGACGAGAAGGTGTATCCACTCTTGTTTCCGCCCGCCAAAACACTGTCAATCAGACACGCGGCCGTTGAAACAGGAACACATGGAGCAATGCCGCCCATCGCAGCCAGCGTGGGAGCATAGCCGACCGTGGGATACGCAGAGCTGTACGTGATCTCCGCCGTATTGATCGTCCGAATGGAAGCTACCGCGGATGATTCGTTCGCGGCCATCCGAGCGCGCAGCAAGTTGGGAATGGCGATTGCCGCAATGATCAGAATGATGGCAACTACGATGAGCAACTCGATCAGCGAGAAACCTTTTTGCTTACGCATTGAAATTGTCCTCCGCCCCTAAACTTCACTTCGCGTGCAACGCAGCGAGCGCGCCGCGCGCGGAGAAACCACCTCTGTATGGAACCGTTACCCTACCGCTCGATCTACCTCTTTACCATGTGAATCTCAGTGCCGTTCTTGTGAAACTTCACCTCATCCATCAGTTGATTAATGAGGAATATTCCGCGACCGTGATTCGAATAAAGATTCTCGCCCATCGTGCAACTGGGAATCGCCTGCGGATCAAAACCCGGTCCCGGATCGCGCACAATGATCAGAATGCCGCGCTGCGGATCATAAGCCACCAGGCACTCGACAATCTTCGTGGGATCTTCCTTCGCCCCATGAACCACGGCATTCGCCAAAGCTTCTTGCAGAGCTAGTTCGATGGCGTCTTCCTTGCCGTCAACGCCACTCATTTGGCGGACGGACTCCATCACTTGGGCCACGACCGGGTCGACGGACCTGCGGTCGGCGGCAAGCGTCACTCGCACCCGCAGGTTCAACTTTTCTGGATCGAAATCGTGTTCTGGCAGTTGTTCCTCGGAAGAAGCCCCAGATTCCATGGTGGGTTCGCTCGTCCTGGTCCGCCCCAAAAGCGCGGATAGTTGGGATTCTAGCGTTAAACGCCAAAGCCCGCAATGGCCGCCCCATTGCGCCGCTCCAGGAACCGAGACACAACCTCAATCTTGTGTGTCGTTGGGGTGGGCGGGCGCAATTGGCATGGTTTCCCTGCCCCTGTTTCCACCGCGATCAAGCATGCGGTGCTCGAGTTGCCGGCGCCAGTCCAGTTCCTCGACAAACCGCCGCGAATCGCGCCATCCCGGTTCGGCTTTCACGTAGAGTTCGAGGAAGACTTTAGTCTCCAGCATTCGTTCCATCTGCAGGCGCGCTGACGTTCCAATCTTCTTGAGCATCGCGCCGCCCTTGCCCACCAAAATTCCCTTCTGCCCTTCGCGCTCGCAGTAGATCGTTGCTGAGATACGAGTGAGCCTGGCGCCTTCCTCGAAGTTGTCGACGATCACCGTGGTCGCATAGGGGATCTCTTCACTGGTATTCAGCAACACCTGCTCGCGGATAATCTCCGCTGCCATGAATCGTGCCGGTTGGTCCGTGATTTGGTCTTCAGGAAAATAGGCCGGACCCGCCGGTAGAGCCGCGATCACCATTGCCAGAAGATCGTCGAGGCCGCTGCGCTTGAGCGCCGAAATCGGGATCACCTCGCTGAACGCATACAGCTTGCGATACTCCTCAATAAGCGGCAGCAGCTTCGACTTCTCGCGAATCAAATCGACTTTATTCAGGATCAGAAAGGCCTTCGTGCCCGACTTCTTCAGCAGGTCCAGAGCAAACTGATCGCGCGGATCGAACTTGCGCGCGACATCCATAATTACGAGCACCAGGTCGCAACCTTCCATTGCCTCGCGCACCTCGACCATCATCTTGCGGCCGAGAGAACTGTCAGGCTTGTGGACGCCGGGAGTATCGATGAGCACAATCTGCCCGCCATCCTTCGTGTTTTTGCCCTTGCGCTTCGGAACGTGAACGACACCTTGAATGCGGTTACGCGTCGTCTGCGGCTTCGGCGAAATGATTGCCAACTTCTCGCCCACGAGCGCATTGAGCAGCGTGGACTTGCCCGCGTTTGGGCGCCCGAGAATGCAAACGAAACCGGAGCGGAAGGGCATGAAAGGCGGACCTCGGACCTCAGGCGTCAGACCTAGAACTTCAAATCAATCCTCACTGCGGTTGGTAAAGGCTGAGGTCTGAAGTCTGAGGTCCGCTTTTCGACTATATCAGTTTCAACTGCTGTGGCTGCACCGCGGTCACCCGCACGCGCTCCACTTTGCGGTCGGTAGATTCCAGTACCTCGAACCGCAGGCCATCTTCCTCGACCACCTCGCCCTTGCGTGGAATGCGTCCGGCGAGTTCGCTGACCAGACCGGCGATGGTGGCGGATTCTTTCCCCTCCGGCTTGGTTCCGAAAAGTTCGTCGAGACGGTCGACGTCCATTCCACCTGAAACAATGAACGAGCGCTCGCCTTCGCGCACGATCTCCGGTTTGTCGTGGTCGTCGCGAATCTCGCCCACAATCTCTTCCACCAAATCCTCGATTGTGACCAAACCGGCGACGCCGCCATATTCGTCCACCACAATCGCCATGCGGATATTCTGCTTCTGCATCTCGCGCAGCAGGTCGCTCCCCAGCTTGCTTTCGGGAACGAAGTAGACGTCGCGCCGCATGAGCGTATCCAGCCGGCGCACGTGCGCCTCGGTGTCGGGCACTTGCAGAACGTCCTGCGTATAGACGATCCCCCTAATGTTGTGGACCGTGCCTTCATACACTGGCACGCGAGAGTAGTGCTTGGCGCGCAGCATCTCGATAAAACGTTCAACCGTTGTGTCGATGGGAACGGCAAAGATCTGCGGGCGCGGCTTCATCGCCTCACGCACCGTCTTGCCGCTGAACTCGACCACCGATTGAATCAGGTCGCGGTCGCCTTCCTGAATGATGCCTTCTTCCTGTCCAGCCTCAATCAGCGCATCCACGGCCTCAGTCGGGCTCTCCGGCTCTTCACTGGTATTTTGCTTGGTCAGCGAAGCGACGGATTGCAGAAAGCCCAGCACGATCGTCACCGGGCGCACCAGGTAAATGAGAATCTTGATGAACAGGACCCAGCGAATCAGCCAAGTGCCTTTGGTGCGTGAGAAGAACACGAACGGCAAGAAGCGGTTGCACAAGATGACAATTAGAATCAGGCTGACCGATGCCTGCAGAATCTCGTAGATGCCCCACTGCGGGTCGCTGAAAACCAGGTAGCCAATCAGTAGCGCAATCGTCGCGATGGTTAACTGGGTGAGCACCGCCATGGAGAGCGCAGCCCGGCTGCGGCTGACTCGCAACTCCGGCTCTACCTTCTGCTCGAAGATCTCAATGTTGTCCTGGAATTCGCGCGAGAGAAACTTGCCGACTTCCTGATACACGCGATCCACGTAAGAGACCAGCGTCAGGAGTCCAAACAGAAGAAGCAGCGCGACCGAGATGGCGAGTGTCATGCCGATCTCCGGGATCCTGACGCGGGCGAGGAGCGGCGGCGCGTTTTCAACGAATGTCTTGCAGCAGGAACAGTGCGCTCGATTAACGAAGCCGGAAGGCCGAGCGTTCGTCGTAGGGTCGCTTCCTTGCGCGCCATCTCACCATTATCGCGCTCGTGGTCCATCCCTGCCAGATGGAGGATGCCGTGCAGCGCCAGAATCTTGATCTCCTGCGCAGGAGAATGACCGAGACGGACTGCGCTTTGCACCGCAACGTCGGCGGAGATGGCGATCTCTCCCACCAGGGCCGGCCGCTTGCGAGTCTTCTCAGCCAGCGAAGCCGCGGGGAATGACAGCACATCCGTCGGCTTGTTCTTCCCGCGAAACTCGCGGTTCAGAGAACGAATGGCGGCGCTGCTCGTCACCACCACATTCACCGTGCCATACAAACCGGCGACGCGACGCGCGCGCAACACGAAGCGATCCAGCGTGCCTTTGCTCAGCCCAGCGACTTTCTTTTGCAGAATCACCAAGTTCTTAGTAGTGGCCTCGCCAGTTGGTTGACGGCCAAAAGCAAACAGGAGGGCCTAAGTTGCTGCCCTCCCGTGTGAGTTTACTCGTTATCCTTTGGCGTCTGCCGATGCCACCTTCTCTTCGTGCGCAGCCGCCGTAGACGGTTTCTCGCTGGCCTCAGTATTCCTAGGTTCGACGTTCTTGGTTTCAACGATCTTGGTCTCGGCGATCTTGGGTTCGGCCAGCAAAAGCATCTGCTGCTCGGCGACGCGCGTCTTGTGCTCGTCGTAGGCGCGTACGATGCGCTGCACCAGATGGTGGCGTACGACGTCGCCTTCGTCGAAGTGTACGAACGACAGGCCGTCCACGCTCTTCAGCACCTCTACGGCTTCGAGTAATCCGCTGCGGCGGGCGTTGGGCAAGTCGATCTGCGTGACGTCGCCCGTGATCACGGCCTTGGAGTTGAAGCCCAGCCGCGTGACGAACATCTTCATCTGTTCGGAAGTCGTGTTCTGCGCTTCGTCGAGAATCACAAACGAGTCGTTCAACGTGCGCCCGCGCATGAAGGCGATCGGCGCGATCTCTATGACGTTCTTCTCCAGGTAACGATCCACTTTCTCGGGATCGAGCATGTCGTAGAGCGCGTCGTAGAGCGGGCGAAGGTAGGGATCAATCTTGTCCTGCAGCGTGCCCGGCAGAAATCCGAGGCGCTCGCCCGCTTCGACCGCCGGACGCGCCAGGATGATGCGGTTCACGCGCTTCGCCACAAGCGCTGAAATCGCCATCGCCACTGCCAGATACGTTTTGCCCGTGCCGGCCGGGCCAATGCCAAACACCATGTCGTGCTTCTCGATCGCTTCGAGATAGCGTCGCTGGTTGCTGCTCTTGGGCTGGACGGTGCGGCGTCCGAAGGAACGCTGGCGCCCGGCATCAGCCAATCCACGCAGCGTGGTGTTGGGATCGGACATCAGCACGCGCAACATGCTGTTGAGATCGCCGTTGTTGAAGGTGAAACCGGACTTCAGCAAGCCCTCGTAGTCGACGAAGACCTGCTCGGCGCGAGCCACGTCCTTCGCCGCGCCTTCGAGTTCGATGGCGTTCGACCGCAGATTGATGGTGATGTTGAGCCCGTCTTCCAGCAACCGCACATTCTCGTCGCGCGTGCCGAACAGCGTCTCGATGTTGGGACTAACCCCGATGCTTTTCTTCATTCAGTCTCTGTGACGATCCGTTTCTATGAACATGTAGGGACAGCTGCCCTCGGCTGTCCAGCCGAGCAAGGCTCGGCACTGTCGGGAGTTGAGGTAGACGTATTCCTGCTCCACATCAATGACAAAGCAGGGTTTCGCTCGGAGACGGGACCAACCGGAATGCGCATGCCCAGAAGGCAAGTCACCACCATTAAGCTAAAGCGTACCCCGGGGCGAAGAGGGAGTCAATGGGAGGCAGGTCAGGTAGGTGGGTCGGTGAGCGCTACGGCCTGTTCTATAAAAGAGGATGTCCAGAAAATACTTCTACCTCGACCGCAGGCGACCGGTTACTGCTTTTCACCGACGGGATCACGGAAGCGTGCGGAGCGGACGGGGAGGAATTCGGCGAGGAGAATCTCGCCGCCTTCGCCATGGCAAACTGCACTGGTACGGCGGCTGAATTGAATGGGAGGGTGGTGGGCGGGTCACAGAATTCTGTGCGGGGCGGTTCCAGGATGACGCGACGCTGCGGTGGTGGCGGCGCGGTAGCACGATTGCAGGAGGAGTTGCGCGATTTTGAAATCATACTACATGGAGTCACGCGGAGGCGGCTTGCACCGCCTCCGTCTCCGCGTGACGGGGGGAGGGCAACTTGACAGATGCCCACCGTTCGGTGAGGAGGACGCTGCTAGTAGCGGTTTTCCGCAACCCAGCGGCGGACCTGATCCTCCACCGAAAATCGCTCCGGCGAGGGGCGGAGAAACTTGGACGACAGAGAAAAGGCGTGAACTTCGAGGGGCACGCTGAAGTGGGCTTTGGATTTGACGAAACTTCGCACCCACAACTCGGCATAACGCTCGAGGCCGAGCACCTGAATCTGGACAACGTGCACGAGCGCGTGGAAGAGCGCCCGTTCGGTGATCTGCTCGTTGAAGACAACCACATCGAGAAAAGTCAGGGAGTCCATGTGGCTGATCTCGGGAGGTTCGTAGCCGAGGGCGCGCGCCTCGTCGAAGAAATCGGGGTGAGCGACACGGGCACCCTGGAGTTCGAGGACGCGGATCTGGCCGAGAAGTTCGAAGGAAAAATAGGGCCACATGCGGGCCTGGTGCTGGCTGCTGAGCGGTCCGGCGGCAGGGAGGTAGTGATCGCGCTGCCCGTGTAAGAAAGTGGAAAGCCACCGCACGGCAAGTGCGATCTGCTCGCTGGTCGCCTCGACGGGCGTGTCGGGAACGGGCGCAGTCCGGGGGATCTTTTTCTCGATGGCGGAGTAAAACTCGTTGAGAGCGCTGGCCGCTTCGGCCGATTTGCGCAGAAGATCGCGGCGTCCCAGGCAGGCGAGATCGTCTGAAGAATAGTGAAGGCGAAGCTGATGGGTGGCGCAATGGGCGCTGAGCAGCTCGAGTTGAGCGTGTTCGAGCTCGGAATTCATTTCCAGCATGGAAACCCCGTCGTTCGGGTCTTGGCGCGAATACATCAAAATACTCCTGACGTCTTACCGATTTAAGAATTGGGGGGACTGCTTACAGGAGGGGGCCCGACTGCACATTCTTTATACCTTGTTTTATGTACATTGTCAACGTAATAACCAAAGGAAAACCGCGGCGGTTGGAGAAGGAACCGGAATCACCTGGAAATGAAGGAGGCCGCGGGGCATTGTTTGCGCCGCGGCCGCCTTTCCTGACAGTGGACCTGGGTTATAACGGGGGAGGACTGGTACAAATAGGTATAACAGTGTTATATATACGCTGTCAATAAAATATCGAGGCGATCTGTCCCCCGCCGAGGAGAGACGAGCATGCCGCGAAAGCCGGATCCGGATCTGGAAGACCGAATCCTGAAGGCCGCGCAGTTGCTGTGGAAGCGGGGAGGAGAGAAGGCGTTGACCCTGCGGGCGGTAGCCAAGGCAGCGGGCACGAATACGCCCGCCGTATACCGCCGGTTCAAGGACCGGAAAGAGATCGTGATCGCGCTGCTGCGGTACTACCAGGCTGATTTGGCGAAGCAGTTCCGCGACACAGATTCGATCGAAGAGATCGCCGAGGTATTCGTGGATTACCTTGTGAAGCGTCCGCACGCTTATGAATTGTTGCTGGCGCACGGGCGCGATCTGATTCCTCCGGGAAGGCCGGGCCGGAAGCCAGCGGCGATCCGGGAATCACGGCCCAACTTCGCATCGCTGGAAGAGCGACTGGCGCGGCGGCTGGGCGGATCGCCGGAAGATCATACCAAGCTGGCGCTGGCGTTATGGTCGCTTGCCCAGGGAGCAGCGGCAATCTTGCTGTCGAGGGCGATTCCCGAAGGGCATGAAGAGGAATTGCGCAGCGCGTGCCGGGCGGGGGTAAAAACGTTGATTGAAGAAGCGGCCCGATCGTGGGGCAAGAAGTGAGGGCCGGCATCAGGCGTCGGACTGCAAACCTCGGACAAATCCCTGGATTAATTTTCACGGTTCCTGGTGAGAAACCTGCGGTGCCCGCTGCGGGGAGATGCTGTTGTCAGCGAGTCTGTGAAGAGTCTTATCTTCGAAAAGACTCGTGCTGGTCTGTTTTGCCAATCTGCCGATAGGTAACGTGAAGGCCGCTCACGCGGGAATGGGTGAGGTTCGGCAGTAGCCGGTGTACGGGATCCGGCGAGAGTGAAGAGATGGCCAGCGCGACCAAAATTCTGTTATGCGACGACAGCAAGTTTCTGAGGTTGGCGACGGAGCGGGCACTGGCGCGGGCGGGATACGACGTGACCACGGCGACCGACGGGGAGCAGGCGCTGCAACTGGCGCGAGAGAAAAGGCCCAACGTGATTCTGCTGGACATGCTGCTACCGAAAATGACCGGACCAGATGTGCTGAAAGCGTTGAAGAAGGATCCGGCGACGAGAGGAATTGCGGTGGTGGTGTTCACGGGGCTTTCGCAGAAAAATGCGGCGCGGTTGCAGCAGGACGGGGCGTGCGCGTTTTTAGAGAAATCGGAACTGGGCTTGGATAAGGGATGCGACGCTTTGTTGGCGGCGCTGGCCGATATTGTGAAGAAGCTGAATTTGGCAGTGCCGGGCGGAGCGGCGACGGCGAAGGTCGGGGGGTAGGTACAAGCGTTCCTTCCGACGGCGGCGAGAAAAAGCAGGTTCCTCCGCCCTCGCTTCGCTCGGGGTCGGAATGGCAACTTTTTGAACGATTGAACGACCATCAACACGATTGACCCACCACCAATGGAACAGGCAACGTAATAAGCGGTTTCGGCACAAATCGGCGGTAACGTCCGCCGAGGTGACCATTCCATTCTTAAGGTTGTCTCGACCCTGACGGGGCGACCGTCTCCTCGGGCGCTTCCCTGCTGACCTGCTGAAAATAAATCACTTATAAAGTGGGAACTCTGGACACTCACACGGAGTCTATGTTGAGTGACAGTTCTCGGCTCCGCTTACAGTTGGCCGGACTGGGCCAGCAGTCGATTTTCAAGGCGCGTTTGGGTGGAAAATCCTATAATCAGGGGACGCCAATATGGCGGGAGCAACCACCTTGGGAGATTTAGCAAGCGCAATCGGAGCACGGTCGCAGGAAGAAGCGGCGATTGTTGCGGAGTTGAAGGCCGGATCGGAAACGGCCTACGCCTGGCTGATTGGCGAGTTTCAGCAGCCGGTGTATGGACTGGTTTACCGGATCGTGAACGATTCGGCAGACGCGGCCGATACGACGCAGGATGTGTTCCTGAAAGTGTTCCGCGGGATGAAGAGTTTTCACGGCGGATCGAGCCTGAAGACGTGGATTTATCGCATCGCGCTGCACGAGGCGGCGAACCGGCGGCGGTGGTGGTTCCGGCACAAGGCCAAGGAAACATCGATCGAGCCGACGGAATCGGATGGACCGAGCCCCGGGGAAAACGCCATGCAGGTGGCGTTGACCGATCGCGCGGATTCTCCGTTCGATAACGTAGCGCATCGCGAAGTGCAGAAGCGAGTGGATGAAGAGTTGCGCAAGGTGCCGGAGCCGTATCGCACGACACTGATTTTGCGCGACCTGGAAGAGATGTCATACGAAGAGATCGCGGAAGTGCTCGAGATTTCGCTGGGAACGGTGAAATCGCGGCTCACACGCGGCAGAGAAGCACTGCGGCAAAGGCTGGCGCCGTATGTGCGCGAGGTTGGACAGGAGCTGGGGTTGACCGCTCCGGCGCTTTCTGAAAAGAAAGAGCGGAGTTTGCGGTCGCAGGTTGCTGGAGGGGGTAGAAGGGTCGAGGTGATTTCATGAAGGGCACAGGGAAAATCGTGGAACTGCAGTGCCCACAGGCGAAACGGCTGTTTTCGCCATACCTGGATGGAGCGGTGACGGGCACGGAGATGCTCGCGCTGCAAGATCATTTGTCGGATTGCGCGGCCTGCAACGAGCAGTACCGGTCATTGCGCGCATCGCAGCAATTGCTGGTGAACATGGCACGTCCGAAGGTTCCAGAGGATCTGGGGCTGAAGCTGCGGCTGGCGATTTCGCGGGAAGCGGAGACGGCCAAGCGGGCGCGGTTCGAAGGATTGCTGGTGCGGTTGGAGAATGCTTTTGGGGCATTCATGGTACCTGCTACGGCGGGCTTTCTGAGCGCGCTGATTATTTTCGGAATCGCGATGGTGTATTTCGTCACGCCATCGTCACTGCAGGCAGCCAATGATGTGCCGCTGGTCATGGTCAACACCGCGCCGGAGTTGCAGCCGAGCGCTTTTGGCCTGACTCTGGATTCGATCAACGCGGATTCGCTGGTGATCGAGGCCTATGTGGACGTGAATGGACGCGTGCAGGATTACCGGATTCTTTCCGACACAGATGAGTCAAAGGAAGTGTTGCCGGAAGTGAAGCGGATGCTGATCTTCACGACGTTCCGTCCGGCGCTATCGATGGGGCGTCCGACACCGAGCCGGGCTGTGTTGTCGTTCTCGAAGATTAGCGTGAAGGGGTAGAAACGGTTCTCAGTTCTCAGAAACACGAAGGGCGGAACGCGATGCGTTCCGCCTTTTGTGCGTTTGATCGATTAAACCGCTATTGGCAGGTTTCGCCGACAGAGTGGATGTCGGTGACCTTCAGGTGTCCGTGCTCAGCGTTGTTCTTCTTCATGCCGGCATCGTGCGCCATGTTCTTCTCGTCTTCCTTCATGTTGTGCATCTTGGAGTTCGAGACCGCGCCTTTGACCTCGACGGAGTGATTTACGTTGCTGGCGAGATCGATTGAGCTATTGCCGTGAATCTCCCACGTGCTGCCGTCGGTGGCGGTCAGCAGATATTCATTGCCGCCAGTCTTGGTCAGGCATCCCGTCATGGTTCGTACTTCGCCCTTGGACTTGGAATCGGAATCTTGCCCGACGGCCCACAAGGTGGTCATGGCAGCAAGAGCTACGCACAGCAGCAAGCGATTGAGTTTCGTCATTAGGTTGCTCCTTTATTTTGCGCCCCAAGCGTAAGGGGCAAATCAAGACATACGTCGTCAGATAGGTTGCCGCTTTGCGGAAGAGAGTTGCCGGGTGTCTCGCGATGTGGCTTCAGTGCAATGTTCTTTGGCGGAAAAGTCTTTAAGTGCACCAATCTTTAGTGAACCACTCCGCAGTGGAATCGGGTTCGCGCCCATCTCGAGGGTGGTTACGCGCCCTGCCCCTGCCATTCTTTGATCTGTCGCTGCATCTGGCCGTAGCAGTCACAGGAGGCCTGTTCGAGGCGGCGCCGGTCGAGGATCGTGACCTTGCCACGGGTGTAGGAAATCAGTCCTGCTTTCTGCAGCACGCCGGCGGAGACGGTCACACTGGAGCGACGCGTGCCTAGCATCTGCGCCATGAATTCCTGTGTTAAGGGAAGAGCGTCAGAACTGACGCGGTCCTGGGTCATCAGCAGCCACCGGGCGAGGCGTTCGTCGACATCGTGAAGTCGATTGCAGGCGGCAACCTGGGTCACCTGCACTCCCAGCAACTGGGCGTAGCGTTGCAATTGCGTCTGCAAGCCGGGACAGCGCGGTAGCAAAGTTCGCAGGCTCTGAGCATCGATGCGGAATGCCGTTCCATCGCCCTGCACCACCGTGCGAGTGTGGCTGGTGTGAAAACCGGCAATCAAGGGCAAGCCAGTGAAACCCTCTTTCCCGATCAGGCCGACTTCTACGCTCTTGCCATCGGGCATGACGCTTAACACGGAGAACATGCCACTATTGCAGAAGTATGCCGACTTCAAGGTGTCGCCAGCTTCGTGCAAGACCTGGTGCAGTTTCAACCGGACAAATTCGAGGCTTGGAAGGATGGCCTGACGCTCGTCTCGCGGCAGGTTGAGGAGAAGTTCGTTGTGAATGGGATATCCGTCTCCATCGTTCTTGGGTATCGGGAAAGGAGGAGGCTTCGCCATAAACAGCTCCTTGAGTAGCGAGAATCGGTCCGATTTCGCAAGGAACCGTCACCCGAATGGGCGCGGCGGAAAGATGCTAGAAGGTGACACCCTCACTGTACTCTCTTTTGGCGTTGGGGGCAGTTTATCTGGACCGGCATAAAGCGAACGTTGTTTTGTACGGTATCGTACGGTGTTCCCTGTATGGTGATTACCCTGGGAGAGTCTAGTGTGAGAGATGCCTTTCCCAGTCGCTGACTCAGTTCCAGCACGCGTCCGTTTAGCCAGCAACCCGCCAAGGCCTTCTGGGGTGACGCGTGATCTTCAAAATTCTCATTGTCGACGATAGTGTTGTCATCCGCCGCTTAGTGCGTTTGTGTATTCAGTCAAACACGGACTGGCACGTGTGCGGCGAAGCTGAGAACGGCCACGTGGCGGTGGAGAAAGTCAGCGAATTGAAACCACATGTGGTGATTCTGGATCTATCGATGCCCGTCATGGATGGGATTGAAGCAGCGCGTCACATTGTCCGCATCACACCGGATGTGACCATGGTTCTGTTCACCATGCACAACAGTGAGCAACTCAAGAGAGACGCTCGCACCGTGGGCATTCGACATGTGATTTCGAAACTAGACACGCTCGAAGACCACTTGCTCGCTACTTTGAAAACCATATACGCGGGGATAGAAGACCAGCAGACGGACAATTCCTTGACGCCAGCCAGTATTGAAGAGGATTAGAAGCGCTTCCGCGGTTGCGGCGGCGGAGCCTTTTCCTGCGTAATTTTAGCGACGTAACAATTTTCGTGGACGCCCAGTCCGTGCTCGTCGATTTTGCAGTCTTCCAGGCGCAGAGTCTTGCCGCAAATCCAGCAGGTCTTCGGAAGAGAATTGATAGCCACAACGCATCTCCTCCCGAAGTGCACACTAAGCGACTCCTGGGGAGGATGTGTACTCAGGGGTCTTGAGTCTATTCACATGGCAAACTCTTGTCGGTACTGGAGCGTACCGAAGAAGGGCGTGGGCGGAATGAGCGGAGTCAGAACGAGCACCGCAGGCGGAATCGTGCCCACCCTTGGCAAAGAGCTGTTCTGGTCCTAGGATCGGCGCAGGGATACGAAGGCGAACATGGCGAGATGTGGCATCTGGGGCTCCAGCATGCGTTCGAGGCCTGCCCATACGTCGTGAGTAAAACCAGGCATTAAGCTGCGCAGCCCCACGCCGCCAGAGATCAGGTACCGAAATGGCAAGAATGGTCGAATCCGCTCGATCGACAATTCCGGGAAAAGGGCTTCAAACTTATTGCGATCTCTTACGAAAACAATCCAAGGCATTGCAGAGTTGCTGCCAGAGAGTGGACCGGTCGACGAAAAGGACCAATCCGTTGCATCGGTTCTGAATGGTTCATGATGCAAGCGGGTGTAGACAAACTGGGACCACGGCGTCACCCATGGTTCAATCATGAGGATTTTCCCGTCCGGGCGAAGGCATCGCGATGCCTCGGCAAAAAAACCTTCCACGTGAGGCATGTGATGCAAAACGTCCGTCATGATAATCGCGCGCAGCGAGCCGTCGGCGAATGGTATTTTCTGCGCGTCGGCAACGACTCTCGCTCTAGAACAGAGAAAGATTTCGGAGGTGATCAAGTTCGGAATGAATCGCTCGCAATACCCTGCGCCGGATCCCAGTTCCAACACTGGTCCTTCTTTCGCCGGAAGTTCCTGAGAGAGCATGCGGTACCACTCATCGTAAATGGATCTTAAGAACGGCTTGGACGCAATGACCTGGTTTCGCAGTTCCGTGGTGGCTGGATCGTCCACAGAAAGGGACGCCGTGAGTGGGTGCGCCAGCAAACGTCGAAGAATTGCTGCAGGCAAGAGGAACTAACCTTCCAGCCGACACCAGGCGTGCCAACAAATGCGCAACATCCGCAGTCCGTTGGAAAACACTCTGGTCATTTTTGTGACGCCATGAATTCGTTCCTGATAGTGTACGGGAACTTCTACAATCTCCAGATGCAGTTTGCTGGCACCGAACAGTAGCTCGTAGTCACCCCACAAATCTTTGAGTCCCCAGGTTCCGAGATTCAATTCCATCCGCTGCCAATCCTCGCGCCAAAGTACCTTGGTACCGCAGAGCGTGTCCTTGATGCGCTGATCGAGCAAGAATGAAAAGACCATCGCGAAAAGCTTGTTGCCAAGGGTATTGGAAGTTTTCATGGCAAGGTGGGGCACAGGATAGACCAGGCGACTCCCGTTGACGAATTCACCTTGAGAGGTCAGCAGCGCACCGACGAACATCGGCAGTTCTTCCGGCATAACCGTTAGATCCGCATCGAGAATTACCAGGACATCCCCTCTGGCTGCGCGAAATCCGGTCCAGACATTGTCGGCTTTGCAGATGCCCGGTCCTTCTACAAGGCGAATGTCCTTTTCTGGATGGAGCGCCATCATGCGCCGAACTTCGTCGGCCGTACCGTCCGTTGACTTGTCGTCACAAAAGAGAATCTCGGTGTGATTGCCCATCGCTGGAATACGTTCGACGGCTTGTTGTACGTTTCCAACCTCGTTGCGGCAAGGTACGACAACAGATACGGTGACACGCTCTTTGTTTTTGGGCACAGTGACCGTTCGCGCGACCATGACCTGCATCAGGCAAAGCCTTCGCAAACCCGGCAGCCGGGCAAGGAGTCCATTCAACAATCCCGACAAACCTGGAATCCATTTCGGACATAGCATCAGACGATGTTTCCGAACGGGCCGAAAACCGGCAAGCTTCATGAACCCGCGGATGTCATTTTCGCTGACCCAGTTGGGTTCGACAAACTGCGAGCGCAATCCGATCTTGCTGGCAAATTCGAGAATAGGCGTCCAAAAATGGCTATAGTTGATCACCACGATCCGGGTCTCGGGCGTGCAGTGGCGCTTGATGCGTTCGAGTGTGCGAAGAATGTCGACGGTATCAAAGATGTGGTTAAACAGGATGTAGTCGAAAGTTTCGTTCAGCTCGAGGTCTTCGGGGTCACTCTGAACAAAATGCAGATCGGGATGCTGGCTGCGCGCATACTGAACCATGGCATCGCTGATTTCAACACCCACACCAAACTCTGGCCGGACGGAAGCAAGAAGGTGGCCGGTTTCGCAACGCACGTCGAGAACGCGCTTCCCCGGCTCGATAATGAATTGCAGCACGCGCTTGAGAGAGTCGTAAAAGTAGTGGTTGCGTTGAATATACCTGTCGCGCTGGGCAACGACCGTCTCTTGATGTCTACGCCGAGCATCGCGAACTTCGGCAAGCGCATCAGGTCCCCAGGCCTGCTGGTCGCCAATCTCAATTTCGGTGTCGATCATCAGTAATTCAACCTTCGGCCTTCGAGCGGTCTATGGCCAACATCCTAAGGCACAGTCCCACGGAGCCTGCAGATAAGTCATCTGCGGATAACATTTCAAGAAAATCGTTGCTGCCGCCAGCAGCAGAAGCAGACTGATGCGCACACCAAAAATGTGGCTAGGCAAGCCACGCAGGGCCACGGCGATGGTCACGCCGAGGATCATCACAGAGGGAAAGTAGTAGTAATAAAAGAGACCCTTTTCGGGCGTGACGGCCCATTGAAAATAGTTTGCCGCAAAAAGGATGACGACCAGTCCTTCCTGAAAAGTAAACGCCTTCCACAAACGCCGTAGACAGATTGCTAACGCTGCCAAGCCGCCCCACGTGACAGCAGGATTGCCCATCAAATACGAAAGTGAGCGCTGTGGATTCAAGTTAAGGGGCCACGAATACCAAGGCAAAGTAATGGCCCGATTCGAAATAGTGGTGCTATTGAAGTGCCAGATAGACTTGTGGATCGCTATTAACTCGTGCACGCTGAAGGGTCGATGAATCGCCTGGCATAGCGGCCAGTAAGTGAGGCAATAAGACGCGACAGGAGCGACGATCACGCCGAAGATAAGAACGGGTAGCCCCATATCCTTAACCTTCTCTGCGCAACTTGAAATGGACGAACTCACCGCGGCAATCGGGCGCCGCGCAATCCACCACAACGTAAAGGTAACGAGAACAAGAGCAGCCAGCGTATCAATCGCATTCCATTTGATTGAGCCCGCCAGTCCCACTAAGACTCCGGCTGAACAGAACAGAGAACGGCGTAGCCCAACACTTACATCTAGGACAAGAGCCGCGGTGAAAGCGACCAAACTCCAGAACAGGAAGAACATCAAGGATGCATCCACCATGCCGATGCGAGACATCACGAAAAGAAAGTTATTGAAAAGAGTGAGCCCCGTCGCGAGAGTTGCAAGCCGCAGATCTCGCAGTAGCAGGTAGGTCCAAAGAAAGATCGCGGGTAGTGTCATGGCGCCAAACACTGCCTCACCCACGCGCCAGCCAAATGAATTGTCGCCAAAGGTTCTGATGCCGATGGATAACATCAGTTTCCCGAGAGGGGGCTTTTCCTGAGGAGGATTCGGGTTCACCGAACCGTGAATGAAGACCTTGGCTTCGGGGACGAAGTAACCCTCATCATAAAACATCATTGCGGGCTTATTTACGCCGAATAAAAAGAGCGCCAGGCCGACCAAACCGAAGGCGAACGCAATGGCCAGAGCATGACGATGCATGCGGGCGGGAGTCAAAGCATCATCGGACGAAGAATTCGCAGCACCGGGAAACCCCGACAGGGATGCGACCGCACCCGATATGGCAGATTCTGTGCGCACTGGATATAGCAATTTCTGACCTTTCTTGTTCCGCTCGTGAGCGGTTTCGGGGAACCCTGGAGTTACGGAGGGAATCATCCAAAAACCGTCTAGCGGCCCGCTGCTGCCTGGCGTGACTTCTTGGAACCCACCATTTCTTCCAGGATCGAATTCAATCCGCGGGTAATCTTCCAGTTCGGGTAGTGACTCTTAAACTTGCTCAAGTCGGAGATGTAGCAAATGTGGTCGCCCTTCCGTGCTGCTTCGACATATTGCCAGGACAGTTTCTTCCCGGTCAGTTGCTCGATCCGCTCGATGGCCTCGAGCACGGATACGCTGTTGTCGCGTCCGCCGCCCATGTTGTAAACTTCGCCCGGTTTTGGGTTCGCCGCAAACTCCTCCATTGCACTCACGACATCGCAACTGTGAATATTGTCTCGGACCTGCTTGCCTTTGTACCCAAACACTGAATAGGGCAAGCCGTTCAGGGTCGCTTTCACGAGATAAGAAAGAAAGCCGTGGAGTTCGACGCCTGAATGCGATGGCCCGGTAAGACACCCACCGCGAAAGATACCTACATTCATCTGAAAATAACGACCGTATTCCTGCGCCATCAGATCCGCGGATGCCTTGGACGCACCGAATAACGAATGCAGTGACCTGTCAATGCGGCAGGTCTCATTCACGCCGGCGAAGTCTTCCGGGCGCGAGTAGTCGTAGCGGGTCTCGTGTTCTGCCAACGGAATCTCATTCGGAGAGTCACCGTAGACTTTGTTCGTACTCATGAATAAAAAGACGGCTTCATGACAGTACTGTCGCGTTGCCTCGAGGAGGTTCACGGTTCCAAGCGCGTTCACTTCAAAATCCGTCAGCGGAATGTCGCGCGCTTTGTCATGAGACGGTTGGGCAGCACAATGAATAATGAGATCAAAGCGATTCGAGCGGAAGAGATCGTCGAGTCCCTTGCGATCTCGGATATCGAGGTCAACGTGCGTGAAATGCTTTGTTACTCTCTTCAACCGCTCCAGATTCCAGAGCGTATCGCCCGCCGGACCGAAGAACTCGCGGCGCATGTTGTTGTCTGCGCCAAGGACACGATGCCCCTGTCGGTCGAACTGCTCTACTGCCTCCGATCCAATCAGTCCACTGCACCCTGTGACGAGTACTGTCTTCTGCGTCATCCTAATTCTCGCGTCCCATAGGAAAGATTAGGTTGGTTCGGCTCTGGCGTCGACCTTACTAAGGTCACTCGCGTCTGCATGGACCGTGCTCGGAGTGAGGAAATGCAAAAAAGCGCGAAGAGTGGGGCGCGGTGGTGTGAGATTCGAAGCAGAGTCAAAAGCTAGCGCTGCAGGCGGTACCGTCCCCACCCAGTTGATGGTGGTTACGAGATCAGAGGCTGGGGCACCAGCCAACTGGCCGTGACGTCTCCATACAATGTGATTAACATTCCGCTTGAGCGCACCATGGTGGGCGGTCAGGTGGGTGTGGGAGAGCTAGTGTGTAAGCAGGATCAGAGGCCGAGCCACCCGCCGAAATGTTCCGGCCGGAACACATCGTCATCACGGTAACGGGCATACGATCTTGTCATGACATGTAAAACCAAGAAAGCAGAGCGAAAGGGACGGGCGCGGACGGGGGAGAATTGCCTGGCTGCATGCATTGGTTGAGGATGATCTACTGTCGCTGGCAGAGGACAGGCGCCGAGTCGCGCTGGAACCGTTCACGCAGGCGGAGAATTTCGTTGCGCCTGGATACCAAAGTGGTGGTTTGGTCCAAGTCCAAAGGCCCGGGTGCCGTATCGGGAAATGAACAGGTGTAACGTCCCGTCTCTCCACGGGTTTTGTCCCCGGGTTTTTTCCGGTTTTTTCCAGAGGTTAACGCTTCGTTCTAGCTAACTTAAGCGATCGAGAGACCAAGTCAGGATCAAAAACGTCGAGCACCAAAATGCTACGATTCGCACAGGCTTGCTTTCTGAATGGACGTATCGCGACTCGACGCAGTCTTTCCAGTGAAGCCGAGAGCGCACCGAGTTTGGAGCCCAGGTCAAATCCGGCTAGTTGCGTATTGGCAAGACGCACTGGACCTGTGATGATGAGCTTGTCTACCGGACCCGTGATGCCGAGGTCCGCCGATAGCGTCCCTCCCTGAAGCTGCGATCCTGAGGGAAGGACGATTCCAGCGGCCGGTAGCATTGCTTCCAACTCGTCCACGGGTATATTCGGAGCATTTAGCCGCAGATTTAGGACCTGCGATTCTCCCTGGGTTTGAAACGCACCCGTGAGATGAGCGACTGCCTTGCCGATGGACACGTCGCCTTGGGTGATTGTTCCAGCCTGTTTGCTCAGGTCGAGGTTCGCGCCGTACTTGACGTTTATAGCTTTCGAAGCCGGCGTTCCCTTGGGCGACAGCTTGATCTTCTCGCAGGTGACCTGCCCGGCCGCTTTGGCCTGGCTGCCGTCGGAATTCAGCGTCCCCTCGAATTTCGCGAGCCCGCCGATACCGCTCGCCGGATCGATGAATCCGGAAGTTGCCAGATCCATATTGTTCACTTTTACGGATGCCTCGACCGGAGTTTTTGCGGCATCCTGCGGATTGATTGGTCCAGCCTTTCCGGAAAGATCGGCATCGCCGCCACCCGGGAGCTTAGCCGTCAGTTCGAAAGGAAATTTCGAGGTGAATGAGAAGTCCGTCACATCGATATTGACTTTGTCAAACACCTGCGGCTTGGCCTTGGAGCCTACGCTTGCGAGGGTGAGCTTTCCGTTGTTGACCTCCAGCTTGCCAATGGGAAAAATTTTGGGGTACAGATGAAGTCGACGGGGGCGGCTCAGGGGTTTTGCTAGCGGCAGCTCCGCCCAGGCTCGAGAAATTCCATGTGCCATTGGCTGCCTTCAGCAGCATGATCTGGGGCTCATTGAGCGCAATTTTGGTTACGTTCAGCTGTTTGGAAAAAATGAGTGGCATCAGTTCGACGCCTACCATGAGCGACTTCGCAGTCACGAACGGCGAAGTACTGAAGGCACGATTCGCCAAGGCGTTTGAGATGTCCCTTCCCTGCGAGCCCACGGACGCCGAAGCATGAATTCTTAAGATTGACTCGATGCTAAAGCTGGCCCGCCGAAAGACTCGCCACCCACTAGCGAGACTCTCCAGGTTCGTCCGATCAACGGCTAGGATTTCTTGTTGAGGTCGTCGTCTTTTGAGTATTTGGTGCCCTTGCCGGTAAGTTCCAGCGCCAGTCCTTTGTCCGTTAGCTGATACATCCAGACGCCCTCGGAAACCGAGGCGGCACCTTGCATCGATCCACCCTTCTCAGGACTGGTTTTGGCGGCGGCCGAGGCTTGTCCGCCGAACTCCCAACCGGAGTTCACAAATCCATCGAACGCCTTTTCATTCTCGAATACAAAGATCGCCCGAAACTTCTTGACTCCCATGCCGAGTCCGGCCTGCAGCTCAAACATCTTCATGAACGTTTCAGCCTTGGTCTGGTTGTTGATGGCCATGCCCTTGCCATTGCCCGAGCCGCCAAGAAGAATCTTGACCCCCAGGTTGCTGAAGACGGCATATCCGTAGGCTTTTTCGACTGCCGCCTTGGCCGGGGGTTCTGCCTGGTAAAGGCGTGCGAGCGTTTCTTGCGACATCTTTCTTATTTCCGTACGCTTCTTTTCGTTGTCTGCCTCGTCGTCAGCTACGGCAACCGCCGTTACCGCAATCAGACAAAGCGTTGCAATCACGAATCGTTTAGCTTTCATTGGCCACCTCCTATTGATTTTCGTTGAAAGGATTCCGAGTGGAGCAACAAGCCGGCAAACGAGTGGCGGTACAACATGTAGCTCATAAGCACCTGCTCAGCAACTGTCAGGGTGTGAAGTGCTGAGCATCAGTTCCCAGTGCAACCTCGCTCGCAATTCCTCTAGCCCCGCACTCGCCAAACCAGCAGGACCAGCACGAGACTTTGAAGTGACGATCCCGGCCCGTCGTTGTATTTTGTCCTTATTAGGTTGAGTTTCTTGCGCCTTGGGGGGCCAAGACTGTTGGGTTCTGCCACTTTGCGTATGGTGCTTTTAGTTGGCCGCTGCCGCTTTCGCCTCCTGTAATTCGTCCCCTCGTTCTGCCGCTAGTTTGTAGGCGACGTAGTACTTGTAGATATTGTCGACATAGGCTACCGTCTCTTCCCCGATATCCTTGGCTACTACCAGTTCCACATTGCCGAACCACTTGTTCGGGTTCAGACCTTCCTCTGATGTTTTCCTTCGCAGCCGTGCGATACGAGTGGGGCCCGCATTGTAGCTGGCAAATGTGAATAGCGTCCGGTTCACCGGATCAATGGCTGGATCGTCGAAGTAGTTCTTGACGATGTGCTTCAACATGCGAACTCCTGCCAGAATGTTCTTGTCAACCTTGCTGACGTCAGGAACATTTATGGGCTTCGCCGCTGCATACTTTGGAATCACCTGCATGATTCCCACTGCACCCGCAGGACTCCTCTTGCTGTGGTCCAGTGTCGATTCCTGGTAAGCCTGTGCCGTTATCATCAAGTAGTCGAAATCGTATTGTTTGGAGTACTTCCTGAAGTACTCCACGTACTGCGCGAACTTCTTCATTTCACCCGCGGAAGTGGAATTCTTGATCCATTTGTTTTTCTGCAAGTACCGCTGAAGCAGAGTATTTCCGAACGCCGTTCCCACTCCGTAGTCTTCGATGAAGTCATCTAACAACTTCTTCAGCTTGGGATTGTTTTTCCGTACGACCCATCCCAAGTGACCTTGGCTCGCGATAACCATTTCTGGATGTAACGTGAGGTTCGGTAGAACCTGCTCCCATAGACGTGCCCTGTACTGCATGGTTGCCGTGGCCGGGATCAACCCGGCGTTCGTCATCTCAATCAAGTCGTCATCGACGAGGTTGCGATCCGCGGCCTTCAGTGAAAGTGGTGCTTTCCCCGCCTGCACACGTTCCTCGCTTATCCGTTTCAAGTTGTCATAGGCTGCAGTTAATGGATTAACATAGATTTCTTTTCCTGCGAGATCGTCGAAGCTCCTGACGTTCGCGAGTTCTTTACCGGTGACAATAATCTGCGTGACGTCCGTCTTGATTGGCGCGGTGAACGCGTATTTTTCTTCCCGTTTTGGTGTGATCCACAAGCCCTGTGCGATTACGTCACCCACACCCTCGGTCAGTGCCGGTCCAAGCGCGTCGGGACGCACCGGTATGAACGTAATCCGCACTTTGAGAGCTCCAGTCTTAAGCCGCCTGTTCATGACGCGTTGCAACTCCTCCAACATTTCGTAAGTCGTGCCTTTTGGTTTTCCATTTGTGTAGAAGAATGAGATCCGATTGATCATTACCAGAGCGCGGATCCTTCGCGCCTTGACCATCTCGTCGAGGTCTCCAGTGCGGCGGCCGAAGTTCGTAGGAAGCACTATGTGATCCCGAGTTGCGTCTTCAACCGCATCGCTCGAAGTCGCCTCTGCCGGAATGAGCTCCGATCCCAATGTGTCGGCCACCGAGTCTTGGTCGTGGTGCGGAGCTGCCGCCTGTTCCGCAGAGGTAGTGAGACCGGAGGACTTTGATCCTGACGGGGAATTCTCTCGGCTGCATGAGAGGCAACAGAGCAGAACCATCGCGAACAGCGTAAGACTTCGTGACGGGCAAATCACAACTACCTCTCGGCAACGACGAGGGCGCTGAGTGTTTTTTCCTGTCAATGCAGAGACGAACCCCTGTCAGCTATAACACAGTGCCAGATTGTTTTCTTCTACAGAAAGTGATACAAGACCCACTAAAAAACTGTTAGTCACCGACAAACGGCCGACTCTTGCGCCCCGACGTCGCCGATCGTCTCGGAGACGCTGGCGTTTCCATACTTTACTTCGCCGTGGACGCGTGGGGCGAGTTCTCTGGCCTCAAATTTGTGATGATCGATGTTGCCCAGTCGTAGCCTCGATGAAGAAGACCCGTCAGCAGCATTGTTTCTCGACTCTGAACCACCATTTAGCCTGCAGCTATAACGACGCGCGGGTGATCAAGTTTGTTTGGACGAATCTAGTGACGAATCGCATCAGAGGTGGGGCACAAAGTTTCGAGGATTACTTGTCGAACCCCTCCGCGCCGTGTGGAAGGTCGCGACCAGTAGAACAATTCAATATCGGATGCAGTCGGTGTATCTCCGACATCGAAGCACCTTGTTAAACCTGGGTATTTCTGAGCGAACTCTGCCGTTGACGAAGGATTTGCGTATCCGCCTTGATGAAGATCAGAACCGAGCCAAAGTGACTCCGACAACGTGAGGAATTGACGCAGTGCGCTACTCGCATAACGCTTAATTTGAAAATGGGGAAGGTCGGGTGCCCGATCTGATCTGAGTTTTAGTCAGTGCGATCCCTCGGCATCTTTCACCAATCATGCATGGTAGGGTTAAGGGTTACCAGAGCCAGAGCAGAGTTGATCCCAGTCCTAGTCCAAACTTGATCTTGATATGGGGGGGCGCTCTGGGACCATGTCTTTCCCTTCTCCCCATCCGGCGTTTGACGGGATAGGAGGTAGGAGAAAAAAAGTCCGTCCTCCATAGTAACGAACCAGTAAACGTCCAAGGTGTGGCGCACGCCAATCGCATGGTTG
>Ga0207664_10000519_pt1 | contig 27416 bp, 28 predicted proteins | sample LARL83metaG_FD_184349 | JGI IMG/M metagenome (GOLD analysis project Ga0207664, IMG submission 184349) | Corn, switchgrass and miscanthus rhizosphere microbial communities from Kellogg Biological Station, Michigan, USA - LAR L8-3 metaG... | ecosystem: Host-associated > Plants > Roots >... | reverse complement strand
TGGCCCAGGCCGTAGCGCTGGCGCAAACCAAGTTCAGCAGCCCGGCCTGGCTCGCCGACGTCGCCTGATTCCGCTCAGGAGCGGCTACCCCTCCCCCATTCGTCACTTGTCGACGCCGGCCGATCGCAGGAGGATCGGGCTTCCGTTCGCATGACAAGGAGAGAGGGATGCGCGCTTTACGACTGTCCGTTCTGGTCGCCGGGCTGAGCCTGGCTTTCGCCGCCCACGCGGCCGACACCGATGCATGGAAACTGCCGGTCGCGGTGAAGAAGCTCGACAACGGCCTGACCGTGGTGGTCTCCGAAGACCACAGTTCGCCCACCGTCGGCATCAGCATGGTCTATCACGTGGGCATGCGGCTCGAGCCGCAGAACCGCACCGGTTTCGCCCACCTGTTCGAGCACCTGATGTTCGAAGGCACGCCGGATGCGCCCAAGGGCACCTTCGAGCGCGTGATCCAGGGCGGCGGCGGCGTGTTCAACGGTTCCACCCGCGCCGACTACACCAACTACATCGCCAGCGCACCGTCCTCCGCGCTGGCACCGATCCTGTGGATGGAAGCGGATCGCATGAAGTCGCTCGACTTCAGCGAAAAGAACCTCGCCAACCAGCAGAACGTGGTGAAGGAGGAGATCCGCGTCAACGTGAAGAACCAGCCCTACGGCCTGTTTTTCTGGACCGATCTCAACCGCCTCGCCTTCGACAAGTGGGCCAACAACCATGACGGCTACGGCTCGTTCAAGGACCTGGACCACGCCAGCATCGCCGACGTGAAGACCTTCCATGACACGTTCTACCAGCCGGCCAACGCGGTGCTTGGCATCGCCGGCGACGTGACTCCGCAGCAGGCTTTCGCGCTGGCGCAGAAGTACTTCGGCGATCTGCCTTCACGCACGCTGCCGCAGCGGCCGGACGTGACCGAGCCGCTGAACACCAAACAGCGCCATGAGGAACAGACCGATGCGCTGGCCAAGGTGCCGGCGCTGGCGATCGGCTGGAAGATGCCCGCGCGCGGCAGCAAGGACCAGATCCCGATGATGGTGCTCTCGCAGCTGCTGGTCGGCGACGATGCCTCGCGTTTCTACCAGGGCTTGGTCAAGGGCCGCGAGCTGCTGCTCAACATCGAGGGCGGCGTGAACTTCCCGCTGGGCGATGGCAGCGACTACGCCGGCCCGACCTTGCTGGGCCTGTTCGCGCTGTACAAGCCCAACGCCACGCCGGACCAGGTGCTGGCCGCGATCGACGAAGAGATCGGCAAGGTCGCCAGCGACGGCGTCGACGATGCCACCCTGGCGCGCGTGAGAACCAAGATGCTGTCGGACTGGTATGGCGGACTGGAATCCTTCCTCGGCCGCGCCGACACGCTGGCCAAGCTGCAGACATTGTGGGGCGACGCGAACGTCGCCAACCAGGTGCCCGGCTGGATCGAGGCGGTGAACTCCGACGACATCAAGCGCGTGGCACGGACCTATCTCACCGACGCCAACCGCAGCGTGATCGTGCGCCGCCCGGCCGCTGCCGCTGCGGCGAAAACCCCTGCCAAGACTCCCGCCAAGTGAGGACCGCCATGAACACGCCTATCGCATTCAAGACGCTCGCCGTCGCGCTCGGCCTAGCCCTGGCCGGTGTCGCCCAGGCCTCCACCGCGCCGCTGCCGAAGGATCTGCCTGCCTACGGCGCGGCCAAGCCGCTGCCGACCCCGCAGATCGCCCAGCGCACGCTGCCCAACGGGCTCGCCGTGTGGGTGGTGCCGCGCGACGGCCTGCCCAAGGTCAACGTGTCGCTGGCCGTGCTCGGCGGTACCGCTGCCGACGACGCGGCCACGCCGGCGCTGTCGCAGCTGATGGCAGGCCTGCTCAACGAAGGTACCGCCAGCCGCAACTCGCGCAGCATCGCCGAGGCGCTGCAGGCCATCGGTGGCGATTACAGCGCCGGCGCCGACAACGACGCGGTCAACATCCGCGCCAGCGCACTGTCCTCGCATGCGTCGCAGTTGCTGGAGCTGGTCGCCGATACCGCGCTGCACCCGAGCTTTCCGGCGAACGAGGTCACCCTGGCCAAGGCCAATGCCCTGCAGAGCCTGAAGGTGCGCGAGGCCGATCCGGACTGGCAGGCTCAACGTGCCTTCGGCCATGCCGCCTACGGCGACCATCCGTATTCGCGCGACTCGCTCGACGAAGCCAGCATCGCGGCCGCTTCGCCCGAGCGGCTGAAGGCGTTGCACGATGCGCGCTTCCGGCCGGATCGCGCGTTGCTGGTGATCGTGGGACGGATCAGCGCAGACGAGGCGTTCAAGCTGGCCGAACAGCAGTTCGGCGGCTGGAAGGCCAGCGGCCAGGCACTGGCCGATACCGCACCGGCGCCGCGCACGGCGATACCGCAACGGCTGATCGTGCCGCGCGACGGCGCCGTGCAAAGCAACATCCGCTATGGCCGCCCGGCCGTGCCTGCCAGCGATCCCGACTACATCCCGCTGACCGTGGCCAACACCATCCTGGGCGGCGGCTTCACCAGCCGCATCACCCAGGACATCCGCGAGGACAAGGGCTACTCGTACAGCCCCTGGTCGCGCTTCAGCGCGAACCGCGTCGGTGGCAGCACGCTGGCCAGCGTCGACGTGCGCAACGAGGTCACCGGCGCCACCCTCGACGAGTTGACCAAGCTGTACGGCAGCATGGCCAGCCAGCCGGCCAGCGACGAAGAACTGACCGGCGCCAAGCGGCTGGTCGGCGGCATCTACCTGCTGCGCAACCAGATCCAGGGTTCGCTGACCACCACGTTGTCGAACTACTGGGTCGACGGCCTGCCGCCGAGCTTCCTGGGCAGCTACGTGGCCGAGGCGAACAAGGTGACCGCGCAACAGGTGCAGGCGATGGGGCAGAAATATTTCGCCGCGAAGGACCAGAGCATCGTGATCGTCGGCGACCCCAAGGCGATCGACGCTCAGCTGAAGCCGTACGGCACATTCACCGTGTTCAAGCCCTGAGCGAGGCCTAACATCCGGGAGCGCACGCGCTGCGCTCCCGGATGTTCGTGCCAGTTGGAAGCGGGTGGCTCCGGCTCTTCTGCAAAGCACTCGCCCAGCGCGTTCAGCGCAGGGCGATGCGAACCATGCCCACGCTCACAGCCGCGTATACGACCACGACTGCATGCGCCCATCCTTGTACGGCATCACGCCGTGGAACGGTCGCTGATCGGCGTCGAACACCAGCGGCAGGAAGTGGCGGTCGCCTTCCCACATCGGCAGCGTCATCAGCCGCTCCAGCGGCACCCATTCGAGGCTGCCTTCGGGATTGCTGGTGAACGGCGTGCCGGCATAGCGCTCGATCACGAAGATGAAGCCCAGCCAGTCCTCGCCGTGCTTGCCGAAACCGGGCCAGTTCAGCGTGCCGCGCAACTGCATCGACTCGCAACTGATGCCGGCCTCTTCCAGGATTTCCCGCTGCATGCAGGCGGCAATGTCCTCGCCCGGCTCCATCTTGCCGCCCAGGCCGTTGTACTTGCCCAGGTGCTGGTCGTCGGGACGCGCGTTGCGATGGATCATCAACACTTCGCTGCGGTCCGGCGACAGCACGTAGCCAAGCGTCGCGACGATCGGGGTATAGGGCATGGCGAGGGCGCCGCAAAAGCGCAAGTTTAACGGCAGCGGCCGTTTCGCGCCGCGCCGACGCCTTCGGGCTTGCACGCGCGTGTCGGGGCGGCGACCATCGACGGATGCATGCACTCGCTTCACTTTCGTTGCTCACCCGCCAGCTGCGCGGGCCATGGTCCGGATTGCTGGCCTTGCTTCTGCTCGCCGGCATGCCAGGCTGCACACCCACCGCGCGCGCGCTCGACAGCGCGACCGTGGCGTTCGAAGGCCAAAATTACCGCGTGGTACATCTGGATCTCAAGCGCGAACACCTGAGCCTGCACTGGCGCGATCCGCAAAGCGGGCAGCCATTCGGCAGCATCGACACGTTGCGTCAATGGGGCGAGGCGCGCGGGCAGCGGCTGCTGTTTGCCGCCAACGCGGGCATTTACGATCACCGGTTTGCACCGCTCGGCCTGCACGTGGAGAACGGCAAGACAGTGGTGCCGCTGAACCTGGCGCACGGCAACCCCGCATCGGGGAATTTCTCGCTGCTGCCCAACGGCGTATTCGCCATCTACCCCGACGGGCATGCCGCCGTGCGCACCAGCGCCGCGTTCCGGGCCGAAGGCAGGAGCGTTCAATGGGCGACCCAGTCCGGCCCGATGCTGCTGATCGACGGCAAGCTCAACGACCAGTTCGTCGATGAGTCGGCCAGCCTGAAATGGCGCAGCGGCGTCTGCGTGAAAACGCCCACCGAAGTGATCTTCGCGGTGAGCGAGGCGCCGGTGAACTTCCATACGTTTGGACGGCTGTTTCGCGACAAACTCGGTTGCCGCGACGCGTTGTATCTGGATGGCAGCATCTCGCAACTGTACGTCGATGGCGAGGGCTACTCGGGTGCGCCGGCCTTCATGGTGAAACCGTACGCCGGCATCTTTGCCGTGTTCGCCAAGCCGTGATGCCGCGCCGGTGCCGGTTGCGCGCGCTGCTGATCGGCCTTGCGCTGCTGATCCTGCTGGCGCTCGGCGCGGGCTGGTGGCTGCTTGCCGGCAGTCGCGCCCGGCTCGACGGCATGCGTGCAGCGGCTGGCCTGGCCGCGCCGGTCAGCATCAGCCGCGACGCGCTGGGCACGGCCACCATCGAAGGGCGCGATCGCACCGACATCAGTTACGCGCTCGGCTACGTGCACGCGCAGGAGCGCTATTTCGAGATGGACCTGATGCGCCGCGTGAGCGCGGGCGAGCTCTCCGCGCTGGTCGGTCCGGCCGCACTGAAGGTGGACCTCGACCATCGACGCCACCGCTTGCGCGCGGTGGTCGACGCCGCTTATGCGCAGCTGGCGCCGGCGCAGAAACGCGAGATCGAGCGCTACCGCGACGGCGTCAACGCCGGCCTCGCCGACCTGCGCGTGCGGCCATGGGAATACCTGCTGCTGGGCACGCGGCCGCAACCATGGCGCTCGCAGGACAGCCTGCTGGTGGTCGCCGCGATGTATCTGGATCTGAATGGCGACGGCCACAACGAACGCGAGCTGCGCATGGCGCAGATGCGCGCGGCATTGCCCGGCGCGCTGGCGGATTTCCTGCTGGCGCCCGACCCCGACTGGGAAGCGCCGCTTGACGGTCGGCTGTCGCGCTCGCCGGTGATTCCGGACGCCGGGGTATTCGATCTGCGCCATCGTGCGTCGGCGACATCTTCCGCTGCGCTGGCGGCTGTGGCGCCAGCGCTCGATGCGCCCCGCGCCGGCAGCAACAGTTTCGCGGTGGCCGGCCGGTTCACCGGCCACGGTGCAGCGATGCTCGCCAACGACATGCACCTGGGCCTGCGCGTGCCGAACATCTGGTTCCGCACGCGGCTTCGCTACCCCGACCCCGGCGCACCGAACGGCCAGCGCGATGTCAACGGCGTCAGCCTGCCCGGCACGCCGGCGATCATCGTCGGTTCCAACGGCCAGATCGCGTGGGGCTTCACCAACAGCTACGGCGACTGGCTCGACTGGGTACGCGTGCTGCGCGATCCCGCCGACCCGACGCGCTACAAGGTGCCCGGAGGCTGGGCATCGATCGAGACGCACGACGAGCACATCCAGGTGAAGGGCGAGCCCGACACCCTCCTCAAGGTCGAGGACACCCGCTGGGGCCCGATCATGGGCAAAGACACCGACGGCACGCCGCTGGCGCTGGCGTGGATAGCCGGCCGGCCGCGCGCCTACAACATCGACCTGATGCAACTGGAGCACACGCCCGACGTGGCCAGCGCGCTGGCTCTCGCGCCGACGCTCGGCATGCCGCCGCAGAACCTGCTGGTCGCCGACAGCCGCGGCGATATCGGCTGGAGCATCGCCGGCAACAGCATTCCCCTGCGCGCGGGCATCGATCCGCTGCTGCCCTCGGACTGGTCCGCGCCCGGCAGCGGCTGGCAGGGATGGGCCGCCGCCGCGCAATATCCGCGCATCGAAAACCCGACCGATGGACGGCTGTGGACGGCGAACAACCGCACGGTCGGCGGCGATGCGCTCGCCCTGCTCGGCAACGGCGGCCATGACCTCGGCGCGCGGGCGCAACAGATCCGCGACGACCTTCGCGGCCGTGCCAGCTTCACCAGCGGCGACCTGCTCGACATCCAGCTGGACGACCGCGCCGTGCTGCTGTCGCGCTGGCAACAGCTGCTGCAGCACACGCTTGCCGACAGCAAGGATCCCGCACTGGCGCAGCTGCGCCAGCTCACCCGGCCGTGGCGCGGACGCGCCGCAGTCGACAGCGTCGACTACCGGCTGGTGCGCGCGTTCCGCGGCCGGGTCAGCGAAGCGGTGCTGGCGCCGTTCGCCGCCGCGGTGAAAAAGCGCTACCCGGATTTCAGCTGGCCCGGCCAGCACAGTGCCGAAGCAGCGGTGTGGATGCTGATCCATGCGCAGCCGCCGCATCTGCTCGATCCGAAGTACCCGGACTGGCAGGCCCTGCTCGTCGACGCGGCACGCGAGGTCACGCGCGAACTGGGACAACAACCCGGAGGACTCGCTGCGCGCACCTGGGGTGAACACAACCGCAGCGCGATCCACCATCCGATGTCCGCGGCATTGCCAGGCTGGCTCGGCCGTTTCATCGACATGCCCGACCAGGCCCAGGCCGGCGACAACAACATGCCGCGCGTGGCCGCACCCGGCTTCGGCGCCTCCGAACGCCTGGACGTGTCGCCAGGCCATGAGGCCGACGGCATCCTCGACATGCCTGGCGGCCAGAGCGACAACCCGTTGTCGCCGTACTTCGGCGCAGGCCAGCAGGACTGGATCAAGGGACGCCCGACGCCCTTGCTGCCCGGAACCACCGAGCACACGCTGACGCTGACGCTGAAGCCGACGGCGGCCACACCTGCAACGCAGGCGCGACCGTAACGCGATATCGACGCGTGCGATGCGGTCGATGGTGGCCGCGTACGCATCGTCCGCATGCGAGGCCGCCAGCCATACACCTTGCAAGGCGCCGCCGCGTAAACAGCAGGCTCACCGCGACCCGGAGCAATCGGCCGTGATCGATCCACAGGCCCCCGGCGGGATGTGAGCTGGCTGATCGAGGAAACCACCAGCGGATCGCGCTGGAATACTGCCATCGGGAAGGTGCGGGCCCCGCTGTCAGGCCCGCAGGTTTTGGACGTCTATTTCGTGATCACGGCCGGATGCATCGGCGCCAGCTTTGCCAGCAGCTTGTTCTGCGCGCGGAACGGCACGTTGTGCTTGTCCATCGCCTTCTGCAGATCTTCCACCAGCGCGTTGAAGGCCGCCCGGTTGATGCCGAGGTTGCGGTGCACCTTCTCCATGTCCCTGCCGGTATATGTGCACGGGCCGTCGAGGATCACGCAGAACTGGTCGACCAGCTCGGCCTTGATGTGTTCACGATCGGAGTCGGCGAAATACGGCCGCGTGCGTGCGTCCGCCATGAGGTTGACCATGAAGTCGTCCATCAGCGTGACCAAGCCCGGCTTGCCGCCGAACTGATCGAACACCGGCTTGAGCGCGGGGTCGCGCGGTGCGCTGGCGGCCATCGCCGCCGATGGTTGCGGCATCGGCGCGGCGTCCTGCGCCGGCGCAGCTTGAGCAAACAGCATCGCGGCGGCGAGCGCGGCGACATGAGGCAGATATCGGTACATGGGTGTACTCCTGAAGGGCAAGGTGATGATCGGAAGCGTCGGTCAGAAGCCGACTTGCACCGAGGCGTACAGGCCGCGCTGCTTGTCCTTGATGACGATGTTGCCGAGGTCGGCATAGGCGAGCGTCAGCGACACGTGCTTGTTCGGCGCCCAGGCGACGAACGCGTCGTACCAGTCGTCTTCCTTGGCGATGCCGAGGTTGTCGGGCTTCTGCCGGTACTCCGCGCCGACTGCCCAGTTGCGGCTCAGCAGGTAGGCCACCGAGCCTTCGAACTCGGGCTTGTACGCGTTGTTCTTGTCGCCGCCGAAACCGAGGATGCCGATCTGGTTGGCCTTGGTGAAACGCACCGTGGCATTGACCAGCAGGCTCTGGCTGAGAAACAGCTTGGTCGCATTGACGTAGTAGTCAGTGCCCTGGTCGGACTTGGCGCCGACGAAAGCCAGTACCGCCGCCTGATCGTTCTTCTTGTGTTGCACGCCGATCGACACCTGCGGCAGCCAGCTGTCCTGATCGAGCACCATGTCGCCGAACAGGCGCACTTTCACGCCGATGATGTTCTGCTGGAACGTGAAGCCGCGGCCCAAGCCTAGCGCGGCGCCCACCTGCTCGGTATCGAAACGCTGCTGCGCGAACGACACTTCCACGCGGTTGTAGAGCCCGACCATGGCGCCGACTTCATCGAGGTGATAGTCCGGCAGGTTGACGTGGGTGACGAACGCGTTGGCACCGATCTCATCGCCAGTGCCGTAGCCGCCGATCACGGCCCACGGCGTCAGCCCGCCGCCGGCTGAACCTTCCACCTGCGACACGCCGCCAGTGAGCAGCAGCTTGTTGCTGGAGGTTGGTCCGACGCCGTCGCCGGCGGCCATTGCCAGGCACGACACCAGACAACCGCCCAACGCCAATCCGATCAGCCACGCCGTCCGGTCCTTTCGATGCTTTTGCATGGGATGCCCCTTCAGCGCGGAATGCGCATGTGGCTGGATATACGAAGCGACCCGCCGGGCGGATGCATGAGCCTCAGCCAGGTCGCTCACGGCACCACATGCCAGCTGCCGTTCACGCCGTCGCCGTCGCGATCGCCCGGCTTCGCGTCCCCCGCGAACAGATACAGCGGATGCTTTCGGTAGACCCATTGGCGGCTGCCATCGCTGCGCGTGGCGAGGCTGAAATCTCCGACCGCGCTGGCCTGCGCGTCGGCCAGGTACGGCGGCCATGCCGACGCGCAGGGGCCGGTGCAGCGGCTGTGGCCGGAGTTGCCGTCGAGGTCGTAGCGATAAAGCGTGCGGCCGCCGCTGCTGGCGAGCAGGCCCTGCGCGTTGCGTTGAGGCACGCCCTGGCCGGCGGCAGCGCCGGCCAGCGCAAAAACCACGGCGGCGGCATATCGGAAATCGTTCATGGCATGACCTGCGGCTCAGGCGGCTGCCTGCTTGTGGTTGTACGCAGGAACGGGCCGACGGGATGCACGCGTCCGCCAGCGCTTGCCACCGGGCAACACCACCCTTCATGCTAGAAAAAACGCTTTCACGGTCTCGTGCGAATCCATCCGCATCGTCAGCCCCGTCTTCACGATCAAGGATGCTTCGCCCATGAGTGTCAGCAGCCCCGCCGAGCGTGACGAGCTGAACCAGCTTTTGCAGCGGGCCGGTCGCCAGGATCAACAGGCGTTTGCCGAGTTGTATCGGCGCACTTCGTCCAGGCTGTTCGGCGTGTGCCTGCGCATGTTGCGCGACCGCGGCGAAGCCGAGGAAGTGCTGCAGGAAACCTACACCACGGTGTGGCGCCGCGCGGCGACCTTCGACGCGGCACGGGCCAGCGCGATCACCTGGCTGGTCACGCTCTCGCGCAACAAGGCGATCGACCGGCTGCGCCAGCATCGCGAGGAGCTGATCGACGATCCGGCGAAACTGCACGAAGCCGCCGACGAGCGGCCCACGCCCGCAGCGGACGCGGAGTCCAGCCAGGAATATCGTCGCCTGCAGCAATGCCTCGACGAACTGGAGCCGCAACAGCAGAGCTCGGTGCGTGAAGCCTTTTTCACCGGCGCCACGTATAACGAACTGGCGACACGCTGCAAGGTGCCGCTCGGAACCATGAAGAGCTGGATCCGTCGCAGCCTGATGCAACTCCGCACGTGCCTCGATCAATGAACATGCCCATCGAAGACGGCAACAACAACCTGCGCTACGCCGAATACGTGCTCGGCGTGCTGGACGCCGACACGCGCGCGCAGGTCGTGCACGAGATGCAGACATCGGACGAAGCCGCCACCGCGGTGGCGTTGTGGCAGCGCCGGCTGATGCCGCTTGCCGACGAGATCGCCGAGGTCGCACCGGCGCCTTACGTGTGGGCCCGCATCCACGATGCCCTGCAGCTGGATGCGCCGGCACGGGTTCGACCGCGCCAGGGTCTGTGGAACAACCTGCCGCTGTGGCACTGGCTCGGCATCGGTGCCAGCGCATTGGCGATCGCCCTGCTGGTCGTGGTGTCGCTGCCTCGGCCGACGCGCGCCCCCACGGTGATCAGCGCTGGCTACATGGCCGCGACCATCCAGCAGGACAACGGCAGCACCGGCTGGACCGCGACCATGGATTTGCAGCATGCCCGCATGATCGTGGTGCCGGCGACACCGGTCGCGTTCGCACAGGATCGAGCGCCCGAGCTGTGGCTGATTCCGGCCGGCGGCAAACCGATTTCGGTGGGCATGATTGCGCGCGACAAACCGACCACGCTGGCACTCGATCCGCGCCTGCTGGCGCAACTGGGGCCGACCGCCGCGCTGGCCGTTTCGGTCGAGCCGGTCGGTGGTTCGCCGACCGGACAGCCGACCGGCGCCGTCATCGCCAAGGGTGCCATCGGTGCAGCGCCGGACGCGGCCGGCAAGGTCGCCGATGCGGGAAGCAGGCAAGCAGGCCGGACCCGGGTTTGATCCGGTTCGGCGGGCTTCGCCCATGAGCACGGGGCTGGTGCTGTTCCGGCGTGATCTGCGCCTGGCCGACAACCCGGCATGGAGCGCGGCCTGTGCCGCGCACGCGTGCGCGCTGCCGGTCTTCATCCATGCACCCGGCGAGGAAGGCGAATGGCCGCACGGCGCAGCCAGCCGCTGGTGGCTGCATCACTCGCTGGCGGCACTCGACCATCGACTGCACGCACAGCGCGCGGGCCTGTATTTGCAGCGCGGCGACACGCTCGACGTGCTGCGCGAGCTGATCCGAGCGAGCGGTGCCACGGCGGTGTACTGGAACCGCTTGTACGAACCGGCGGCGATCGCCCGCGACACGCATCTCAAGAGCGCACTGCGCGAAGATGGCATCGCGGTACATAGCCACAACGCCGCGCTGTGGTGCGAGCCAGGGCAGATCGCCACGCAGCAGGGCGATCCGTACAAGGTGTTCACGCCGTACTGGCGCAACCTGCGCACGCGGCTGCAGGTCGCCGATCTGTTGCCCGAGCCTGCCCTGCCCGGCTGGCGCGAGCTGGCCGGAGGCCTGCCGCTGTCGGCGCTCGGGTTGCTGCCGCGCACGCGCTGGGATCGCGGACTGGCCGATGCATGGCAACCGGGTGAAGCAGGCGCGCACGAGCTGCTGGATATCTTCGGCGATGACGCCATTGGCGATTACGCCCACGCGCGCGACCTGCCCGCGCGGCACGGCACTTCTCGGCTGTCGCCGCATCTGCACTTCGGCGAAATCTCGCCGCGGCAGATCCATTTCGAACTCGATCGGCGTGTCCGTGTCATGGACGCAAAGCTTCCCCCCAATATCGAGCCGTACCTACGCGAGCTGGGCTGGCGTGAATTCGCGCATCACCTGCTGTTCCACTTTCCGCGGACGCCGACCGAAAATTTCCATCCGCGGTTCACCGATTTCCCATGGGCCGCCGCCGACGGCGCGCTGCTCGCGCGCTGGCGGCAGGGCCGCACCGGCATTCCGCTGGTCGACGCCGGCATGCGCGAGTTGTGGCACACCGGCTGGATGCACAACCGCGTGCGCATGATCGTCGCCAGCTTCCTGACCAAGAACCTGCGCCAGCACTGGCAGTTCGGCGCGCGGTGGTTCTGGGACACGCTGGTCGATGCCGACCTCGCCAACAACACGCTGGGCTGGCAATGGGTGGCCGGCTGCGGTGCCGACGCGGCGCCTTATTTCCGCGTGTTCAACCCGGTGACCCAGGCGAGGAAGTTCGATCCCGAGGGCCTCTACCTGCGGCGCTGGCTGCCCGAGTTGGCGGATGCGCCGCTCGCGCTATTGCACGAGCCATGGAAGGATCCGCTGCTGCTGGCGCGCAGCGGCTATCCATCGCCCATGGTGGATCTGGCCTCGTCCCGGCAGGGCGCGCTGGCGGTCTACGCGGGCCGCCATACGGAGTAAACGGAGGCCGGCGAAAAAAACCGGCGTCCATGCATCCGCACGGCCCGTCCGAACGTATCTGTGATCGACACGCAAACAGGTACGTTTCCATGGCGAACTTTTTTCGATACACCCGGACACCTCATGCAGCCGGCCCGCAGCCCGCGAGCGCGACGGCGACGGCGCGGCATTCATGGCCGTGCCACACCTTGCGCCGCTGGTTCGATACCGGCGTGGCGGGGGAAGTCGACGGGGAGCGCGAGAACCAGGTGGATTGGCTCCGCGCCGCGCCGTTCGTGGCGATGCACCTTGCCTGTGCCGGCGTGCTGTGGGTGGGCGTTTCGGCGGTGGCGCTGGGCATGGCCGCAGCGCTTTACGCGGCGCGCATGTTCGCGTTGACCGCGTTCTACCATCGTTACTTTTCGCATCGCACGTTCCAGACCTCGCGCGCGGTGCAGTTCGCGTTCGCGCTGATCGGCGCGTCCTGCGTGCAGCGCGGACCGCTGTGGTGGGCGGCGCATCATCGCAACCATCATCGCCATGCCGACACCGCGCTCGACCCGCATTCGCCGCGCATCTGGGGCTTCCTCTGGAGCCACATCGGCTGGTTCCTGACTCCGCGCAATTTCCGCACCGATCTCTCGCGCGTGCCGGACCTGGCGAAATTCCCGGAACTGCGCTGGCTGGACCGCTTCGACATCGCCGTGCCAATGGCGCTGGCAGTCGGCATGTACGGGCTGGGCGCGCTGCTGCACCGCGTGGCGCCGCAGCTCGGAACGAGCGGTGGGCAGATGCTGGTGTGGGGGTTCTTCGTCTCCACCATCGTGCTGTTCCACGCCACGGTCACCATCAACTCGCTGGCGCACCGCTTCGGCAGGCGCCGCTTCGATACCAAGGACGACAGCCGCAACAACGCATGGCTCGCCCTGCTGACCTTCGGTGAAGGCTGGCACAACAACCACCACTTCTTCCCCGGATCGAGTCGGCAGGGTTTTCGCTGGTGGGAGATCGACCTGACCTGGTACGGGCTGAAGTTGATGTCGGTGCTTGGTCTGGTGCGCGGAATGAAGCCCGTCCCGGCCTGGGTACTGGCCAGGGCGCGGAGCTGAATCATGCGCATCGCCGTGGTGGGATCGGGTATCGCGGGGCTGGCATCGGCATGGCTGCTGTCGCGTCGCCATGAGGTGACGCTGTTCGAGGCGGCCCCGTATTTCGGTGGCCACACGCATACGCACGAGGTGGAGCAGCAAGGCCGCCGCTATCGCGTGGACAGCGGCTTCATCGTGCACAACCCGGCGCACTATCCGCTGCTGACGCGGATGTTCGCGCAGCTCGGCGTGGCCTCGCAGCCGACCACGATGAGCTTCTCGGTGCACAACGAAGCCAGCGGGCTGGAATACAACGCCGTCACGCTGGATGCGCTGTTCTGCCAGCGGCGCAACCTCTGCTCGCCGCGTTTCCTTGGCATGGTGCGCGACCTGATGCGTTTCTATCGCGAGTCGCCCGCGCTGCTGGACGCGCCGGGCGATGGGCCGACCTTGGGCGACTACCTGGCCGAGCATCGCTACGGCTCCGCCTTCCGCGACGAGCATCTGCTGCCGATGGCGTCGGCGCTGTGGTCGTCGCCGTCCGCGCAGATCATGGGCTTTCCTGCGCGCTACCTGGTGCAGTTCATGGCCAACCACCAGATGCTGCAGGTCAGCGGCCGGCCGCAGTGGCGCGTGGTCCAGGGCGGGTCGTCGACCTACGTGCGCGCCTTGCGCGAACGCTGGTCGGTACGCGAACGGCTGAACTGCGCGGTGCGTTCGGTGCGCCGCCATGCGGCGGGCGCCGAAATCACCAGCGCGGCCGGCGTGGAGCATTTCGATCACCTGGTGCTGGCCTGCCACACCGACCAGGCACTGGCCCTGCTCGCCGACGCGGGCGAACGCGAGCGAGCGATCCTCGGCGCCATGCCGTATCAGGCAAACGACACCGTGCTGCACACCGATGCCCGCGTATTGCCGGTGCAGCGCAAGGCGTGGGCCGCGTGGAATGCATGGCTGCCGCGCGATCCGGCCGAGCCCTGCACGGTCAGCTACTGCATGAACCTGCTGCAACGCATCGACTCGCCCGAACCCTTTGTGGTCACCCTCAACCGCACCGCGGCGATCGACCCGGACAAGGTGCTGGCGCGCATGCGCTACCACCATCCGGTCTACAGCCACGCTTCGGTGGCGGCCCAGACGCGCAAGGCCGAGATCCAGGGACAGCGGCGCACCTGGTTCGCCGGCGCGTACTGGGGCTGGGGCTTTCACGAGGACGGCATGCGCAGCGCGGTCGATGTGGCCAGCGCGCTCGGCGTGCGCTGGCCGGCGGGCGCGGCGCCGATGGCCGCGGTCGACGCACCCGCCGAGGCGGTGGCGGCGTGAACATCGAAGCTACCAGCCCGCTGGCCAGCGCCGTCTACGAGGGCGTGGTGCGCCATCGCCGGCTGGCGCCGCACGCGCATGCCTTCGACTACCGGATGGCCCAGCTCTATCTCGACCTGGATGAGGTCGATCGCGTGTTCGCACAGCGCTGGCTGTGGTCGAGCAAGCACTGCAATGTCGCGCGATTCCGCCGCAGCGACTACCTCGGTCCCGCGCATCTGCCGCTGGCCGAAGCGGTGCGTCAACGCGTCGAACAGGCGACCGGGCAACGTACCGATGGACCGATCCGCCTGCTGACCCACCTGCGTTATTTCGGCTTCGTGTTCAACCCGGTCAGCTTCTACTACTGCTACGCCGCGGACGGCGTGAGCCTTACCTGCATCGTCGCCGAAATCACCAATACGCCCTGGAAGGAACGCCACGCCTACGTATTGCCGATTGCGGCCGCGCAAGACCGCGGCCGCGCGCTGAACTGGGCCTTCCGCAAGACGTTCCACGTCTCGCCGTTCATGCCGATGGAGCGCGATTACGCATGGAGCTTCACCGTGCCCGGCGACACCCTGCACGTGCACATGGACGTGCTTCGCGACGGCCAGCGCGAGTTCGACGCCACCCTCACCCTGCTGCGCCAACCGCTCGGCGCAAGCTCGCTGGCGCGCGTCCTGTGGCGCTATCCGCTGATGACCGCGCAGGTAGTCGGCGCGATCCACTGGCAGGCGCTGCGGCTGTGGCTCAAGCGCAACCCCGTCCACGACCACCCGACACTTCCGTGACACCGAAACGAGCCCCGCACATGTCCAGCACCATCAGCCATCGCGAACACGAGGTGCCGGTGATCGGTGGCTTCGATCACCTGCTGCGCCGACAACTGCTGCATCGATTGGAGCGGCTGCAGCACGGGCGGCTGCGGTTGAGCGATGCCGCCGGCAGCCATGAGTTCGGCGATGCCGCCCCCGCGGCAGCGCGCCCGCCGATCCACATCGAAGTGCTTGATCCGGCCTTCTACCGCACGCTTGCCACGCATGGCAGCGTGGGCGCCGGCGAGGCCTACATGGACGGCCAGTGGCGCTGCGACGACCTGGTCGGCCTGGTGCAATTGCTGGCGCGCAACCGCGACATGCTCGACGGCATGGAGAGCGGTCCGGCCCGGCTCGGCGGCATGGTGATGCGCGCATGGCACGCACTTCGGCGCAATACGCGTGAAGGCAGCCGCCGCAACATCGCGGCGCATTACGACCTCGGCAACGATTTCTTCGGCCTGTTCCTGTCGGCGGACCTGATGTATTCCTCGGCGATGTGGGACACCGCGCACGACACGCTGGAGACGGCATCGGCGCACAAGCTGCAACGCATCTGCGAAAAACTGGAGCTCAAGCCCACCGACCGCGTGATCGAGATCGGCACCGGTTGGGGCGGCTTCGCGTTATATGCCGCCGAGCACTACGGCTGCCACGTCACTACCACCACGATCTCGCGCGAACAGCACGCGCTGGCCGCGGAACGCGTCGCAGCGGCCGGCATGGGCGCCCATGTCGATCTGCTGCTGCAGGATTACCGCGACCTGCACGGCGAGTACGACAAGCTGGTTTCCATCGAGATGGTCGAGGCGATCGGTGCGCCGTATCTGGACGTCTATTTCGAAAAGCTCGGCGCACTGGTGAAACCCGATGGGCTCGCCCTGCTGCAGGCGATCACAATCGAGGACCACCGCTACGCGCAAGCGCTGCAGTCGGTCGACTTCATCAAGCGCCATGTATTCCCCGGCAGCTTCATTCCGTCGGTGGCCGCGCTGCTCGCCGCGAAGACACGCACCACCGATTTGGCGCTGACTCACCTGGAAGACTTCGGCCATTCCTACGCCTTGACGCTGAAAGCCTGGCGTGAACGCTTCATGGCGCAGCTGGCGCAGGTGCGCGCGCAGGGCTTCGACGACCGCTTCATCCGGATGTGGGAGTTCTACCTCGCTTATTGCGAGGGCGGCTTTCGCGAGCGCTCGATCGGCGTGGCCCATCTGCTGCTCGCCAAACCCGGCTATCGCCAGGCGCCGTCGATCGTGTCTGCCAGGGGCGTGCACGCATGACCTTCTGGCCCAGCCTGATCGGCTATCAACTGGTGTGGTTCGCCGCGGTGATCGGGGCCTCGCGCGGCGTAGCATGGCCGGGGGTGGCCGCGATGCTGGCAGCCGTCGTGTGCCAGCTCGCGTTGGCACGCCGGTGGAAGGCTGACCTGTCGCTGCTGGTGGCGGCGGTCATGTGCGGATGGTTGCTCGATGGCGGACTGATCCACTGGCAGCTCGTCCGCTACGCCGCGCCATGGCCCTCGGCGGCGCTGCCGCCGGCGTGGATCCTCGCCTTGTGGATCGCCTTTGCGCTGACCTTCACCCAATCGCTGGCATGGCTGCAGACGCGCCTGTGGCGCGCAGCGCTGCTGGGTTTGATCGGCGGCCCACTGGCCTACCTCGGTGCGTCGCGTGGCTGGCGGGTGGTGACTTTCACCGACCCTGCCTGGCATGCCCTGCTTGGCCTTGGTCTCAGCTGGGCTGCGGCGACCCCGGCGCTGGCATGGCTGGCGCGGCGTTGCTCGGCCCGCAAGCCCCCATCGTTGGTTTCGCTGCGAGGTCGTCCGTCATGAACCTGTGGAGCCCCATGCTGCTGCTGTGGCTACTCGCCGCGTTGACGATGAGCATGGGCTGGCTGTGGCAGCGCCGGCGCAGCAATGCCGGCATTGTCGACGTGTTGTGGGCCGCAGGTGTCGGTGGTGGCGCAGTGCTGCTGGCGGCGTTGACCGATGGCGACGGCGCGACCCGGTCGGCTCTGGCGATCCTCGGCGGACTGTGGGGGGCGCGCCTCGCGATCCATCTGTGGCGTCGCGTGCGCGGCGAACCGGAAGATGGCCGCTACCAGAACCTGCGTGTGCGTTGGCGCGGTAGCCAATGGCCCTTCTTTGCGTTCTTCCAGTTCCAGGCGCTGTTGATCGTGCTGTTCTCGCTGCCCTTTCTGGCCGTGGCGCACAATCCGCGCGGACCGGATTTCTGGATCCTGGCCGGCATCGCGATCTGGCTGGTCAGCCTGACTGGCGAAACCATCGCCGACCGCCAGCTCGCCCGTTTCCGCGCCGATCCCGCCAACCGCGGCCGCACCTGCCGCGATGGCCTGTGGCGCTACTCGCGGCACCCCAATTATTTCTTCGAGTGGACTCACTGGTTCGCCTACGTATGCCTGGCCACCGGTTCGCCGATCGCCTGGCTGGCGTGGAGCGGACCGCTGCTGATGGCCGTGTTCCTGCGCTGGATCAGCGGCATTCCGCATACCGAGGCGCAGGCCCTGCGCAGCCGCGGCGACGACTACCGCGCCTATCAGCGGAGCACCTCGATGCTGGTTCCCTGGTTTCCGAAAAGGAGCGATCCATGAACGTTTCTGCAGCCTCGTCCGACCTGCTGCCGGCGCAGCAGCCGGCCGCCGGCGTGCTTGGCCTGGCCGAACGCGGGTGCATCCCCGACGCGTTGCTGCGCCTGGGCATCCGCCGCCTGTGCGCGCATCGCCTGCACGAAGAAAGAGCCGGCGGGCTTGAGCAACAGGCTGCGCGCTTCGCCGCACGCATCGACATGCTGCGGCACAGCCCGGTGGCCATCCACACCGACGCGGCCAACGCGCAGCATTACGAGTTGCCGCCGGCGTTCTTCGAACTGTGCCTTGGACGGCGCCTGAAATATTCCGGCTGCTACTACCCGCGTGGCGACGAATCGCTGGAACAAGCCGAAGAGGCAATGCTGAAGCTCTACGGCGAGCGCGCGGAACTCGCCGACGGCCAGCACATCCTCGAGCTCGGCTGTGGCTGGGGCTCGCTCACGCTGTGGATGGCCGAACGCTTTCCGAACGCGAAGATAGTCGCCATATCCAATTCGATTCAGCAGCGTGAACATATCGTGGCGAAGTGCCGCAAGCGCGGGCTGCTCAACGTTCGCGTGATCACCGAGGACGTGAACCGGTTGGAACTGGACGCCGCGCAATTCGACCGCTGCGTGTCGGTGGAAATGTTCGAGCACATGCGCAACTACGAAACCCTGCTTGGCCGCATCGCGGGCTGGTTGCGGCCGGGCGGCAAGCTGTTCGTGCACATCTTCGCGCACCGTACGCTGATGTACCCGTTTGAGACCGATGGCGCGGACAACTGGATGGGCCGGCATTTCTTTACCGGCGGCCTGATGCCCGCTTCCGACACGCTGCTGTGGTTCCAGCGCGACCTCGGGATCGAGCAGCGCTGGCACGTCGACGGCACGCATTACCAGCGCAGCGCCAACCACTGGCTGACCAACCAGGACATGCGCAAGGACCAGGTGATGAAGGTGTTGATCGCGGCGTACGGCCACCAAGCGGGGCCGCTATGGTTCCAGCGCTGGCGCATGTTCTGGATGTCTTGCGCAGAACTGTTCGGTTACGCCGATGGCCAGGAATGGCTGGTGGCGCACTACCGCTTCGTTCGGCCCTGATCGCCTTGTTCGCTTTTCCATGAAAAACGGGAGTTCCGCATGCATTTCACCAGGGCGTTGCTTTTCGCCTGCGGCCTCGCCGTCGCCGCCATGGCATGCCGCGCCGATAGCCTGCCGCCGATCAAGCCGGTGGCGAACGTCGACCTGCCCCGTTTCATGGGCGACTGGTACGTCATCGCCACCGTTCCGACGCGCTTCGAGAAGCATGCGTTCAACGCGCTCGAAACCTATACGTTGCAAGCGGACGGCACCGTCTGCACGCAGTTCCATTTCCGCGATGGCAGCTTCGACAAGCCGGTCAAGGCCATCCACTCCATCGGCTTGGTCAAGGCCGGCAGCGGCAACGCGGTATGGGGCGTGCAGGTGTTCTGGCCGATCAAGGCGCAGTACGTCGTGGCCTGGCTGAAGGGCGACTACAGCCAGACCATCATCGCCCGCGATGCGCGCGACTACGCCTGGATCATGGCGCGCACGCCGACGATTCCGGCAACCGATTACGACGCGCTGGTCGCGCGCGTCGTCGACATGGGCTATATGGCGAAGAACATCCGCAAGGTGCCGCAGCGGTGGCCGGACGGCGCCGGCGAACGGCGCGAGGGTAGCGAGTAAGCGTCGCTAGCCGCCGATGAGCCGCTCGCAGATGGCGCGATACAGCGCTGGCAGTTTCTCCAGTTCCGCCACGTCCACGCACTCGTCCACCTTGTGGATCGTCGCGTTGACCGGGCCGATCTCGACCACCTCCGCACCCATCGGCGCGATGAAGCGGCCATCTGAGGTGCCGCCGCCGGTGCTCTGTTCGGGAGCGATGCCGCACAGGTCGCGGCAAACGGCCACCACGGTTTCGCGCAGCAGGCCGCCGGGCGGAGTGAGGAAAGGCTCGCCGGAGAGGTTCCAGTCGATGACGACGTCGAGGCTGTGGCGCTGCAGGATCGCTTCGGTGCGAGCGCGCAGATCTTCGGCTCGGCTCGCGGTGCAGTAGCGGAAATTGATCAGCGCGGTGAGCTCGCCGGGAATCACGTTGTTCGCGCCGGTGCCCGCGTTGAGGTTGGAGACCTGGAAGGAAGTGGGCGGAAAATCCGCATTGCCTTCATCCCAGCGCTCGGCGGCGAGCTCGGCTAGCGCGGGAGCGAAGGCGTGAATCGGGTTCAGCGCCTTCTCCGGATACGCCACGTGGCCCTGCACGCCGCGCACGTGGAGCGTGCCGGACAGCGAGCCGCGCCGGCCCACCCGGATCAGGTCGCCGAGCCGTTCCTTCGCCGATGGCTCACCGACCACGCACCAGTCGATGCGCTCGCCAGTGGCGCGCAGGTGCTCGACCACGCGACGCACGCCGTCGAGATTGCTCGGACCCTCCTCGTCGCTGGTCAGCAGCAGGCCGACCCGGCCGCGATGATCGGGATGGGCCGACGCAAACTGTTCCAGCGCCACCACCATCGCCGCCACCGAGCCTTTCATGTCGGCGGCGCCGCGGCCGTATAGACGGCCATCGCGCAGGGTGGGCTCGAACGGCGGGCTCTGCCATGCGCTCTCCGGGCCACTCGGCACCACGTCGGTATGCCCGAGGAAGACCAGCGTGGGTCCATCGGTGCCGCGGGTGGCCCACAGGTTGTCCACCTCGCCGTAGCGCAGGTGCTCGACATGGAAGCCTGCACGCGCCAGCCGCCCGCCGATCAGCGCAAGGCATCCGCAGTCATCCGGTGTCACCGAGCGGCGGCGGATCAGCTCACAGGCGAGTTCGAGCACATCGGACATGGACGATGACCACGGGCGGCAAGAGGCGCAAGCGTAGCAAGGGAACGGGTACGAACGGGATGGATCCGCTCAACCGTCGAGCTCGTCCTCGCGCTGGCCGACGTAAACCAGCGCGACGGACAGCACCATGACGAAACGGAATGCACTGGCCAGGCCGTTCCACTGGCTGGACATCCACATGCCGAACCACTCGCCACCGATCGCCATGAAGCCGCCCAGCCACAGCAGCAGGCCGAGCGTGAGCCCGGCGACGGCCAGCTGTTTGGCACGGTGGAACATTGCGGCCGGCGCGCGACGCGCGCGGCCCATGCGCCAGGTACCGATGCCACACAGTGCCGCGGCACAGGTTTCGGTGGCGATGATCAGCACATAGGCGGCGTGTTGCAGCAGCGGCGAGTGGATCGCGCGGTAGTGGATGCGCGCGTCGGGAAAGATCGAATCCATCGCCAGCACGTGCTGCACGAAAACCAGGTTGCTGCCGTAGTCGGTGAGATTGCCGAGCGCGACCAGCGCCAGCCACAGCGCGATCGCCGCCATCAGCAGGACTTTCGAAAGCCGCATCGCCACGTCAGCGCGCGAACAGCTTCTTGAAGCCGTTGTCGGTGAAGCCGACGCTCACCGTGCCGTCAGGCTGGACCACGACCGGGCGGCGGATCAGCGCTGGATATTCCTTCAGCAGCAGGGTCCACTCCGGGTCGCTGCCGGGATTCTTGCGCTGCGGCAGCAGGTTGCGCCAGGTGGTGGACGACTTGTTGACGAGCTTGTCCCAGCCGCCGAGCTGCGCCGCCCATTGCTTCAGGGTCGCGGCGGGCACCGGGTTGGCGCGGTAATCGACGAAGTCGTGCGCCACGTCGAAACGCGCGAGCCAGTTGCGCGCCTTCCTGCAGGTGTCGCAATTCGGAAGTCCATACACGACCGGGTTCATTCGCCGCTCCGCAGCAGTTCGTTGATGCTGGTCTTGCTGCGCGTCTTCTCGTCCACCTGCTTGACGATGATCGCGGCATACAGGCTGTGGCTGCCGTCTTTCGCAGGCAGGCTGCCGGCGACCACGACGCTGCCGGCCGGCACGCGGCCATAGCTGACCTCGCCGGTGGCGCGGTTGTAGATGCGGGTGGACTGGCCGAGGAACACGCCCATGCCGATCACGCTGCCGCGCTCCACCACCACGCCCTCGACGACTTCCGAGCGCGCGCCGATGAAGCAGTGGTCCTCGATGATGGTGGGGTTCGCCTGCAGCGGCTCCAGCACGCCGCCGATGCCGACCCCGCCGGACAGGTGCACGCCGGCGCCGATCTGCGCGCAGGAGCCGACCGTGGCCCAGGTGTCGATCATGCTGCCGGCGCCGACGTAGGCGCCGATGTTGACGTAGCTCGGCATCAGCACGGCGTCCTTCGCGATGTGCGCGCCGCGGCGCACCAGCGCGCCGGGCACCACGCGTGCGCCGAGTTGCTGCAGTTCCTCGTCGTTGCCGCGGGCGAAACGCAGCGGCACCTTGTCGAATGCCTGCGCCGGCCCGCCATCGACCACCTGGTTGCTGTTGATGCGGAAGTACAGCAGCACCGCCTTCTTGATCCACTGGTTGACCGTCCAGCCACCGTTGCCGTCCGGCTCGGCAACGCGTCGCTCGCCGGATTCGAGCAGGCCGATGACCATGTCGACGGCCGGCCGCAGCTCGGCTTCGATTTCGCTCTGGGTCAGAGTGTTGCGACGCTCGAAGGCGTCGTCGATCTGGGTTTCGATGGCTTGCATGGTCTCTCGTTCGCGGATCGGGGCAACCGGAGCAGGATGGCGCCGGGCTGGTTGCAAAGAGTACAACGCTGCCGCCGCCGAAGCCCTGCCCGGCGTGGCGGGTTCATGCGTCTTTAACGCCACCCGGCGATACATTGGGCGCCGGATTCGATCGCCCGAACCAGCGCGGCGCGTTCGTCCTTTTCTTCCAGCCAGCAGGAAACAACCATGAAGCCGTTGAAGATCGCCGTGTTTGTCGGCAGCTTGCGCAGGGATTCGTTCAACCGCCGGCTGGCCCGCGCGGTGGAGAAGCTCGCCCCCGCCGAGCTCGTGTTCGAGCATGTGCGAATCGACGACCTGCCGCTGTACTCGCAAGACTTCGACGCGGCCTATCCGGCAGTCGCCAGCCGGCTGAAGAAGGATGTCGAGGCAGCCGATGCGCTGCTGTTCGTGACGCCCGAATACAACCGCTCCGTCCCGGGCGTGCTGAAGAATGCGATCGACATCGCCTCGCGTCCCTGGGGCACCAATTCGTTCGCCGGCAAGCCGGCTGCGGTGATCGGCACCTCGATCGGATCCACCGGCAGCGCGCTGGCCCAGCAGCACCTGCGCAACATCCTCGCCTATCTCGATGTGCCGATGCTGGCCCAGCCGGAAGTTTTCGTCCATTTCAAGGACGACCTGATCGCGGACGACGGCGGCATCGCCAACGACGGCACCAGGAAGTTCCTGCAAGGCTTCGTGGATCGATACGTCGACTGGATAACGCGCTTCGCTCAGTGAACCGCCCATTCACCCTTCAAGGAGCCGTCCATGCTCGAGCAAATTCGCGAGGGATCCATGGTTTTCGTCTCCGATGGCGAAGAAGGCATCGGCGCCGTCAGGGAAATCCGCCAGGACTCCGCCGAGCTGGTCATCTACATCGAGAATGGCGGCGATTTCGTGGTGCCCGTTTCGGCTGTCAGGGCGGTACATTCGGACAAGGTCGTGCTGAATCTCGATCGCCTGGATGCCGATCTGCGCGATGCCATAACCCATGCGCGCGACTCGGAAGACCCTTATTACCTGTCACCGGACTCGGCGGACGAATCCGGCGAATAGCGCGGCATTCACCAGCTTCCGCCATGCATGCCGAATCGCCGTTCAACCGAATGGACATCGGCCCCATGGAAGACAGGCATGTTCGATAAAGACGAAGAACGGCTGAATCGCCAGCTCGACCGTATTGAGCAGGCGCTTCCGACCGGCCTGCGCCGCAGCATTCGCTGGTTGCGCGAACCCAGCTCCCGCTGGGTGCGCATTCCCGCCGGGATCGCGTTGATCGTCGGCGGCGTCTTCAGCATTCTGCCGGTGCTGGGGCTGTGGATGCTGCCGCTGGGCTTGCTGCTGCTCGCCCAGGACCTGCCTTTCCTGCGCCGCCCGACGCGCCGGGGCCTGCTGTGGGCCGAGCGGCGATGGGTGCGCTGGAAGCGGTCGCGCCGGCGTCGGCGCCGGCTGACCAACAGACGCTAGGCGCCCCTGCCGGACACGGCCGTTTTTCCTCGCCGGGCCGATTATTCCCGGCCAATGCGAGCTCGAATGGCCGCTCCACGTTTGTTGCGGCGGGCGGGCCCATTTCGGCCGGGGCCGGATGTAATCGAATCGCCCTCGATGACTGGTTTTGCGTCAATAATTTGTGATAATGGGAAATCACTCCAGCAGGCGGTGCAAAATCCATGACGGCATATAATCTCGACAGATTGCTGGCACCGATCACGGACGAGTCTCCTGCAGGAGACGACCTCGAATACGATCCGGAATATCTGGCGCTGGAACGCGCCGCGGCTCCGAAAGCCGAACGCGCAGTGGGCGACAACGTCAAGGCCGCCGAAGAACCGGATTGGGACAAGGTCGTCGAACTGGCCGAGGCCGTGCTGGCGCGTTCCAAGGACGTGCGCGCGGCCGTCCATCTCACCACCGGCTGGTTGCGCACGTCCGGCATGCCGGGCTGGAACGCAGGCCTCGGCCTGATCCGCGGGCTGCTGGAACATTTCTGGGAGACGGTGCACCCGCAACTGGACGCCGAGGACGACAACGACCCGACCATGCGGGTCAATTCGGTGGTGCCGCTCGGCGATCTGCAGGGCGTGCTGCGCTATTTCCGCATCACGCCGTTCGTGCAATCTCCGCGGCTGGGGCGATTCGATCTGCGTACTTTGCGCATCGCCAACGGCAGCCTGAAGGTCGCCTCGGAGGGCGCCGAGCCGTCGCTGGCCGAGATCGAGGCCTGCTGCATGGACTGCGCCGAAGAGGATCTGGTGGCCGTCACCACCGCCATCCGTGAATCGCTGGAACATGCCAAGGCCATCGACGCCATTTTCAACGACCGCGTCGGCACGGCGGGGCCGGATCTCAAGAACCTGCTCAGCGATATCTACGAGCTGAAGAAGTTTCTGGAGCCGCAGCTCGCGCGCAGGCTGCCGCAGGAAGACAACTCCGAAGAAGGCGCCGCCAGCGGGGAAGGCACGGGAGGCGGTGCCGTTCGCGCCGCCACCGGCGCGATCGCCGGCCCCCAGGATGTGATGCGGCGCCTGGACGAGTTGTGCGACTACTACACGCGCAACGAGCCATCGAGCCCGGTGCCGCTGTTGTTGCGTCGCGCCCAGCGCCTGGTCGGCATGGACTTCATGGACCTGCTGAAGGACCTGGCGCCCGGCGGCATCTCCGAGCTGCGCGTGGTATCCGGCAACACCGAGGAGTAAGGAACCGCAGGCGCGACCGACTCCGGTCGCGCCTCGGTATCAGTAGACACCCTTGCAGCTGTTGGCGGCAGGGCGCACGTAGAGCTCGCGGACGGACGGATCCCAGCTCAACGTCAACCCGCCGGGCAAGCCGGCGGTGATGCCCGCCGAAGCGATCTGGCTGATCGGTCCGACGGACGCGCTGCGACCGTCGCCGAAGCTCACCTTCGCGCTGACCGAATAACTGAGCGGATCGGCGCAATCGCCAAGCGCAACCCGCTGCGAAACCGTGCCGGCTCCGCTGATGTCCGGCATGGTTCCAGCGACCGCAGGGAGGGCCTGCCCGCCACCGCTGCAGGTCATGCTCACGCTGTAGCTCACCGACATCTTCGCAGGCACCGCGACCTGCACCGCCGCACGGGCTTCCGGCTGCGCCGCGCAACCCACCAGGAACGCCTTGCGCCTGGGCACGACATGCAACACGTAACTGCCCGGTTGAAGCTGGCTGGCATCGGCCAAGGCCAGTTCGATCCGGTTCGGCAATACGCCGGTGATGCGCGGCTGCACGGCCAGCGGTTTGCCATGTTCATCGGTGGCGGTGACCGCGGGATCCTCGCACTGCGCGTCGAACAGGTTGGCACCCACCAGCGCGAAGGCGGTGTCCTTGTCCTTGCCGTGCAGCACGAACAGCGGCCGGTGATCCAGCGTTTCCACGCCATTGATGACCGGCTGCAGCTTGGCCGAGCCGGTGCCGCCGGCGACGACATCCACCGTCGTGGCCAGCGCATCGGCCATCGCATTCGCGTCGGCATCGAGGCAACCCTTGCTCGCCTCCAGGTAAGCCTGCGTGCGCTGGGCCACGGCGAACGCACGATAGGCTTGCGCCCTGGCATCGGCGCCGATGAGATCGATCGGCTTGGCGGCGTCGCCGCCCAACGCGGCACGCAAGCCGTCGGTGAGGACGGCAAGGCGTTGACTGGTCGCAGCGAGACTCGAAGTGGGCAGGCTGGCCGCGCGGGCGGCAAGATCGTGCTGGGCTGCCTGCAACTGGTCGATCAGCACCGAACCGGTCAGCCGCGGAGCGATCTGCGCCACGGCTGGCCCGCCGAAACCTGGCATCAGCAGCCAGAACAGCGCGCCGGCGGCCACTCCGCGAGCCTTCATCGACGCATGTTCAACATCATGCCGACCATGCCCACGGTGTCCTGCTGGCAATCGGTCTGGTCAGGCTGGTCTGGATCGCAACCACTCTGCTGATCGGCCGGCAGGCGTACGCCCGAAGGCACGATGCCGTAGGAGCGATAGTTTGCCGTGATCACGCTGGGATCGATGTACGAGTCGCCGTGATTGCCGTTCTGCGCACCACCGGCGCCCGACGCCGTCGGTACGTTGACCGCAAGTCCGCCACCCAGCGGCAGCAGGTTGCCGCTGCTGTCGATCGCGTAGAAATATGCGGGCGGCATGCCCACGTTGGCGATCGTCTGCAGGCCAGTGCCCACCACGTAGATCGGCGCGGGCGCGGAGCCCATGCGTCCGGTGGAACCCCAGGTGCCCATGCCGTCGTAAACCGGCGTGGTGCCGAGCTGGAACAGATCGCCGTTGGTCACGGAAAGATAGAAGGCCGACGTGCCGGCGTTCACCGAGAACGTGCTGCCGGCGACAGAAGCCAGCGTGAGCGTCTGGTTGTTGGTCATGCTGAAACCGGCCGGCGAAGAGAAATTGCCGAGCGTGCCGACCATGTTGTTAATGCGATGGCTTGCGTCGCCGAGCGAAGTCTTCCCGACCGCCTGCCCGCTGAGCGTTCCCGCCGTGATGACGCCTGCGGCGCCTTCGGTAATGGCTCCGGCCGACTTCAGCGTGGTCGTCGTGCCGCTGACCGCGCCATTGATCGCCAGGTCCCCGGTGGTGGTCGTCAGCGTCGTGCTGGCGCCACCGTTCACCGGGCCAGTCACCGCCAGCGATTGCGCATTGGTCAGTGCGAAGCCAGCGGCGCTGAAGCTGCCCAGCGTGCCGATGTGGTTGGCACCGTTGAGGGTGGTCGCACCCGTCGACTGGCCGCTCAGCGTCGCGGCGGTGAGGCTGCCGCCGGCCCCCTCGCTGATCGCACCGGCCGACTTCAGCGTGGTCGTCGTGCCGCTCACCGCACCATTGATTGCCAGGTCCCCGGCAGTGGTCGTCAGCGTCGTGCTGGCGCCACCGTTCACCGGACCACTCACCGCCAGCGATTGCGCGTTGGTCAGCGCAAAGGC
>Ga0207664_10000517_pt1 | contig 27452 bp, 32 predicted proteins | sample LARL83metaG_FD_184349 | JGI IMG/M metagenome (GOLD analysis project Ga0207664, IMG submission 184349) | Corn, switchgrass and miscanthus rhizosphere microbial communities from Kellogg Biological Station, Michigan, USA - LAR L8-3 metaG... | ecosystem: Host-associated > Plants > Roots >... | reverse complement strand
GGGTGGAGCGACTGGGCCTGAGCGATCCCTTCGTCTGCTACCAGGGCGCGCAGGTCCGGACTCCGTCGGGCGAGACCTGGCTCGACCGCGGCATCCCGCACGACCTGGCCGCCGAGGTCATCCGCTTAGCTCGCGAGCGCGACCTGCACGTGCAGGTCTATCGCGACGACCAGCTGCTCGTCGAGCGAGATCGGCCCGAGGCCCACCAGTACGCGAACCACGCCGGGATTGCGATCACCTTCGTGCCCGACCTGATCGAGGCGATGGGCGAGGTCACCCCCAAACTGGTCATCGTCGCCGCCTCAGAGGTACTCGAGCAGCTGCTGCCCGAGACCCGCGCCCGCTGGCAGGGCCGGCTCTTCGTCACCACCTCCCTGCCCACGTTCCTGGAGTTCACCGATGTCCACTCGGACAAGCGCAGCGCGCTGGAGTTCCTGGCAGAGCGCCTGGGCTTCGATCCGCGGCGGCGGTTGCGATCGGCGACGGGCGCAACGACCTGCCGATGCTGGAATGGGCCGGGCTCAAGGTCGCGATCGAAGGCGCGCCCCAGGAGCTTCTGGAGGTCGCCGACCGGACGATCCCGGCGCCCGGGTCCGGCGGCCTCGCCCAACTGCTGGCCGAGCTTGTGGCTTGAGAAGGAGAGTAGGGGCGCCCGGAGCGGGCGCCCCTCGCCAACCGTCAGGTTTGCGCTACGGCGCCACCGTCACCTGGACGAAGCCAGGCTCCGGAATGCCGAAGACGTCGAAGGGTGAGTCGGTGTAGTGACCCAAGTTCCAGCGCACGACGGCTCCGCCGAAGTTGTTGCTCTGGTCTGTGATCCAGAGGGTCGTGCCGTCGGTCTGCCAGGTGACGTCGCCTCGGGTGGAGCCGGCACCGCCGCCGCCACCGCCCGGTCCGCCGCCATGGCCGCACTGCGCGCCGGCGTAGGTCCCGGTGCCGCTCGTCGCGCCCGGCGCGCCGGAGAGCTCGATCCAGAGCCAGGTGCCGCCACCAGCGTCACCGGGATGGAATTGGACGTTGCCGTTGCCCGAGAGCTCCACCTGGCGGACAGCGGTGTTGCCGTAGTCGGCGGCGACCGGGGTGGCGCCCGCGACGGCGAACAGCCCGCAAGCGAGGGTGCCCGCCGCGCTCACACCGAGCACGGCACGTCGAAGACTGTGAAGCATGGTTCCTCCTTCCCTCTAAGCGGCGCACGAGGGTGCGCCAAAGACCGGGGAACGATACCTCATCCGAAGCCCCTCTAGAGGGAGGTCAGTGGGTTGCGCGCAGCGCCGGTTCCAGGCTCAGCAGGTCGCGCATCGAAAGGATTCCGATTAGCTCGCCGTTCTCCTCCACCGGCAGGTGGCGGAAGTGGCCTTTGACCATCATGGACACCGCCTCGACCGTGCCGGCGTCAGGGCTGATCGTGCGCAGCGGGCGCGAGGTCCAGCGCGAGATCGGCTTCTCGCCCGCGTCGGCCACCTCGGCGACCGCCCGGACCACGTCGCGCTCCGTGAAGATCCCGATCGGCTCGCCTGCCTCGGTCACCATCACGGAGCCCACGCCGTTCTCGCTCATCACCCGGGCGGCCTCGGCCACGGATGCGGTCGCGTCGGCGGTGACGAGACCCATGTGCATGTAGTCGCGAACTCGGGCCACTGCTGAGGAGGATTATGCAGGGATGTCTACGTTGCTCCTAGTTCACGCCCATCCCGACGACGAGTCGATCTTCGGCGGCGGCGCGATTATCAGGGCCCACCGGGAGGGCAAGCGCGTCGTCCTCGTCACCTGCACCGGCGGCGAGGTCGGCGAGATCCACAACATGGACGAAGCCGAGAACCGCCCGCGCCTGAAGGAGGTTCGCCGGCAGGAGCTGGAGAGGGCCGCGGAGATCCTCGGCATCGACCGCATCTTCTGGCTCGGCTACCGCGACTCCGGCATGGCCGGGACGGGCGACAACCAGAACCCAGCCTCCTTCAACATGGCTCCGCTCGAGGAAACAGCGGCGAAGCTGGCGCCGATCATCGAGGAGGAGAAGCCGGACGTCGTGGTCACCTACGGTCCCGACGGCGTCTACGGCCACCCTGACCACATCAAGGCCCACCAGACCACGGTCGCGGCGTGGGAACTGCTGGCCGCCAAGGGCGAGGCGCCTGCGCGCCTCTGGTACGCGGTGATCCCACGCAGCGGGATGGAGGAGTTCCGGCGGCGGCTGGAGGAGGCCGGCCAGGACGTTTCGTCGTTCGACGGCGGCACCATCGCCGGGGTGCCCGATGACGAGATCGACGCGATCGTCGACGTGCAGGACGTGGCCGCGCAGAAGAAGCAGGCATTCCAGGCGCACGTGAGCCAGAACGACCCGAGCTCCTTCTTTCTGAACACGCCGGACGAGCTGTTCAAGCAGGCGTTTGGGCTCGAGGCCTATACGCTCGCCCGCGGCGCCAGGGACGGCGGGCAGCTCAGCGATCTTTTCGAGGGCCTCGACCTCGGGTAGGAACTAGAGGTGGAAGTCGTTCGGATCACGCCACGCGGCTACTGCCACGGCGTTGTGGACGCGTTCCGGATCGCGAAGAGAGTGCGTGCCGAGACCGAGGGGCCGGTCTACATGCTCGGGCAGCTGGTCCACAACCACCACGTCACCGACGATCTGCAGGAGCAGGGCATCCAGCTGATCGACGTCCAGGACCGGCTCGAAGGCCTCGACCGCATCGACTCCGGAACGGTGATCTTCACCGCCCACGGGATCTCGCCCCAGGTTCGCGAAAAGGCCGCCAAGCTCGGCCTGAACGCCGTCGACGCCACCTGCTCCGACGTCGTCCGCACCCACGACCTCGTGCGCAAGCTCGTCGCCGAAGGCTTCGTGGTGATCTACATCGGCCGCCGCGGCCACCCGGAGCCGGCCGGCGTCATGGGCCACGCGCCCGACAAGGTGCACCTGGTCCAGGACCCCGAGGACCTGGACGGTCTGCAGCTCGACGGCGCGCGCATCGCCGTCACCTGCCAGACCACCCTGTCGGTCTGGGACACGGAGGCGATGATCTCGCTGATCCGCGAACGCTGGCCGCAGGCGGAGGTCCACAACGAGATCTGCCTCGCGACGCAAGAGCGGCAGGAGGCGGCCGTGCAGGCGGCGCGAGAGGTGGACGTCGTGATCGTGGTCGGCAGCCCGCGCTCCTCGAACTCCCAGCGGCTGGTCGAGGTGGTCGAGAAGCTGGCCGGCCGGCCGGCCTACCTGGTGGACGACCTGCCCGATCTACAGCCCGAGTGGTTCGAAGGCGTGAACAAGGTCGGCGTCACGAGCGGGGCGTCAACGCCGAGCCAGCTCACGAGGCGCGTGATCGAGCACCTGGAGGCGCTCTAACTAGCTAGCTACGGCGGCGGCGAATCCTCTTGAGCACGCCGCCAATCCCAGCCTCGTCAGGTGCAGTCGAAGCCGCGGTCAAGCCCTCCCCCTCCGGGGGAGGGCCCATTCCCCGCTCCGCGGGGGCCCCTAAGTCCGGCGTAGCCGGCGGAGGGGGCTGCGAGGGAGCCATCGACTGCGGTTGAGGGCCCGGTTCCGCGGAAGGAGACGCCTCAGCGACAGGAGAACCGTTGCCACCGCCGTTCCCACCACCATTCCCACCGCCGTTGCCGCCCCCGCCGCCACCGCCACCGCCGCGCCGTCCGCGCCGGCGCCGCCGGGCCGGCGGAGGCGTATCGGCAGGCGCCGGCTCCGGTACCTCGGGCGCAGGTGCGGGCGCGGCGTCAGCGGCGGGGGCCGCGCTCGCCGAGGAACGCCTCCGGCCGCGGCGCCGCCGGGCCGGCTGGTCGCCGTCCGCGCCCGCGGCCCCGTTGGCGGCGGCACCGGCACCGGCGCCGGCAGCCTGCCGCGCGACCAGACGCGACACCTCGCCGAGCGCCTTGATGTCCCCGTCGCTCCCGATCACCTCGACCTGCCAGGTCACCAGTCCCCACTGCGGGTTCTCGACGTCACGCTTGCGGTTGAGCCGCCAGCGAGCGGCGATCGAATCGCCGACGCGGACCGGCTTGATGTACTTCCAGGTCATCCCCACCATGGCGACGGTCGCCGGCATGGGAACGTCGATCGAACCCAACCCGACGGCCACCGCGCCCACCAGCGGGCCCGGCAGGCTGAGGCCGATCACCGACTTGGCGGCGTGCTCGTGGTCGCTGTGCAGCGGGTTCAGGTCACCGGCCAGGCCGCGGTAGAGCGCAAGGTCGGTTTCGGTCAGCGTCCGCCGGCGCGTGACCCATTCGCCACCGAGCGGGAGGTCTTCGAAGAAGAGCAGGTCCAGTGCCGGGCGAGTATACAAGCGGGATGGCGCGCTATTGCCTGGAGTGCGGACACGAGCTCGAGTCGCGGGAGATCGAGCGGCGGCTGCTGGACGCCTGCCCGGCCTGCGCTTACGTCCGCTGGCCGGACCCCAAGCTGGTCACGATCACGGTCGCCGAGACGCCCGCGGGATTGGTCTTCGGCCGGCGCGCGATCGAACCTGGCTACGGCCTCTGGTGCCTGCCCGGCGGCTTCGTCAACGACGACGAGCACCCCGCGGAATCCGCGGCGCGGGAATGCGCTGAGGAGATCGGCGCCGAGGTGGAGGTCGGCCGGCTGATCGGCATCTATCACACGATGCGGCGCGACGGGCAGGGGATGGTCGCGCTCGCCTACGAGGCGCGCGTGGTCGACCCGGGGGCCGTCACCGCCGGCCACGAGATGCTGGAGGTCGTCGTCGCCACGCCCGACCAGGCGCCCGAGCTGGTCTTTCCGCTCCACCGCCGGGCCCTCAGCGACTGGCTGCTCGCGCGTGAGCAGTCGCCGGCCTGACGCGTTCTCCTGGAGTCAGGCCGCCGGTGGCAGGACCACGCGCTCGGTGTGCCGGCGTGGCGCCCAGCGAACCAGCGGCACCAGCAGCGCCATCACGACGCCGACGAAGCCGCAGAGAGTGAACCCGGCGATGTAGCTGGCCTGGATGGCAGGCCCGTAGATTGCCGGCCCCAACCCCAGCCCGGCGAAGAGGGCCGCGCTGTAGAAACCCATGACGAGGCCGCGGTTGGAGTTGTCGGAGAGGTTGGCGAAGCTCACGCTCAGCGCGATGAAGGCGAGTGCGGTGAACGGCACGCTCAGCACCAGGAGCGCCGCGGGGGCCCCGAAGCCGGTCAGGTGCGGCAGCACCACCACCGCGAGCCCGCTGAACGCGCCGCCCGCCGTGACCAGCGGCCACTGGTGTACGAAGCGATCGCTCAGGCGGCCGACCACGATGCGCGAGAGCCCATTGGCGCCCGCCTGGATGGCGAGCAGGTAGCCGATGAGGCTGCCCGGCAGGGCCAGCGCCTCCTTCCCGAAGATCGGCAGGTAGCCCTGGAGCGTCCCCCAGATCATCGCCACCGCGATGGTGCCGAGGAGGGCCGCCTGGAAGCCGGGCATCCGCAGCAGCTCGCGGGTGACGCTGAAGTGCCAGTTGCCTTCGCGCGAGCCGCCGGCGACGAGCAGCGTCGGGGGCAGCGCGGCCAGCCAGAACAGGTTGGTGAGCCAGAGGTCGTTCTGGACCGAGGCGAACGAGAGCATCAGCCCGGCGGCCGCCGGACCGGCCAGGAAGCCGGCCTGCATCGAGAAGGTCAGCCAGCCCATGGCCCGGCCTACCTTTTGGCCGTGCACGCTGTCGACCAGGGCGGCGAAGAGCGCGGTCTGGGCGGCGCCGAGACCGATGCCGCCGATCAGCGAGGCCACGAACAGCGGCGGGACGCTCGGGCTGGCGGCGCAGATGACCCGCGAGATCAGGCCCAGGATGATGGAGAGCCCGAGCATCTCCCGACGGCCCAGCCGGTCGGTCAGATAGCCGGAGGGCAGCGCGAGAAGCGCCGCCATCAGCAGGCTGACGGTGGCCAGCAGGCCGATCGTCAGGCGGCTCGCGCCGAGCTCGTGGGCGCGCAGCGGCACCAGCAGGTTGCCGCTCAATCCGCCGGCAAAGCTGGTGCCGGCGATCAGATAGACCGCGAGGGCGCGGTTCCTCGACAGCAGAGCACCCATCCTCATTTCGTACGCTCCCAGAGCGTGACTGATTCCAACTTCGATCGGGCCGCGGAGCTGATCGCGAAGGCGTCGCGGGGCGTCGCCTTCACCGGCGCCGGAGTCTCGGCCGAGAGCGGCATCCCGACCTTCCGCGGCGAGGGGGGCCTCTGGCGCAAGTACGACCCGATCAAGGTCGCCTCGATTGAGAGCTTCCTCGCCGACCCGTCGTCGTACTGGAGCATCGCCCGTGAACGCGGACGGGAGAGCCTCGCCGCGGAGCCGAACGCCGCCCACCGAGCGCTGGCCGCAATGGAGTCGGCGGGGCATCTCGCCGCGGTCGTGACGCAGAACACCGACGGCCTCCATGCGGCCGCCGGGAGTTCCCGTGTCATCGAGCTGCACGGGTCGGGGCGGCGGGTCCGCTGCCTCGACTGCGGCGCCGAAGAGAGCCGCGCCGATGTCCAGGAGCGGCTCGAGGTCGAGCTGCCGCCGCACTGCCGAACCTGCGGCGGCTCGCACATCAAGCCGACGGTGGTGTTCTTCGGCGAGGCGATGCCGGTGGCGGCGACGGAGGCCGCCTTCGAACTGGCGCGCGCCTGCGACCTGATGCTGGTCGTCGGCAGCTCCCTGGTCGTCTACCCCGCAGCGGACGTGCCCGCGACCGCGGCGGAGCGTGGGGCGCCGCTCGTCATCGTCAACGCCGAGCCGACGCCGCTGGACGACCAGGCGGCGGTGGTGATCCACGGCCGGGCCGGCGAGGTGCTGCCGAAACTCGCCGAGTTGGCCTCAAGCGCCGTGTAGGTGCACCACGTCGCCGGCGTGCACCGGGATGCCGTCAACGATCAGGGCGCCGTCCTCGCCGATGTCCTCCGCGATCCCTTCGCGGGTGTCGCCCGGCAGCTCCACCCGCACCCGGCGCCCCAGGGTGTCGGAACGCTCGCGCCAGCGCTGCAGCATCTCGGCGTAGGGACATGCGAGCCAGGTCGCCAGCTCAGCCTGAAGCCGCGCTAGCAGATCGTCGCGCTCGGTGCCCTCGAGCCGCGCGGCGCCAGGCGGCGCCGAGGTCAGGTTGATGCCGATCCCGACCAGCTGCTTGCCGCTTTGCCCCTCGACCAGGATCCCGCCCAGCTTGGCTCCGTTCCGCAGGAGGTCGTTGGGCCACTTGAGCTTCACCGGGGGGCCGCAGGCTTCGGCGGCCGCGACGCCGGCAGCGAGGCTCGCCAGCGGATGCGGCGCGATCACGAAGGTGGCCAGCAGGGACGAGCCAGGCGGGGCGACCCAGGTGCGGTCGAGGCGGCCGCGGCCCGCCGTCTGCTCCTCGGCGACGACGATCGAGCCGATCGGGAGGGAGCGAGCCTCGTCCTGAGTCGAACTGACGGTGCCGAGTCGCACGACCATGCGCGCCTACAGTAAGTGCGTGGCGGGCACTTCCTGGGACAAGCTCGGGCAGATGGACGCGGCCTTCGAGGCCGTGGCCGACTCCATCCGCGCGGCGGCGAGCGAAGGTGGCGCCCGGCTCCGCGAGTTCCACAACGAGGACCCGGTCTGGCGGCTCGTGGTGGGCGAGAACTACGTCGACGTCACCTGGGACGAGTCGAAGCCGGACGTGTTCACCGTGCGCGCCGTGCGCTGGGTCGACGACAAGCCTCAGTACGACACCGTCGGCGAGTTCGAGCGCGACCACGACCAGTCGGAACTCAAGTCGCTGATCGCCGAGGGCCTCGCGAAAGCGTCAGCGTGAGTCAGTGAAGCTCCACCGCGCCATCACGCTCGTCGTGATGATCCTGCTGGCCGTGCTGCTGATCGGCTGGGCGATCCTGGTCGGCGTCGCCACCATCAGCTCGCAGAGCCTCGTTGCTCTCGCGGTCGTGGTGGTCGCCGCCGCCCTCGCCGGCGCCGCCTTCAGCTTCAGACGGTACTTCCCACGACGGCGATAAGCGCGGAGGGAACCCAGGTTCCCCCCGCGGACCCGCCCTCCTGCTCAGCGCAACGCTCGGGAGTCGTCTGGATCAGCGACTCAATCGGCCCGGCAAAGCCGGGCCTACGCGCAGCGCTGGTGTCTGGTTGGATGGGGCCCGGCAAGGCCGGGCCCACGCCCCGCGGTGGTGTTTAGTTGGGTCCGCTCAAGCTCGGCTGGAAAGCTTCGGCCGAGCAGTTCGGGCCACGGGAGCTGGTCGAGCTCGCGGCGCACGCGGAGGATCGCGGCTTCGACAGCGTCTGGATCTCAGACCACCTGCAGCCCTGGCGTCACTCGGACGGCCACGCGCCCTTCTCCCCGACCTGGCTCGGCGCCGCCGGCGAGCGCACGCGGCGCGTCGAACTCGGCACGAGCGTGCTCACGCCGACGTTCCGCTACCACCCGGTCGTGGTCGCCCAGGCGTTCGGCACGCTCGGCTGTCTCTACCCGGGCCGCGTGCGGCTCGGCATCGGCACGGGCGAGGCGATGAACGAGGTGCCGCTCGGCATCGAGTGGCCGGAGTTCAAGGAGCGCTTTGCGCGGCTGCGGGAGGCGGTGGACCTCATCCGCCGGCTGTGGCGCGGGGAGCTCGTCGACTTCGACGGCGACTACTACAGGGCGCGCGGCGCCACGATCTACGACCGGCCGGCCGAGGAGGTGCCGATCTTCGTGGCCGCCGGCGGCGGCGTCGTGGCGAAGTACGCCGGCCGAGCCGGGGACGGCTTCATCTGCACCTCCGGCAAGGGCGAGGAGCTCTACCGGGACACGCTCCTGCCCGCCGTCCGCGAGGGTGCCGGCGCCGCGAGCCGGGACTTCGAGGCGATCGAGAAGATGATCGAGGTCAAGGTCTCCTTCGACTCCGATCGGGAGCGGGCTCTGGCCGACACGCGCATCTGGGCGGCGCTGGCCCTGCCCGGAGAGGACAAAGCGGGCATCTACGACCCGCGCGAGATGGAGAGGCGGGCCGAAGGAGTTGCCCACGAGGCGCACCGCCGTTTTCTCGTCTCGAGCGATCCCGACGAGCACCTGGAGCAGCTCCGTCCCTACCTCGAGCTGGGCTTCCGCCACCTGGTCTTCCACGCGCCAGGCGACGATCAGCGGCGCTTCCTGGACCTCTACGCGGAGCAGGTGCTGCCGCGCCTGCGCGCGGTGTGGGGCTGATGTCGGCCTGGGTCGTGGTGCTCCTGAAGGGCTTCTCCGATGCCAAGACCAGGCTCGCGCCGGCCCTTGACGCGCCGCGCCGGATCGAGCTGGCCCGCCGCAACGCGGCGCTGGCGCTGCAGGCCGCCGGTGCGGGCGACCGCGTCCTGGCCGTGGCCGGCGGGCCCGACTCCGCCGCCCTCGCCGCCGAACTTGGTATCGAGGTCCTCCGCGAGGCTGAGCCGCGGGGCCAGAATCCGGCGGCGGCGCTGGGCCTCGCCCGCGCCGAGTCCGAGGGAGCGGAGGCGGTGCTCCTGCTCTCGAGCGACCTGCCGCTGGTGACCTCCGCCGCGCTGGCCGGGATGCTCGCGCGAGGGGCGGCGCTGCCCGCACCGGCCGTGCTCGCCGCTCCCGCCACCGGCCGCGGCGGCACCAACGCCCTCTACCTCAAGCCGCCGGGCGCCTGCGGACTGCACTTCGGCGATGAATCGCTGCGGAAGTTCGAGGCTGACGCCCGCGCCCGCGGCGCGAGGTTCGAACTGTTCGAGGCGCCGGAGCTGGCGCTCGACCTCGACGAGCCGTCCGACCTGGAACTGCTGGAGGTCTCATGAGGTATCCGCCCGCGCCTCGGCTCGACATCGTCGAAACGCTGCACGGCGTGCAGGTCGCCGACCCCTATCGCTGGCTCGAGGAGCCTAAGTCCCCCGAGGCGCAGGCCTGGTCGACGGCGCAGGATGCGCTCGCACGGCCGTATCTCGACGGGCTGCCGATGCGCCGGCACTTCCGCAGCCGGCTGGAGGCGCTGCTGCAGGTCGGCATGGTCAGCGCACCGACCTGGCGCGGCCGGCGGTGCTTCTTCATGCGCCGCGACGCCGGCCAGGAGATGGCCGTCCTGCTCGTCCGCGAGCCCGACGGCGAGGAGCGGGTCCTCCTCGACCCGCTGGCGATCGACCCGCAGGGCACCACCACGCTTGACCTCTGGGCGCCCTCGGACGAAGGGGATCTGCTGGCCTACCAGCTCTCGAGTGGAGGCGATGAGGAGGCGCGGGTGCGGGTGCTCGAGGTCGCCACCGGCGAGGTCGTGGACGGGCCGATCAACCGCTGCCGGTACTCGCCGGTCGCGTGGCTGCCGGGCGGCAAGGAGCTCTTCTACGTCCGGCGCCTGGCCCCCGACCGGGTGCCGGCCGGCGAGGAGATGTACCACCGGCGCGTCTACCGTCACCGGCTCGGCAGCGATCCCGAGCGCGACGACGTCGAGATCTTCGGCGCCGGGCTCGACAAGACCAACTACTACGGCGTCGACGTGTCCTGGGGCGACGGCCGTTGGCTGATCGTCACCGCGAACCAGGGCACCTCGCCGCACGGCGACGCCTATCTCGCCGACCTCCAGGTGGATGGCGCGCTCCGCCCGCTCGCTCTGCAGGAGATGACCTACCCGGGCATCGGCAGCGACGGGCGGCTCTACCTCTTCACGAGGGAGGGGTCGCCGCGGGGACGGATCGACGTCGCCGACCCCACCCGCCCGGATGACCGGCGCACGCTCGTCCCCGAAGGCGAGGCGGTGCTCCAGGGATTCGGGCTGGTGGACGGCGCCCTGCTCGTCACCTGGCAGGACGACTGCTACTCGCGCATCGACGTGCGCGATCCCGAGTCAGGTGAGGTGCTGCGTGAGGTCCCGCTGCCGGGCATGGGCACCGCGGGTCTTGCGACGCGTCCCGACGGCGGCCGCCAAGCTTGGATCGGCTACACCGACTTCGCCAACCCCGGAACGGTCTACGAGTACGACCTCGACTCGGCCGAGCTGAGCGTCTGGGCGACGCCGCCCGGCGCGGAGCACGCCCAGGGGGTGCCGGCGAAGCAGGTCTTCTTCGAGTCCAAGGACGGCACCCGGGTGCCGATGTTCGTTCTCGGCGACGCGGAACCGGGAGAGCCGCGCCCGACGATCCTCAACGGCTACGGAGGCTTCAACAACGCCAACCTGCCCGCTTACAACGTCGTGGCGCGGGCCTGGGTCGAAGCCGGCGGCATCTATGCCATCGCCAACCTCCGCGGTGGCAGCGAGTACGGCGAGGAGTGGCACCGCGCCGGGATGCGAGAGAACAAGCAGAACGTCTTCGACGACTTCATCGCCGCCGGCGAGTGGCTGATCGGCGAACGCCTCACGGACTCGGAGCACCTCGGGATCAGCGGCGGCTCCAATGGCGGTCTGCTGGTCGGCGCCGCGCTCACACAGCGACCGGAACTCTTCACCGCGGTCGCCTGCTCGGCGCCGCTGCTGGACATGGTCCGCTACGAGAAGTTCGGGCTCGGCGCCACCTGGAACCACGAGTACGGCAGCGCCGACAAGGAGGTCGAGTTCGGCTGGCTCTATTCCTACTCGCCGTATCACCACGTGCGCGAAGGGGTCGACTACCCGGCCGTTCTGTTCACCCTCTTCGACTCCGACACGCGCGTCGACCCGATGCACGGCCGGAAGATGTGCGCGGCGCTGCAGTGGGCCACCACCTCGGAGCGGCCGGTCCTGATGCGCCGCGAGACGGACGTCGGGCACGGCGCGCGGTCCGTCAGCCGGTCGGTCGATCTCTACGCGGACGTCCTCGCCTTCCTGGCTGCGCAGCTGCATCTCGGCGGCGACTGACTTGGAGCTGCTGCCGGTCGAGGGCCTGCCCGAGATCCGGCCCGGCGACGATCTCGCGGCGCTCATCACGGCGGCTTGCGAGATTCGCCCCGGCGACGTTCTTGTCGTGGCGCAGAAGGTCATCTCCAAGGCCGAAGGCCGGCTGCGGGCCCTCGGCGACGTCACTCCGAGCGACCAGGCGGCGGAGCTGGCGCGGCGGCTGCACGGCGACGCTCGCATGATCCAGGTGGTGCTGGACGAGTCGGTGCGCATCGTCCGCGCCGAGCGGGCGCTGATCGTCGAGACGAGGCACGGCTACGTCTGCGCCAACGCCGGCGTCGACCACTCGAACATCGAGGCGCCCGACACCGTGACCCTGCTCCCAGAGGACTCCGATCGCAGCGCAGCCGATCTGCGCGCCCGGCTGGGTGTCGACGTCGGCGTCATCGTCTCCGACACCTTCGGCCGTCCCTGGCGGCTCGGGATCGTCAACGTGGCCCTCGGGGTCGCCGGCCTGCCCGCGGTGCACGACCTGCGCGGCACTCCTGACGACTTCGGCCGCGACCTCCGGGCGACGGTGGTGGCGGAGGCGGACGAGCTGGCCGCGGCCGCGGGGCTGGTGATGCGCAAGACGGCGCGCGTCCCGGTCGTTGTCGTCCGCGGCTGGAGCTCCGAGGCTGCGCCCGGGACGGGTCGCGACCTGGTCCGGCCCGAGGCCGAGGACCTCTTTCGGTGAAGGTGGTCATCCTCGCCGGGGGTACCGGTGGAGCCAAACTGGCGGTCGGATTCGCCGCCGCGCTCCCGCCCGAGGACCTCACGGTCATCGCCAACACGGGCGACGACCTCGACGTCTGGGGCGTGCACGTCAGCCCCGACGTGGACGCGGTGCTGTACCGGCTGGCGGGGATCTTCGACGAGGAGCGGGGCTGGGGCATCGCCGATGAGTCCTGGGCGGCGTTGGGGATGATGCGCCGCCTCGGCGAGCCGACCTGGTTCCAGCTGGGCGACCGCGACCTGGCGCTGCACCTGCTGCGCACGTCGCTGGTTCGGGCAGGGCGGCGGCCCGCCGAGGCCGCGCTGGAGATCGGCCGGCGGCTCGGCCTGAAGGTGCCGGTGCTGCCTGCCTCGGACGAACCGGTTCGCGTCACCCTCGACACCGATCGCGGCGACCTGGAGCTCCAGGAGTACCTGGTTCGCGAACGCTGCGAGCCGCGGCTGCGCGGTGTGCGCATCGACGCCGCCGGCGGTCCCTCACCCGAAGCAGGTGAGGCGCTGGCCACGGCCGACCTGGTCGTGATCGGCCCGAGCAACCCGCTGATCTCGATCAACCCGATCCTGGCCGTCTTCCGGCCGCCACGCGAGAAGACCGTCGCCGTCAGCCCCATCGTCGGCGGCGAGTCGCTGAAAGGCCCGACGGTGAAGATGCTGCGCGAGCTCGGCCGCGAGGCGATCCCCGAGACGGTGGCCGGCGAGTACCGGGACGTCGCCTCGCGCTTCATTCTCGACCGGCAGGATGCCGAGCGCGCGGGTGAGATCCAGGCCATGGGCTACGGTGTCCAGGTGGCCGACACGGTGATGGGGGACGCCGCGGCCGCTCGCCGCCTCGCGGAGGCCATCCTCGCGTGATCGACATCGAGCGGCTGCTCTCACCTGACGAGCCGCTGGAACCGATCCTCGCCGCGGCCCGCAGCATCGCGCGTGAGGCGCACGGCGAACGCGTCACCTACTCGCCCAAGGTCTTCATCCCGCTGACGCAGCTCTGCCGCGACCGCTGCGGCTACTGCACCTTCGCCAAGCCACCGACACCGGGTACCCGCGTCTACATGAGCCCGGAGGAGGTGCTGGCGATCGCCCGGGCGGGTGCCGCCGCGGGGTGCACCGAGGCGCTGTTCACGCTCGGTGACAAGCCGGAGCGCCGCTGGCGCCAGGCCCGAGCCGAGCTGGCCCAGCTGGGCTTCGACACGACCCTCGACTACCTGGTGCACGTCGCCGGGCTGGTGCTCGAGGAGACGGGGCTGCTGCCGCACGCGAACCCGGGCGTGGTGGACCGCGAGGAGATGGCTCAACTGCGCGGCGTCAGCGCGTCGCAGGGCCTGATGCTCGAGCAGACGGCGGAGCGCCTGCTGGAGCGCGGCGAGGCCCACTGGGCCAGCCCGGACAAGCGACCCGCGGCGCGCCGCGAGGTGCTGCGGCTGGCGGCCGAGCTCAAGGTTCCGTTCACCACCGGCCTGCTGCTGGGCATCGGCGAGACGCCGGCCGAGCTGGCGGCGACGATCGCGTCGCTGGCCGAGGCCGCCCGATCGGAAGCCATCCAGGAGGTCATCGTCCAGAACTTCCGCGCCAAGGCCGGGACCCCGATGGCGCGTCATCCGGAGCCGCCACTCGAGCAGCACCAGCGCGTCATCGCCGTGACGCGGCTCGCCCTGCCTCCGCGGGTGCACGTCCAGGCGCCGCCAAACCTCTCCTACGACGACTTTCCGCTGCTGCTGGCGGCGGGCATCGACGACTGGGGCGGCGTCTCCCCGGTGACTCAGGACTACGTCAACCCGGAGGCGCCCTGGCCCCAGCTGCGCGCCCTGGAGTCGGCAACCGCGGCGGCCGGCCTGCAGCTCGTCGCGCGGTTGCCCGTCTACCCCGAGTACGTGCGCGACCTGCCTTCGGCGACGCGCTGGCTCGACCCTGCCGTGCTGCGCCACACGCTCGCGGCCTCCGACGCCGAGGGCTACTCCCGGCGCGACCGCTGGTACTCCGGCGCGGGGACCCCGCCACCCGTCTTCTTCGGGGCGGCGCCCATCCGGCCGGCGGTGGCCGCCGCCCTGGCGCGGGCGGAGCGCGCCGAGACGCTCGAGGAGAGCGAGATCCGCAGCCTCCTCGAAGCGCGCGGCGACGAGGTCGCGGCCCTGGCGCGGCTGGCGGACGAGGTCCGCGGTCAGGTCAGCGGCGAGACCGTCACCTACGTCGTCAACCGGAACATCAACTACACCAACATCTGCTACTTCAAGTGCCAGTTCTGCGCGTTCAGCAAGGGCAAGCTGAGCGAGAACCTGCGCGGTAAGCCAGAGCTGCTGACGATCGAGGAGGTCGTCGACCGGGCGCGCGAGGCGGTCGCCCGGGGCGCCACCGAGGTCTGCATGCAGGGCGGCATCCACCCGAGCTTCACCGGCGACTTCTACGTCGAGCTTTGCGCCGCGGTCCACCAAGCGCTGCCGGACCTCCACATCCACGCCTTCAGCCCGCTCGAGGTCTACCAGGGCGCGGAGACGGCCGGTCGCTCGGTGGCGGAACAGCTGGCGCTGCTGCGCGGTGCGGGGCTGGGCACGCTGCCAGGCACCGCCGCGGAGGTCCTCGACGACCGCATTCGCCGCGACCTCTGCCCCGACAAGATCAACACGCAGGAGTGGGTGGACGTGGTCGAGGAGGCTCACCGGCAGGGCCTGCGCACCACCTCGACGCTGATGTTCGGCTCCATCGACGGGCCCGAGCACTGGGCGCGCCACCTGGTGGTGCTGCGCGACCTGCAGGCGCGGACCGGCGGCATCACCGAGTTCGTGCCGCTGCCGTTCGTGCACATGGAGGCGCCGATCTACCGCAAGGGCCGGGCCCGGCGAGGTCCGACCTGGGAGGAGGTCGTGAAGGTGCACGCGGTCGCGCGCCTCGCCCTTCGCGGCTACATCGACAACATCCAGGTCTCGTGGGTGAAGTGCGGGCTTGACGGCGCCGCGCGCATCCTCCAGGCGGGCGCGAACGACCTCGGCGGCACGCTGATGAACGAGAGCATCTCTCGGGCCGCCGGCGCCAGCCATGGCCAGGAGGTGACCCCCGCCGAGATGGAGCGTGTGATCGAGTCGATCGGCCGCGATCCGGTCCAGCGGACCACGACCTACGGCGAGCTCGTGCCTAGCCTCGGCTCATCCCGATCATGACCGCGACCCCGAGCAGGATCACGACCAGCGACGCCGCCAGCACTATGTAGCTGACGATCGTCGAGGCCAGCCGCGGGGGCGGCGGGGGCTCGAGGTCGGAGGCTTCGGCGACAGGGCGGCGCGGCTTCGGCGGATGGGTCTGAGAGGGCAGCCATTCGGGCTCCTGCACGCTGGCCTCGGCCGTCGGGCCCGACGGTTGACCCGCTCTCTGCGGCACCGCCAGCCAGGCCGGTTCATCGGCCCGCGCCACCGGCTCCGGCTCGTATTGCGGCTCAGGCTGCGGTTGCGGTTCCGGCTCTGGCTCTGGCTCCGGCTCCGGCAGTGGCTGGGGCTGCGGGAATGGCTGTGGTTCCGGCCGCGGCTCCGGCAGTGGGGGAGGCTGCGGGATTGGTTGCGGTGCTGGCCGCGGCTGCGGTTGGGGCAGTGGTTGCGGCTCAGGCACCGGCTCTGGCTCGGCCGGCACCTCCTGCCAGGTCGCCGCCGGCTCCGCGCCGGCCGCGGGTTGCTCTGATGGGGCCTCCACCGGCGCCGGCCGTGCGGGCGCCGCTGGTGCCGGCTCGGGCTCGGGCTCCGGTTCGGGCTCCGGTTCGGGCTCTGGTTCGGCCGCCGCGGCGTCGCTCAGCGCCAGCGCCCGAGCCTCGCGCACCTTGCGGGCGCGGTCCTCGCGCGCGGCCGAGTACATCGAGCGCCCGCCGGTTCGCGCCCGCGTGCGGAGGATCAGGAAGAGCGCGATGATCCCGGCGAACGCGATCAGCGGCCCGACGAAGATGAGCACGGAGGCGCCGATTATCCCGCAGAGCGCTGTGGAACAATCCGGCTCGATGGCCCTCTACGAGCAGATCGACTCAGACCTCCGCCAGGCGCGCCTCGATCGCGACCAGCAGGCGCTCGGCGCCCTGGGCATGCTGAAGGCCGAGATCGTCAACGCCAGCAAGGAGCCGGGGGCCGGGGCTGTCGACGACCAGCTGGTCGTCCGCACGCTGCGGCGCGAAGTCAAGAAGCGGGAGGAAGCCGCTGAGCTCTACCGCCAGGGCGGCCGCACACCGGCCGCGGAGAAGGAGATGGCCGAGGCGGAGGTGATCCGCCGCTACCTGCCCGCGGCCATGAATGACGAGGAGCTCGAAGCGGAGGTCAGGGCGGCCATCGCCGAGGTCGGCGCCGGGGGCCAGGGTGCCTTCGGGCAGGTCATGAAGGCCGCCACGGCGCGCATCGGCGACCGCGCGGAGGGCGGGCGGATCGCGTCCGCGGCGCGCCGCCTGCTCGGCTCTTGAAGGCTGCGCGCACCAAGCCGTTGAAGAAGCCGGCGAGGAAGCCGGCAAAGCGACCGCCGCCCGGGGCGCGCCAGCGCGCCGAGCTCACGGTCGAGAGGCTGGCAGCGATCTACCCCGCCGCCTGTGAGCTCGATCACACCGGACCTTTTCAGCTGCTGATCGCGACGATCCTCTCGGCCCAGACGACCGATCGCAGCGTCAACTCGATCAGCACGGAGCTCTTTCGCCGTTATCCGACAGCGCACGACCTGGCTGCGGCGGACCCGGCTGAGGTCGAGCGGATCATCAAGCCGACGGGGTTTTTTCGCGCCAAGACGCGGGCGATCATCGCCGCTGCGCGTGCGCTGGTCGAGCGGTTCGGAGGCGAGGTGCCGCCGCGCATGGAGGACCTGGTGACGATCCCCGGCATCGGCCGGAAGACCGCCAATGTCATCCTCGGCGTCGGCTTCGACATCCCGGGCTTCGCGGTCGACACCCACGTGACCCGGCTGACCAGGCTGCTGAAGCTCACCAACAGCACCGACCCCGTCAAGATCGAGGCGCAGGTCACCAGGTTGGTGCCGCCGGCGGAGTGGACCGGGCTCTCGCTCCGACTGATTCTCCTCGGCCGCCGCGTCTGCGTCGCGCGGAAGCCGCGCTGCGAGGAATGCGTACTGAACGACTTCTGCCCGTCATCGAACATCCGTTCTATACTTGAGAACGGTGGAGGCGCTCGAGCCGCGGCGCGCTGACGTCGCCTACGTCGAGACCGAGTGCCGCTCGGCGCTGAACAGGGTCGAGGGCATGGGCTTCAAGTGGTCGCTCAACCCCTACACGGGCTGCGAGCACCGCTGCGCGTTCTGCTATGTCCGGGCCTTCGAGGTGCGCGCGGACCGGCCCGGCGATGATCGCTACGGGCGCTCGATCCGGGTCAAGGCCAACATCACCGCGGTGCTCCGGCGCGAGCTGGCGCGCCGCTCCTGGCAGGGAGAGCTGGTCGCGGTCGGCACGGCGACGGATCCCTATCAGCCCGCCGAAGGGCGCTTCCGCCTCACGCGGGCGTGCCTCGAAGTGCTCCGCGACTCCGCCAACCCGGTGGGCATCATCACACGCGGGCCGATGATCGTCCGCGACATCGACGTGCTGGTGAGCCTCGCGCAGGTGGCCGAGGTGACGGTCAACTTCAGCATTCCCACGCTGGACGACGATGTATGGCGGCGCACGGAGCCAGGCACGGCGCACCCCCGCCAGCGCCTGCGCGCGCTGGCGAAGCTCGTCGACGCCGGCATCAAAGCCGGCGTCGGGATGGCGCCGATCCTTCCCGGACTGAGCGATCGACCGGATCAGCTCGAGGCCGTGGTTCAGGCCGCGCGAGCGGCTGGGGCGACGCATCTCTGGGCCTCGATGCTCCACCTCAAGCCGGGCACGCGCGAGCACTTCCTGGAGGTCCTCCGGCGGCACTGGCCGGAACAGCTGCCTCGCTACGAGCAGCTCTATCCCAAGACCTACCTGGCCCACGAGCAGGGCGAGCCCACGATCAAGCTCGTCGGCCGGCTGAGGGCACAGCACGCGATCTCGGACCGCCGTCCGGATCGGCAGCTACCGCCGCCCAAGCCGAGGCCGGAGCAGCTTGCCATAGCATTCGGATAGGCATGCGGACTCCGATGGACGTCCTGATGGGGCGGGTGGACGGGCTACCGAAGAGCGAGATCGCCCGGCGGACCGTGCCCTGCTACAAGTACGTGCTCGAACCCGATGGTCAGCAGCTCGAAGTCTGCCTCCTGGTCGACTCGCGACACCTCTATCGCTATCCGTTCGAGAAGCTCCGGGGGATGGCCGGGCTGCGAGCCAAGGGCAGGTATGTGCGCGGAGAGATGGAGCATCTACGCCTGCGCGAGTTCCAACCGGGCATCTGCCGCTACATCAGCGAGCGCTCCACTGAGCAGGTGTCCTGAGCGCCGACCAGGGGGGAGTCGCCCAATCGGAGCGGCTTAGCCGCGACCGGCGACCGGGGGAGTCCCCCAATGTCACCTATGTCCAGGGACTGCTGGCCGAAATCCGACGGCTGAAGGTCGAGCTCGAGCGCCTGCGGCTGGAGACCAAGGAGGCTCGCGAACGCAGCCATCGTCCCGACCCGCAGGTGGTGCGGCTGGAGCGGGAGAACGTCAGGCTGCGGGAAGAGCTCGCCAAGGCGCGCACCGAGCGCGACGAGCTCGAGTCAGGCGTGCGGGAGGCGCTGCAGACCCTGAGGAAGGGTTGAGACCGCCCTCAGGCCATGCCCTCCAGGCTCGTGATCAAACCGGCCAGCGTGTCGGTGAGCACCGGAAAACGGAACCGCTGCCCCTCGCTCTGCACCGCGAGCACGATGCCGTAGATCCACATGACGAACCAGACGAGGTCCCACAGCAGGCGCAGGAGTATGAAGAGCCCGATGGCAGCCCCCAGGATCGAAAGCACGATCGAGCCGACGAACATCACGCCATGCACGGCGGTCGCGTTGGCGGCGTTGAACTTCGCGTCAGGCTCAGCTTTGCCGGCGACGAAGATCATCACAAAGCTGCCGATGGGGGGCGCCAGAACCCAGGCGAGGATCGTGTACAGCTTGCTGTTGCTCGCGGGCGAAGCACCGGAGCCGTAGTCGGGAGCCGGCGGCGGCACGGGCGGTGGCTGTTCCATTTCGGGCCGAAATATAGAACAGGATGATCAGGACTGGCATAGCCGGTTGGATCGACAAGTCGCTCATCGAAAGCGGCAAGTTCTATCCCCAGGGCTGCACCTCGGCTGAGGAGCGGCTGGTCTTCTATGCGAGCCAGTTCCCGATGGTCGAGGTGGACTCGACCTACTACGGGATGCCGAGCAAGCACAACGCGGAGCTCTGGGTGGAGCGCACCCCGCCCGATTTCAAATTCGACGTCAAGTCGTTCTCTTTGTTCACCCAGCATCCGACCAAGGCGAAGTCGATGCCCGCCGCGATCCGCGAGGGTCTGCCCAAGGAGCTGGTCGAGAGCAACAAGAACTTCTATCTCGACAAGGCGCCGCCGGATGTCGTGGACGAGTCGTGGGAGTGGTTCCGCGACGCGCTGGAACCGCTCCGCGAGGCGGGCAAGCTCGGCGCGGTCTTCTTTCAGTTCCCGCCTTGGTTTTTCCCCTCCACGCGATCGCTCGCCTATCTCGAGCAGGTCCAGGAGAGGATGTTCGGATTCCCGATCGCGATCGAGTTCCGCAAACGCGACTGGCTCGACGACAGCCATGCCGAGGGCACTCTCGACTTCCTCCGCCGGCGGGGAATCCCGTACGTGGCGGTGGACACTCCGCAGGGCTTCGACTCGGCGCTGCCGCCCGTAGCGAGGGTGACCTCGCCCGACCTGGCGATCGTCCGCTTCCACGGCCGCAACCGCGAGACCTGGGACCAGAAGGGCGCGCCGCCCAGCGTGCGCTTCCGCTACCTGTACTCAGACGAGGAGCTCGCGGAGTGGGTGCCCAAGGTCAAAGAGCTCGCCGGCGAAGCGGCCGAGGTTCACGCGGTGATGAACAACAACTACTCGGACTACAGCGTGCGCAATGCGAAACGGCTCGCAGAGCTCTTAGAGGAACAGCCGCAAGCCGAGGTCAATGCGGCCTCGCCCGAACTATTCCGGGATCTCTGACACGTGCTCGGGCAGGTCGCCCGGGCCTGAAAGGTCCGGCTGCTGAGAGCGGCGGATCTCGCCGATGAGGTGGTCGATCGGACCGCCCAGGAACGGCTCGAAGATGTGCGCGAGGCGGCCGGGGAAGTGCATGACGTCCCGCCGCGGGAAGCGGGCCGCCCGAACGATGGAGGCGGCGACGAACTCGGCCGAGTAGGCCGGCCCGACGTTCTCGCTGTTGCTCACCTCGCCGAACTCGGTCCGTGTGATGTACGGGTACAGGGTCACCACCTTGACGCCGCTGCCGCTGAGCTCGCCGCGCAGAGAGTGTCCGAAGCCGGTGACGGCAAACTTCGTCGCCGCGTATGCGGCCGAGTAGGGGAGCGGGCGGACGCCGGCCGTCGAGCCCACGTTGACGATGACGCCGGCGTGCTGGGCGAGCATCGGCGGCAGCGCGGCCTGCGTCGCCCAGATGAGGCCGAGCACATTCGTGTTGATCAGCCGGAGCACGTCCTCCTCCGGCATCTCGTGCAGGCGCCCGGTCCAGCCGCTGCCGGCGTTGTTGACCAGGACGTCGACCCGATCGAGATCGCGGAGAGCGGCCGCGACGAAGGCGCGCGCCTCGGCCCGCCGGCTCACGTCGGCGCGGCGGATCGTGACCATCGGGGCACCGGCCTCGCGGCACCGCTCGGCCACCTCCTGCAGCCGGTCGACGCGGCGGGCGCAGAGGGCGAGTCGCGCCCGCTTGCGGGCAAAGGCGATGGCCGTGGCCTCGCCGATCCCGCTCGAGGCCCCTGTGATCAGGACTGCCGCGCCGCGGAGCTTCACGCTCCGAGCGTAGCCGCCCTCAGGTCAGGCCGTTTCTCGCCGGCGCCGCGCGAGGCTGTGCGCGTCCTCGGAGGCCTCGACCAGCAGGCGGCGCGACATCTCGAGGTATTCCTGCAGCGACCGCCGCAGCTGCTCCGTGCTGGGCTCGCCTTTGAACGCCGTCGCCCGCTTATACATCTCGCCCAGCGGCCGGTGCCTACCGCGCAGGTCGCGAACGCGCTCGTCATTGCCCATCCGGACCGGGTAGCCCATCCGGTTGAGCATGTCGTCCACCAGCAGCTTGGCGGCGGCGACCGCTTCGCGCGGCTGGGAGACGAAGAGGCGCTCGAGTTCCGGCAGCCGGCTGTCGTAGGGCTGGATCAGGTTGGCGGGAAGCGGCCGGATGCTGGGGAGACTGCGTCGCCCGCGCGTCAAAGCCAGGCCGAGCAGGACGAGGAGAGCGACGACGACGGGGGCCCCGATGACGATTCCGAGGGTCTGCAAGTTCTCTCCCGTACCGATGAACGTTATAACGCGACTTCCACTATAGGGCCCGCCCTATGCTTCTGCCCATGAAGGCGATCACATATCAGGGGCTCCACGAGATGCGCGTCGAGGACGTGCCGAAGCCGTCGATCAAGGGGTCACGCGACGTGCTGCTCCGCATCACGTTGAGCGCGCTCTGCGGCTCCGACCTCCACATCTACCACCAGCGCTCGCCCGTCAACGAGGGTGCGATCGTCGGTCACGAGTTCGTGGGGGTCGTCGAGGAGACCGGCCCCGAGGTGATGCGCTTTAAGCCCGGTGACCGCGTCGTTGCGGCCTTCTACACCGCCTGCGGCCACTGCGATCTCTGCCGGCGCGGCTGGTTCTCCCAGTGCACGAGCAAGGCGACGTTCGGCCACGGCGACTTCTGGGGCGGCCTCGGCGGCGGCCAGGCCGAGTACGTGGTCGTGCCGGACGCCGACCACACGCTCGAGCCGATCCCGGACGCGATGAGCGACGACGACGCGATCTTCGTCGGCGACATCATGTCCACCGCCTACTTCGGCGCAGAGCGCGCCGACATCGAGCCCGGCGACGTGGTCGCGGTCGTGGGCGCCGGCCCGGTCGGGCTGTTGGCCGTGCAGGCTGTCCAGCTCTTCGGTCCCGCCCGCGTCTACGCCATCGATTTCGTCGACCAGCGGCTTGAGCTCGCGCAACAGTTCGGCGCCATCCCGATCAACGGCAAGGAGGTCAACCCGGTCGAGTTCATCCAGAAGGAGACCGGCGGGCGAGGCGCCGATTCGAGCGTCGAGTGCGTGGGCGTGCACGCGGCCATCCAGACCGCCATCAACGTCGTCCGGGGCGGGGGCACGATCTCCGTCGTCGGCGTCCCCGACACGACAGTCGGCGATTTCCCCTACATCCACACCTGGCTCAAGGACCTGACGTTCCGGGCCGGCTGGTGCAACGTCCAGGCGCATATGCGGCCGCTGCTGGACCTGATCGCCGCCGGCAAGGTCAAGCCCGCCGAGATCATCAGCCACCGCATGAAGCTGGACGAGGGCGAGGAGGCCTATCGGATTTTCGACGCGCGCGAAGCGACGAAGATCGTCTTCGACAGCTAGGGAGGAACGGAAGGGGACTCGGAGGGGACTCTATCGACCAGCGCCCGAAGGGCGGCGACGTGAGCGTCGAATGCCGTCCTTCCCGACCTGCTCAGCTTCACCGACGTCCGCGGCCGCTTGCCGAGGAACCACTTCCGAACCTGGACGTAGCCGGCGCTCTCCAGCGTCGAGAGCTGCTTGGAGAGCGCCGAGTCCGAAAGCCCCGTCTCCTCGCGGAGGAACCTGAACTCCGCCCATTCCGTCGCGGCCAGGATCGCCATGATCGACAGTCGCGCCGGCGCGTGGATGATGGGGTCGAGGCGATCGATCACGCGCGGTTGCTCAGCATCGTCCTGCGTAGCCACCTCCGCAGCAGCGGTCCCGCGCCGATCACCAGGACCGCACCGACCAGGGTTCCCGCCGCACCGGGGTGAGCGAAGCCGGCCGCCTGGAGGCCGAACGCCACACCGAGCGATGCACCGACGACGACCCAGACGAACAGAACTATCCCGACAGCGCCCGCGGGGCCCAACAGCTGCTGGCTGACGCGAGCACCCGGCCGGCCTCCGACGATCAGCCAGACGCTGACCATGGCGACGATGAACGCGTAAACCAGCGCCACCGGCACCACGATGCGGGCCATTTTCGTGTCCGCGGCGAAGCCGACCGGGATCATCCCGACGGCCACCAGCCACCAGTACCAGCCCGGCACGTTGACCCGATCGATGACTCCCTCCTGGCGGCGACCGATCTCGGCCAGGGCAGACGCGGCGTCCTGTGTGGATTCCATGTCATCCCCTCCTTTCATAGCGCGAGTATAGCAAGTACTTTCCAATGTGGCAAGTACTTGCATCGGCCATGCATTCCTCTCTTGACGGGGAGGTGTCGGGCGAATGCTCGACGGAGGGGGCGTGGCTACTCTCCGAGCCCCCCGACCCTCCCGGAGGGGAGGGGAATCGTGAATTCCCTACTGACCCGCGTCGAGGGCCAGCAGGTAGCCGCGGGCGCGCTCTGTCAGCGGGTAGCGATTCACCAGGGCCCAGAACCTCGGACCGTGGCCAGGCTGTTCGAGGTGCGCCAGCTCGTGCATCAACAGGTAGTCGAGGACGAATCGCGGTAGGGCGGCCGCCCGCGACGAGATCCGCACCACCCCGGCGGTGAAGGTGCAGCTGCCCCAGCGGCGCTGCTGCTCGGCGAAGGCCACCGAGCTCCAGCTCAGCCGGCCGTCGAAGTAGCGGCGGTTCAGCTCCCGGGCGCGCCTCTCGAGGCGCTCGTCGGTGGGCGCCGCGCGCTGCAGCTGCCGCTCGATTCGGATCCGCATCCGCTCCGCCCAGCGCTGCCGCTCGGCCTCGGGCATCCAGGCGGGGACGCGCAGCTCGAGCACGCCGCTCCGCACGAGCGCCGAGACTGTGCGGCGGCGACGAGCCGAAGCGACAATGCGAACCTCCAAGGCCGAGCAATTCTAGGATCAGCCGAAATGGTGGTCGTGTAAATGCCCCGCAGCCTCGTCATCGGCAACGGCCGGGTCTTGGTCGGCTACGACGCCGACTATCAACCGCGCGACCTCTTCTATCCGCACGTCGGGCACTGGAACCACACGCTGGGGAACGTCTGCCGCACCGGGTTCTACGTCGATGGCCGCTTCGCCTGGCTCGACGACCCCGGCTGGGAACGGGAGCTCGGATACCTCGACGACGCGCTGATCACCGACGTGCGCCTGCGCCACGCCGGCCTCGGCCTCGACGTGCACTTCCAGGACTACACGGACATGGCACGCGATTTCCTGGTGCGCGCCGCGAAGGTCACGGTCGACCACCCGGTCCAGAAGCTGCGGGTCTTCTTCCACTACGACTGGTTCATCCAGGAGTCGGACCTGGGCTGCACCGTGCTCTACGACCCCGGCCACCGCGCCCTGATCGCCTACAAGAACGACTTCTACTTCCTCTGCGGCGGCGAGGCCGGCCGCGAGCACGGCATCGCCGCTTGGGCCGCGGGCAAGAAGGGCAATGGCCTCGAAGGCACGTGGGTGGACGCCCTCGACGGCGAGCTCGCCCGGTCCCCGATCGACCAGGGCTCGGTCGACTCCACCGTGATGTTCGAGCTCGGGCCGGCGAAGCCCAAGGAGGAGCGGCACGTCAAGCACTGGCTCTGCTTCGGCCGCCGATTCGGGGACGTGACCGAGTTCGGGCAGGACATGATCCTGCACCGCGGCGAGTCGATGTACCGCACGCGGACCGAGACCTACTGGCGGCGGTGGACGGACAAGGACGAGCACCAGGTGGCCCCGGAGCTCGGCGCCGAGGTGCGCGCTCTCTACCGCCGCAGCGTGCTGACGGTGCGGGCGCACGCCGACTCCGAGGGCGGGGTGGTCGCAGCCACCGACTACGACATCACGAAGTTCGCGCGCGACACCTACTCCTACGTCTGGCCGCGCGACGCGGCCATCGCGATCAACGCGCTCGATCGGGCCGGCCACGAGGACGTCACCCGCCGCTTCTTCCTCTTCAGCCGCGACCTGATCGTCAACCGGCCGGAGGGCTTCTTTCTGCACAAGTACACCCCGGCCGGCAACCCGGGCTCGTCCTGGCACCCCTGGATGGACGGGGCCGGGAACCGCATCCTGCCGATCCAGGAGGACGAGACAGGTCTCGTTCTGTGGGCGCTCTGGGAGCACTACAAGCGCCACCGCGCGCTTGATTTCGTCGTCGACCTCTACACCAGCCTGGTCGTGCCTGCAGCCAGCTGGATGATGGATTACGCCGACCAGAACATCGGACTGCCCAAGCCGTCCTGGGACCTCTGGGAAGAGCGTTGGGGCGTGCACGCGTTCACTGTCGGAGCGGTCTGGGCCGGCCTGAACGCGGCGCGCGAGTTCGCTGAGCTTTTCGGCGACGAGCAGTTCGCCGGCAAGCTCAAGGCTTACGCGCACATCCTCCGGCAGTCGACCGACCGCCAGCTCTACCGGCCGGAGCTGGGCCGCTTCGCGCGGCGGGTTACGGCCACCCCCCACGGCCTCGAAGTGGACAACGTGCTCGACAGCGCCCTCTTCGGCCTCTGGCGGTTCGGCATGTACGAGCCCGACGAGCCGCGGATCGCCGCCACGATGGAGGCGGTTCGCGAGCAGCTGCAGGTTCGCAGCGCCTGCCAGGGGATCGCGCGCTATGCGGACGACTACTACTTCCAGGTCGAGCGCGACGTCAACCTGGTGCCCGGCAACCCCTGGTTCATATGCACGCTCTGGGTCGCTCAGTGGCTGATCGCGACCGCCCGCAGCCGCGAGGACCTGGCGCCGGCTCGCGACGTGCTCAACTGGGTCACGGACCGCCAGCTGCCGGGCGGGTTGCTCTCCGAGCAGCTGGATCCGCACACCGGCGCGCCCCTCTCGGTGTCACCGCTGACCTGGAGCCACGCCGAGTTCGTGATCACGGTCGACGACTACCTGCACCGAATTAAAGAGCTGTAGAAAGACGGAACGGCGGCCACCGCGGAGGGGTTCTATCAACGTGACCCGCAGGCTCCCCTGGCAGGTTTGGGCCGCCCTCGCGATCGTGTACGTGGTCTGGGGCTCGACGTACTTCGCGATCCGGATCGTGGTCCGCGAGCTGCCCCCGCTGTACTCGGCCGGGGGCCGTTTCGCGCTGGCGGGCCTGATCGTGCTGGCGATCGGTGCCGCGACGCGCTCGCTGAAGGGGGTTACCTGGCGCGGTGTGCTTTACGCGGCCGTCCCCGGCGTCCTGCTGACGGCCGGCGGCAACGGGGCGGTGATGCTCGCCGAACGGACCCTCGAATCGAGCTTCGCCGCGCTCATCGTCGCCCTGGCCCCGATCCTGATGGCGGTCATGACCATGGGACTCGACCGCCGGATCGTTGGGCGGAGGGCGGCCCTCGGCCTGGCGCTCGGGTTCGGTGGCCTCGTACTGCTCATCCGCCCGCAGCCGGGCGGCCATGTGGATCTCACCGGAGCGTCGATCATGCTGCTCGCGACCACCAGCTGGGCGGCCGGGAGCGTCTTCGCAGCCCGGCGGCCGACGGGGATGTCGGCTCCGGCGACCGCAGGCTTCCAGATGCTGCTCGGCGGTGTGGCGCTGGCCATCGGCGGCCTGGCCTTCCAGGAGCGGATCCCGGCCTCGCTGCCGCCCTCCGCGTACCCGTCGGCGTGGGCGCTGCTCTACCTCGTCGTCTTCGGCTCGCTGGTCGGCTTCAGCGCCTATTCATGGCTGCTCAGCCGGGCGCCGATCTCACTGGTCTCGACCTACGCGTACGTCAACCCCGTCGTCGCGATCGGCCTCGGCGTGGTCTTTCTGCAGGAGCAGTTCGGCATCGGCGAGCTGATCGCGTCAGCGGTGATCCTGCTCGGCGTGGCCCTGATCGTCAGTTCCCCTCCCCGCCATGCGGGGAGGTGGGCCGGCGAAGCCGGCTCGGAGGGGACTCTGGGGGATGCTAGAGAGGAATATTCCCGTGCTTCCGGGGCGGCTGCTCCGACACCTTCTCCAGGCACAAGTGCAGGCCCCGGACCAGAGCCCGCCGGGTCTCGCGCGGTTCGATGACGTCGTC
>Ga0207664_10000514_pt1 | contig 27531 bp, 23 predicted proteins | sample LARL83metaG_FD_184349 | JGI IMG/M metagenome (GOLD analysis project Ga0207664, IMG submission 184349) | Corn, switchgrass and miscanthus rhizosphere microbial communities from Kellogg Biological Station, Michigan, USA - LAR L8-3 metaG... | ecosystem: Host-associated > Plants > Roots >... | reverse complement strand
CGCTTGGGCTTGAGCATCGTGCCGGTGCATTTCGGCGAGCCGCAGCGGCATGCCCACAGCTTTTTCAGGCGCGCGGTATGCGGCACGTCGAGCACGATGCCGTAGTCGTAGGTGAGCTCTTCGCCGGGCTTGATGTTGCGGATCGCCTCGATCAGCACGCGGTCCTTGCGCGGGTCGCCGCCGGCGCTTTCCTCGACCACCGCGCGGCAGTTGGGCGCGCAGCTATGGTTGATCCAGCGCGCGCTGTTGCCCTTCACGTTGGCGTCGATGATGTAGTCGTCGTTGAGCGTGAACAGGAACGTGTGGCCGGTTTCGCCGCCATCGCCGTAAAGCTCGTCGGTCTCGGCATGGCTCCGCAGCGTGCCCTTGTACTCGATGATCTCCTCGCCCTTGGCGATCGCTGCGGTGGCGAACACGCCGTTGCCATGGATCGGCGAGCGGCGCGCAACAAAACGTTGTGACATGCGGTGTAACCCTGCGGATGGCGAATGGGGCGTTGATGATGCCCGTTTGCCGGTGACCGCGAAACCTGAGCCGCTGCAACGTCGTGGTCGGTGATGCGGTCATGCAATCGACCGGCTGGCCAGATCTGGCGAAACGAGCCTTCGATGCGTCGACGTTTCCTATCGCGATCTCGATGACGAACACCCGCGCCGCACCCGTCGCGATTCCGCTTCGCCAAATCTTTCGCCAAACGCGGTTAGAATCGGCATTCAAACGATCGTTTGGAGAGTCGCCATGCGTCTGCTGCGCTGGATCATCCCCGTCCTGCTGCTGGGCCTGGCTGCCTGCGGCCCGGCGAAGAAAAGCGTCTATCCGCCCACGCTGAGCATCCAGCAATTGTCGGTGCTGCCCGGAGGGCAATGGCGGCTGACCGTGCGCATCCAGAACAACAGCTACGCCGGAATGGATTTCACCTCGCTGGACGGCCAGCTGCAGATCGCCGAGCTGGTCCCGATCCGGCTGCATCAGACCTTCGACCGCGACATTCCCGCGCTCGCCGGCGACGTGACCCAACTCGACGTGCTGCCCACCGCCGCCATGGTCCAGGCGCTGCAGGCGATCGCCGGCAAAGGCAGTTCGGGCGCGCTGGCCTACCGGATCAGCGGCAGCGCCCGCGCCAAGCCCGAACAGGAAGACCAGCCGCGCGCCTTCGACTTCAACGGCAGCGACTGGCTGTCGCCGGTGCCGGGCATTCCCGGCACGTATCGCTGATCGTTTTCAACACCGACCTCTTCGACCAAGGAATCTCCATGACCGCTTACAAGGCCCCACTCGACGATCTGCGCTTTGCCCTGTTTGACGTGCTGGGCGCCGAAAAGACCTTGACCGGCCTGCGCGGCGGCGAGGCACACAGCCGCGACCTGCTGGACGCCGTGCTGGAGGAGGCCGGCCGTCTCAGCGAACAGTTGCTGGCGCCCACCAATGGGCCGGCCGACGAGGAAGGCTGCCACTTCGACAAGGCCACCCAGACGGTGACCACCCCGAAGGGTTTCAAGGAGGCGTTCAGGCAATTCGCGGAAGGCGGCTGGACCGGCCTGACCAACCCGGAGGCCTACGGCGGCCAGGCTTTGCCGAATGTGCTGGGCACCGCCACCACCGAGATTTTCCAGTCCGGCAACCTGGCCTGGAGCCTTTATCCGCTGCTGTCCGAAGGCGCCACCCACGCGATGGAGATGCATGGCGAGGAATGGCAGCGCGAGCGCTTCATGAAGCCCATCGTGGAAGGCCGCTGGACCGGCACCATGTGCCTCACCGAGCCGCAGGCCGGCTCCGATCTCGGCCTGCTGAAGACGCGCGCGGAGCCCGGCGAGAACGGAACCTACCGGATCACCGGCACCAAGATCTTCATCAGCGCCGGCGAGCACGACCTCACCGAGAACATCGTGCACCTGGTGCTGGCACGCCTGCCCGACGCGCCGGAAGGCAGCCGCGGCATCTCGATGTTCATCGTGCCGAAGTTCAAGGTGAACGAAGACGGTTCGCTGGGCGCACGCAACACGGTGGCCGCCGGCGCGATCGAACACAAGATGGGCATCCACGCCTGCTCCACCTGCGTGATCAACCTGGACGGCGCCGAGGGCTACCTCATCGGCAAGCCGCACAAGGGCCTGATGGCGATGTTCACCATGATGAATGCGGCGCGTCTCTCGGTGGGCGTGCAGGGCCTGGCGCTGGCGGAGCGCGCGCTGCAGAACAGCCTCAATTACGCGCGCGAACGCTTGCAGTCGCGTTCGCTGTCCGGCCCCAAGTTCCTCGACAAGCCCGCCGACAACCTGCTGGTGCAGCCAGACGTGCGCCGCATGCTGTTGACCCAGCGCGCCTTCGTCGAGGGTTCGCGCGCGCTGCTGCTGTACACCTCGCTGCAGACCGACATCGAACACCGCTCGACGGACGAAGCCGCCCGCCAGAAGGCCGGCGAACTGGTCGCCTTCCTGATTCCGATCGCCAAGGGCGTGGTCACCGAACTGGCGCAGGAGAGCACCAAGGAAGCGCTGCAGATCTATGGCGGCCACGGCTACATCGCCGAGAACGGCATGGAGCAGTTCGTGCGCGACGCCCGCATCATCACCCTGTACGAAGGCACCACCGGCATCCAGGCAGCCGACCTGCTCGGCCGCAAGATCCTCCAGCTGCAGGGCGTGGGCTTCAGGCATTTCCTCGAAGAGGTCAGCGCGTTCTGCCAGCAGCACGCGGCCGACGAGGCCTTGCGGACTTTCATCACGCCGCTCGCCGTCGCCACCAGGAACTGGAGCGACCTCACCCTGAAACTCGCTGCACGCGTGCAGGGCAATCCGGAAGAACTCGGCGCGGCCGCTGTGGACTATCTGTATTACTCGGGCTACGTCGCACTGGCTTACCTGTGGGCGCGCAGCGTGGCGGCGGCCGACAGCGGCACGCACTCCGCCGCGTTCCGGCAGGCCAAGCGCGACACTGCGACGTTCTATTTCGCGCGCATCCTGCCGCGCTGCCTGACCCATCAGGCGGCGATCGAAGCCGGTGTGGACACGCTGCCATCGATCGCCTGATGCGTCCGGCGACCTGACCGAAGAAGCCCGGCAAGCCGGGCTTTTTTTTCGCTGCGTGTGGCCGCCCGGGCGATCGCGGGAGGCTGTTCGGATACGGATCGCCCGGACTAGCCGGAGGCATCACCGGCGATTGACGTCAGCACGGTGTCGAAGAGGGTCACCTTTGGCTCAGCCGGGACAGTGCTGGCTGGGCAACCCGGCGTTCGGGCCGCTTCACAGCTCGTAGCTGTCCCGATAACCCACTTCGGTCATGCGCAGGTATTGCTCGATCATCGCCTCGTGGACGGCCGCGGCCTGCAGCAGTTCCCGCGCCAGCGCCTCCTGCACGGCGGCGAGGCTCGGCGGCGCCGGCGCGGGGGATGGCGCACTGGCTATCCGCAGATCCGGCGCAACGGTCCGGGCCGGTTCGGACTCGAGGAGATAGGAGATGTCGTAGGCATGTTCGCTCATGCCTCCTGCCAAGCAACAGGCTTGCCAAGTCGCCGATGCTTCGTCCCTCCCGGTTGGAGCTACGCTAGCGTTTCGTCCACCGGGGATCGCCATGAACACGAACCGCACCGCTGCCGCGCCGGCATTGCTCGCCCTGCTGCTCACGCTGAGCGGCGCCCTGTGGGCCACGGACACGCCGGCGCAAGCCAAGTACCCGGCCTACCCCAGCGAGACTCCGGCCAAGTTCGCGCCGGCTACCGGCAGCTTCGACTACGTGTCGCGCGACGTGATGATCCCGATGCGGGACGGCGTGAAGCTGCACACCGTCATCCTGATTCCCAAGGGCGCGCAGCACGCCGGCATCCTGCTCACGCGCACGCCGTACGACGCCAACGCGCTCACCACGCACACGATGAGCGGCCACCTTGCTCCGATGCTGCAGGGCTACGACAACGCCACCGACGTGATCGTCGAGGACGGTTACATCCGCGTGGTGCAGGACGTGCGCGGCAAGTACGGCTCCGAAGGCGACTACGTGATGAACCGGCCGGTGCACGGCCCGCAGAATCCCACGCCCGTCGACGACGCCACCGACACCTACGACACCATCGACTGGCTGGTGAAGAACATCCCCGAGTCCAACGGCAAGGTCGGCACCCTGGGCATTTCCTACGACGGCTTCGAGCCGCTGATGGCGCTGGTCCATCCGCATCCGGCGCTGAAGGTTTCGGTGCCGATGAACCCGATGGTCGACGGCTGGATGGGCGACGACTGGTTCCACAACGGCGCGTTCCGCCAGCAGAACCTGAGCTATATCTACGAGCAGACCGCCAGCCGCGACAACGGCATCAAGTGGTGGACGAACTACCGCGACGAATACGACCTGTTCATGCACTACGGCTCGGCCGGCGCGCTGGCCGATGCCTACGGCATGCGCCAGCTCGGCTTCTGGAACAAGGTGCTGGCGCATCCGGCCTACGACAGTTTCTGGAGCGACCAGGCGGTCGACAAGCTGCTCGCCAAGGAACCATTGAAAGTGCCGGTGATGCTGGTGCACAGCCTGTGGGACCAGGAAGACATCTACGGCGCGCTTGCCGTGTATCGCGCCATAAAGCCGAAGGACAGCAGCGGCAACATGGTCAAGCTGGTGATGGGGCCGTGGCATCACGGCCAGGAGATCGACGAGGGCAGCTCGCTTGGCACCATCAAGTTCGGCAGCGACACCGCCCGCTATTTCCGCGAGCACATCCTGCGGCCTTACCTCGCGCAGTACCTGAAGGATGGCGCGCCGAAGGCGAATCTCGCCGCGGTCACCGCCTACCAGACCGGCAGCAACCAATGGCAGCGGCTGGATCGTTGGCCGCTCGCCTGCACGGCCGGCTGCCCGTCGAAGAGCCGCGCGCTGTACCTGGAAGCAGGCAACAGGCTCGGCTTCAGCGCGCCCACGGCCGGCGCCGATTACGACGAATACGTGTCCGATCCCGCGCACCCGGTTCCTTATCGCGCGCGGCCGATCCAGCCGATGGGCTACGCCGCCGACCAGACCTGGTCGCAGTGGCTGGTCGACGACCAGCGCGAAGCGTCCGGCCGCACCGACGTGCTGAGCTACGTTTCCGATGTGCTCACCACGCCGCTGACGATCAGCGGCGCGCCCGAGGTGAACCTGATCGCCTCCACCAGCGGCAGCGACAGCGACTGGGTGGTCAAGCTGATCGACGTGTATCCCGACCAGGTCGCCGAGCAACCGGAAATGGGCGGCTTTCAGCTCGCCGTGGCGATGGACATCTTCCGCGGCCGCTACCGCGAGGGCTTCACCGAGGGCAAGCCGATCGCCGCCAACCAGCCGCTGCCCTACCGCTTCGCCCTGCCTGCCGCCAACCACGTCTTCCTGCCCGGCCACCGCATCATGGTGCAGGTGCAATCGAGCTGGTTCCCGCTGTACGACCGCAACCCGCAAACCTTCGTGCCGAACATCTTCCTGGCCAAGCCGGCGGATTACATGAAGGCCACGCAGCGCGTGTATCACGCGCCGGCGCAGGCGAGCTTCATCGCCTTGCCGGTTGTCGGCGGCTGAGCCGCTTCGCTTTTCCTCCTGCGTGGGCGGGCACACCGGGACGGGGCCGCTCTGGAGAGGTCGGATCGAAGGCGCCACCCTTCCCCTGGCTCGCAGGGAAGGGCGCACGGCGAGATCAGCTTGTGGCGGGCTGCTGCTGCGCTGATCACCGCGGCGGCGGTTTCGGCACCACCACGATGCAAACGTTGAACCGCGGTGGCGGCTTCGGCACCACGACGGTCATGGCCGCGATGGCGCTGATGTTGATGCTCTGGATGTCGTCGAGGTCGAAGTTGTAGGTGACGGGGCCGGACGGCGCGCAAGCGTCGTTCGAACCGGTCACCGCGGCGGGGTCGGGTTTGTCGATCATGTCATCCTCCGGGTGGGTGCCCCTTGCTCGAGCGCGGGGCGGGCGGCTCCGCACCTGTCCTGCCTGCCGTCTTCGATGAAGGCAGCAAGCCCAGGCGGCGGAAGGTGAGATTGCTTGCGATCAGGGTGTCGGCGATGCCGGCGGAACGCGCCGTCGCCAGCCGCTGGCGCGCCGGCTCGATGTCGCCCAGCAGCGCCAGCGTTTCCGCATTCTGCAGCGCCACTTCGCCGGGTTGGCCGGGCAGCGCCTCGGCGCGCTTGACCAGCATCCTTGCGCTGGCCTCGTCGCCCAGCACGACCCGGTAAAGCCCCAGCAAGGCGACCGCGCGGGCATCGTCCGGCTTGACCTGCAGGTAATCTTCGGCCCGGGCCGCGGCTTGCTCATATGCCTTGTGCACGTCCGCGGCGCTGGCCTGCGAATCCGCCCGCAACGCTTCGCCCAGGTTGCCCCAGATCATGAAATCCTGCGGGTCCAGTGCGGTCGCCTGGCGCTGCAGATCGACCGCCGCGGCGTAATCGCCCGCCTGGTACTTGAGAAAACCAAGATTGGTCAAGGTGGCAGCCGCCGGCCCGATCGCGATCGAATGCAGCAGGGCCTGTTCGGCATCGGCATTGTTGCCCGCTTCCATGTACAGCGCGCCCAGCGTGCCCCACAGGTTGGCGTCGCCCGGACGCAGGTCCGCCGCTTCGCGGTAGGACACCACCGCCTGCTTCACGTCACCATCGAGATACTGCTGATAGCCGACCTGCGCCAACACGGCAGGATCGTCGGGACTCAGTTGCAGCGCTTGCTGAAACTCCCTTACGGCCAGATTGTGCTGGCCGCGGGCAGCGTAGACCTGGGCCGTACCGAGATGCGCACGAACCCGCATGTCCGGCGCTCGCGAGCTGCTGCGGTAGTACTGCAGCGCACGTTCGTAGTCTCCGGCTACGCGGTACAGGTCGCCCATGGCCAGATCCACCTCGGCCAGCGTCGGATCCATCTGCGCGGCACGCTGGCAGGCCAGCTTGGCGTTGTCGAAGGCCTCGGCGCTGTGCTTGCTTTCCAGGCGCCAGATTTCCGCCCGGCAGATCCCCGCCTGCGCCTTGGCGAACCCGCTGTCCTGCTTCAGCGCCTGGCCGAAACGATCGATCGCCTTGGCGGTGTCGGACGAGGTGGCGTGCTGCAGCAGGTTCAGTCCCTGCAGGTAGGTGTCGAACGCGGCTGCGTTGTGCGTGGGCGTCAGGCGCTTCGCCAAGGCATCGCTTTCGCCGGGAATCGCCCCCAGCAGCGCATGCACCACCTCGCCGGCGATCTCGCGCTGGGTGGCGAAGATGCCGGAAAGTTCGCGATCGTACGTGTGGCTCCACAGCGTAAACCCGGTGGCCGTGTCCGACAGGTGGGCCGTGATGCGCATGTGCGAACCTTCGCGACGGATGCTGGCATCCAGAATCGTGGCCACCCCGAGCCTGGCCCCCAATGCCTTGGCGTCGGCAGCACCATTCCTTGCGCCCGGCGAAAGCGGTGCGGCCACCTTCAAACCCTTCACGCCAGCCAGGGCGTCGCGCATCTCCTCGGCCAATCCCTCGGCGAAGTAATCGTCGTTGCGGTCGCTGCTCAGGCTGGTGAAAGGCATCACCGCAATCGACGCCGCGGTGCGCGGCGGCGGTGCCGCGACGCGATCAAGCACGGCCCAGACGGCCAGGGCAACCAGCAGCAGTAGCACCGGCGCCAGCCAGGATCCGTATCGCCCATGCCGCTGCGCCGCCGGCTCCGCCTCACTCCATGCCGAGGCTTCGATGGACCGTTCCTGGCCGGGCGGTCCGACGGCCTCAACCATCGGCAGGATCGGCTCCGGCGGCACGTCGGCGGCTACCGTTGGGGCGGCGTCCGTTCCCGCCTGCATCGACGGCGCGGCGATGCCTTCCTCGGCATGCAACTGCCCGATGAAGCTGTAGCCCAGGGCATGCCGCGTCTGGATGTAGCGCGGCTGCTGCGGATCGTCGCCCAATGCGTGGCGCAACTGCGCGATGACCCGGGTCAGCACGCCTGGCGTGACATGGCGATGGCCCCAGACCCGATCGAGCAGGTCGTCGCGGCCGATCAGTTCGCCGGGACGCTGCAGCAGCGCGAGCAGTACGGCGAAGGCCTTGGGCTCCAGCGGCTGGGATACCCCCGCCCGCAGCAGGCTGTGCGCGGCCGGATCGACCACGATGTCGTCAAAGCGATAAGGCGTAGCTCCCCCGCTGCGCGCGCCCGATTCCGTCAGGTTCATCGGGAAGCCCTCACGCGATCGCATAAACCTCAGCGTTCGCTCATACAAGCCCTGCATGTCCATCATGACTCAAAACCGCCGCGCGGTGGAATCTGGGCTTGCGCCGCATCCCGTGGCGCCGCTACCGGAGGATGTGCCATGAATGCCCAGATCGCCACCTTGCTGCCCCTTTCCCCCGCCCTGCAATCGCCCGCATGGACAAGCCGGAACCGCCCCGCCCGGCGCCACTTCGTCGGAGACTTCCTGCTCGAAGCCGAGGCACTGGCCCACTTCAACCAGTTGCTGGCACGGCTGCACCACTTCCCGCTCGACTGCGACCAGCTGGCCACGGCGTCGCGCGAACTGGGCCGGCCCGCCGGCAGCCGCCGCCCGGCGAGCATCGATCAACGCCTGCAGCTGGCCAGCGCGGTCGACCGGATGATCGCCGACGCGACCTGGCAGCCGCTCAGCGAAGCGGTCGAGCCGGCCCGGGTCGTGGTCGACTACGTGCACGGCGACCACCATCTGATTCCGGACAGCGTGCCGCTGGTCGGGCGACTGGACGACGCCATCCTGATCGATGCCGCCTGGCCGCAGCTGGCCGGCGAGGTCGACTGCTACCTCGACTATTGCCGCCTGCGCGCGATCGAAGCCGAGCTGCGCGGCTGCGCCGTCGGCGGGTTTGCGTTCACGCGCGAGGATTGGCAGCGGGCCCGCCGCGCCGAGGCTGGCCTGGTCGCCCATTGCCGCCGGGTGGGCGAAGCGAGCTACCTGCCTTCGCCAGCGCCCGCATGTTTCCGTGTGCACTGATGGCGGAGGCGTCGTCACGATCACGCATGCAGCGCTCTCGTTCCACGACGTCATGCCGGCGAAGTCGCCTTGAAAGCTCTTCTCCCGTCATTCCCGCGCAAGCCCGGATCGCTGCCGCTGCGAAGCGGTGCGATTCCGGCCTGCGCCGGGATGACGGAACAGGGAAGGTAGCCGGAGTTCGAAACGGCTGCCGGTCACGGGACATCCCTCCGTGCCTTTGCAGGCGCTCGCGCTTGGCACCCGTGCCCGTTGGCCGCAACGGCATCAAGCCACCTCGACCCATCATGGCGCAGCGGCGACAATGGCCTTTCCTCTTCGGTGACCGCCATGAACGCCACGCTACCGCTTTCCGCATGAAATCGATTCCACCGCGCAGCTCCCCGCATGGCGTCGGCCTGCGTGTCATCGCCATCTATGAAGCGGTGAAGACCATCGGCCTGCTGCTGGTGGCAGGCGCCGCGTTTCATCTGAACCGCACGCAGAACTTCGACCACCTTGTGCATTGGCTGGAGCATCTGTCGCTGGCCGACAGCAATGGCCTGCGCTGGAAACTGGTCGCGCTGCTGCAGCAGATGGGGCCGAGCAAGTTCGTGGCGATCGGCATCGTGGCGCTGGCCTACGCGCTGCTCTTCGGCATCGAGGGCGTCGGCCTGTGGCTGGGCAAGCGCTGGGCGGAATGGTTCACGGTGATCGCCACCGGCTCGCTGATTCCGCTGGAGCTGTACGAGACGCTGTACCACTTCGGCTGGCTCAAGCTGGCCACGCTGATCGGCAACGTGGCGATCATCGTCTACCTGGTACGCGTCGCGCGACAGCCGCGAAGCGGCGGCTGAAACCGCTCACACCTCGTGATGCGCCGCCTCGGCAGGCATGTCGCTGCCGCCGCCGTCGCGCCGCGGCATCAGCTCGACCAGGTACATCGCGGCCAGGATCAGGCCGCCGCCGAGCAGCATGCGCCAGCTCAGCACGTCGCTGCCCAGCGCCACCGCGAAGGCGGCGGCGAACACAGGTTCGGTGGTCATCACGATCGCGGCGCGGGCGGCCGGCAGGTGCGACTGCGCCCAGGTCTGCATCAGCAAGGCGCCGGCACCGGCGATCAGCGCCATGTACAGCACCGCGAACCATGCCTTCGGATCGGGCGGCAACAGCGGCCCGTGCGGTGCGGTGGCGAGCAGGCAGACGACGGCGATCGCCACCACCTGCAACGCCGACATGCCGAACGCTTCGCCCGGGCGCGACCACTGGCCGAGCCCGACGATATGCAACGCATACAGCGCCGCCGAGGCCAGCGTCAGCCACACGCCAAGATCCACCGATACGCCGTTGAGCGACAGCAGCGCCAGCCCCGCCGTGGAAAGCGCCACCGCCAGCCACACCACGCCGGCCATGCGCTGGCGCAACAGCAGCATCGCCAGGATCGGCGTGAACACCACATACATGCCGGTGGCGAAGCCGCTGACGCTGGGCGCGATCAGCGACAGCCCCCAGGTCTGCAGCAGCTGCCCGAGGCCATACACCACGCCGAGCAGCAGGCCATGCACGACCTGCCTGCGGCCGAGCCGCAGTACCGGCCTGGCGAACAGCGCCAGCATCACCAGCGCGGCGATCACGAAGCGCACGGCCAGGAAATCCGCCACCGGCATGCGCGCGACCACGTCCTTGATCAGCACGAAGGTCGATCCCCACACCGCGGTCATCGCCAGCAGGCCGAGCGTGGCCAGCGCGGTGGTCCGTCGCGACGACGTCATCGGCGCAGCAGCCGCCACCACTGGCCGGGAACGCCCAGCAGGAAATGCGACCAGACGCCCAGCCACACCGCCGCGGCCACCAGCGGGTTGCGCGCCGCCGGGTCGTGCTGGCGGAACCATCGCCACATGCCGCGGTGCTTGTAGCGGCTGACGAACACCGGCCGGTGCCGGCTCGAACCGCCCTTGCCGTGGTGCACGCGGATGTCGCCGGCCAGCAGCACCTGGTAGCCCAGGTTGCGCACGCGGCGGCACAGGTCGAGATCCTCGCAATGCAGGAAGTAGCCCTCGTCGAAACCGCCGAGCCGCTGGAACATCTCGCGCCGCAACAGCATCAGTGCGCCGGATATCGCCTCCACCTCGATCACTTCGGCGGGGATCGGCTGGTCGACGTTGATCTTCTCGCCGGGACGGTCGAGCAGGCTGTTGAGCGAGCGCTGCAGCAGCGGATCACGCCGCCACGACGCCGGATCGACGACGCCCTGCGCATCGGCGACCGCCACTCCGATCAGGCCGGCTTTCGGCCTTGCGGCCAGCAGCGCCAGCAGGCGCGGCAGATCATCTTCAGCCAGCACGCAATCGGGATTGAGCACCAGCAGCGCGTGGCCCTTCGCCTGCCGGGCGGCAAGGTTCACCGCCGGGCCGAAACCCAGGTTGCGATGGTTGTAGATCACCTGCATCCGGGTGTCGCTCGCATGCGCGCGCTCGATCGCCGCAGGCACCCCGTCGTGCGAGGCGTTGTCGATCAGGATCAGTTCCAGCGGCAGCTGGCTGCGCAGCACCGAGTTCACGCATTCGCGCAACGCGCTGCCGCTGTCGGCGGAGACCACGATCACGCTGAGGACCAGCGAGAACGGAGAGCGGCGGGATTCGGTCATGGCCATCGTGCAAGTATGCGCGGAGATGCGCAGATGGAGAACCGCGATCCGCCGCATGGATGCGGGGCGTGGCGCAGGGACCGGCATGCGCTCATCGCGGGGCGTCGTCGCGACGCTCGCCGAGGGCGGCTGACAGCGCCTGCGGCATGTCGCCTTCGCGCCGGCTCAGCCAAGGCTGCTCGCGATACCAGCCGATCAGCCGCCACCCGCGCAGGCGATGCCGCTGGTTGCGCTCGCGGTCCCACAACACGATGCCGCGATCACCGATCATGCATGCCGCAAACCAGCACCCGCCCGGACTGAATGCGGCTTGCGCTGTCACGCCGTCGATCGCGCTTCCATCGGCAAACAGGCAACGGCCGTCGCCATAGTCCACGCGGTTGCCGGAGGGATCGATCAGTCCGTCGCCAGCGCGCAGCCACAGCGGAACTTGCAACTCGATGATTTCCGCGACGGGGCCGATCGGCGCCCGCGCCAGCTCGGGCCACTCCGCCGATTCCGACTCCGGCATCGGCGGTGCGCGGCGCAGATCGCGATCCAGCCAGGCTTCCAGCCCGGCCAGCAGCGTGTATCCGGCCAGCGCACCCAGCAAGGCCGCGCCCCAGGCGAACGCATCACCGCCCAGTGCCCGCTGCAGCGCCAATAACACGCCGGGCAAGCCCCAGCGCAATGCGCGCCGGATCAGCACCGAATGCTCGCCGGCAAGCCGGTGCTGCAGGAACGCCGCGACGGAAGCCAGCGCCAGCAGCAAGGGCAGCCCGAGCCACCACGGCATCAGCGCCAGCAGCGCGAGCCAGGCGAGCGGCGGCAGCAAGGTGTTCCAGCCAGGCCAGCGCGACGCGGCCATGGCTCAGTCGCGCGTCACGCGAAGTGCAATCAGCCGCACCACACGCGCGCATTGCGGAACATGCGCATCCACGGCGAATCCTCACCCCATTGCTCCGGATGCCAGCTCATCTGCACGCTGCGGAACACGCGCTCGGGATGCGGCATCAGGATCGTCACGCGGCCCTCGGCGGCGGTGAAACCGGCCAGGCCGCCGGGCGAGCCGTTGGTGTTGAGCGGAAAATTCTCGGTCGGCTTGCCGCGGTTGTCGACGAAGCGCACCGCGCCATTCGACTTCGACGGGCTGCACACCTGCGGGAAACTCACGCGGCCCTCGCCGTGCGCCACCGCCACCGGTATGCGCGAACCAGCCATGCCCTTGAAGAACAGGCTCGGCGAATCGAGGATTTCCAGCGTGACCAGCCGCGACTCGTACTGCTCCGAGGCGTTGCGCAGGAACTTCGGCCAGTGCTGCGCGCCGGGAATGATCTCCTTCAGCTGCGCCAGCATCTGGCAGCCGTTGCACACGCCCAGCGCGAACTTGGTTTCGTCGGCGAAAAACGCCGCGAACTGCGCCCGCAGCATGTCGTTGTAGAGGATCGAGGTGGCCCAGCCGCGGCCCGCGCCCAGCACGTCGCCGTAGGAGAACCCGCCGCAAGCGGCGAAGCCGCGGAAGTCGGCCAGCTTGATCCGGCCGCTGGCCAGGTCGGACATGTGCACGTCGACCGCATCGAAGCCGGCGCGGGTGAACGCGGCAGACATCTCGACCTGGCCGTTGACGCCCTGCTCGCGCAGCACCGCGATGCGCGGACGCTCGCCGCTGGCGATCAGCGCCGCGGCCACGTCCTCGACGGGATTGAAGGTGAGCTTCGGCGTGATGCCCGGATCGGCATCATCCAGCCGCCATTCGTTTTCGGCATCGGCGCTTTGCGGGTTGTCGCGCAGGCGCTGCATCGCGTAGCTGGTTTCGTTCCACGCCTTGAACAGCGTGGTCCAGTTCCACTTGAACAGCGTGTCGTCGCCCAGGAACAGCTTGATGCCGAGCTTCTCTTTCGGCCGTCCGATGCGATGGCTGATGCCGGCCAGGCCGTACTTGACCAGCAGCGCCTCGAACGCCTCGCGATTGGCCTCGGCCACCTGCACCACGGCGCCGAGCTCTTCGTTGAACAGCGCGCGCAGCGTCGCCTCGGCCCAGCCGTCCAGATGGATTTCCAGGCCGCAATGGCCGGCGAATGCCATCTCCAGCAAGGTGGTGATGACGCCGCCGTCGGAGCGGTCGTGATAGGCCAGCAACAGGCCGTTCGCGTTCGCTTCCTGGATCAGCTCGAACAGCGCCTTCAGCCGCTTCGCATCGTCCAGGTCCGGCGGCACGCCGCCGGTGCGGTTGAACACCTGGGTCAGCGCGGAACCACCCAGGCGATCGCGCCCGGCGCCGAGGTCGATCAGCCACAGCATCGAGGTGCCGCGATCGAGCTTCAGCTGCGGCGTGAGCGTGCGGCGCACGTCGTCGACGCGGGCGAAGCCGGTGATCACCAGCGACACCGGCGACACGGTCCGCTGCGCGGTGGTGCCGTCGTGCCACTCGGTCTGCATCGACAGCGAGTCCTTGCCGACCGGGATCGAGATGTCCAGCTGCGGGCACAGCTCCATGCCGATCGCCTTGACCGCGTCGAACAGCGCGGCGTCTTCGCCAGGGTGGTTGACCGCCGCCATCCAGTTCGCCGACAAACGAATTTCGCCAAGGCTGGCGATCGACGCCGCGGCGAGGTTGGTGATCGCCTCGCCGACCGCCAGGCGCGCTGCGTCGGCGCTGTTGAGCAAGGCCACCGGCGCACGCTCGGCCATCGCCATCGCCTCGCCGGCGTAGCCGTTGAAGTCGGCGATGGTCACCGCGCAATCGGCCACCGGCACCTGCCATGGGCCGACCATCGGGTCGCGGTGGTTCAGGCCGCCGACGGTGCGGTCGCCGATGGTGATCAGGAAACTCTTGCTGCCCACGGTGGGCAGCCGCAGCACGCGCAGCAGCGCCTCGTCCATGCCGATGCCGGTGAGGTCGGGCAGCAGGTCGATGCGCGGCTTGATGCGCTTCGCGTCGCGATGCATCCGTGGCGGTTTGCCGAACAGCACGTCCATCGGAAGGTCGATGACGGTCAGGTTGCGGCGTGGATCGGTCAGCACCAGCTGGCGCTCGACGGTGGCGTCGCCGACGACCGAATACGGGCAGCGCTCGCGCCGGCACATCGCTTCGAACTCGGCGAGATCTTCCGGCGCGATCGCCAGCACGTAGCGTTCCTGCGACTCGTTGCTCCACACCTGCATCGGCGACAGCGAGGGGTCGTCGCAGGGGATCTTCGAGAGGTCGATCGTGCCGCCCACGCCGGCATCGTTGAGCAGCTCGGGAATCGCGTTGGACAGGCCGCCGGCGCCGACGTCATGCACGCTGACGATCGGGTTGGCGTCGCCCAGGCGCCAGCAGGCGTCGATCACTTCCTGGCAGCGCCGCTCCATTTCGGCGTTGTCGCGCTGCACGGAGGCGAAGTCCAGTTCCGCGCTCGAGGCGCCGCCGGCGACCGACGACGCCGCGCCGCCGCCCAGCCCGATCAGCATCGCCGGACCACCCAGCACGATGACCTTGTTGCCCGGCTGCACCGCATGCTTCAGCACGTGGCCGGCGCGCAGGTTGGCGAGCCCGCCGGCCAGCATGATCGGCTTGTCGTAGCCGCGGCGCAGGCCGGCTTCGCCGGTTTCGTGTTCGTAGCTGCGGAAGTAGCCGCCCAGGCAGGGACGGCCGAATTCGTTGTTGAACGCGGCCGCGCCGAGCGGGCCATCGCGCATGATTTCGAACGCACTGGCCATCCGCGGCGGCAGCGGGCGTTCCACTTCCCAAGGCTGCGGATGGCCGGGGATGCGCAGGTCGGACACCGAAAAGCCGGTGAGGCCGGCCTTCGGTTTGCCGCCGCGGCCGGTCGCACCCTCGTCGCGAATCTCGCCGCCAGCGCCGGTGGCCGCACCGGGCCATGGCGCGATCGCGGTGGGATGGTTGTGCGTCTCCACCTTGATCGCGAAGTCGATGCGTTCTTCATGGGCACGCCACACGCCATCCGCCGGATCGGCGAAGAAACGCTTGCCGGTGCTGCCCTCGATCACCGCGGCGTTATCCGAATATGCCGACAAGGTATGCGCGGGCGAATGCTGATGGGTATGCTTGATCATGCCGAACAGGGTCTTGTCCTGCTCCGCGCCATCGACCGTCCAGCTGGCGTTGAACACCTTGTGCCGGCAATGCTCCGAGTTCGCCTGGGCGAACATGAAAAGCTCGGCGTCGGTCGGGTCGCGGCCGAGTTCGGCGTAGCGCGCGACAAGGTATTCGATCTCGTCATCGGCCAGCGCTAGGCCCAGCCGTCCGTTCGCCGCGGCCAGCGCAGCCTGCGGATCGCTGCCGAGCGCCACATGTACCAGATCGCCGGGCGATCCGGCCAGGAACAGTCCCTGCGCATCCTCGATCCGGCTCAGCACCGACTGCGTCATCGCGTCGTGCAGCACGGCCATGATCGGGGCATGGTCCGGTGCGCCGACAGGCGGCAGGCCGGCCACCTGCCAGGCCAGTCCGCGCTCGACCCGTCGTACGTCGAAACCGGCGCCGTGCAGGATGTCGGTGGCCTTGCTCGACCATGGCGAGATCGTGCCCAGCCGCGGCACCACCCACAGCGTGGCCGGTTCGGGCTCCGTCGGCTTCGCCTCGAGCACCGCCAGCAGCCGGTGGCGCAGCGCGCCCTCGGGCGCCGCATCGATGTCGATGAAGTAGACGAACCACGACGCCTGCACCCGCACGCCCCGATGCAGGGCATCCAGGCGGGCATTGAGGCGTTCGAGGCGAAACGGCGAGAGGGCGCTCTGCCCGTCGAGTACGATCATGCGGGGAACGGCTGCGAGGCGAAGGAACTGCCTATTCTAGCCGATGCTGCAATACGGCATAACCGCCGGCCAAAACCGGCGTTCCACCGTGGTCCGGCGCCGTCTCAGCCGCCCTTCTGCAGCGCCTGCAGCAATTGCTCCGGCGTGACGTAGCCGCCCAGCGTGCTGCCGTCCGGGCCGATGATCATCGGCGTGCCGGTGACGCCCAGCTTCAGGCCCAGGTTGAACTGGTCCTTGACCGGGTTGGCGCAGGTTGCCGGCGCCGGCGCGTGGCCTTCCTTCGCCGCGGTGAACGCCGCCTTGCGGTCGCTGGCGCACCACACCGACACCATCTCGGTGTACGTCGGCGTGGGCCGCCCTGCGGTGGTGGTCAGGCCCTCGCGCGGCCAGGCCAGGTATTCCACCGCGATGCCTTCCTTGTTGAACGCCGCCACGTGCTCGTGCAGCGCGCGGCAGAAACCGCAATTGACGTCGGTGAACACGCTGATCGTGTACTTCGGATGCGGCGGCGCGAACACGATGCGCTGCGATGCCGGCACCTTGGCCAGCTCGTCCTTGCGGAAGCGGCTCCAGGCGGCGTCGCTGACGTTCTCGTGCCGGCTCAGGTCGATCACGTCGCCATGCATCAGGTACTTGCCATCGGTGCTGACATAGATCATCTGGCCGGCCGCGATGACCTGATAGAAACCCGGAATCGGCGCCGTCTCGATCGAGTCGATCTGGACGTTCGCCGCCAGGTTCTTGACCGCCTGCCGCAACATCTGCTCGGCGGCCGGCGTCACCGGGGCGCCAGCGGGTATTGCGCCATTCTCGACAGCCATCGCGCCGGACGACAGCCCGCCGATACACAACGCCAGAAAAAGATTCTTCAACATGCCAACCTCGTCGTGAAACCCATTCGCGCACTGCAAGCGCCTGGCGCATTCTCGCACAGGCGGCCGAACGCTCTGCGGCGCACCGGCGATCTGCCTCGCGTGAACCTGTCGATGTTCAATGGTAGATTTCCACGTGTCCGGACAGCGTGACAACGGCTCACCGTCGCTGCCGTCATCGATAAACAAAATTTTTGATCCCACAGGTGGACTCTTGATCATTTGCGCGCCCAACATACTGACCAGCGAAGAACTCAGCGCCATACACAAGGAGCTCCGTGGCGCTTCGTTCGTGGACGGCGCCAGCACGGCCGGCTGGTCCGCGCGCGAGGTCAAGAAGAACCTGCAGGTCGCGACAAATACGGAGAACCTGTCCAAGCTGCAGCAAATCGTACGCGACGCCTTTCTCCGCAACGCGAAACTCCAGGCGGCGATTCTCCCTTTTGCGGTAACGCAGTCGCTCTTCAACCGGTATGACGTCGGCATGACCTATGGCCTGCACGTCGATGCCGCCATCATGGGCGGACTGGGCACTACGGTGCGCAGTGACGTCGCCATCACGGTATTCCTGTCCGATCCGCATACCTACGACGGCGGCGAGCTGGTCGTCAACGTCAATGGCATGGAATGCGGGTTCAAGCTGGAGGCCGGAGCCGCCATCGCCTACCCGGCCAATTCATTGCACCAGGTCACTCCCATAACCCGCGGCGCACGTTACGCCGCCGTCATCTGGGCACAAAGCCAGGTACGCGATCCGAGCAAACGCGAACTGCTGTGGGATCTGGACAATGCCAAGCGGCAGGTGTTCGCCAGCGAAGGGAAAAGCGCCACGTTCGACGCCATCAGCAGGTCGCATGCGAACCTGCTGCGCATGTGGGCGGACGTATAACGAAGCCTCTCTGACTTGAGCAGGCTAGCCGCGCGGATGATGCTGCGCATGCAGCCGCTTCAAGCCTTCCTTCGCCACCAGCGTGTAGATCTGCGTGGTGCTGAGCGAGCTGTGGCCGAGCAGCATCTGCAGGGCGCGCAGGTCGGCGCCGTGGTTCAGCAGGTGGGTGGCGAAGGAGTGGCGCAGCACGTGCGGCGAGATGCGTTTCGGGTTGATGCCGACCTTCAGGGCGTAGCGCTTCACCAGCGTCCAGAACATCTGCCGGGTCATGCCCTCGCCGCGCTTGCTGAGAAACAGCGCCATGGGCTGGCGGCCTTTCGCCAGCGCCGGCCGCACGCTGGCCAGGTAGGCTCCGATGCGCTCCAGCGCCAGTTCGCCCACCGGCACCAGGCGATCCTTGCCACCCTTGCCGGTCACCCGCAGCACGCCCTGGCGCAGGTTCAGCGCAGCCAGCGGCAGCTCGACCAGTTCGGATACGCGCAGGCCCGAGGCATACATCAGCTCCAGCATCGCGCGGTCGCGCAAGCCGAGGACCATGGTGACGTCGGGAGCGTCGAGCAGGCTTTCGATCTCGCGTTCGGCGAGGGCCTTGGGCAGGCTGCGCGGCATCCTCGGCCGCTCGATCAGCAGGGTCGGATCGGCAAAGCCCGCTTCGGTGCGCGCGAGAAAACCGTAATAGCGGCGGAACGCCGATTGCCGCCGCGCGATCGAGCGTACCGCACCCGACTGCGCGCCGTGATAAGCGGAGATGTCCTCGCGCCGCGCCGTACGCAAAGTGCGATCGCGGCCAGCCAGCCAGCTGGCCAGGGCTTCGAGATCCCGCCGGTACGCATCCAGCGTGCGATCGCCCAGGCCGTCCTCCGACCATACGCGTTCCAGGAAGCTGCTTATGCTCAGCTGGTCGGCTTCGGCGATACTGTCGCGCTTTTCTTTCCTGTCCATGCGCACGATGCTGGCCATTGCGCGCCCACTACGCAAGCGACCTCCCGATGCCCGCGACTCTCGCCACCACCGATCTTCCCTGCCCGCTGTGGCGCCGCCTGCTGGCGCTGGTCTACGACCTGCTGATCGTGGTGGCGATCGTGATGGTCGTGGGCCTGCTGTGCCAGCTGGCCACCGGCGGCCAGCTGATCCACACCGGCGGAAAAACCGTGGTGCCGGCGTGGTACCAGCTGCTGCAGGGGTTGGTGGTGATCGCGTATTTCGTCAGTTCGTGGAGGCGCGGCGGGCAGACGGTGGGCATGCGTCCCTGGCACATCCGGGTTACCCGCGATGATGGCGGCACGCCGTCGATACAGCAGGCGCTGATCCGCGCGCTGGTGGCGGCGGCGCCGCTGGTACTGCTGATGCTCGAGCCGGTGATCGGCCTGCGGCCGACGCTGTGGACCTTGCTCGGCGTGTGGACCGCATGGTTTGCGGTGGCGCTGTTCGATCCGCGCCGCCGCGCGCTGCATGATTTTGCCGCGCACACCGAGATCCGCCTGCTGGGTTGATCGACGGATTCACGGTTTGCTCAACGCATAGAGGGTTCAATCTGTCGATGCCCCAGCCACGCCCCGCGGAAAACCGCAGCGATGCCGAACTGATCCGCACCAACCGCGGCTTCTACGAATCGCTGTGGGCCCAGGCGAAACTGATCGGCCCCGAACGCTTCAATACCTGGCCGCTGCTGCGGGAGCTGGCCGCGAAATCACCGCGCCGGCTCGAGGTGGCTCCCGGGCTGCGCCCGCGGCTGCCACTGGAAGACACCTGTTTCGTCGACCTCAGCCACGCCGCCCTTCTCCGCCTGCATGCCAGCGGCGCGCATGCCGTGCACGGCATGATCGGCGCGCTGCCCTGCGCGGACGCGAGCTTCGAGCTGATCTGTGCGCTCGATATCCTCGAGCACGTGGCCGATGACGACGGCGCCCTGGCCGAGCTGGCGCGCGTGGCGACACCGGGCGCCAGCGTGCTGTTGTCGGTACCGCTGCACGCCGATGCCTGGACCGCGTTCGACGATTTCGTGGGCCACTGCCGTCGCTATGAACCAGCGCGGATTGTCGAGCGCCTGGCGCGGCACGGCTTCGTCATCGAAGCCAGCGCCGTGTACGGCATGCAACCGAAATCCTCGCGCCTGCTCGACCTCGGCCAGTGGTACCTCACGCACAAACGCGAACGCGCGATGTGGTGGTACAACCGGGTCTTCATGCCGCTCGGCCTGCATTTCCAGAAACCGCTGCGATGGCGCGACGGACTGGGCGAGACGCATGGCGTCGACGAGCTGCTGCTGCGCTGCCGTTATCGCCCCGCGTGATGCCAGCCCCGGATCGCGCTGGACGATGGCTTTGCGGCATTGCAACACGCGCGACGGGAAGGCGTTACTATGGCTGCTTTCGTCCCCGGCATACCCACTTCGATGCTTTATCAGATCCATGAATGGCAGCGCTCGTTCCTCGGCCCGCTGAGCCATTTCGCACAGGCCAGCGCCAGCATGCTCAACGACAACAGCAGCCCGTTCGCCAGGCTGCCGGGCGTACAGCGCATGGCTGCCGGTTACGAGCTGATCCATCGGCTGGGCAAGGACTACGAAAAGCCCCAGTTCGGCATCCACAGCGCGATTGCCCACGACCAGGAAATCGCGGTGATCGAGCGCATCGCGCTGGAGAAGCCGTTCTGCCAGCTCAAGCGCTTCAAGCGCTTCAGCGACGATCCGGCCACCATCGAGACGATGAAGAACGACCCGGTGGTGCTGGTCGTCGCGCCGCTGTCCGGCCACCACGCCACGCTGCTGCGCGACACCGTGCGCACCCTGCTGCGCGATCACAAGGTCTACATCACCGACTGGGTCGACGCGCGCATGGTGCCGATCGCATCGGGCACGTTCGGGCTGGACGACTACATCGCCTATATCGAGGAATTCGTCCGCCACATCGGCGCGCGCCAGCTGCATGTGATCTCGGTCTGCCAGCCGACCGTGCCGGTGCTGGCGGCGGTGTCGCTGATGGCCGCGCGCGGCGAGGACACGCCGCTCAGCCTGACCATGATGGGCGGCCCGATCGACCCGCGGCGCAGCCCCACCAGCGTCGACAACCTGGCCACGCACCAGCCGCTGTCGTGGTTCCGCGGCAACCTGATCCACACCGTTCCGCCGAACTATCCCGGCCGCGGCCGCGAGGTCTATCCCGGCTTCCTGCAGCATGCGGGGTTCATCGCGATGAACCCGGGCCGCCATTTCAATTCGCACTGGGATTTCTATCAGGACCTGCTGCGCGGCGATCTCGACGACGCCGATTCGCACCGCAGGTTCTACGACGAATACAACGCCGTGCTCGACATGCCGGCCCGGTTCTACCTGGACACGATCGAGAAGGTGTTCCAGCAGTTCCTGCTGCCGCGCGGGCTGTGGGACGTCGCCGGTGAACGGGTGAATCCCGCCGCCATCACGCGCAGCGCGCTGCTCACCATCGAAGGCGAGCTGGACGACATTTCCGGCCTCGGCCAGACCGAAGCCGCGCACGACCTGTGCGGCGGCATCCCTGCGCAGCGCCGTGCGCACAAGGTCATCGAAGGCGCCGGCCACTACGGCATCTTCAGCGGCCGCCGCTGGCGCGAGACCGTGTACCCGCAGGTACGTGATTTCATCCGCCAGTTCGATGCGCCGCTGCCGATCGGGCGCGGCGCATCGAAAGTCAGCCGCGCGAAAAAAACGCGCTGAACGCATCGACGACGCGGGCAATCCCGTCGTCGTCGATATCCAGGTGCGTCACCAGGCGCAGCGTGGGCAGATAGCCGATGCTGATGCGGATGCCCGCCTCGCGCAGATGGACGTCCAATTCGCGCAGGCGCGCGGCTGGCACGTCGATGAATACCATGTTGGTGTACTGGCCGAGCAGGTCGATGCCGGCGATCTCGCGCAGGCGTCCGGCCAGATAAGCTGCGCGGCGATGGTCGTCGGCCAGCCGCGCCACATGATGATCCAGTGCATGCAGGCCGGCCGCAGCGAGGATGCCGGCCTGGCGCCAGCCGCCGCCGGTGACCTTGCGCCAGCGCCGCGCCTTGTCGATCAGCGCGTGCGAGCCGACCAGCACCGAACCCACCGGCGCGCCGAGACCCTTGGACAGGCATATCGATACGGTGTCGAAGTGTCGCGCGATCTCGCGCGCCGGCACGCCGCAGGCCACGGCCGCGTTGAACAGTCGCGCGCCGTCCAGATGCAGGCCGAGCCCGTGCGCGCGCGCCACGTCGTGGGCGGCAGCGAGATAATCCAGCGGCAGCGTGCGCCCGTGCCAGGTGTTTTCGAGGGCCAGCAGGCGGGTGCGTGCGAAGTGCGGATCGACCGGCTTGATCGCCGCCTCGATGCGCTCCAGCGGCAACGAGCCGTCGTCGGCCTGCACGACCGGCTGCGGCTGGATCGAGCCGAGTACCGCGGCGCCGCCGCCTTCGAACTTGTAGGTGTGCGCGTCCATGCCGACCAGGTATTCGTCGCCACGCTCGCAATGCGCCAACAGGGCCAGCAGGTTCGACTGCGTGCCGCTGGGCACGAACAGCCCCGCATCGAAACCGAGATCGCTGGCCAGCCGCTGCTGCAGGGCATTGACCGTGGGGTCCTCGCCATAGACGTCGTCGCCGACTTCCGCTGCCAGCATCGCCGCGCGCATCGCAGCCGTGGGCCGGGTCACCGTATCGCTGCGCAGATCGATCTCGTGCATCACCGATTTCCTCATTGTGGAAATGCGCTCAGGCGCTGCGCCGGAAATACAGCCACGCCGCGAGCGCGAGTATCGAGGCCGGCAGCAGGTTGGCGAGCAGCGGCGCCAGGCCGTAGACCGTGCCGAAGTTGACCATCGCCTGCTGCAGGAAATACCAGCCGATCGCCAGCAGCATGCCGATGAACATGCGTTTGCCCAGGCCGCCGGAACGCAGCGCGCCGAACGCGAACGGCATCGCGCACAGCACCAGCACCAGCACGTTCAGCGGATAGAGGGCGCGGCCCCAGAACGCCACCGCGTAGCTGCCGGGGCTTTGCCCGTTGCTTTCCAGGTAGCGGATGTTGCGGTTCAGATCGCGCATGGAGAGGTATTGCGGCTGGATCACCGACTGCGCCAGCACCTGCGGGTTGAGGCTGGAATGCCATGGCTCGCTGGCGACCGTGCTGGCGTGCGTGCCCTGCGCATCGAGCGTGGTGTTGCGCACGTCGTGCAGCACCCACTGGCCGCCGTCATGCTCGGCGGTTTTCGCCCAGGCGAAGCGGTGGAGCTGGCCGTCGTCGCCGAAGGTGAATACGCGCACGTCGCTGAGCTGCACGCTGCTCACGCCATCGTGCTGCTTCAGCGAGGTGCCGCGGGCATTGATGATGGTGTTGCCGTCGCGCGCCCACAGCCCGCTGTTGGTGCCCATGCCGAGATCGCCGGATTTCATCCGCAGCTGCATGGCCTGCGCCTGCTGATCGCCCCATGGCGCCGCGGTTTCGCCCAGGATCACCACGCCGACGATCAGTACCGCCACCACGCCCACCGCCGAGCCCGCGATGCGCAGCCGCGACATGCCTGCTGCGCGCAGCGCGGTGAGCTCGCCGGTGCCGGCCAGGCCGCCCAGCCCGAGCAGGCCGCCGATCAGCGCGGCATTGCCGAACATTTCATAAGCGCGCCGCGGAAAGGTCACCAGCACGTAGACGACCGCATTGCTCAGGGTGAAGCCGTGCTTGCCGACGTTGCCGAGCTGGCGGAGAAAGATCTGAATGGCATCCATGCCGGTCAGCACCAGCCACACCATCAGCAGCGAGCCGAGCACGCTGATCGCCACCAGCCGGTCGACGCGCTTGATGTTGAACACGTTGGCGAACGAAAGCCTCATGCCGGCGCATCCATCGGTGGCTTGCGCGGCCGGCCCGTCTTGCGCGGCGAATACTGTTTCCACAGCATCCAGCCGGCCAGCGCGAGCACCATGGCATGCAAGGCCCACAACGGTGCCTCGGTATGCCAGTGACCCTTGCCGATCTGCGCGCGGCCTAGCGCCAGCAGCAGGTAGTAGAGATAGAAACTGACGACGGCCAGCAGCAGGCGGCCGTATTTCGGCTCGCGCGGGCTCTGCCGCGACAACGGCAACGCCAGCAGCAGAAACACCAGGGTCAGCGGCGGCGCGTTTGCGCGCCAGGCGAACTCAGCCCGGTCAAGCGGGTCATCCGACTGCGCCAAGGCCCAGCTGCTTTTGGAATGCGCCGGGTCATCGTCGTCGTCGGCCTGCACGCTGGACAGCGAGGTGTCGTTGCGCTGATAGCGCATCTGCCGCCAGTTGTCGGCGCCCAGCGGTATCTCGTATTGCCAGCCGTTCTTGAAGGCGATGAAGCGGCCTTCGCCGTTGCTCTCCTGGTACAGCTCGCCGCTGGCCGCGTTGACGACCTTCAGGCGCGGCGGACCATCCTTGCCGGTGCTTTCCGTCGCGACAAAGGTGCGACCCAGCTTGCTGCCGTCGCGGCTCAGGCTGTCGACGAAAATGATGCCGCCCTTGCCGGGCAGGTTGGTGAAGCGGCCGGCATCGAGTCCCGCGGCGATCACCGAACGGTTCGCCGCGGCGACCAGCGCATCGCTGGTACGCACCGCCCACGGGCCCAGCCACAGCGACACCAGCGCGGTGATCGCCACCAGCGCCACGCCGAGCATCAGCACCGGCCGCAACAACCCGCGCGGCCCCATGCCCGAGGACGCCAGCACGTGCATCTCGCTCTCGCGGTACATCCGGCCCAGCCCCATCAGCACGCCGATGAAGCTTGCCAGCGGCATCATGTTGGTCAGGCCGTCGAGCGTGCGAAGGCCGAGCACCTGGAACATCACGCTGGGCGGAAAACTGCCGTTGGCGACCTGCTGCAGCACCTTGGCGAAGGCGCTGCCGGCGACGATCACCAGCAGCACGACCACGGTGGCAGCCACGGTCTGCGCCAGCTCGCGCAGGAAATAGCGGTCGAGGATGCTCAGCATGCGATAAACTTGTCCGCTTACCCGCCGCGCCGAACGGCGCGGCAAATCGCAAGTCTAGCCTGTCCGGCCGCTGCCGGGCCCATGCAGGAACCATCCCGATGACACTCCAGTTCAGCCTCGGCACGGCCGCTCCCGAAACCGTCGACGCGGCCTGCGTACTGGTCGGCGTCTACGAAAACGGCGTGCTGACCGGCGCGGCGGCACAACTGGATACCGCTGCCGGCGGCATGATCAAGCGCCAGATCGAGAGCGGCGACATCAACGGCAAGGCCGGCAGCAGCACGCTGCTTTTCGCACCGGCCGGCGTGGTCGCCAAACGCGTGCTGGTCGTCGGGCTGGGCTCGCAGAAATCGTTCGACGGCGCACGCTTCCAGAAGATCAACATCGAAGCGGCGCGCGCGCTCGGCCGGCTGCCGGTGGCCGATGCGGTGTCGTACCTGACCGAAGTGGATGTGCCGGGGCGCGACAGCGCATGGCGCGTGCGCATCGCCGCGCTGGCCAGCGATCACGCCGCCTATCGCTACACCGCCACGTTCAAGCCGCGCGACAAGAGCAAGCAGCCCGAGCTGGCGTCGCTCGCGTTCGCCGCCGCGGCCGACGCCCAGGGCGGGCTCGACCAGGCGGTGGCGATCGCCGAGGGCATTCGCTTCGCGCGCGAGCTCGCCAACCTGCCGCCGAACATCTGCAACCCGGCGTACATCGCGGCGCAGGCCCAGGCCTTCGCCGACGCGCAGGACAAGGTCAGCTGCAGCGTGCTCGATCACGTCGAGATGGAAAAGCTCGGCTTCGGCTCGCTGCTGGCCGTGGCGCGCGGCTCGGTCAACACGCCGCGCCTGATCGCGCTCGAGTACAAGGGCGGCGATGAGGGCGACAAGCCGTATGCGTTCGTCGGCAAGGGCGTCACCTTCGATTCCGGCGGCATCAGCCTGAAGCCCGGCGCCGGCATGGAGGAAATGAAGTTCGACATGGGCGGCGCCGCCGGCGTGCTCGGCGCGTTTGTCGCCGCGGTGAAGATGGGCCTCAAGCTCAACCTCGTGTGCGTGGTGCCCAGCGTGGAGAACATGCCGGACGGCGACAGCTATCGCCCCAGCGACGTGCTGACCAGCCTGTCCGGGCTCACCATCGAAGTGTTGAACACCGACGCCGAAGGCCGGCTGATCCTGTGCGATGCGCTGACCTGGACGGCGCAGACGTTCAAGCCGCAGGCGATGGTCGACGCCGCCACGCTCACCGGCGCCTGCGTGATCGCGCTGGGCAAGCATGCCAGCGGCCTGATGAGCAAGCACGACGACCTCGCCGCCGAACTCATCGCCGCCGGCGAGGAAACCCTCGACCGCGCCTGGCGCCTGCCGCTGTGGGACGACTACCAGGCGCAGCTCGACTCCGGCTTCGCCGACGTCGCCAACATCGGCGGCAAGAGCGCCGGCGCGATCACCGCCGCCTGCTTCCTGTCGCGCTTCACCGAAGGCCAGCGCTGGGCACACCTGGACATCGCCGGCACCGCCTGGGACGAAGGCCGCAAGGGGCTGGCGACCGGACGTCCGGTGGCGCTGCTGACGCAGTGGCTGCTGGATCGCTGCGCGTAACCCATTCCGTACCTGCCGTGCCGGCACCAGCCGGCGCGGGAAACACGAGCCGACACCGCCATGCCACGCGCCGATTTCTACCTGATCGAAAAGCCACGCTTTCGCGAGCAGCCGCTGCTGCTGGTGTGCGAGCTGGCCAAGAAGGCGTTCGCCGCGCAGCAACCCACGCTGATCCTGACCCGCGATTACGCCCAGGCCGAAGCGGTCGACGAACTGCTGTGGGCGTTCGACGACGACGTGATGATTCCCCACCAGCTGGCCGGCGACGATGATGACGCGGACACCGCCGTGCTGATCGTGCCGCCGGGCATCGAGACCGCCGACCGGCCCCTGCTGATCAACCTGCGCGAGACCTGTCCCGCCGGCCGCTACCAGCGCGTGCTGGAAGTGGTGGCCGCCGATCCGGCCGAACGCGACGGTTCGCGCACGCGCTGGCGCGAGTACCAGCGGCTGGGTTTCGAGCTGCACAAGAACGACATGTAGCTTGCGGGCAGCCGCTCAGGCCAGCGCCGCCGGAGCCGCTGCCGAGACGATGGTCTGCGCCAGCGCACTGGCCAGTTGTTCGCCGCTGAGCGGCTTGCACAGGAAGCCATCCATGCCGGCCCGGCGCGCACGCATTTCGTCGCCGCTGCCCGAGCGCGCGGTCACCGCGACGATCGGCAGATGCTGCCCGGCGTGCTCGCGCTGGCGGATCAGGCGGGTGATCTGGAAGCCGTCGACGCCAGGCAGATCGAGATCGAGCAGCACGGCATCGAAGCTCGCGTGCGCCAGTTCGGCCAGCGCCGCCAGTCCGTTGACCACATGCACCACAGCGTGGCCCTGCTGCTCGAGCAGGCCGCCGATCACCGCCGCCACGATGGTGTCGTCTTCCACCAGCAGCAGCCGGTAGCAGCGGTCGGCCGCGGCCGTCGAGGGCAACGGCGAAGCCGGTGCGGGTTCGACCA
>Ga0207664_10000512_pt1 | contig 27542 bp, 24 predicted proteins | sample LARL83metaG_FD_184349 | JGI IMG/M metagenome (GOLD analysis project Ga0207664, IMG submission 184349) | Corn, switchgrass and miscanthus rhizosphere microbial communities from Kellogg Biological Station, Michigan, USA - LAR L8-3 metaG... | ecosystem: Host-associated > Plants > Roots >... | reverse complement strand
TAGGACACAAACAGAGCTGGCCAAGATTGTGCCCGGTCGTGGTGCCCGGCGCCGGTATCGCGTTGCACACTCGGAAATGATCCGGGGAAATGACATGCGGGTGGATGAAGGGGAGGCTGGATGGAATCCGATGTCGATGCCCTGGTGCGCGGGCCGGAGCCGCGGGCAGTGCGGAGCCGGCCCGACGAGCGTTACGCCGATGTCGGCCGCCTGGTGATCACCTGCCCGGACCGGCCGGGCATCGTCGCCGCCGTGTCCCAGTTCCTGTTCGAGGCCGGCGCGAACATCACCGAGTCACAGCAGTACTCCACCGACCCGTTCGGCGGCACATTCTTCCTGCGCCTCGAGTTCCACCTCGATGACCTCGGCCAGCGGTCCGGTGAACTCGGGGAACGGTTCGCACGGATGGCCGACCGGTTCTCCATGCGCTGGAAGCTGACCAGGGCCACCGACCTGAAGCGCGTTGCGATCATGGTGTCCCGCACCGACCACGCCCTGCAGGAGATCCTCTGGCGGGCGCAGAGCGGTGAGCTGCGCGCCGACATCAGAATGATCATTTCTAACCATACGGACGCCGGGGAGGCCGCCGCCTGGTGGGGACTGCCGTTCCACCACATCCCGGTGACCCCGCAGACCAAGGACGCGGCCGAGGCCGCACAACTGCAACTGCTGGACGGTGAGGCCGACCTGGTCATCCTGGCCAGGTACATGCAGATCCTGTCGCCGCGCTTCCTGTCTGAGTTCACCGCGCCGATCATCAACATCCACCACAGCTTCCTGCCGGCGTTCGCGGGCGCCGACCCCTACCGCAGGGCGGCCGCACGGGGCGTCAAGCTCATCGGCGCGACCGCCCATTACGTGACCGCGGAACTTGACGCGGGGCCGATCATCGAGCAGGACATCGTCCGGGTGGACCACCGGTGCTCGGCCGATGACCTGCGCCGGCTCGGGCGGCACGTGGAACGTGGCGTGCTCGCCCGCGCGGTCGGCTGGCACCTGGAGGACCGGGTCATTGTCCACCAGAACTCCACGATCGTCTTCTCCTGACGCCGCGGCCTGGCCGGTGCTGGCCCGGGGGGGCGACCCCCCGGAACCCCCCGGTGGCTCAAGGCCCCGTTCCTCTGTCACGGGGCCTTGGCCGAGACCGGTCCGGCCGCGGCTGCCTGGCTGGCTGGCCTACCGGCTTCAGCGCGTGCTGGCGCCCAACGCCGCCTACCGCGGCCTCGCGGGCGCGCTGGCCAGGGCCCCGGCCGCGCTCCGGGTCTTTACCGCCGCCGAGAAGGTCACCAAGGGCGCGGCGTTCGGCTGCCGGATGTGCGGGCAGTGCACGCTGCCGGTCACCGGGTACGCCTGCCCGGCGACCTGCCCCAAGCAGTTGCGGAACGGGCCCTGCGGCGGCGTCGGCGCGGACGGCTCGTGCGAGGTGTTCCCGGACCTGCGGTGCGTCTGGGTGGTCGCCTACGAGCGGGCCGAGCGCGAGGGACGGGTGGCCGATCTGCTTGTCTTCCAGCGGCCCGTGGACCACCGGCGCTCGGGGCAGAGCGCCTGGGTCAGCTACTGGCGCGGCGACGACGAGACCCTGTGGGCCGCACCCGGCGCGCGGCAGGTCGGCGCCATGCCCGAGAGACGCCGGTGAGCACCGGCGCCGGGCTGCGCGCTCGCCTGGACTCTGGCGCGTTCGCCGTGACCGCGGAGATCGTCCCGCCGCGCGGGGCGGATCCAGAGGCGCTGCGCCGTAAGGTGACGCCACTGGTGGGCTTGGTGGACGCCGTCAACATCACCGACAATGCCGGCGCGCACGTGCGGATGGCAAGCTGGGCGGGCAGCCTGGTGGCGGCCGAGGCCGGGGTCGAACCAGTCATGCAGTTGACCTGCCGCGACCGTAACCGGCTCGCGCTCCAGTCCGACCTGCTCGCCGCCTCCGCCGTGGGCATACCGAACGTGCTGCTGATGACCGGCGATCACCCGAAGTTCGGTGACCATCCGGACGCCACGCCGGTGTTCGACCTGGACAGCGTCCAGCTCCTGTGGGCAGCGCGGGCGATGCGTGACGAAGGACGCCTGCTGTCCGGCCGGGCGCTGTCCACCCGGCCAGCCTGGTTCATCGGTGCGGTGGAGAACCCGTTCGCCCCGCCGGCCGGGTTCCGTGCCGCGCGGCTGGCCAAGAAGGCCGACGCGGGCGCCGAGTTCGCGCAGACGCAGTTCGTGTTCGACGTGCCCGCCTTCGCACGCTGGATGGCCGAGGTACGTGACCTGGGGCTTGACCAGCGCTGCCGGATCCTCGCCGGGGTGGGGCCGGTGCGCTCGTTGCGGGCCCTGGACCATATGCGCACCGGCGTACCCGGCCTGCACATCCCCGACGAGGTCGACCGCAGGCTGCGGGCGGTTCCCGCCGATCGGGTCGCCGAGGAGGGGGAACGCATCTGCGCGGAGATCATCGGGCAGATCCGTGAGATCCCCGGCGTCAACGGCGTACACGTCATGGCGCCCGGGTACGAGCACGGGATCCCCGCCATCCTGGAACGCGCCGGGCTCGCAGGGCCCAGGCGCCGTGACGGAGGAACGGGGCCTGAGGCCATCGGGGGGTTCCAGGGGGGTCGCTCCCCCTGGCCAGCAGGGCGCCCGGCCGCGCCGACGCTCGGGGGTACCGGTGCTGATTGACGTGCGCCCGGTGGCGAAGCTGACCGGCCCTGCCCGGGTGGACGTGGCGGCCGCGCTCGCCCCCGTCTTCGGCGCGCTTAGCTCGGCCGCGCTGGACCTGGCCAGCGTGCGCGTGGTCTGTGACTGGATCCAGTACCGGCACAACTTCTACGAGCCGGTCGAGGTGCGGCCGGTGCTCGCCGACCGCCCGCGCCAGGCGGAGCCAGGCGGCACCGCCCGCAGCGGCCTGGAGATCGCGATCGACCTGCGCCGCTGCGGCGGCGGTGATCTGGCGGCATGGGTCACCCGGGCCCTGGCCGAGCAGGCCGGGCCGGACGGCACCGGGCTCGTCCTGCTGGAGCCCTGGCAGCCCGCCAGCGAAAGCTGCCTGTGGCGGTTCAACACGCTGTACTGGCAGGCGCTGTCCCGGTGGGAGGAGGCCACGGGCCGGGAGTACGAGCAGGCGCTGCCCGGCGGGCGGAGCGAGGCCCGCGACACCGGCGTGGCCGCTGACCTGATCCGTGAGCTGCTGCGGGTCTGGGACGAACTGAGCGCGCGGCGGGCCCTGCCCGAGGAACTGTACGTCGCCGAACTCGGTGTGGGCAACGGCAGCCAGGCGCGCACCTGGCTGGACACGTTCGCCGATCTGGACGCACAGCACGGCCGTGACTACTACCGCCGGCTGCACTACCTGATGGGCGACTACTCCGCACACGTGCTCGACCGGGCCAGGAAGGCCGTTGCCCACCACGGGGACAAGGTGAGCACGCTGGTGCTCGACGCGACCCGGCCGCAGCAGACGCTGGGCTTCCTGCGGGGCAAGGCGTTCTGCGTGTACATCTCCAACGTCTACGACAATCTGCCCACCGACGACGTGGCCAGCATCCGCGGGCATCCCTACCTGGTGGAGGTCCGTGCCTGCCTGCGCCGGGCGGACGCGGCCAAGATCGCGCGCCGCTACCACACCAGGCCCGGCGAACTGGCCGCGCTGATCCACCGGCTGCTCCGGATCGGGCCCGACCTGCTCGCCGAGGCGGCGCCCGGCCGGTTCCCCGGCGCCCACGAGGCCGTGGCGTTCTGGCAGGAAACCTGGTCCGCGCTGCGGCTGCAGGAGCGTTACGTGCCGCTGGACGGCCTGGATGCCTACCAGGTGACCCCGGCCATCACCGGCGAGATCATGCGGCCGCTGCTCGAAGCCTGCGGCGACGTGCGGATGCACGTCAGCAACGGCGCGCTGGCCAGCTTCGCGGGGACGCTGCCGCTGCTGCACCCGTTCGGCCGGCTGCAGTGCCACGACCTGTTCCTGACCGGGCCCGGCGGCTACCTGACCGGGTTCCACGGGCCGGGCAAGTACGACGGGTCCGTGGTCAACTGGGTCAACGGGCCGCTCCTGGCCCTGGCGGGAAACCGGCGCGGGTTCGACGTCCAGATCGCCCCGAGCCGTCGTCCTGGCGTCAATGTGAAGACGCTGACCGCGCAGGTGCGTGACTGATGGATCGGGGCGCACCGGATCACGGCGTCAGCGGGGCGACGGCCGCGCTGAGCGCGACACCGCTGGCCACGACCGTGGTCGGCTCGTACTCGGTGCCGGAGTGGCTCGGGCGCCTGAAGACCGACTACTACCAGCGCCGGATCAGCGCGCACCACCTGGACGAGATCCACGATGTGGCGATCAAGGCGGCGCTGAAGGACCAGGAACTCGCCGGCGTGGACATCGTCTCCGATGGCGAACTGCGGCGCGACAACGACATCGACTACCTGCTCACCCGGATTCCGGGGGTGGAGATCCCGGACCGGTCCAAGAACGACTACTACGACTACTACGACGCGGTGGTGCGCGCGCCGCTGCCGGAGGCCACCGGGGTGAGCCCGGGGCTCGCCGCGGACTTCGCATTTACTCGCGAGCACACGGCGCGGCCCGTCAAGTTCTCCTTCACCGGGCCGTTCTCGCTGTCACGCCGGATCCGCGACACCGGTTACGCCGACCCCGCGGACCTGGTCCGCGCGCTCGCCCGGCGGCTCAACGTCCAGGCCCGGGAACTGGCCGCGGCCGGGGCTGACCTGCTCCAGATCGACGAGCCGTTCCTGGCCGGCTACCCCGAGCAGGTGGACCTGGCGATCGAGGCGGTCAACATCGTGACCGCTGGCGTGGACGCCACCTGGGCGCTGCACGTGTGTTACGGCAACCGGTACGCCCGCCCGCTGTGGGAGGGGCACTACGACTTCCTGTTCCCCGCGGTGACCGCGGCGTGCGTGGACGCGCTGGTGCTGGAGTTCGCCCGCAAGGGCCTGGACGACCTGCGGCTGCTGAAGGAGCATGCCTGGGATCGCTACCTGGGTCTCGGCGTGATCGACGTGAAGGCCACCGAGGTGGAGGCGCCAGCGCTGGTGGCTTCGCGGATCCACCGCGCGCTTGAGTTCGTGCCGGCCGACCGGCTGATGGTCAACCCGGACTGCGGCCTGCGCCACCTGCCCCCCGGCGTGGCCAGGGCCAAGCTGCACGCGATGGTAGCCGGCGCCGGGCAGGTCCGCCGCGAGCTGGCCGCCTGATCGTCGCGACGCTGGCGGCACTGCCCAACGGCGACGCGGTTCCTGCCTGCGAGGGACCGGCTCTCAGGATGATGGGAGCACCAGGCGATCTGCGTGCAGGGCGGCTATCCGGGTGGCCGCGTCCCGGACGCCGGCGCGCAGATCCGGTGGGTCGAGCACCTCCACATCGGCGCCGAGGGCGAGCATGTCGAGCACCGCGATGCCGGGCGAGTCGATCCGCACCCATGCCTCGACCCAGTCCTCCCGCCCGGCGACCACGTGCGGGCTGCGGCGGACCCGGATGTCCGAGGGCCGGCCGAGCAGGGCGGCGAGGCGCCGGCCACGTGGCGACAGCCGGACCCGCGCCCGCTGCGCCATCGCGCCACCGGAGCCTTTGCCGGGCCAAGCGGTGCTGGCCCCGGCCGGGCTGCGTCCGGGGCCGCTGGCCGCGGCCGGAAGATCGCTGCGGTATCCGTCGATCAGCTCGAACCCGCCCTGGCTGCCGCGGACCGCATATACCGGGATCCCGGCGGCGCTGAGCGCCTCGATATCGCGCAGCACGGTGCGCGGCGACACCTCAAGCTCGGCGGCGAGCTGGGCCGCGGTCATCCGGCCGCGGGCCTGCAATAGCCCAAGCAGCCCGACTACTCGGCTAGCTCGCACACGCCAAAGATAACCCTCGATCATGACAGAAGATGTCATGTATTAGCTGGGATAATCGCCTGGTCTGCGATGAGGCGCCCAGCCGCTGGGCGTCCGCGAAGGGGGACCACCAACGATGACCACTGGTGTCACCGGATCAGGGACCGCCGCCGATCCCTGGATCCTGACCACGCCGCCTGGCAAGTCCGAGTTCGAGGCCTGGCGCGACGAGAGCGCTGAGCCGCCTGCCCTGGTCGTCCAGGTCGGCACGACGCAGCTTCGCTACCAGCTTCGCTGCATCGACGATCTGCATGCGATGCTCAAGGATCGTGGCGACTGGGTGCCGCTCGGCAACGCCGACGAGCAGAAGCCCGCCCAGGACGGGACGGTGGAGGCCTGGGGCCGCTCCCCCGGCAACCCGGTCGGCGGCTGGTACGGCATGAAGAAGGGGCTGCGCGGGCGGTTCGGCAACTACGTGCCGCCGGTGCTGGAGGCGCTGGGGCTCGCCGAGGTCGAGCACAACGCCCGCAACAACCGGATGCGCGCACTCTGACCGAAGCGCTTCGTGACCGGGCCGGTTTCTGATCGGCTGGCTTTCTGACGAGAGCTGCTTGGCGGACGGAGCGGGGTACGGGTCAGGCGGGCCGGAGCTCGGCTGGCACCTGCGCGGCTAGCTGTGCGGAGATGGCCGCGGCGGCCTGCGCCGCCCGGGCCACGGCATCCGCAGCATCTGCATGCCCGGCCCCGTCCGCGCACCGGCCGGACAGCACGGCCACCCGCTCGGACAGCAGCGCCCACGCCGCCGCCCGCCACGGCACGAAGTTGCCCATCTGGTAGTACATCTCGAAGACCGGGCCCGCTGTCCGGCCCGGATGGCCAGGCCCGGCAGGCATCCGGGTGAGCGCCGCGCCGAGCGGCCGCATCACCCCGCCCATCAGCCCGAACGCGGCCTCGACCAGCGTGCCGAGCTGTTCGTCGGTCTCGTCGGTATGCGTGAAGAACCGGGTGAGCACCTGGAGCAGGACCTCGTAGCCCAGGTTGAACAGCTCGGCGACGCCCCGGGTGGCCGGATCGGTCAGCAGTGGCTGGGGCTCGGTGATGTCGAAGGGCTGCCGGGTGAACGCGGGGATCACCGGATGGGCGGGCTCGAAGCGCGGGTCCTCCTCCCGCAGCCGCCGGTACTCCTCCCAGATGCCGAGGAACCTGCCGTAATGGGCAGGCTGCCAGTCCCCGCGCGCCCCCTCTCCCTGTTCGATGATCTCCTCGATGGCCGCGCAAGCCGAGTCCAGGCCGGTCACCGCGATGAGCTGCGGCCAGCCGAACAACTCGGGGGTGGCCTGGGCCCGCCGCGGGCCGGGGAACAGTGCCCGCTCGCCGAGCCGTGCCGCCAGGCCGGTCAGCCCGTCCAAGATGCCGCGGTACAGGTGCCCCACCGTGGCGAACTCCTGCCGTCGCGGCATGATCTCGCCCGCGGTCACCGGGTCGGACGGCGGCGCGGCGGGGACGAACCCCTCCGCGTCCATCCGTTCCATGCCTTCCGGCCGCTCCAGGTACAGGAAGTGCGTCAGCGCGGCGTCGCCGAACGACAGCCGGACCACTGACGCGTCAGGCTACGTTCGGGGGAACCCGGGCCGCTGCCGCGCTCGTGAGGGGAGAGTCTCATGGCACTCGGTTGGAAGCTGGTCTTCGACGCCCGCGACCCGCACCGCCAGGCCGTCTTTTGGGCCGAGGCGCTGGGCTACCAGATCGAGGACAACAGCGCCTTGATCAAACAACTGCTGGCCGCCGGGGCCATCCAGGAGAGCCTGTGTATCGAGTTCCAGGGGCGGCTGTTCTGGCGAGACGCCGCAGCCGTCCGGCATCCCGATGACCCCTTCGATCCGGTCAGCGGCACGGGCCTGGGCAGACGCTTGCTGTTCAACCGGGTTCCCGAACCAAAGACGGGAAAGAACCGGCTTCACGTGGACATCCACACCGATCAAGGCCAGCGGCAAGCGACCGTGGCCCGGCTACTGGAGCACGGCGCAACGCTGGTCCGCCACGTCAAGGAGCCCGGCGGCGAATGGTCCGTGCTCACCGACCCGGAGGGCAACGAGTTCGACGTCGCCTGATGCGGCACCAGGGGTCGCTTGAGACAAGAGTTCAACGTCGCCTGACGCGGCACCAGCTACCTAGAGCAGCTTTTTGAGGAACTGGCCGGTGTAGCTCGCCTCGCAGTGCGCGATCTGCTCGGGCGTGCCGGTCGCCACCACCGTGCCGCCGCCGGAACCGCCGTCCGGGCCGAGGTCGATCACCCAGTCCGCGGTCTTGATGACGTCCAGGTTGTGCTCGATCACGATGACGGTGTTGCCGCTCTCCACCAGCCTGCTGAGCATCCCGAGCAGCTTGCGGATGTCCTCGAAATGCAGCCCCGTGGTGGGCTCGTCCAGCACGTAGATGGTCCGCCCGGTGGAGCGGCGCTGCAGTTCGGACGCGAGCTTGACCCGCTGTGCCTCACCGCCGGACAAGGTGGGCGCCGGCTGGCCGAGCCGGACGTACCCAAGACCGACGTCGGTGAGCGTCTTCAGGTGCCGGTGGATGGCGGGCACCGGCTCGAAGAACTCCGTCGCCTCCTCGATCGGCATGTCGAGAACGTCCGCGATCGTCTTGCCCTTGTAGTGCACACCGAGGGTGTCGGTGTTGTACCTCGCGCCGTGGCAGACCTCGCACGGGACGTAGACGTCCGGCAGGAACTGCATCTCGATCTTGATCGTGCCGTCGCCGGAGCAGGCCTCGCACCGGCCGCCCTTGACGTTGAAGGAGAACCGCCCCGGCTGGTACCCGCGCACCTTCGCCTCGGTGGTCTGCGCGAACAGCCGCCGGATGTGATCGAACACGCCGGTGTAGGTGGCCGGGTTGGACCGCGGGGTGCGCCCGATGGGGCCCTGGTCGACGTGCACCACCTTGTCGAGGTGCCCGGTGCCGGTGACCCTGGTGTGCCGGCCCGCCACCGTGCGCGCACCGTGCAGTTCTCTGGCCAGGGCGTTGTAGAGGATGTCGTTGACCAGTGTCGACTTTCCCGAGCCCGACACCCCGGTGACGGCGATGAAGCAGCCGAGCGGGAAGGCCACGTCCACGCCGCGCAGGTTGTGCTCGGCGGCGCCCTTGACCACGATCTCCTTGCCCTTGACCGGCTTGCGCCTGGTGGCCGGCAGCGGGATGGACTCCCGGCCGGTCAGGTACGCGCCGGTCAGCGAATCCGTGCTGGCCAGCAGGTCGTCCAGCGGCCCGGACACCACGATCTTGCCGCCGTGCTCGCCCGCGCCAGGGCCGATGTCCACCACCCAGTCCGCGGCGCGGATGGTGTCCTCGTCGTGCTCCACGACGATCAGGGTGTTCCCCAGGTCGCGCAGCCGCAGCAGGGTCTCGAGCAGCCGGTGGTTGTCCCGCTGGTGCAGGCCGATGGACGGTTCGTCGAGCACGTACAGCACGCCCACCAGCCCGGAACCGATCTGCGTGGCCAGCCGGATCCGCTGCGCCTCGCCGCCGGCCAGCGTGGCCGAGGCGCGGTCCAGCGTCAGGTAGTCGAGCCCGACGTCGAGCAGGAACCCGAGCCGGGCGTTGACCTCCTTGAGGATGCGCCCGGCGATCTGATAGTCCCGGTCGGACAGGTTCAGCGCCAGCAGCAGCTTGGCCAGTTCCCCGATGGGCAGTGCGCAGTACTCGGAGATCGACTTGCCGTCCACGGTCACCGCCAGGGACACCGGCTTGAGCCGCGCCCCTCCGCAGGACGGGCAGGGCACCTCGCGCATGTAGCCGGCGAAGCGCTCGCGGCTGGTGTCGCTTTCCGCCTCCGAGTGCCGGCGCTCGATGTAGGGCACCACGCCCTCGAAGTTGGTGTAGTACGACCGTTCCCGGCCGTACCTGTTCTTGTAGCGGACGTGCACCTGCTCGTCGTAGCCGTAGAGCAGCGCCTTCTTAGCCGCCGCGGACAGCCTCGACCAGGGCGTGTCGATGCCGAACCCGAGCGCCGAGCCGAGCGCCTCCTCCAGTCGCAGGAAGTAGTCGCTGACGTGACCGGCGCTCCACGGGCCGATCGCGCCTTCGGCAAGCGTCAGCGTCGGGTCGGGGACCACCAGCTCGGGGTCCACCTCAAGCTTGGTGCCCAGGCCCGTGCAGTCGGGGCAGGCGCCCCAGGGAGAGTTGAACGAGAACGACCGCGGCTCAAGCTCCTCGAAGGACAGGTCGTCGTAGAGGCAGGCCAGGTGCTCGGAGTACATCCGCTCCCGGTGCGGGTCGTTCTCGGGCAGGTCGATGAAGTCGAGCACGACCACGCCGCCGGACAGGCCGAGCGCGGTCTCCACCGAGTCGGTCAGCCGGCGCCGCGCGGACTCCTTGACCGCCAGCCGGTCCACCACCACCTCGATGGTGTGCTTCTCGTACTTCTTCAGCGCGGGCGTCTGGCTGGTCCCGGCCTCGTCCAGGCGCACCACCACGCCGTCCACCCGGGCCCGGGAGAAGCCCTTGACCTGGAGCTCGCGGAGCAGTTCGGTGTACTCGCCCTTGCGCCCGCGGACCACGGGCGCGAGCACCTGGAACCTGGTGCCCTCGTCGAGTTCGAGCACCCGGTCCACGATCTGCTGTGGCGTCTGCCTGGCGATCGGCCGGCCGCACACCGGGCAGTGCGGCCTGCCCACCCGCGCGTACAGCAGCCGCAGGTAGTCGTAGACCTCGGTGATGGTCCCGACGGTCGACCGCGGGTTGCGGCTGGCCGCCTTCTGGTCGATCGACACCGCCGGAGACAGCCCGTCGATGAAGTCCACGTCCGGCTTGTCCATCTGCCCGAGGAACTGGCGGGCATACGCGGACAGGGACTCCACGTACCGGCGCTGGCCCTCGGCGAAGATGGTGTCGAACGCCAGGCTGGATTTCCCGGAACCGGACAGCCCGGTGAAAACGATCAGGGAGTCCCTGGGCAGGTCGAGCGACACGTCCTTGAGGTTGTGCTCGCGCGCCCCGCGCACAACGAGACGATCAGCCACAGCGCTCTGCTCTCTTGGTGGTTCCTGCCGAGGTCAAGGGGACACGTCATGGTATCCGGGGGGTCCGACAAAGCTGGTTCCCGCAGCTTCCCCGGGCTCATACCACCGGGCCGCATTCCCCAGGGTGCCATGCCGTGGGAGAGGATTAGCCGCGATGCCCGAAAGGGGTAGCGCATGAACGAGGCCAGGCATTCCCTGGAGCGGCTCGCGGCGGCGGACGACCGCCTGCTCGCGACCGCCACCGCGCTGAGCGACGCCCAGGCGCGCGAACCGTCACTGCTGCCGGGCTGGAGCCGCGGGCATGTGCTGACCCACATCGCCCGCAACGCGGACGGGATGGTCAACCTGCTGCGCTGGGCGCGGACCGGCACGCCGACCCCGATGTACGCCAGCGCGGAGAGCCGCGCCGCGGACATCGAGGCGGGCGCCGGGCGGCCCGCGGCCGACCTCGCCGCCGACGTGCGCGAGTCCGCGGCCGCGCTCGCCGCAGAGGCGGCCAGCATGCCGGAGGACGCCTGGACGGCCCAGGTCCGCGCGCTGCACGGGCCGCCCTTCGCGGCGCTGGAGGTGCTGGAGCGGCGCCTGTCGGAGGTCGAGATCCACCACGTCGACGTGGGCGCGGGCTACGCGCCCGGCGACTGGCCCACGGACTTCCTCGGCGGGGCGCTGCCCAGGGTCGCCGAGTCCTTCGCCGGGCGCGACGACGTGCCGCCGTGCGTGGCCTGGGCGGAGGGTGCCAAGGACTCGTTCCGGCTCGGCCCGGATCACGCCGGCCGGCCGGCGGTGTCGATCAGAGGGCAGCCCGCCGACCTGCTGGCCTGGCTGCTCGGCCGTGGCGACGGCAGCACGCTGACCGTGGCCGGTGGTGGCACGCTGCCAGAGTTGCCGCCGTGGCGGTAGGGCCCCACGGTCGTCCGTTTGGTAAGAAAAGAAGGCACACGAACGTGAGGAGAGACCGTGGCCTATACCGGGGACGTGACCGTCGGGGGCCCGCCCGACGCGCGGGAGATCACCGGCCTGAAGGTGACCAAGCTCGCCGTGGGGCCCATGGACAACAACGCCTACCTGCTCGAATGCACCCAGACCGGGGAACTGGTGCTGATCGACGCGGCCAACGAGGCGCCGCGGCTGCTTGAACTGCTCGGCGGCCGGCCGCTGAGCCGGATCGTCACCACCCACCGGCACTGGGACCACTGGCAGGCGCTGGCCGAGGTGCAGGCCGCGACCGGCGCCGCGGTGATCGCCCACCCAGACGACGCCCCTGAGCTGCCGGTGCCCGTCAGCGGCGTGGTGAACCAGGGCGACACGGTGCCGGTGGGTTCCCGCGAGATCTCCGTGATCCACCTGCGCGGGCACACGCCGGGCAGCATCGCACTGTGCTACGACGCGGGTGGCGAGCTTGCCGACACCCCGCACCTGTTCACCGGCGACTCACTGTTCCCCGGCGGGCCGGGCAACACCGAGAACGACCCGAAGCGGTTCGGGCAGCTCATGGACGACCTGGAGGAACGGGTGTTCGGCACGCTGCCGGACGGCACCTGGGTGTACCCGGGCCACGGCAAGGACACCACGCTGGGCACCGAGCGCCCGCACGTTCAGGAGTGGCGCGCCCGGGGGTGGTGACCGTGACGCCGGCCGTGGTGATGGTGCCGCGGCTGGCTCACGCTGACCTGCGTGGCGTAGACGACCACGTTCTGTAGGTAGGAGAGGGTCGTGGGGTCGAACACGCCGCCGCACGTGATCAGGCGCAGTTCGGCGTCCGGGACCGGCCCATAGACCCGCCCGGTCGGGAAGCCGTTCTTGGGGTACATGTGCTCGCCGGTCACGCGGAAGACCACCAGTGCGGTGTCCGCCCGCCGCACGTAGACCAACTCACCCGGGCGGAGCATGCGCAGCCGGAAGAAGACGCCGGGCCCTGAGGTGGAATCGATATGCCCGGCAATGATCGACGAGCCGATCTCGCCCGGGCGCGGGCTCCCGGTGTACCAGCCCGCGATGGTGGTGCTGTCCGGCACCTGAAGCGTGCCCTGCTGCGTGCGGCCCAGCTCCTCCAGCGCGGTGTGGACCCCGATGGCCGGGATGGTCAGCTCCACCGGCCGGGGCACCTGCTTGCTGGAGTGCGACTGCGGCAGGGCGGCGAAGATCCCGTGCGGCGCCGGGGAGGACTTGGCCAGCGGGCGCGGGACGTCAGCGGGGCGGCCGTTCAGCCGGGTCAGGCCGACCGCGCCGCCCACGACCGCGAGCAGCCCGGCCAGGACCGCGGTGGTCGCGATGGGCCGGCGTACCAGCCGGGCCCGCGATCCACGGTGCCCGGCGTCCGGGTCGGCCACCGGCACGGCCGGCCCGGCCTCGCCGGCCTGCACCGGCTCGTTGGTCTGCGCAGGCTCGCGGGCCTGGAAGGGCTCGCCGATCTGCACCGGCTCGCGGGCCTGCAGGGGCTGGCCAACCTGGACAGGCTCGCGGGCCTTGGCGGCCTTCCCCTCTTTGGCGGCCTTGGCCGGCTTGCCTTCTTTGGCGGGCTTGCTGGCCTTGCTGAACCTGCCGAACCTGCCAGGCTTGCTCTCCTCGGTGTCCTCATACCAGAAGAACCACGGTTCGAGCGCACGCCCGACTGGAGGGTCCCCGTCCCACGGGGACCCTCCAGTTACCGGGCCTCGTGCTTGCGGATCAACGGGCGTGACGGGCGCTGCTCCTCACCTTGCGCATCCGGTAGGCGCCCGCCGTGGTGATCAGGGCACCGGCGGCGACCAGGCCGACCCACAGCGCCGGGGACGGTGCCGGGCCGGGAGCCGTGCCACCCAGACCGGTGTCCGCGCCGCCCGACGGCGCGACCGCGCTTCCCGCGGCGTCCTCGAGGTTGGCGATCTGCAGGCCGCTGTGCGCGCCGTCCAGCACGACCAGCGTGTGGATGGTGCCGGCGGCCAGCGAGATGTCCGAGGACCCCTTGGCACCCATGCCGGCGAAGTGCACGTTGAAGCTGCCCGGAGGGGTGCTCACGTAGTCGGTCACGTGGGCAAAGTCGATGTTTTTGGCCAGCGTGCGGTGGTTCGCATCGACGGTGATCTTCTGATAACGCAGCGACGCCTGGATCACCCGCACCAGCGACTTGCCCGGCGGCGTGGTCAGCCGGTCGGGGATGACCTGGAGCCGGAGCCCTTTGGCCGGGCCCATGCCCGCCACCGTGTAGGCACCGCCGGCCGTGATCTGCACGCTGGTGGACAGCACCGGCTGCGACGAGGGCGAGGCGCCCGCTCCGCGCATCGCCACGGTGTACTCGCCCGCAGCCACCTTCTCGTACGGGGAGACGGTGCCGTAGGCAACGTGTTTCAGGACGATCATGGCGTGCGAGTTGCCGAACGAGTAGAGGTAGACATCTACCGGGGGGGTGTTCGGTGACAGGTGGGCAAGCCGGATCCAGCCGTCGTTGCCATGGTGGTGGGCCATCGCCGCGGACGCGGCAGGAACCGACGCCATTGCCACGCCTGAGGCCAGCGCGCCGAGGCCCAGCACCGACATCAGCGCCGGTGCCAGAGCCCGGGCCGCCGAGGACCTGAATCTCATCTGGATTTCTCCTTGTCTCAACCGTGCGGTCCGAGCAGGCCAAGCAGGCTGGGCGCCGGATACTCGACTCGAAGCACGGTTCGCCGTGACGCGGTCTTCACCGCGACGATGGCCGATGGACGGTAAGGGGGTTGCTGCGAGCTAAGGAAGCTGCGCAGCGTCTGAACAGATGCGGCCGGGGTGCTGCCGGGGCCAGATGCCCCGGCGATTTCGGCGGACCGGAGCGGGACGCCTGGGGAGGCGCCAGGCTGGGTGGTGCCGAAGCTGATGATGTCCACCGGGTGGCTATGGGCCAGGGTCACCAGCATGACCAGCAACCGGGTGTCTACCTGACCAGCGATGAGCTGGCGGCTGGCAAGGGGGGACGCGTGGATGGAGTGGTTGCGCAGCATCTCGGTGCCGGCGGCCTTGCGCGCCGCCACGTCACCGGCAAGCTCTTTCAGGTAAAGATGGGCGCTGTTGGGCGTGACGAAGCGGACCTCGACGCGCGCCGCGCCCGAGCCGAAGGCCGCCAGGCTGACCGGCGCGTACACACTCTCCAGGCGAGGGCCGAACTGGGCCCGCAGCGTCGCGGTGTCGAGCAGGATTTCCGAGCCGAGCGGGTCCGGTGAGCTCGGCTCGAGCATGATCAGCCGGTTGACCTGGACGTGAGCCGCTTGGAGCGCCGCGCACATCACCGGGTCACAGCCGACGTTCTCGTCGCGGTTGACCTCCTGGGCCACCCAGTTGGCGGCCTGCTTCCTGGCCGTCGCCACGGCGGCCAGCGCCCCCCCGCCGATCGGGATCCCGCCCTGAGCGGTACTGCCGCCCTGGCTGGTCCCGGCTGAGTTGCTGGCCGGGGTGCCCTTGATCAAGATGGCGGTGAGGGCACCGGCCGCGAACAGGAGCACCGCAGCCACCAGGCCGACCAGCACGCGCCATCCGGTCTGCTGCATCCGGCGCCCGGCCCACAGCCGGACCGTGGTGACAACCACCGCGCCCCAGGAGGGCTCTGCGGTGGGCCGCCTGGCGGGCGGCCCGGCGGCCTGCCGGGGGGCCGGCACAGCGCCGGGCCTGGCCGCGGGCATGGCGCCTGGCCGGGTGGCCGGCGCGGCCCCCGGCCGGGGTGCTGGCACGGCACCAGGCATCGTGCTGCCGGGCGCGGGCTTGGGCGGTGGCCCTTGGCGGGCGGGAACGCGCGGTGGCAGGCCAGCGGATCCAGCTGCCGGGCCTGCCTCGTCCGGGCCCGTCTCGGACGGCTTGGTCTCGGAGGGCTTGGTCTCGGGCGGGCTTGCACCGTTCTGGGCCGGGCTCGCTTCGCCGACGTCGGCCGGCCCTGTCTCAGGAGGGCCTGCCTCGGCCGGGCTGGTGTCGTCAGGGCTCGCGTCGGCGTGGCTAGCACCGGCCGGCTCGTCCGGCAGGAGGGCCGGCTCGCGCGGGATCTGCGGCGTCTCGTCGTCGGTGTGCGCCCGTCCGTGGAGGGGCGCGAACAAGTTGCCTGTTGGCTGGTGTTCCAGCCGCACAGGCCCACTTGCCCTGCCCGGGACCCTCACTGAACGTGACGGTCGGCGCGGTAGCGACGGCACGATTAAATTCCCCCCGGTCACCAGGCATATAGCTAGGACGTGACCGCAGGAACCTAGACGATCACACCGCTATGTTCGATTTCAAGCGGAATCGCCCACCGTTCCCAAGAAACTACGTGGTGTGTAGAAGAACGTAAGCATTTATACCGAAAATCGAACTTAGCGTAAATTCCTGCACGCTACGCGTGGTTTGGCATTTCCTGCCGTGATCGTCTGTTCGCCCCATCGAGAACCCGGCGGTACAGCGCCAGCGCCGAATCCACGGCATCTCTGCCGCCCGGCAACACACCGCTACGCTCCGTAGCCGCAGCCCGCAGCCGCGCAGCCACGCCGGGATCGTCGAGCACGGACAGGACGGCCTCGGCGAGCGCACCGGCATCCCCGGCCGGGACAAGCAGTGCCCCCTCCTCCCCCGTCAGGTCGGGGATGCCGCCTGCCCGCGAGGCAACGAGCGGCTGCCCGGACCGCAGCGCCTCCTGCACGACGAGCGGCTGGCCGTCCCACAGGCTCGGCACCACGACCACGTCGGCCGCCGCCATCAGCGCGGGGACATCGTCGCGCCGCCCGAGGAACCGGACCGCGACCCCGGCGGCACGCGCCTGGCTGGCCAGCGCGCCCGCCAGCGGGCCCTCCCCGGCGATCGCCAGCCGGGGACGCAAGTCACGGTCCTGCCACCGCGCGGCGGCCTCGATGAGCACGGCGAAACCCTTCTGCTCCGCCAGCCTGCCCACCGCGAACACGGCCGGCCGGTCCGCGCCCCCCAGGTCTTCCCTCGCCGCCGCGACCTGATCCGGCTCCGGCGGCGCGAACCCGGGCGCCGCGACCACGGCCCGCCCGCCGTCACGCGCCCCGGCCCGGCGCATCCGGGCCGCGAGATCCTCGCTGACCCAGGTCACCGCGTCCGCGCGGCGGGCGGTGAGGCGCTCGAGCGCGGCGTGCACGACGCGGCCCAGCCGGGTGGTGGGCGGGGCGTTGTGCACGGTGACCACGAGCCGATAGGGCAGCCCAATTTGTGCCATCGCGGCGAACGCCCCTGCTCGCAGCCCGTGCGCGTGCACCAGATCGGGCGCGCAGCCCCGCAGCAGGCGCCGCAATCGCAGCACCGCGGCCAGGTCGCGGGCTGGCCGGGGCCGGTCTGCCATCTCCACGACCGTGAACAGCGCACCCGGGCCCTGCCCGGCGCCGTCACCCTGGCGGGGCGCACCGCCCGGGCCGGCCGCATCCCTCTGGTCGCGGGCGGGGAAATAGCGCCGCCCGGTTGCCGCGGGCCCGAACACCCGTACCGCCATCCCGCGCGCCGCGCACCCCTGCGCGAGCATGGCCACGTGCGGCCCGGTCCCGCCGGCTGTGGTGCCGAGCACGTAGGCGATCCGCAGCGGGGAGCCGCTGCGCTCCCCCGGCCCCGGGCTCACCGGGCCCACCTCCCCGCGCTCCTGGCGGCCAGGGCGCGCAGATCACCCCCGTCAAGCACCAGCGCGGCCACCCCGAACACCACTGCCGCGCCGAGGCAGGCGAGCACCGTGACCATTGCGTTCGGAATGAAACCAGAGACGGGGAGGCTGGCCGACACCAGTGCGCCGACCGCACCGCCGGCGACAGCGCCGGCCAGACCGGCCCCAGCGGCCCGTGCCGATCCGTCCAGTGCGGCCGTGCCCCGGGTACCGCGTACCGCTGCGAGCAGGGCGATCCCCGTGTAGGTCAGGCCGATCGTGTTGCCAAGGCCGAGTACAGGCACCACCCAGCGGGCATCGACCAGCGGCACCGCGGCGACGTCCACCGCGATGACCACGAGCCAGCCGCCGACGAGCGCGAAGGCGGCCACCCGGCTGCGGCCGCTGGCGAACAGGACCCGCGACAGCGCGGCAGACAACCCGAAGCCGACAAGCCCCGGTGCGAACGCGAGGAAGGTCAGCGCCAACTGGTGCACCTGTTGAGGATGCGTTACGAACAGCCGTGCAGCCGGCCATGCCGCCCCGGCCAGCAGTGCCGCGCCGAGCCAGGAGACGAGCATTGCCGCGCGCACGGCACCCGCGGCTGTACGGTCGAACTCGGCCCCGGTCGCGGCGGACAGCAGCGGGAACACACTCGTCGCGATGGGCACCGCCAGCACCGCGTACGGCACGAAGAACATCTGCCAGCCGTAGTTGTAGAGCACCACGGCACCTGCACCCTGGTGCCCGTTGGCCAGCACGATGACCACTACGAGGGCGGCGTCCTGGGCGACGAACGCGGCGACCCCGACCGCGGCCAGCGCCCTGACTCGCCGCGCCACACCCGGCGGGAACCGCAGGGTGGGCCGCAGCCGCAACCGGAGCCGCAGCGCCGGGCCAAGCGCGGTGACCATGAGGGCGGCGACGCCCGCCGTGGTGCCCACCGAGAGCATCAGCTGGGCCGGTAGGGGCAGGCCGGCTAGGCCGCCATGGTGCCCGGCAGCCAGCGGTACGAAGGCAAGGTAGGCGCCGATCACCACCACGCTGGACACGACCGGGGCCAGCGCGGGCGCGGTGAAACGGCGGTGCGCCTGCAGGATCCCGTAGAGCACCACGGCCAGGCCGTAGAGCAGGATCTGCGGGGCGAACACCACCAGCATGCGCGAACTGACCTCGACCACGGCCGACTGTGCGCAGTGCGGCACACCGCCGATCAGCAGCGAGGTAAGCGGGTGCGCGGCGAGGGCGACTATCACGCTGGCGGGCGCCAGCAGGACCACCGTCCAGGTCAGCAGCGCCGAGGCGGTCTGGGCGGCCTCGGCGTCGGCGCCGAGGCGAGCGCTGCCGGTCACGGCGCGCTGCCCAGCCGTCCCAGCCTCGGCCGTTCCCGTCCCGGCCGTTAGCGCTGGCGTCGTGGCCGCGCCGGGCGAGCCGCCAGCCGCCGGGACACCCCCCATGTGGCCATTCGCCGCCCGGCCGCCCGCTGCGTGGCCGCCCGCGGCCCTGTCGCCCGCGGCGTGGCCGGTATCCGCCGGGATGTCCCCGGCCGGGACGTTCCCCGGTCCGGGTTTGCCCGCCCGGTCGCCCGCCACCGGGCGGTACTGCGCCCGAAGTATGGCCGCACCAGCAAGGACCGGCACGATCGCGCTGGTGAGAGCGCCGCCGAGGACGATGTCGTAGATGATGTTCGGCACTTGGTTGGCGGTCGCGTACGCGGTCCCCAGGCAGTGGCTGCCGACCGTGTGCGCGAAGACAAGCTGCCGGCCGAAGCCCACCACCCGGGCGATCACCGTGATACCGCCGATGAGGGCCGCGGCACGCCCGATTCCACGGCCCGCCTGGCGAAGCGGGCCAGCCTCGGTCACCGAGGCCGGCGGCCCGGTCACGACGGCGCTGCGGCCGCCGTGGTGCCTGCCTCCCGCGGTTCCGCGGGCGGCGGGTCGTCGCGCCCCGGGACCGGGGCGGCCGGAACGGGCCGGCGGCCGAGCATGTCGAGCCACCGCAGGGCCGGGGTGCGCTCGATGACGGCGGTGAAGCTGACCACCTCGCTGGCCGCGGTGAGGCCGGTGATCGCGGCCAGCAGCGCGAGCCTGGCCGGGCGGGACAGGCTGGCCGCGGCCGCCACCCCCAGGAGGGCGCCGAGTGCGTTGGCACCCGCGTCGCCGAGCATGGCCCGTTCGCCGAGGTCTTCGGGAAGCAGTGCGATCGCCGCGCCGAGCGGGGCGGCCACGGTGAGCAGGGCGCCGGGCCCCGGGTCAGGCTCAAGCGCCGCCCCGGGCCCGGCGGCCGCGCCTGGCCCGATGGCTGCGCCTAGCCTGGCAAACGTGCCAGGCCCGGCGGACATGCTTGGTCCGGTGGCCGCGCCGGCACCCGGCCTTGCGGCCACGCGGTGGCGAGCGGGGCCCCGGCGCGCGCCCGCAGCCAGGAGCGCCCCGCTGGCCAGCGCCACCTTGAGCGCGCGCCCCGGGCGCAGGTCGAAAAGGTTCAGCAGGTTGGCGCCGCCGGCCACCAGCCCGGCGTTGATGGCGAGGTCGGCGGGGCCGCCACCGAGCAGCGCGGCCGACGCCAGGCCGGTCGCGCCGATCCCGCCGAGCTTGACCGCCCCCGTGGTGACCTCACCCTTGGCCAGCGCACCGAGGTGCCCGCGGAACCCGCGGCTGCTCCCGCTGCCCGCCAGGTCGTCGTACCCGCCGAACGCGGCCGCCCCGGTACCGGCCACCGCCAGCGCGGCCCGTACCCGGGGCAGCAGGCCAGGCCCGAGCGCCGAAATCGCGACGCTGCCCACGGTCAGGGCGGGCCCCTCCAGCAGGGTGAGCTGCTCACCCCGATGGTTGGTCCTGGTCCAGGTCCCGGCGCCGCCCGGCGGCCTGCGGGTCAAGACGGAGTAGGCGGCACGGGCCGCACACGCCGCGGCCGTGCCCGCTGCCAGCGCGGCCGCGGGACTCCCCAGCGCGGCGGCCGGGCCGGGCCGGTAACGGCGCCGCTGGCCGGGCCCGGCGGCACGCCGCCTCACCGGGTCGCCGATCTGGTCGTGGACCGGTGGCCTGTCCGGCTGCTCGCTGTGCCTTGTGTCGCGGCACTGGGCGACGCGCTCGGCGTGGGGCTCGGCGGCGGGCTCGGCCCTGCGCCGCTCGCGGTCGAAGTCACCCCGTAGCTGCCGCTGTGGCCGTGCTGCAGATCCGCCAGCGACTGGGCCACCACGATCTGGCCGACCGGGTAGTCGGCGTTGTCCACGCTGGTCAGATGCCCGGAGCGACCGCCGGCCCGCATCACGTCGATCGCGCTGCCTGGCCCCGAGCCCGCGACGGTCCCGGCGACGACCGTGCCCAGGCCGGCCAGGTTCAGTTGCTGGGCCAGCGTGACCAGGGCCTGGCTCTCCGGGTTGGTGTCATCGGTGGACTGCGGGGTGGCCGGGATTATCACGACGGCCAGCGTGGCACGATCCCAGGGCTGCCCGGTCTTGGTGAGGAAACCTGCACCGGCCAGCGTCTGCACCGCCTGCACGCTCAACGGGTCCCGTTGGCCGGGGATCGGCTGGCCCGCCTTGTTCTGGGTCATGATCAGGTGTGCGAGCAGTTCGCTGGCCTGCGCCTGGGCCGAGGCCGACCCGGTCAGGGTCACGCCCGCCGACTGGGCGTACTGCTGGGAGACCTGGATGAGCTTCTGGGTCGTGGCGGCGCTCTTGTCGAAGAACGCGGTCTGCATCTGGAGCTGGCCGGTCACCGTCGCCCCGGCCGTCTCCAGCGCCTGGGTGATCCCGTTGGTCACCGAGCCGGCCGCGCCGGGCGCCAGCACGAGCACGACCCGCTGGTCCGCGAGCACGTTGTGCAGGATCGACGGGGCGTTGGCGAGCGCGAACTGGTTCTCGCTGCTGATCTGGCTCTGCAGCTGCGACTTATCGCCGAGCAGCGATTCGATCTCGTTGTGCTGGGTCTTCGACAGCCCGTTCAGGCCGCGCTGCACATACGGGCCCAGCTGGGTGGACCCCAGCAGCAGCCCGAGGCTCAGCGCGAGGAAGATCGCGACAATGGATACGAGGTGATAGCGGAAATCGATCATCAGAACAATCCGGACAGCCAGTACCTGACCACGTCCCACTGCGTGCTGAGGTATCGGAGGAATATCTGGCCCGTACGAGAATAGGCCAAGACGATCAGTACCGTGGCCGACGCGGCAAGCACCAGCGCCATCAGCGCCCAGCCGGATACCCGGGGCCGGTAGAGCCTGCTGACGCCTTTCGCGTCGACGAGCTTGCCCCCGACTCGCAGCCTGGTGAGGAACGTGCTCGAATAGCCCGCGCGGCCTTTGTCGAGGAACTCGTCGAGGGTGTTGTGCGTGCCCACCGCGACGATCAGGGAGGCGCCCTTCTCGTCGGCGAGCAGCAGGGCCACGTCCTCGCTGGTGCCCTGCGCCGGGCAGACGACGGCGGACAGGCCGAGGTCCTTGACGCGGGCCAGGCCCGGAGCCAGCCCGTCGGGATAGGCGTGCACGACAAGCTCCGCTCCGCACGCAAGTCCGCGGTCGGACACCGAGTCCATGTCGCCGACGATGATGTGCGGCCGGTAGCCCGCCTCAAGGAGCGCGTCCGCGCCGCCGTCCACCGCCATCATGAGCGGCTTGAACTCGCGGATGTAGGAGCGCAGCGTGGCCAGGTCCTCCCGGTAGTGGTGGCCCCGGACGACCACGAGCACGTGCCTGCCCTCGATCCGGGTGCGCAGATCCGGCACCGCGATGCCGTTGAGCAGCAGCCCGCCTTCCTTGGTCACGTACTCCAGCGTGTTCGCGACGAAGGCCTGAAGCTGGGCGGCGACTCCGGCCTTGGCCTCCGCCATGGCCGCCTGTACCAACTCGGTGGTCAGCAGCCGGCCCGTCGCGACGGCCTCCTCGCCCACGTAGAGGGTCTCTCCGTGCAGGCGGACGATCTTTTTCTCGGAAACCTTGCGGAACACCTCGGAGCCGACGGCGTCGAGCAGTGGGATGCCCGCCTCGATCAGCAGTTGCGGTCCGTGGTTGGGGTAGCGCCCGCTGATGCTCGCGGCGGCGTTCACCACCGCCGAGACCTGCCGGTGCAGCAGCGCGTCGGCGCTGACCCGGTCCAGGTCCTCGTGGTCGATGATGGCGATGTCACCGGGCGTGAGCCGCTTGGTGAGGTTCTTGGTGCGGCGGTCCAGCCGGGCTGGCCCACTCACGCCAGGCAGGTCCTCGGTCCTGGTCCGTGGCGTGATGGGACGCTTGAGAAACTGGGCCATCATCGGCTTCCATCCTGCCACCGATCACACTAGCCCCGGACCGTAGTTGGCCTGGGCCGTCACACTAACCCGTGGGCAGGTCCGGCTTATCACGCGCCCTGGGCGCGTGATAGGCCGCGAAGTGGGACCAGGGTTGGCCCGGTACCAAGGGATCTACGGCAGCGCGTAGCTGGTGAGCTTGCCACTCACATCGACGTCGAACACGCGCCCACGGGACCCCGCCGGAGAGGCGTAGTAGCCGGCCGCTCTCGGGCTACCGCTGCTGGCTGGCGCGCTCGGCTCCGGCGGCCGCGAGAAGCTCACCGGCGTGCGCCTGCCCGTGCTCGGAATCTTCGAGCCCGGCCAGCATCCGGGACAGTTCCCTGACTCTGCCGGCGTCGTCGAGCCGGGAGATGCCACTGCTGACCACCGAGCCGTCGCTCGCCTTCTCGACCACCAGGTGGGTGTCCGCGAACGCGGCGACCTGGGGCAGGTGGGTGACCACGATCACCTGGGCGCGCCGGGCCAGCCTCGCGAGCCGCCGCCCGATCTCCACCGCGGCCTTCCCGCCCACACCCGCGTCCACTTCGTCGAACACGAACGTCGGCACCGGGTCGGCACCGGCGAAGACGACCTCGATGGCGAGCATCACCCGGGACAGTTCACCGCCGGAGGCCCCCTTGGCCAGCGGCAGCGCGGGAGCGCCCGGATGGGCAGCGAGCCTGATCTCCACCTCGTCCGCGCCGTGCGGGCCATACTCATCCTGCGGCATGACCGGCACGGTGATCTTCGCGTGCGGCATGGCCAGGGCGGAAAGCTCCTCGGTGACCGCGGCCGCGAACCGTTCCGCCGCTTCCTTGCGCAACGCCGTCAGCTTCCCGCCGAGGTCACGGACGGTCTCGGCGAGCCGGGCCTCCTCGGCACCGAGCACGCCGATCCGGTCGTCGTCGCCGGAAAGCTCGGCGAGCCTGCGCTGTGCCTGCTCGGCCCAGGCGAGCACGGACGCCAGCCCCGGCACGGCGGGCGCCGGGCCAGCGGGTGCCGGGCCAGGAGTCGCTGCGGCATCCGTGCCCGGCGCCACGTCCGGTGCCACGTCCGGCGCCTGCGGCGCTCCGTCCGCCGGAACTTCCGGCCGGCCGCTCCCTTGCCCGCCCGCCTCCGCCGAGGCCGGGGCGGGGACCGTCACCCGGCCCCCGTAGGCACGGACGAGCCGGGTCAGTTCCGCCCGGCGTTCCTGCACCGCGGCAAGCCGCGCCGGATCGCTGTCCAGCGACTCCACGTAGGAGGCGAGGTCGGTGGCGACGTCGGAGACGAGGTAGGCGGCCTCGGACAGGCGGCCCGCCAGGCTGGCGAGATCCGGGTCGTGCGCGGCAACGCCGTCGAGTGCCTGGCGTGCCGTACCGAGCAGCGTGACCGCGTCGGCACCCTGGTAGGAACCGTCGGACGGATCGCCGAGCAGCGCGGCGTGCGCGGTGGTCGCCGCGGCGTGCAGGGCATCGGCATGCCCGAGACGCTCCTCCTCGGCCAGCAGCGCGGTGTCCTCACCCGCGGCCGGCTCTGCCCGCTCGATCTCGTCCAGGGCCCGGCGAAGGTCCTCCGCCTCGGCGGCTCGCTCCTGTGCCCGCGTGGTCAGTTCGCTCAGTTCTGCCTGGACCTCACGGTGCCGGGCATAGGCGCGCTGATAGTCGGCCATGACCGCGGACAGGGCCGGGCCGGCGAACTCGTCCAGTGCCTGCCTTTGCCTGGCGGTGCGCAGCAGTTGCTGCTGGTCCGCCTGGCCGTGCACGGCCACCAGGTCGTCGGCCAGGCCGATCAACAGCGACACGGGCACGGCGCGGCCGCCGGCGTGCGCCCTGGACCGGCCCTCGGCCGACACCGAACGGCTCACGATCAGGGTGCGCCCGTCGTCGTCAAGCTCGCCGCCCGCGTCGAGCACCTGCTGCGCAGCCGGACTGTCCGCGTCGATCCGCAGGCGGCCGTCCACGGTGGCCCGGTCCGCACCGGGCCGGACCCGCGCCGGGTCAGCCCGACCGCCGAACATCAGGCCGAGCCCGGTCACGACCATGGTCTTGCCCGCCCCGGTCTCGCCGGTCACCACGGTGAAGCCGGGCGAGAACTCAAGGACGGCATCCTCGATCACGCCAAGGCCGGTGATCCGCACTTCCTCAAGCATCAGCGGGCGGATCCTCCTTCCCGTCTCGCCCCGGGCCCCAGTCGCGCCGTCCACGCCAGCCGGTCACTGGGAGGCCGAACTTGGCCACCAGCCGGTCGGTGAACGTGAACGGGGCCGCCAGGTCACGGCCGTCCACTCCGCCGCGCAGCCGCGCCAGCAGCACCGGCTTGACTCCGCGGCGCACCTCTACCCGCGCGCCGGGCGCGAGATCGATGCTCCTCCGGCCATCGCACCACAAAACACCCTTGACTGCCTGGTTCGGACCCGCCGAAGAACCAAGGAATTCCACGGCGAGCATCGACTGCGGCGAGACGACTATGGGCCCGGCGAACAGCGCGTGCGCACTGATGGGAACCATCAGCAACGCCTCTACCTCAGGCCACACAATCGGCCCGCCGGCCGAGTAGGCGTACGCGGTGGATCCGGTGGGCGTGGCACAGACCACGCCGTCGCAGCCCCACCGGGACAGCGGGCGCCCGTCGATCTCGGTGACCACTTCGATCATCCGCTCCCTGGCCGCCTTCTCCACGCTCGCCTCGTTCAGCGCCCAGGTGCTGGTGGCGGTGCCGTTGTGCCGCACGGTCACCTCGATGGTCATCCGTTCTTCCACCGTGTAGCTGTGCTCGACGACCTGGCCGACGGCGCTGGCCAGGTCGTCGGGCTCGGCTTCGGCGAGGAAGCCCACATGACCGAGGTTGACGCCGAGCAGCGGGGCTCCGGCCGGCCTGGCGATCTCGGCGGCGCGCAGCAGTGTGCCGTCCCCGCCAAGAACGATCACCATCTCGGCATCGACCGCCGCGGCTGGCGCAGCGGGCACCACGTCCGCTCCCGCGCATTGGAGGTCGACGGCCTCGGGTGCCAGGACGCGCACGTTGATTCCGGCGGCGCTGAGCTGGTCCACCACGAGGCGGGCGTTGCGCACCGCCGCGGGCCGGCCGGTGTGGGCCACGACGAGGACGGTGCGCTTCACTGCGGTCCTTCCTCAACGGCCCGCCGGAGCGCGTCGTCATACAGCGGCGGCGCACCCCGGCGCAGCCAGAGGAAGTACTCCACGTTGCCGGAGGGGCCGGGCAGCGGGCTAGCCACCACACCCGCCACGCCGAGCCCGTGCGCCCCGGCGGCCTCGGCCACCCCGGCTACGGCGTCTCGGCGCAGTTGCGGGTCCCGCACCACGCCGCCCGCGCCCACCAGGTCCTTGCCCACCTCGAACTGCGGTTTGACGAGCAGCACGAAGTCGGCGTCCGGGCTCGCGCAGGCGACAAGCGCGGGCAGCACAAGCTCGAGCGAGATAAAGGAAAGGTCGGCCGTGACCAGGTCCGGTGCGGGCGCGACCTGTTCCGGCCGCAACTGGCGGACGTTGACCCGGTCCAGCACCGTGACCCGATCGTCGGTACGCAACGCCCATGCCAGCTGCCCGTACCCCACATCCACCGCGACGACGTGACTGGCCCCCGCGCGGAGCAGGACGTCGGTGAAGCCTCCGGTGGAGGCGCCCGCATCCAGGCATCTACGGCCCGCCACCCGAAGCTCGCCGAAGGCGGCGAGCGCGCCCGCCAGCTTGTGCCCGCCGCGGGACGCGTAGTCCGGCCCGGCCGCCTCGGTGATCGTGATCGGGTCACCCGTGCCCACCTGGGTGGCGGGCTTGGCGGCAGCTTGCCCGCCGACCAGCACGCGCCGGGCCGTGACCAGGCTGGCGGCGTGCTCGCGAGACCGAGCGAGCCCCCTCCTCACCAGCTCAGCGTCCAGCCTTCTGCGGGTGCCCATCCGGTGACCACGGTGCCCTTCAGCCGCCGGGCGCGCCGGGTGAGCGGTCACCCGCGCGCGCCGGGGCGTGCACATCGAGGTCACCGAGCGCCTCCGTCAACCGCTCGTGCACATACTCGAATACCGCCAGGTGCTCGGCGATCGGCAGCCCGGCCAGGTCGTCGAGCCGAGCCACGGCATCGTCGACCCGCGGGTCACCCGTGGACTGCCGCGGACGCGGCATCACCGGCCGGCGTGGCGAGGCCGGCCTGCCCGCACCCTCGGCACCGCCCATACCCTCGGCGCTGCCCGGCACGTTCACGCTGGCTGGCCCGTTCACGCCGTCCGGCGCGTCCAGGCCGTCTGGCCCGTTCACGCTGGCTGGCCCGTTCACGCTGGCTGATCCGCTCGTGCCACCTGACCCGTTTGTGCTCCCCGGCTCCGGCATGCCAGCCGGGCCGCTTGCGGCGGCCGGCATGTCCGTGCCAGCGGTTCCATCGATGCTGACAGGCCCGTCCGAGCCGGCCAGTCCCTCCGCGGCCGGCGCCGGGCTCACCGAGCCCGGCGCGATTTCCCCCGGCGGAAGTCCCATGGTCCTCTCTTTCCTTTGACCCTCCCGGCATTGGCGCCGCCCCAGGAGAAACGCTACCGTCCGGCGGGGACAGCCGGGCCTTCCACGCACGCGGGAAACCGGCGAGTCGGCGCGCGAGAGCGTGCCTCCGCCCAGCCGACCGCCACGGCGAACCTAAGATTGGGGCCACCTTGCCTATAGAGGCGGCAGGGGGAAATGAGGTGTTTCATGGCTACCGCCGAGGAATGCCGTCAAGCGCTGGAAGATCTGACCGGCCGGATCGCCGAGATGGACGAGGCGGATCGTAAGGCTCACCTGGTGGACCGCCTGATCAGCTGCAAGGTCTCCGACCTCGGCGTGACCTTTGTGACCAGGATTGGTCCTGACGGAGCCACACCGGTCAGGGAGGCGAACGGGTCCGAGCCACCGGCGCAGGTCC
>Ga0207664_10000511_pt1 | contig 27576 bp, 22 predicted proteins | sample LARL83metaG_FD_184349 | JGI IMG/M metagenome (GOLD analysis project Ga0207664, IMG submission 184349) | Corn, switchgrass and miscanthus rhizosphere microbial communities from Kellogg Biological Station, Michigan, USA - LAR L8-3 metaG... | ecosystem: Host-associated > Plants > Roots >... | reverse complement strand
TGCCGGGATAGGAGCGGACCGGCACGCCCGTCAACGACGTGGAAGATTACCGCCTCGTGGTGGATTGACCCTCGTACACAAGGGGCCGGCTACCACGAAGCGGGAAACTGCCACGTTATCGCGGGCCCAGCGAGCCGATCGAGCCCGGACGTCAGCCGCTGACCCTACCGCGGCGGCCAGCGATCCGGGCAAGCCCCCGGAATAAACCAGCAGGGTCCAGATCGGAGGGTAAGTGTCCGCAATCATTTATGGGATCGTGGTTTTGGACTGCGGGCGACCGCGGAAGTGTGCCGCAGACCGGCTGGATTCGGACATTGCGGGGAGTGGCGGCGGGTGGCCGCGACGCGTCTGCGTCTGCGTCTGACCGCAAATAGACACGCTCTAGTGGGCTCGTTCGCGCAATTGACACGCTGACGGCACCGGCTGGCGGCCCCGGCCGCTCGCGGTGCGGAGCGGGTGCCGTGCACGCTATACTCGTCGTTAGCCGCGCGATGACCGCAGGGTCAGCGCGCGTTCTGCTGCCAGCGGCTCGTCGTGGGTGGCAATCCATGGTGGGTGTAGCTCAGTTGGTTAGAGCACCAGGTTGTGGTCCTGGGTGTCGGGGGTTCGAGTCCCCTCACTCACCCAAATGAGGTCTTCACTTCTCAGTGGAGACCTCGTTTTATTTGGGGCACGGGTGCTGGATCAACCCGCCATGCGGGCGAGGGCGGCCATGAGGAAATCGGTCTCGGCGTCGCTGCCCAGGTGGCCGGCCTCGTCGAAGACCTGGAGTTCGGCACCGGGCCAGGCGCGGGACAACTCCCAGGCCGTGTCCGGCGGGCCGCTTATGTCCAGGCGGCCGTGGGCGAGCACGCCTGGAATCCCCGCGAGACGATGGGCTTCGCGGATCAGGACGCCTTCCGCGAGCCATGCGGCGTTGGAGAAATAGTGCGCGCAGATCCGGACCAGGGCGAGCCCGGCCGGCCCGGGGCGGTTGCCGAACGGGTTGCTTGTGCCCTTGGTCTCGTGGAATAGCACCGCGTCCTCCCATGCGCTCCAGTCGGCCGTCGCCTGCTCCCGCACGGTGGCGTCGGGGTGCTCGGTCAGCCGGGCGTATGCGGCGAGAATGGTGAAGATGTCCCGGTCGCGCGGGAGGCCCGAGCCGTCCGCGAACCGCTCCCACTGCTCGGGGAAGAAGCGGCGCGCGCCTCGGTAGAGCCAGTCGATCTCGGAGCGCCGGGACGTGGTCACGCTGGAGAGCACGATCTCGGACACCCGGTGCGGGTGCTGTTCGGCGTACGCCAGCGCGAGGGTGGAGCCCCACGAGTAGCCGTACAGCATCCACCGGTCGACGCCCAGGTGCTCGCGCAGGCGTTCCATGTCGGCGATCAGGTGCGCTGTCGTGTTGACGCGCATGTCGACGGCGGGGTCGCTGGCGTGCGGGGTGCTCCGGCCGCAGCCGCGTTGATCGAACAGGATCAGACGGTAGCGATCCGGGTCGAAGATGCGGCCCCGACCTGGCCTGCAGCCCCCGCCGGGACCGCCGTGCACGATGGCCGCGGGCCTGCCGACCGGGTTGCCGCAGGTCTCCCAGTAGACGAGATTGCCATCGCCGACGTCGAGCATCCCACGGTCATGAGGCTTCGTGGCCGGATACAACTCGCCCATTACATGAATGCTAGACGTCCGTCGGGGTGGGATACCGGGGCAGCGAAGCGGTTGTTCCGGGACCCTCCCGACGGGCCGGGCGCTGACCGCTGGATTCATCAGCGGGCCTCCGGCGGCGAGCACAGCCTAGCGCCGCGAGTCGCTAGGGTGTCTTGAGCGCGGCTCGGGGGCGGCTAGAACTTCTCACAGGGCGCGAAACTAACGGAATGCGCGCGCTGAACCGTGGGTATGAGCTACGAACAAGTAGCAGTATCTAGGCATATGTTCCAAGATTTACATGTATATGAAGCATCAAGCTTCATGGGGTTGACGTGGCGGCCACCAACTTTGATACGTTCGCTGCGGCACACCTCCACCGGCCCGACCGGAGGTCATATGGACGATCGCAAGGCATCCGGAGACGATCATCACGTGGTTTCGGGGGCGGACGCCGGGATAGTCCACAGATCTGACGTCGGCGAGGCAATGAACGGAACGCGACCCGCCGTGGCGGCCGCCACCAACCACGGACTTTCCGCGCGCGAAGCGGAGGTAATGTCGCTGATCGCGGGTGGCCAGACCAACGGCGAGATCGCGGCGCAGCTCTTCTTGGCCGAGAAGACGGTGAAGAATCACGTCCGGCGGATCTACGCCAAGCTCGGTGTCGGCTCGCGGCCGGCCGCCATCGCCCTGTGGCGCAGCCACAGGTAGCCCACCAGCGGTTTTCCCGGCAGAGTGCCCCATCGGGCCGTAGATCATCTCCAGCGGGCTTTCAGGTTATCCTCAGCGTCGCGGGTGACAATACAGAACATGGATACGCTGACCGATTCGCGCCAGCGACCGGATGCCAGGCTGCTCGTGGTCGAGGACGAGCCGAACATCCTCGAGTTGCTGTCCGCAAGCCTCCGCTATGCGGGCTTTGACGTGGTCACGGCGGCGGCGGGAACCGAGGCGGTTCAGGCCGCTCAGCGGCACCGCCCCGACCTGATCGTGCTTGACGTTATGTTGCCCGACATGGACGGTTTTGACGTCATCCGGCGGCTGCGCGGCGGCGGTGCCCGTATCCCGGTCGTCTTCCTGACGGCCCGGGATGCCACTGAGGACAAGATCCGGGGCCTGACGCTCGGCGGAGACGACTACGTCACCAAGCCGTTCAGCCTGGAGGAGGTCATTGCCCGGATCCGGGCCGTGCTTCGCCGGACTCGCGGCGACGGCACCGAGCCGACCCCGCGGCTCACGTTCGCCGATCTTGAGCTGGACGAAGAGAGCCACGAGGTGTGGCGGGACGGTCAGCAGATCTCCCTCTCCCCCACCGAGTTCAAGCTGCTCCGGTACTTCATGAGCAACTCCAACCGAGTGCTGTCGAAGATGCAGATCCTCGACCACGTGTGGGACTACGACTTCCGCGGTGACACCGGCATCGTGGAGTCTTACGTGTCCGTACTGCGCCGCAAGGTGGACACCAAGGAACCGCGGCTGATCCACACCCTCCGCGGCGTCGGGTACGTCCTCAGACTTCCGTCGTAGCGTTCTGGCATGACTACGGAAGGAGCGGAGCCCCAGCCGGAACCCCGGACAGGCAACTGGGGACAGCGCGCATGGCATGCCATGCGCGCGTTGTCCGGCCGCACCTCGCTGCGCACGAAGCTTGTCGCGACCCTGCTCGTGCTTGTCATCGCGGCTCTGGCCGTCATCGACTTCGTCGGCATCAACCAGCTGCGGAACTACCTGGTGAGCAGGGCTGATCAGCAGCTACAGCAATTGGCGTCGGAGCACGTTTCCAGCGGGCTGAAGATCAACCGCACGTCGTCGGGGGATGTGCAAATCGCCACCCAGACGGTGTTCCAGGTCTACACCCCGTCCGGTACGTGGGTCGAGAATGTAGGCCCAGGCCAGGAGTACCCGGTCCCGGTTGTGGCACTGCCGGTCACCTCCGGCTGGCTCGCGACGAACGCCAACGCGACCCTGACCCCCACGGGCAAGTACGCAACCGTCACCGTGCAAGGTGGAGACCAATGGCGGGTTTACGTACTCAGCAACGTCACATATCAGGATCCGATCACCGGAGACGACAGCTCTGGCTACCTGGTAGCGGCCAGCGACGTAAGCCCGGTTTACGGCACCATACAGCGACTCAACGGGATCGACCTTATCGTCAGCGTGGTGATCGTGTTCGTGCTGGCGGTGGTGGGTTTCGCGCTCGTGCACTCGAACCTGCGGCCGCTGGTGGAGATCGAGGAGACCGCGGAGGAGATCGCCGAGGGCCACCTCGAACGCCGGGTACCGGAACGCGACCCGCGCACCGAGATCGGCAGCCTGGGCCGCTCGCTCAACACGATGCTCTCCCAGATCGAGACCGCGTTCCACGCGCGGGAGGAATCGGAAGCGGCCGCGCACCAGTCCGAAGAACGCATGCGCCGGTTCATCGCCGATGCCAGCCACGAGTTGCGCACGCCGCTCACCGCGATCCGCGGCTTCGCCGAGTACTACCGCCAGCGCGGCGGCCTGGTCCAGCAGTGGGACGAAGACGAGGCACCGGTCGCCAGCGACAGCGGGCTCGGCGCTGAAGACCTCGACCGCATCATGCACCGAGTGGAAGCCGAGGCCGCCCGGATGGGCCTGCTCGTCGAGGACCTTCTGCTGCTTGCCCGGATGGACCAGCAGCGGCCGCTCGCCCGTAAACCGGTCGACCTGCTCTCGCTGGCCGCCGACGCGGTGCACGACACCCGGATGATCGCGCCGGACCGCACCATCGACCTCCAGGTGCAGCCTGGCGCCGCGTTCCTGGTCGTCGGCGACGAACCACGGCTGCGACAGGTCATCGGGAACCTGATGAGCAATGCACGGACGCACACCCCGGAAGGCACGCCGATCGAGGTGTCGATCAAGTCGGGCGTCCTCGACCCCCGCGCCGAGGTCCAGCAGCCGGCGGTGATCCTCGACGTCCGGGATCACGGCCCGGGCATGGGCCCCGAGCAGGCCCAGCGCGCGTTCGAGCGCTTCTACCGCGCGGACCAAGCCAGGACGCGCACGACTGGCGGCAGCGGACTCGGCCTGGCGATCGTGGCCGCGCTCGTCGCCGCCCACGGCGGCGTCGCGTCGGTGCGGACCGCGCCCGGCCGGGGCGCGACGTTCCGGGTCGCCCTCCCCCTCGCCCCTGAGGCCGAAGGCTCCGAGGACGAAGAGCAAGAACCCGCTTCCGCGGAAACGCACGCGGCGCGGTGACGACCGCCGCGCTGCGCGGTTGCTCAGCCCCAGCACTGCCAGGAGTTGGGGGCGGTAAAGATCTCGAACCGGGAGAACGCGTTGCTGTTGCCGAACTGCGCCTGGCAGCCCGCGTTGGTGTCAACCGGACTACCACCACAGGTCCAGCCGTACGCGTTGTCGGCGGTCAGCTTCACGGCACCCAGCCCGGCCGACGTGCAGTATGCGGTGATGTTGAGGAGTCCGAGCATCCCGTTGGTGCGCCAGCACTGCCACGACGTGACGCTGTGGAAGTCCGTGGTGACGTTGATTACCTGGCTGGTCCTCAGGTGGAAGGTCCACGCGCACGCGTTGTTCACCTGCAGGGCTATCGAACTCTGCGACGAGCAGGCCCAGCCGTAGGCGGTGCTGCTGGTGGTAATCGCGGAACCTTCGCCGATGTGGCCACAGTAGCCGTCGAAGTTCGGCTGGCCGAGGTCGGTGGGAGTCACGGGGCCGGCCGGCTTCGGTTTGGGTTTGCTCGAGTGCCTCGGCTTCGAGCCCGGGTGGCTGCCAGGGCCGCTGGAGGTTCCGGTCGACGGCACGGGAAGGAGCCCGGTCGGCATCGAGGATCGCTTGCCAGGTTTGGTCGTCTTGCCGTTCGGCGGAGCCTTGGTCACCGAACCCGGTGCGCTGCCAGCAGTGCTGCCAGCGCCCTGCGGCTGCTGCTGCCCTGAACTCGGCCCGGCACCCGCCTTGAAGCCGGCATGTGCGGCGTTCACGCTCTTGCCCGGCGAGCTCAGCACGAATGCGATCGCGACGATGCCGGCCAGAGCCAGCGGCGCGACACCGTAGATCAGGATGTTCAGCAACCTGCCTCGGCCAGGGAGGCTGATCTGCATACGACCGCTCTTGCCGTCCGAGGCGGCGTACGGACCGGCGGCGGCGTAGGGTCCGGCGGCGGCGTAGGGTCCGGCCGAGGGACTGTAGCCGCCCGGTGTCGACGGATACCAATCCGCGGGTCGCGGATCCGCCGGCTCGGCCGGCTGAGCCGACACGGGAACCGACGCTGGCGCCGGATCCGTCGACGGAACGGACGCCAACGCCGGAGCCGACGACGTACCCGTCATCAGACCGGACTGCCACGTGGCCGCGGGAGACTGCGTGCTCACCACACCAAGCGCCGAACCAGGCGCCACGGCAGTCGCCGTAGCAGGCGCCGCGGCGACAGCGGCGGCCGCCGCACCAGTATCCGCGGGGGCCGCGCTCCCTCCCTGCGTGGAGGATGTCGCCGCTGGTCGTGGTGCGGTGGAGCCACCGAAGCTCGGTGGTACAGCGGCGGGGCTCGCGGTCTGCGTATTGCTACTCTCGTCCCGCTGTTTCACGATCGCGTCAGCTTCCCCGGTTTGCGCTTTTCCGATCTATCGCCTCATCGCGGACCAATGATACGAGCCTGGCGTTCCGCACGCCGGGAAGTTGCCAAGCTGATAACCCCAGCGCGGCCCGCGCGGCGGCGCACACGCCCGACCGGTACGACGAGCCGAACAAGCACGCGTGCACCAGCAGCGGGTGCAGCTGATGCAGCGGGACGCGCGCCTGCCAGCCCGCTGCGAGCGGTGCCGCGTCCTGATAACCAGCAAGGATGCCGGGCAGCCGCGGCGCGCCGAACAACGCGAGCATCGCCAGGTCTGTCTCCCGGTGGCCGCCATGCGCCGCCGGGTCGATGAGCCAGCCCCGTCCGCCGGACCACAGCACGTTGCCGGACCAGCAATCGCCGTGAATCCTGCTAGCAGGCTCCGACCCAGCCGCACCGGCGAGCGAATCGATTCGAGATACCACCTGATCCACCAGCGCACCGTCTTGCGGCCGCAGCGCCCCCGATTCCACGGCCATCCGCGAGAACGGCAGCAGCCGCCGCTCCGCGTACCAGGCCGGCCAGGAGGCGCCGGGAGAGTTGTCCAGCGGCAGGCCCGCGATGAACCCCGGCCACGGCGCACCGAAGCCAGGCCCGGAAGAGCCCGCCGCGTGCAGCCGGGCCAGGTCGCCGCCGAACCGGTACGCCGCCGCAGCCGAAGTCTGCTCAAGCGGCGTGACCAGCGAGATAATCAGCGCGGTCGCGTCGGCGCCGAGCACCTCCGGCACCGGCATCTCTCCCGCCTCGGCCAGCCACCGCAGCCCGTTCGCCTCAGCCAGGAACGGGCTGGCGTCGGCCGCCGGCAGCCCAGCGCCTACCTTGCCGAACCCAAGCGTCCCGTCCGCGAACTCGATCTCCAGGTGCCGGTACCCGTGCTGCGCGCCCACCGGCCGCACCGCCAGCACTGGCCGTCCGGTGAGCGCGACGACGCGATCAGCGAGCGCGCCGGAACTCATGCCGACGGCGGCCCGGCCACCCGCGCCAGCCGCGACGTCACCTCCGGTGCCGCCGCTTCGAGCTGCCCGAGCACACGGTCGAAGTCCGCCGGGCTGCCGCCGTACGGATCCGGCACCTCCGACCCCGACCCCGCGACGTCGCCGAACAGCAGCACGCGCTCCGGCTCGCCACCCATCCGGAGCAGCGCCAGCAAGTTGGACCGGTCCATCGCCAGCAGCAGGTCACGCGATACGAACCACGACGCGTCGATCTGCCGCGCCCGGTGCCCCGTCCCGTCGTACCCGCGCCGCGCCAGCGCGGAACGCGCACCGGAGTTCATCCGCTGGCCAAGATGCCAGTCTCCGGTCCCCGCCGAATCCACCACGACCAGGGACGACAGTCGCGCGCTGTCAATGGACGACCGCAGCACGACCTCGGCCATCGGCGACCGGCAGATATTACCCAGGCAGACTAGGCACACCCGGTAGGGTTCGCCGGCGTCACGCCGGGTCGGCAACGGTGGAGGAATCACGCACCTCAGCATGCCGTACCACCGGCGCCGGCTCGTAATCAGGTCCGTACCGTGCGTCCAGCCACTTGCCAGCCCGCCGCCCCAGCGACTGCATGGGCCGCTCCACCAGCAGGTATGTCACCGAAGACAACGCGACCAGCACCACCAGGAATCCCCCGGTCATCAGCAGGTCCGTGCCCGTCGAATGCCGTTGGTGGAACCTCAGCGGCGAGTAGTAGCCGATCTCGATCAGCAGCGGATGCAGCAGGTAGATCGAATAGCTGATAAGCCCGAGCCAGGCTATCCACCGCGGCACGTACACATGCCGCAGCAGCAGCCCGCCGCCAAAGGTCAGCCCGGCGAGGAAGAGCGCGAAGAACCAGCGCCGCTCCCACAGCAGTTCGGCTTCAGCGGATAGGCCCCATGCGTGGGTGTGCCACAGGCCGGCGGCTATGCCGAGCGCTATCGTCGTCACGGCGACCGCGCCAGCCCGGAACCAGGTGTACTGCCCCTGCTCAGCGCGATAAAGCGCGGTTCCGGTGAACATCAGTCCGAGGATGGAAAGAGCCTCCCACGGGTAGATCCAGCCGCCGTTGAACGCCAGCAGCAGCACCGCCACGAGCCCGGCGAGCCCCGCGCCGAGCAGCCGCGGCCTGCCGCGCAGCAGCACGGCGATCGCGAGACCGGTCAGCAGGATCAGGTCCGCGACCGCGGCGATCAGCTGCGGACTGGACATGCGGTGCGAGAAGTACTGCTGTGGCAAGATCCCGCCGAGGACGACGGCGGCGACGCCGAACCCGGCCGCATACCAGCCGCTCTTCTTGTGTACGCCGCCGATGAACAGGGCGGTGAGCAGCAGGTAGAACACCATCTCGTAGGACAGTGACCAGACCACATTTGGCAGGTTCGGCCCGGCGAGCACGTTGCTCATCATCAGCAACTGCGACAGCACGGACGTGGTGGGATCGCCTCCGGCGCCATGCAGGTTGCCGTAGCCGCCCGCCCAGAGGAGCAGCGCGCACCCGATCGCGAGCAGGTACAGCGGATACAACCGGAACACGCGGCTCACCCAGAACGTGCGGATACTGCCCTTCCGCTCCAGGGAAGCGGGCACGATGTAGCCGCTGATCAGGAAGAACACGAACACGCCGTACCGCCCGGCATCCAGCCAGTGGTACACGTGCATCCGGACGCCCCTGAGCAGGTACGGGCTCAGATGGTCGAACACCACGGCCATCGCGGCTATCCCGCGCAGCGCGTCCAGCCACACCAGTCGCTGGGCACGCGGCATCGCGGTCGTGGTTGCGGCGGCCATGGAGATCGACTCTACAACGCTACTCAGCGCTAGGCGGACATTACGGGAAGCACCGTGGCGGAAATCCTCGCTGGTGAGGGCCAGTGCCAGCGGTCGCACCCATGTCGTTCTGCACAAATGAGAGCTTTTAAAGACTTTGTTCAGAACGGCCTGTGGTTCCACTTCTGGGCCCCGGATGCGCCCGCCGGCGCGATTCGCTGTACGCCCTGGAGCCTGCTAGGATCACAGCGTTGTGACGCGCCGCTAGCTCAACTGGCAGAGCAGCGGACTCTTAATCCGCGGGTTCGGGGTTCGAGTCCCTGGCGGCGCACGCGCGTTGCAGGCGACTGACCTGCGCTGATGATGCCACAGACCGGCCTGGGGACCGTTCCGGTTCCGCAGGCCGGTCCTCTTTCTAGTCCGCAAAGTCCGCAGCCTCAGATGTCGCCCGGTACCCGAACTTGACATCCGCAGCTTCAGAGCGCGAGCCGGTACCGGCCTAGCCGTTTGCACACCCGGCTGGGGCGGTTCGGATAGGTCCATTTCTTCTTGACCAGGCGCCGGTGCCAGGCCGGCAGCGTGCCGGGTGTCACGATCCGGTGCGCCCTCAGATACCGGGGCAGCAGCCTTGCTAAAGCCGCGAGCACGGCCCGGTCAGCCCAGTCCGGCCGCGGACGTGAGAACTGCCGGCGCAGCACCGCGACCTCGTGCCGCAGCGCCTGCGAGTGCTCCTCGATGTCGTTCAGAAGAGCATCCGCTGCGGGGTCGTACGCGAACTAGAGTGACCAACTGCTCCATCCGAGGTGACATACCGGGGATGGTACGAGGTTGCCGCCCCTTGAGGATTACGAACGAAACAGCAGATCCGACCTCCCCTGCGTGTGCGTCAATTCGGTAACCCCGTCAGCACGCCGAGCTTGCGGATACGCCGCCGCCGGTAGGCTGCCACGCATGGCGGACAAGCATACGGGGGAATCGCTCCGGTACATGGGCCCGGAAATACTCGCCGCCTGCCGAAAAGCCGCCGGGAAACAGGATAACACTACTGAGGCAGAATTGACAATAGAGGCAATTCTGCGCCAGTGGAAACAGATCGCGAAGTGGTCATTTCATACACCACGCGAAAAGGCGCGGTCAAACCGCATGCCCACAACCAGCCAGGATCAACAGCTGCACGAATTTGTATGAATGCGTTCATTCGGGGGGTGAACCGGACTAGCGGCCGATCCGTGTGATCTAATATGACCGATAAAACGTCTGACGACATGGAAGCAGCGCGAGCTGCTACCCCATGGCACGCAGAGGTGTCGCCAGACGACGCTACGTCGTTCGGGCGCCTGCTCAGGGCCTGGCGGAGGGCGCGCGACCTGACCCAGGAGGAGCTGGCTGGCCAGGTCCGGTACTCGGTGATCACGATCCGTAAGGTCGAGCATGACGAGCGTCGGCCGTCGCGCCAACTCGCCGAGCAGCTGGCCCGTGCCCTTGCCATCCCGACCGACGAGCGAGGCGCGTTCGTCGGAATCGCCCGCGCCGAGCCTGGCTGGCTCGCGCCCGTGCTTGCATACCACCACCGTGCGTCGCGATCCGAAGGCTCCGGCGCGCGGACCAACGTCCCTACTCCGCTTACCCGCCTGATCGGCCGGGACGAGGAAACCAGGTCGATCGTACGCGTGTTGGTGCAGGATGCGGCTCGCCTTGTCACGTTGGTCGGCCCGCCCGGAATCGGTAAGAGCCGGCTCGGTCTGCGGGTGGCCAGTTCGGTCCAGGACCGCTTTCCCGACGGCGTGTTCTTCGTGCCGCTGGCGCCGATCGGCGATCCGGTCCTCATCGCGCCGACCATCGCCAAGGCGCTCGGCGTGAAGGAGTCCGCCGGCCGGTCGTCACTGGTCCAGTTGGTGGACCACCTGCGTGACCGGCAGGTGCTGCTCCTGCTCGACGACTTCGACCGGATGCTCAGCGCCGCTCCCTTCGTCACCGAACTGCTGACCGCGTGCGTCGGGCTGAAGGTCCTCGCCACCAGTCGCGCTCCGCTACACGTTCGCGGTGAGCGTCTCTTCGTCGTGCCGCCGCTCGCTGTCCCGAGCCACGGTGACGACCTGAGTGCCGAGCACGTGCTGCGTTACCCGGCAGTGGAGTTGTTCCTGGACCGGGCGCAGGACGCCAACCCCGGCTTCACCCTGTCCGCCGCCAACGCAGCCGACGTCGCCGCGCTGTGCGCCCACCTCGACGGGTTGCCACTCGCGATCGAGCTGGTCGCGGCCCGGACCCGGCTCATGGCGCCGGCCGACCTGGTGGCCCGCATCGGTCATCGGTTGGCGCTGCTCACCGACGGCCCGCTCGACCTGCCGGCCCGCCAGCAGACCATGCGCGGTACGATCGACTGGAGCTACGATCTGCTGGACCAGGCCGGCCAGGCGCTCTTCGCCCGGCTCTCGGTATTTGTCGGCGGGTGCACGCTGGGTGCGGCGGAGCAGGTCGTGAACCTCTACGATGACCTTCCAGAACCGGTCATCGTCGGGCTCTCGGCTCTGGTGACCAAGAATCTCGTAGGGCAGGAGCGGGGTATTGACGGCGAGCGTCAATATGTCTTGCTCGAAACCATCCGAGAGTATGCACACGAACGACTGACCGCGAGCGGCAACGAGTGCGAGGTCCGGGACCGGCATGCGGATGTGTACCTGCGGCTCGCCGAGGAGGCCAACGCCGACCTGACCAGCCACGATCTGGACCGCCTGGAGGTCGCGCGCGACAATCTGCACGGCGCGATGGAGTGGTATGTCCGTAACGGCGCGACCGAGTCGAGCCTGCGACTGGTGGCCGCGCTGTGGAGGTTCTGGCATATCCGGTCCCGACAGACCGAGGGTGAGCGCTGGATCTGTCTCGTGCTCGACGCTAACGGGCACCATCATGACGATCTGCGCGCGCAGGCGCTGCACGGCGCTGGCTGGCTGGCCCTGGATCGGCGCGACCACCTGCGCGCGTACGCGTGCTTCGACGAGAGCCTGACAATTTTCCGGCGCCTGCACGACCGGTCGGGAATCGCCGAGGCGCTGCATGGCGTGGGCATCTGCGCGCAGGCACGTAACCGGCATGCGGAGGCGGCGAATCTCTTCCGGGAAAGTCTTGCGCTGTACCGGATCCTGTGCAACGACGAGGGGGTTGCCTGGTCGCTCGACCATCTCGGTGACACCATGCTGAACATGGCCGACCACGAACTGGCCGACGCCATGTTCGGTGAGAGCCTGGCCATCTTCCGTCGGCTCCAGCACGCGTGGGGAACAGCCATCTCCCTGCACCATCAGGGTCTGGCGGCGCTCGTCCGGCATGACACGACCCTGGCCGACGAGCGTCTGAACGAGAGCCTCGCGCTGTTCCAGGAGCTCGACAACACCTGGGGGGTGGCGACCTCGCACGACCATCTCGGCTACGCGGCACTCCTGCGTGAGGACTATCCGCGGGCTCAGGTGCACTTCGTGACAGCGCTGCTGCGCAACCATTGCGACCACGATCGGGGTGGCTTCGCGCGGTCGCTGACCGGCCTCGGCAGCGTCGCGGTCCGGCAGCGAAGCCACGAGCTCGCGGCCCGGTTCTTCGGTGCCGCCGAGTCCTTGGCCGATGGAGCCGGTATCGACATGAACAATGTGGCGCGACGGCTCTACGAGCAGGACAACGCGGCGATCCGCGGCACGCTGAACTGCGACGTTGTCGACAGGTTCAGATCGACCGCTCGCGGGATGAGCATGGACCAGCTGGTGGAGTTCGCCGTCGCGGTCAGCTCACCCGCCCAGCCCAGCTGATCCGACCCACCCGGCCTGACCCGACCAACCCAACGGCCTGCCAACTGAGTGGCGACCAATGGACGGACGCTCGCGCACCAGCCATCGGTCGCCACTGCTATCTCAGAGGCTGTTCAGTTGTGGGGGCCGTGCGCCGGTCAGGGGACGGCGCAGAATCCTACGCTCTGGGTCGTCTGACCCGGTTGGAGGATCTTGTTCCACGGGTTGGCGGGATTGGCGTGAACGTTCGTGGCAACGTTCGGGTTGCCACCCTGGGTCAGCACCATGTTCCACTGCTGGTTGATGTGCTGGTTGCCCGGCACCGTGAAGCTCGTGTTCCACTCCACCGGGCTGCCGGTATTGTTGGTGACGAACACGTCAGCGCAGTACCCGAACTGGGTGATGCCCGGCGGGCGGACGACCACGTTAGTAGGCAGCGTCGTACCGTTGGTCACCGGCCGCACATGATCGCCGATCTCGACGATGCCCGGTGCGTTGCTCGCGCAGGTCAGTTTCAGCAGGAGATCCACGCGCGGCGGCGGTACCTGGAGGGGGCCCAGGGTCAGCGTCGTGCAGCCCGGTGCCGATGCGGTCACGGTCCAGAAGTTGTTACCTGTCACATCCCATCGGAATGTGCCGGCTCCCGATCCGACGGCGGCGGCGTCCGGTGTCGTCTCCGCGTTGCGGTTCGGCGTGATCAGCGACGAGTTGGCGTCAACCGCGGGGCACGGCGCCGTGGAGGCCGCGCCGTTGGTGCACAGACCCAGGGTCACCGTGGCACCGTTGATAGGCATGCCGTCCTGGTTGGTTACCTTTCCGCTAGGGTCGATGAATATCGGCGAGTTGGTCACCGTGTCGCCGCATGGCAGGGTGAACGATATGCCCGAGGCGTCGTGTCCCGGCTGGGTCGGCGTGATCGGGCCGTCCCAGATACCCGTTCCATTGGCCTGGCTCAGGGTGACTGTCTCGCTGCCGGTGTTGCCGAACGCGATTGTCGCGGTAGCCGTTGTCGTGCCGCTCCCGACAGCTCCGACCGCGCAGCCGGAGTAGGACAGTCGGGCGTTGTCGTTCCAGTGCAGGATCGGCTTGGTAGTGCCATCACCGTTGTGGAACAGCGTGTTTCCGGTGATGCCGGTGTTCGTCGAGGCGAAGGCGGGGTCGCCGTCGATTGTCAACGGGTTCACCGAGAACGAGGTACTGCCGAGGCCGCCGGTGGTCGGCAGCTGCCAGATCTCGAAGCCGGCCTGCACCGAGGTCAGCCACCAGCTTGGCATGACACACGCACGCGGAATGGCGACACCGTTGACCATCCCGGCCGCGCCGGGAATGGTCGGGCAGGCCGCCTTGACCGACGCGCGCGAGTCGGCGTCGAGCTTGGCCACGACGTCCGGGCGGTCGCCCGCGTTGTAGGTCATGGCCCGGTCGATGAATGCCCGGGTGTCCGCCTGGAAGGACGGCAGCGCCGGGTTGGCCACGAACGTCACGATGTTCCACTGCGTGCCGTTCGTGACGTCCGTGTTCTGCCGGTTGATCCAGACATCCCACGTCGTGCCCGCGGGCGCGCCGGGAATGGCGACTTGGCTCTCGACCTTCAGGCCGGCCGGGGTAATGAAGTGCCCGGCGCCGGCGTTCAGGGTGCCGTCGGCGCTGTAGCCGTGCGCGTTCGCCCAGATCATGATCTCGGCGCCGTCGTTCTGATTCAACACGTTGGCCCCGGCGGGCAGTGCGTTATTGTCGTTCCTGGCCAGCCAGATGTCGTAGGCGACGTCGAAGATGCCGCCGGCTCCGCCGATGGCGCCGCCTGGCAGGGTGTAGTTCCAGCTGGACGGCATGCTGACGAGCGAGGCCACCGGCGTGGGCAGACCTGCACTGGCGGCCACGCCGCCGGCGTTGGTCAGCTCGAACGAGCACTGACCGAAGTTACAGCCCTTGTAGCTGGCCGGGTACGACGACGGGAAGTGTGCGTTGTTCGGCGTCCAGTGGCACCGGTCGACGACCGCCGCGTTCAGGCAGGTACCGCCCTGGTCCTGGGCGTTCGTCACGCCGGTACGACCGGCCGCGAAGTAGGTGTTCCCGGTGAAGTTGGTGATCTTGAACTCGGGAGCCTGGCTGTCCAGGGTCATGCCGAGGGTCTTGGTGGTGAGGTCCGCGTCGCCCGCGAGGTTTGTGCAGTTGGCGGCGGCAGCGGACGTGGCACCGAACTGGGTGCGTAGCTGCGGGCAGCTCCAGCTCATGTCGGTGTTCCAGAAGTTGGTCATGGTTCGGTACCGGCCGCCAACGGCGGTCAGCGCCGCACCCGGAATGGCCGCATTGAGGAAGCTGCCCTGGTTCGCGTCGGCCGGAGTGCTTGTCGTCAACCGGTCGGCGTCCATGGTGACGTCATTGGCGTTCGCCCCGGCACCGCTGTAGGCCGGGGTGGCACCGCCCTGGCGGGCCTCGGTCTGGGTAAATGTCGTATCGTCGGGTGCCGCGTGGGAAATTCCCGCTGTGATGAAGCCCATCGAGCCGATCGTCAGCACCGAGACGCCGGCCATGACGATTCTTCTGAGATGCCTTCGTCGCATTGTGACTGGTTCCTCCCTGGGCCTTCGGAGCCCGGTACGATGTCGACCTGATCGGCCGGCCCACATGCAGACCGTGGGCGGCCAGTTGTCTCGGGCCCAGCGTAGGAACGGCCGAGGTGGCCAAATAGGTCAGTCATTGACACGGCAACAGATACAAAAACCGATACTCTACTCAACGAAACGACGTCGAAGCTCCCCTGAGCTTTCCCCCCGTTCCCCGGACACCTGACCTCAGGTGGCCAGCGCCACCGGGAAGGATGTCCGTCATGCCTGCACTTCATCCTGCGGAGCTCCGGCAGCGCGCAGTCGAGCTCGCCCGCGAGGGCACCACACCGGTCGCCAGGATCGCGAAGGACCTCGGTATCAGCGTGTCATGCCTGCGGAACTGGATGCCCAGGCCGATGCCGATGAGAATGGCGGCGGGCCGCGGCTGACCAGTGACGAGAAGAAAGAGCTCGCGGAGCTGAAGCGCCGTAACCGGGTACTGGAGCAGGAGAACGAGATTCTCCGCTGCGCTGCTGCTTATTTCGCCCGGGAGAATGTACTCCCGAAATAGCGTTCCGCTGGTCCGTGAAATTGCCGCTGACGGGATGGATGTCGCGGTGGCCTGCCGGCTGCTCGGCGTGTCGAGGTCAGGATATTACGAGTGGAATGGACGGCCCGAATCGGCTCGGGAAACCAGGGACAGGGAGCTGCTTCTGATCGGGCAGATCCGCGCCGATTCCCGTGGCAGTTACGGGTCCCCGCGTGTCGCTGCCGAATTGCGGCTCGGCCTGGGCGTCGAGGTGAACCGCAAGCGGGTCGAGCGGCTCAGACCCGGCGGATCCTGTCTGCACGGTAAACGAGGACGGCCGCTCTGCGGCCGTCCTCGCCATTCCTGCATCCCTTCGCGGGACTGTGACGCACTTATATGGTGAGGGCTGGGACATACTCCAGCCACTCCGGGCGCGGCACCCTGCGTCATCGTCGTTCTGTAACACTATCCAGCCGGGAGTCAGCCTTTGCTGTGGTAGGTGACGTTGAACGCTGTGTACCCGCTGGTCCTTCTGGAGGGCCTGGCCATTACGGTCTTGCCGGGGTACTCCATGATGCTCTCCTTGGCGCTCCACAGTGAGTTGCCCTTGAGAGAGCCGATCGCGCCGCTGCGGCTGATCACCTCGACCTGGCTGAAATGCACCGTGCCGAAATTCGGCAGGAAATGATGTTTTGCAGGGACGCCGCTGCCCGGGTCTTCCGCGATTACCTCGGCCGAGTTCCTGCGGCACGTATGCCCGCTCGGGCAGGATGCGGATGCGCTGAAGCTGTCCCCCGGATGAGTCTTGTCGTCTACCTCGAGGAAGTATTTGCCGCTGGAGGAGTTGTACGAGACCGATGCGACGATTACATCACCTGCGGAAACGTGATGCTTCAACACCGGGAACTTCGGAAACATCTCGTAGAAGACAAAGTATTCCGGCTTGTAGCCGGACCTTGTGCGAATGCCGCAGAACGCGATCGCGCCGGCCTGCTCGACGGTGGCGTCGGTCCATCCGTCGAGGCCCACCCAGAAGCCCGCTTCGGCGTCCTTCGCGGTGCAGGCCGTCTTCGGGACGGTGAATCTCGCCGCCACGCTGTAGATCTGGACGCCTTGACTGGCCACGACCCCCCAGCCGGCCCAGGAATTGAAGGGCTTGCCGGACGCGTCAGGCGCCGCAGCGTTAGCCGATGAGGGAATCACCGTAAACAGGGCAGCTGACGCCGCCGCGATAATCAGGGGAATGCATTTCATTAGTTTCACCTTAGAGGCGCTTAAAGGTCTTTGCATTTTCTCGCGACCTGGACCGATGAGTGCTTGCGCGGCGTCAGGCCGTAACAGAATGCCGCACCTGAGCGGGAAGCGGAGGGGAAGAAGTTACCAGACCTGCTGATCTCTGTGTAGACATGGCATAGACCCGCCCTCGTGTGCCCCATGTAAGTCTGCTTCACGCCGAGCTCCCAGCTCTGGTGATATTGCTGAAGTCTCTCCGTTTCACCTTTCGGGACGTCCTTTGCGTAAGACCAGGACCCGCTCTGGCTGTGGCTGCGCTCGAGGTTCAGGCCATACTGCTCATGCGCGGAGACGAAAAGCAGCCCTTCATCGACGCTGAACGACGCGGAAATCGATTGTGAGGATTCCGAGGTTCCGGTCTCGCTCCAGGTGATCTTCCCCGGTCCCGGGAGGAAGCCGCTGGACAGGTTCGTCGGGCTCCAGGCCGATGCTCTCGATGTGGCCTTCGATGTCATGATCGTTCCGGCCTGAGGGTGGCACACCTGGTTGTGAGGCGATCCGGCTGACGACGGGCTTGCCTGGGCTACGGCGGTCCAAGAGGTGAAAAGCATGATTGATGACGGCCACTGGCGTTACCGTCGACTTGCGGGTCATCGTGAAGAATCGTGCGGCTGTCATGAAAGATGCTCCTCTGTGTCAGGCTGCTTTCAGTGCTGCGGACAACTTACCGGCGGCAGTTTGATTTCCTGCGGGAAAAATTCGGCATATTCCTTTTGGCGGAGTTGGTAGCGGACAGTCAATCCGGTGATCGCCCACGGTTGCGGGTGTTCTCCCAGGACGTGTAGCCAGGCCACGAACACGTAACCTTGGCCGCCGGCGGAGACGGGGAGCAGCAGCGCGCCGAGCGCCGGCCCCAGGCGGTAGCCCGCCAGCGTGTAAAGGCGGGAACCCGGCGCTACTTCCCCGGGGAAGCCGGGACCTACTGTCGCGATCTGATAAGAGCGCTGGTCGCTGCCGTGGCCGGTTACGGTCGCTGTCATGCCGGTAACGCGCAGCGGTTCCGGCGCCTGATTAGTGGCAACTGCGAGCGCATCCCCGACCTCGCACGACCGGAGATCGTCCAGCGTGTAGCTGAATTGCGACCCTGCCTCGCTCCTGAGCGGCGGAGTCCGGCCGCTGCCGCCAGCAGCCGGTCCGTGCGGATCGCCGTGCCCGGCTGGCGTGGAGCAGCTCGCAAGGACTATCCCGGCTGCTATCACTGCCGCGACGGCGCAAAGCCTGTGCATGCGCCGAAGCCGGCAGGCGGCGTCATCACGCCTATAACATTTGATCATCATGGATAGAGGCCCTTGTTCATCGCGCGCGATTTCCGGTCCTCGGTCAGTCCGGGTCGGTTTCGCGCGTCCGGGAGCAGAGCGAACGGCGTATCCGTTAAGCGCTCGGCGATCAGGACTTTGCGCAGGTTTGACATGATGCTCCTTTCTGGGTGCCTGTTCTGGCTCCGGCGGTTGGGGTCAGCCCGGGCGGCGTGACCATTGACGGGACAGCGCCTTAGCCAAGTTCTCTTGGCTGATATGTACGGGCGTCTGACGTGCCCCTCGCCGTCCATGGAGACACACCACGCCGATGGCAGGCAACGTCATAACCGGGCGCGAACCACTTTCCAACCGCCTTACACCGCGTCTTTACACGCTGTCCCGGCGCCCGCGCCGGCGGTCTCGCGTGCTGCCCACGTGGCATGTATCGGTTGTTATAGCCGGATGTATCCAGGATGATGAGTTGTCATGACGAACCCCGAGCGGCCGGCTGGCGCCGGTCCCGCTGATCGGCTTGCTGACAGCGCGGCAGGCGAGCGCAGCATGCCCACTCACGGATTACTGGACGGACGCGATGCTGCGCCTGCCGAGGCGCCCCCGGCCCACGGCGCAGTCGGCGACGCGGCGGCCATGTCGGTGGCCGGTTTCGCGGCGCAGCTGCGCGAGCTGCGGGAACGCGCCGGACGACCGTCTTACCGCCGCCTTGCCCAGCTCACCCACTATTCGCACACCGCGCTGTCCCAAGCCGCCGCAGGCCGTGCCCTGCCATCGCTGGCGGTCACGCAAGCGTTCGTGCGCGCATGCGGCGTCGACGTGGAGGAGTGGTCGGCCCGCTGGCGCGAGGCAGCCCGGTCGCCAAGCGAGCGGCTGGACTGCCCGAGCAGCGCGGTGATCTCCTTGAACGGGACGCCTCCGGCGCAACTGCCAAGGTGGCAGCACCGTGCCGCAGCCCGTGCAAGGTGACCGGCGGCAGCCCGGACTCGGCGACCAGGCGGCGGAACAGGCGGGTCAGCCGGTTCGGCCCGACCGGTTTCCCGGCCCGGGTGGTGAACACATACCCGCTCTCCAGCCACCTGTCCCCGGCGGCGGCGCGTTCGGCCTGCTGCCCAGGTCAGCCCGGCAGCCTCCGCACGGCGCAAGTCGCGCAGCGCGACCAGGTGAAACAGCGTATGCAGCCGGTGCCCCCGCACCTGGTTCAAGAACGCGGGGGGGCAAGTTCACCCGGTTTGCGACGCGCCCAGGCCTCCCGTGATACCCGGTTCGGCGAGTGCCGATTATGGCTTGTCGTGTCAGTGCCCTCCGCAGGCCGGGGCTGGCGGCAGGGTGACCGCGCCGTCTATGACCTCGCTGGTCTGCTGGTTGACCGCGTGCGCGGTCACATGCGATGTGCCGCCGGGGTAAGGGGTCATCTGGACTTCCCGGACGCCGGTCGCGGTGGAGGTCAGGTTGGCGCTGGAGAAGGCCGTGCCGTTATCGGCGAGCGTCACCGTCCACACCTGCCCGGCCACTGGGGTGCTGATCTCGAATGCCTCGCCGATCACCACCGCGCCGGCGGGGTTGTGGACATACATCGCCTTGAGCGCCCATGCGGTGCCGTGGGTGCCGGTTCCGGTAGCCATTTGGGATGGCAGGCACGGCTGGCCGCCGCCGCCGTTTCCGCTTTGTGCCATGGCCGGGACGACCGATAGTGCGCCGAAGATCAGCACTGTCGCCGCCGTGGCCAGTGCGGACGCGAACAAACGCCTGTGCATGCCGGGTTTCCTTCCCCACGTGCCGAAGACGCCCGCCCATAGCGGGCGCCAGGTTTCACTGATAGATAGCAAGGCAGGTTACGAACCGGCACGGGATGAGAACATGAATGGGCCGCAACGGCTGCTGGTGATGCCGGGGCAGGATTTTCAGTTCGGTGGGCCACCGTTCGTCCGGGATAAATAAGAACGACGAATTTCCGAACGAGCTGCGGCATTACGGGCCCGCTCCAGAACTGGGCAACGGTGTCGGCGGGTACCGAGTCGGCCGGATGCCAGATGCGGTCGGTCCCACGCCATGCTCCTTTGCCACGCCTGACCTGTAATCACGTCTCCCGTGGCGGTTCACCAGTCGCCGCGGTTTCCCGGCCAGGGGCCAGGGCACCCGGCCCTCCGGTCAATGTCGTCCGTAACCCCGGTGGCTATCTACAGGGTGGAAGCTGGCGCCCGCTACGGCTGGCGTCTTCAGCACGAAAGGAAAGGGACCTCACGCATGCGCAAGCGTATCTTCGCATCCGTATTCGCCACAGCGGCGACAGCGCTGATCGCCGGCTCATTGTCGGCCGCCCCGGCCATGGCCCAGGGCGGCGGAGGGGGAGGCGGTGGCGGTGGCCGGCCGTGCGGGCCAGCCCAGTCGGCCAGCGGGACCGGGACTCTGGGTACCCCGTGGACGCTCAAGTCGATGTATGACGACAACACGGCCGGGGCGGTAGTCGTCGGGGAGGAATTCGAGATCAACACCCAGGTGGCCGGGCAGGTATGGGCGGTGACGTTCACCGACAACGGGACGGCGTTCTTCAGCGGTAACGTGACCTCCACCACGGCCGGGGTCCGGGTGGTCGAGATGAACCTGTACCACGGCGGCACGTCGCACATGACCGCGCACGCGGTCAACAAGCAGAACGGCGAGGTAGTGGACGGCGCGGTCAACCTGCCGGTAGCCCCGGCCGCCTGCGGGAACTAACACAACAGCCCCAGCTCGGACGAACGCGGAACCCTGCATCGCGGCGAATCGGGCGGCCGGACATGGGCCGAATCTTCTTAAGCCTCAGGACAAGGCGCGGTGGCGAGATTGCCTCGCCACCGCGCCCCCAGACCCAGCCAGGAGGCACGGGGTACGGTCTTGGCCCATAACCGGCTCCCGAGTCCTCGACGTCGGCCGCCCCTGCTCACCCGCGCCTTATCCGGGAGCCAGCCGAGCATGCCCGGGGCCTGGGCACCTTTGATGCCGTCACAGCCGTCATGGCGCTGCACCACGCCGGGCACTCAGCCGCTCAAGGTTTAAAGATCTTTTCATCATAACGGCAGTGGTTCTTCCCCTAGCTAAACGCCTACTGTCTGCGTGTTAGCCTGGCGAGCTTGGCGCGGACCTGTTCGGCTTCAGGGTGGTTGAGCTCGTCGAGGATCGTCAGGGCCTGTTGCCAGGCGCCATGGGCGGCGTGCGGTCTGCCCATGGCGAGGTGGGTGTCACCGAAGTTGCCGAGGGTGTCGGCCTCCTGGTAGCGGTCACCAAGGTGCCGGACCATGGTGAGGGCGTTCTGGTAGCAGTCGATGGCTTGAATGTGGTGTCCGAGATGGTGGTGAGCGTAGCCGAGGCTGTCCCAGGTGTGGGCCTCTCCATGCCGGTCACTGAGTTCCTGATGGAGGACGAGAGCCTGCTCGCATGAGGTGAGGGAGGACACGTAGTTGCCGAGCCGTGCCTGGCAGAAGCCCACCGCGTTCAGGGCGAGGGCCTGCCTGTGCTGGTGGCCCGCAGCCCTGGACAGATCAAGGGACTGCAAGGCGTGGTCGAGTGCGCACTTGAGGCGATTGCGCCGCAGCCACAAGATGACGAGGTAATAGTGGGTATCGGCCTGCCCGGCCTGGTCGGCGGACTGGTGGTACAGCCTGAGGGCGTCGCGTAGCTGGGTGTCCGCATCGTCGAAGCGGCCTAGCCGTGTGTACGAGCGGGCGAGGGTGCGATGTGCCCATGCCTGAATGGCCGGGTCGGCGAGCCGGTCGGCGGCGGCTACCGCGGCGCAGCATGCGGCGGCCCAGTCGTGCCAGTGCCCCTGCCGGTCGAGGAAGGTCGACACCGTCCAGGTGAGCTGCCAGACATGGGTGTCCCATCCCGCTCCCGCGGCGTAACCGATCGCGGCCAGTATGACCCGGTATTCGACGGTGAACCAGTGCATGGCCTGTTCGTCGTCGGCGAGCTGTCCCGGCATGACCCCGGCCGGTGCCGATCCGAGCGTCAGCGGGCCAGCGGGCGTGGCGAGCAGCAACGCGGCTGAGTACGCGCTATACAGGTAATGGTCTAGGACACGGCCGGTCGCGGCGCGGCGCTGATCATCGGGATCGATGCTGTGGGTGAGTTGTGCGGCGTAGGCGCGCAGCAGGTCGTGAAAGGCGTACCGGCCGGGAACATGCTCCACGAGCAGGCTGCCCTGGGTCAGCTCGGCTAGTAGCGTGCGCGCCGCGCCGGCTGTCAGCCCGGCCAGGCTGGCCGCGGCCAGCGCGTCCGTGTCCTGGCCGGGGTGCAGGCCGAGCAGCCGAAACAGCCGCGCTGCCGACGGGGTGAGGGCCTGATAGGACCAGGACAATACGGTGCGCACGTCGCTGGCCGGGTCATCGTCGGTGAGCGTCTGCCATCGTTGCTGCGTGTCGCGCAGCTCCGTGGCCAGCAGCCACAGCGGGACCGTGGGCCGGACGGCGCAACGGGCGGCCATGAGGGCCAGCGCCAGGGGCAGCCCGGCGCAGCGAGCGATGATGTCGGTGACCGCCGTAGGCTCAGCTGCCACCCGCTCCGCACCCAGCCGGCGGCTCAGCAGCAGCCGCGCATCCTCGACCGTGAGCAGGTTCAACGTCAAGGGGTGGGCGCCGTCGGCAGCGATCAGACCGGTGAGCTGGCTGCGACTGGTGACCAGCACGAGGCACCCGGGCGCGCCGGGCAGCAGCGGCCGGACCTGAGCGGAGTTACGGGCGTTGTCCAGCACCAGCAGCATCCGCCGTCCGGCGAGGTGGCTTCGGTACAGCGCGGCCTGGGCGTCCGCCTCTGCCGGTATCCGCTCCGGCGGAACGTTCAGCGCGTTCAGGAACCGGCGCACCGCTTCCGCCGGATCCACTGCCGGGTCGTTCGCCTCGAACCCGCGTAGGTTGACGTACATTTGCCCGTCCGGGAACCGGTGGGCTACCCGGTGCGCCCAGAAGACGGCGAGGGTGGTCTTACCGATGCCTGCGGTGCCGCTGATGGCCATGACCAGCACTGTCCCGGCGTCGAGGGCCTGGTCCAGGAGGAAATCCAGTTCCGCTAGCTCTTGCTGGCGCCCGCTGAAGTGGCGCATCGCGGTCGGTAGCTGCCGCGGCGTGCCCCGGGCGGGTCGCGCGGTGGCCGGTGCCCGCTGATGCACGTTCCGGCGACATTCGTCAACCCGGTCACGGGCGGTGGCCAGGGCGCTCTGCTCGGCCCGGGTCGCGCCGAGCAGCCTCACCAGGGAATCAAAGCGGTCGGTCGGCGGGATGGTCCTGGCGGTGAAGTACTCGGCGATCGCGGTCTGCGAAAAGCCGGTGCGGGATGCCATCGTGCGGTAGGTCAGCTCGCTCTCCTGGCCGCGGCGGGCATGGCGGCGGCGCAGCGCCCGCAGCAGTACGGCGAGTTCATCGGGGGTCTGCACCGTGGCGGCGTCGGCTACGAGGGTATCTGGGGCCTGTTCGTCCGAATGGCGCATCATCACCAGCTTCGCCGACGGTCGGCAAATGACCGGAATTGATGATATGCACCGGACTGGCCGGACACCATGGGTGCTGACTCCGCTCAGGGCCCGTGCTGGGCGGAGATCGGTTCGGCTAAGAAATTTTCATGAAGGCAACGGAAGCCCCTGGTAGTTGAACCGGGGGCTTCCTAATGCCCGGCAGCAATCAGCTGTAAGTCACTGAGCTGAGCGGACAGTCGAATATCAACTCTCCGTAGAAGCTGTAGTCATTGCAGTACGCGCTCGCATTGATGGTCGAGGTGCCCGCGGTGATGCTGTAGGGCCTCCACGTCGAGGTGGAGCCGTAGGTGCCCGTCGGCTGACCGGCGCAGCTGAGGGGTGCGACCTGGAGCGTGGTGGCGCTGGCGGGGATGGAAACGACGAAGGTCTTGTTCCCGTAGCTGTAACCACTGGGTTGATACCAGCCGGAGCTCACGTTGGTGGCGACTTGCAGGCCGTACGCCTCGCCCGTGCCACACGTGATGTACAGGTTGAGCGTGCGCATCGTGTCGGCCGAGGCGGCCGACGAGGTGGCCAGCGTCAACAGCAGACTGGCGGCCACTGCTGACCCGATCGCGATGGCCTTCTTGCGCGCGCCTTTCTTGATCATGGATACACGGTCTCCTTTCCTATGGGATCAGTGATCGGCACCGCCTTTGCTGCCGTGCGATCCATAGTGGTCGGCTGTCGCGACGGTGGTTGCGGATTCCGTACAGCGCCGAACACCTCCGAAAACCGGCGTGCATCTCAGTCGCTCGGGCTTACGGTCTGCTCCGGGTCGTGCGCATAGATCCACGCGCTCGCGACAAGCGGCCTGCTCGCCTTCATCCGGAGCTAGCCCGGCCGCGACGGCCCCGCGCCTCGGCGGACAGTCCAGATCCATCGCGAAGACCAGAGGTCCTCCGCATCGCCTGATCAGTGCCCCGGGTCAAACACGAAACCGCGTTTCCGCCAGCACAGGATCCCTTCAGCGGTAAAACCTCGGTCGGCGCTTCATGGTCGAATGCCGCGGCCACGGCGACGACCTCTACACCGCGCAGCAGGGCCTCGACCTGCCCATCGGTCAGGCATGACACATCCCACATCATGTGCAGTGACACCACGTCCTGGCGGTTCTCGATCAGGATGAGCACCTGCTCGTGCATGTTCTCCCTGGGACCGAGCCAGGTCAGCGCGGTCTCTTCCAGTTTGCGCTGGATCTGCTCAGGTGAGGATCGCGGGCCCGATTCCGCATTCGGCCGCATGATCATCGCACGCTGATCATTGATCCGGCACGTAACTCGAGCCGGATAACCGCGTTCGGCGTCCAGGCGGGCGGTGACCTCATTCAGGTCGTCAGGGTCGTAATACGCGCGCATGCCCGCGGTCACGGTGGCGGCACGGGTCCGGGCTACCACCTCGTCGACCGAGGCACCGGCCACGTCGAGAGTGATCACCGAGTTCTGCGCGACCGGAGCGATTACGTCGGCCATGCCCGGTCTGAACCGGTTATTCACCATGACCTTCAGCGTCAGCACGGGCACGCCCGTAGCCCGGCTGATCGCCGTCGCGATGATGGCGAGCGTCACCCGGGACGGATCGGTGCCCGTGCGATTGGAGATGGCCAGCACGGCTAGATGGGCCGCGGCCGAGCTGAACCGGGCCTGGCGGTACTCGCTGCTGCGCCCGGAGGACTCACCGAACGTCTGCGGCGGGATATTCATGAGCCGTGACTCCCAGAAGCGCATCGTCCGGCCGCTGAGCTGCCGGAGCTGCGGCGTCTGCTCATTCCTGGCGATGTCGAGCACATCCGGGTGCCGAGGGTCCTTGACCGTGCCCGTCCCGTCCGCCAGCAGGTCGGCAAGCAGCAGCAGGATGCCGCCGCCGTCGGCCGCCAGATGCGACAGCGCGAAGACCAGGTGCAAGCAGGCGCCGCGATGCCTGAGCACAGCGGCACGCAGCGGCCAGTCGTGTTGGAAATCGAACCGCTCAAGCGGCCAGGTGACATAAAGGTGATCTCGGTATCGCGTGACGTCGGCCCGGTCTGCGTCATCGGGGAATGTCAGGATGTCCAGGCTGAACTGCCCCGACCCGGCGACTTCCTGGCACGGGCGGGCCGCCTGGCCGACACTGAGACGCATCCGCAACGAGGCATGCCTGACCAGGAGCCCGTGCACTCGCGCCGCCGCGTCCGCCACGGTGCCCGCCGCGGGAAGGTCGATCTTCCCGCGCATGCTGAACTGGCCGCCGCTTTCCATCATGTCGTCGAAGATCGCCTTCTGGCCCCAGGTCAGGGGCTCGGCACCCGACTCCGCGCCGCCGAACTGGACGAGCGTCTTGTCCCTGTCGATCCCGTCGGGCATGACTGATTATGGTCAGCGGTCGGAAACAGGGTCAATCCGGTCAGGTGAGATGCCCTTCAGCATGCAGCCGGTGTTGACGTACAGTGCCCTTACGGCATTGGCTCGAAGATAACCGCGGTGACGCGTTCCGCCGAAAGCTCATCGAGGGCGTTCTTTATGTTCTCGGTCCAGCATGATGGCGGTCTCCGTCATCTGCGATCCGGTTTTTCCGAGCCGGACATATCTCAGCGTTGGCGATCCGATCGCATCCCGCAGCGCCCTGGCGTAATCGATGGTTACTTGCGCCGGGCGGTCATAGGCCGAGATTCCAGCATGATGATCTGGCATCGATATACCAGCGGCCGCTCTCATCGCGGATGCGAATGCCGTTTCCCTCCACCAGGAAGCGCTCGGCGCGCAGCTTATGTTCGATAAAGACCTCCATCGGAATGGAGCCGTGCCCTAGCGGGTAGTCCATCGTTCCCGTCCTCAGGATGACCTGGCGTATCGACCGGTACTGCTGGGTCTTGCGGGGTCTTACGTGGCTGCCGTGAGGTAACTGTGCACCCTGAGGCACGCGCGTAGCATGTTCCGCGCTGGTCCCGCGGAACACTTCCTGCATTCGTGTGACGAGCGGTTGATACAAAAGTCGAACATGCCGGGACAGGATTGACAAGATCGAAAGCGGCGCGTAGAGAGAAATTTAACTAGCACCTGGGGAGCGGGGAGGACGACAAGTAGCTTTCTTTCGCGATCGACACACGTTTAACTGCTTCAACACGAGGCTGACTTAGCGTTATCTGTTTTTGCGGGCAGGACGATTAGCTGTTTGCGCATGCCCGAATTCGCCATTGCCGAGAGAGGTAGTTTGCTATGAAACCGGCCGGGAAAGAGGGAAAATCGCTCCGGGCGGTGTCGCGTATCCCCAGGCGCCCGCCGGGGATGGAGCGGATCCCGCTGTCGGGTGTCCAGATGCAGATGTGGTTTCTGGACCAGCTCATCCCCGGTTCCCCCGCTTACCACATCCCCCGGGCTCTCCGGCTGACCGGAGAGCTGGACGTGGACCTCCTGGCGCGTGCCATTACCGATGTTGTCCGCCGTCACGAGATCTTGCGCACCGCGTACGTCTACGCCGACGGCGCGCCGTGGCAGGTCGTCATGCCGGCCGCGGACGACCTGCTGGAGTTCGAGGACCTCAGCGCAGTCCCGGCCGATGAGGTGGAGGATGTCATCCAGGCTCGCGCCCGGGCCTCGGCGCTCGGTCCCTTTGATTTCACGTCTGGGCGTCTTGCTCGCTTCTGCTTGCTCAAGCGGGACGCCGGCTCGCATGTGCTGGTCGTGACCATGCATCATATTTGCGTCGATGGCGTGTCGGTGCCGGTCGTGTTCGGGGAGATCGCGGAGTGCTA
>Ga0207664_10000510_pt1 | contig 27597 bp, 27 predicted proteins | sample LARL83metaG_FD_184349 | JGI IMG/M metagenome (GOLD analysis project Ga0207664, IMG submission 184349) | Corn, switchgrass and miscanthus rhizosphere microbial communities from Kellogg Biological Station, Michigan, USA - LAR L8-3 metaG... | ecosystem: Host-associated > Plants > Roots >... | reverse complement strand
ATGTACGGCGCGGCCTCCATCACCGGCGGGCTGGTCTACGGCGCGCGCTCCCGGCCGCTGCCAACCTGGCTGCTGCTCGGCCTGCTCGGGCTGGCGACCATTCCCGCCGGGCTGGCCCACGACTGGAGCTGGCTGTGCGTGGCCGGTGCCGGTGCCGGGCTGTGCACCGCGCCCGCTCTTTCCACGGTGGCCGACGCGGTGACCCGGCTCGCGCCCGCTAGCGTCCGCGGCGAGGCGACCGGCCTGCATTCCTCGGCGCTGAGCGCGGGCTTCGCGCTCGGATCCCCGATCGTGGGGGCAGTGATCGACCTGTCGGTACCGGCGGGAGGCTTCGCAGCGGCCGGGCTGGCAGGCCTCGTCGCCGCGTCGGCTGGATTCCTGCTCACCCGACGACCGGGAGTTTTGTCCGCAGAACCCGGAATGCCTGCTTCATGACTGCCGGATGTGATCAGATACTTGTTGAAGGGCGGAGCCCAGCCCCTGAGGAGACGACATGCCGCTCACCCCCGCAGATGTGCGGAACAAGCAGTTCAGTACCACCCGGCTGCGACCTGGCTACGACGAAGAAGAAGTCGACGCCTTCCTTGATGAGGTCGAGGCTGAGCTTGACCGGCTGCTCCAGGAAAACGAGGATCTCCGGTCTAAGCTGGCTGAAAGCTTGCGCGGCGCAAGCAACGCATCGCCTTCGCCGTTGCACGATCCGCCACCTGAGATGATGGCACCGCAGTGGGCCGGGCAGATGCTGGGAGCGCCGCCGGCGCTGCCGCAGGAGCAAGAGCGCCCCGCGGGGACCGCGGGCATGCCGGGCCAGAACGTGGACTCCATCGCACGCATGCTCAGCATCGCTCAGCAGACCGCCGATCAGGCAGTCGCCGACGCGCGGCGCGAAGCCAGCGAGACGCTCGGTCAAGCGCGCCGGGAGGCCACTGACATCCTCAGCAAGGCGCGTCGTCAGGCGGAGCAGATTGCCAGCGATGCCCGGGCGCGCTCAGAGAGCCTGGACCGCGATGCCCAGGAACGGCACCGCCAGGCGCTGGGCTCACTGATCAAGCAGCGTGAGGAACTCGAGCGCAAGGTGGATGACCTGCGTACCTTCGAACGCGAGTGCCGCACCCGGCTTACGGCCTACCTGCAAAGCCAGCTCCGCACCCTCGACGTCGACACCGGCAGCAGCGGCACGTTCCCGCCGATGCTCACCGCTCCGCATACCGGTACCTTCGGCGTGCGACCGGCGGAGCCCGAACCGCGCCGCTCCTAGGAACGGCCGCGCCGTTCCTAGGGGCAGCGGTGGCAGCGGGATCTGGCGGAGAAATCTCTTGAATTTGGCCGCTCTGCCAGGAGACGCTTGATGCATGACCGTACATCTGACGCACTGGGGGACATTCGAGGCGGTCAGCGACGGTGCGCGGCTGACCGAGGTGCGGCCGTGGCGCGGGGACCCGGAGCCGATGCCGCTTATCGGCAACGTCGCGTCCGCGCAGCATCACCCCGCCCGCATCACGCGGCCGCATGTGCGCAAGGGCTGGCTGGACAACGGGCCGGGCTCTGCCGCCAAGGGCCGTGGCGACGAGCCGTTCGTGCCGGTGCCGTGGGATACCGCGCTCGACCTCCTGGCCGGTGAACTGCGCCGGGTCTACCGCGACCACGGGGCCGAAGCGGTGTACGGCGGCTCATACGGCTGGGCCAGCGCCGGCCGGTTCCACCACGCGCAGAGCCAGGTGCACCGGTTCCTGAACTGCCTCGGCGGCTACGTACGGCACGTGAACAGCTACAGCCTCGGCACCTCCACCGTGCTGCTGCCCTACGTGATCGCCGACGTCAACGTCGTGCTCAACTACGCCACGGCCAAGTCCGTGATCGCGGAGCACAGCGAACTGGTGGTCGCCTTCGGCGGGCTGTCACCGAAGAACGCGGCGGTGTCCCCGGGCGGGGTGTCCCGGCACCATGCCCGCGGCTGGATGAGCGCCGCGCGCGCCCGGGGCTGCCGGTTCGTGTCCGTGAGTCCGCTGCGCGACGACACTCCCGCCGAGGCCCGGGCCGAGTGGATCGCGCCGCGGCCCGCGACCGACGCCGCGCTGATGCTCGCGCTCGCCCAGGTGCTCGACGCCGACGGCCTGGCCGACAACGGATTCCTCGAGCGCTACACCGTCGGGTTCCCGCGGTTCGCCCAGTACCTGCGCGGCGAGGCGGACGGAGTCGTCAAGGATCCGCTCTGGGCTTCGGCGATCACCGGGGTGCCGGCGACGCGCATCAGGGAACTCGCCCACGAGATGGCCGCGGCCCGCACCCTGGTCACGGTCAGCTGGTCGCTGCAGCGTGCCCGGCACGGGGAGCAGCCGTTGTGGCTCGGCGTGGTACTCGCGGCCATGCTCGGCCAGATCGGGTTGCCGGGTGGCGGCTTCGGTCACGGGTACGGGTCCACCGCCCTGGTGGGCGAGCCCGCGCCGCTGGTGGGGGTGCCGCACCTGCGGCAGGGCCAGAACGCGGTCACCACCTTCATCCCGGTGGCCCGGATCGCCGATATGCTGCTGAATCCCGGCGCGGGCTATGACTACAACGGGCAGCGGCTGACCTATCCCGACATCCGGCTCGTGTACTGGTGCGGCGGCAATCCGTTCCATCACCACCAGGACCTCGCCCGGCTGCGCGAGGCCTTCAACCGGCCGGAAACGGTCGTGGTGCACGACCCGTTCTGGACGGCGACGGCCCGGCACGCCGACATCGTGCTGCCGGTGACCATGAGCATCGAGCGTGACGACTTCGGCTCCGGGCAGAACGACCGGATGTTCTTCCCGATGCCCGCGCTGACCCGGCCGCACGGCGAGGCCCGGGACGACTACTCGATCTTTTCCGACCTGGCGGACAGGCTCGGTACGGGCAAGGACTTCACCGAGGGCCGCACCGCGATGGAGTGGCTGCGGCATCTTTATGACGAATGGCGCGATTCGCTCGCTTCGCCGGTGGTCCCGGCTTTTGAGGAATTCTGGACAGGCGATGGCATCGAGCTGCCGGTGGCCAGCGAGCCGCAGGTGGCGTTCGCCGACTTCCGTGCTGACCCGGACAAGCATCCGCTCACCACGCCGACCGGGAAGATCGAGATCTTCTCCTCGACCATCGACGGATACGGGTACCCGGACTGCCCGGGCCACCCGGTCTGGCTTGAGCCGGAGGAGTGGCTCGGCTCCGCTGGACGCTTTGGCTTGCAGCTGGTCGCCAATCAGCCGCGATCGCGACTGCACAGCCAGCTGGATGTCGGCGCGCACAGCCAGTCGGTCAAGGTCGCCGGGCGCGAGCCGGCCCGGATGCACCCGTCCGACGCGGAGGTCCGCGAGCTGCGCGACGGTGACCTCGTGCGGATCTTCAACGACCGGGGTGCGTGCCTGGCCGGGCTTCGCGTGGACGACGCGGTGCGCCCAGGGGTCATCCAGCTGTCCACCGGGGCCTGGTACGACCCGGACCCGGCCGACCCGGGGTTTTGCCGGCACGGGAATCCCAACGTGCTTACCGGCGACGTTCCGTCCTCGAGCCTCAGCCAGGGGTGTGCGGGGCAGCTGACGCTCGTGGACGTCGAGGCGTATCGCGGGACTCCGCCCGAACTATCGGTTACCCGCCCGCCCGAGACCGCCTGAGACCTCCCCGCCGGATGCATCGCCGGAGAATTGGCCTCAGCAATGTATCTGGCGGGCGGCCGCGGTCCCTTGTACAGGTGAAGGCCTGTAGAACTTCAGGGAGGGCGCGGTGGCCGTGCGGATTCTGCTTGACGGCCCCAGGCGTCCCGCCGGGCGGCGGATGGCCCGGGCCCTCGCCGTGGTGATCTCGCTGCCGCTGATCCTGGCGGGCGTCCTCGGCTGGGCGGGGTTCGCCGCCGTCGCCCTGTTGATCGCCTCGTCATCGGATCGCGCCGCTCACCTGCACGACTCGTTGCCGACGGCGGCCGTGTGGCCGGCCGCCGCACTGATCGGACTGCCGCTGGGAATCCGGCTGCTGCGCGGTAAGCGCCGGGTCGTCCTGTTCTTGCGCCGGTTCGGCTTCGCCGACGCGACAAAGGCGCTGAGCTACGCCGCGAACGCGGTCATCGGCAGGTCGGCGCGGCTGGTGACCCTCGACGACGCGCAAGTGAAGGCGGTGGGCGGACCCGCCGCGCCACGGCGGCTCGCAGGCCTGGTGATAGTGATCCTGATCGCCGTCGGGGGCGGCTTCGGCTGGTGGCTGTGGGCCAAGGGTTTCGACCTCATCGACAGCCACATGACGGTCACCTCCAGCACCGCTACCAGCGATCTCGCCAAGGCGATCATCTTGCCGATCGTGTTGGCCGTGGCTGCCGTGATTATCGTGCTCATCATCTCGGTGCTCGCGACGTCGCTCGTGGTGTTTGCCAGCTTGTTCTCGGCGGCCACCTACGGCTTCGCCCGGCGCGCCGAACGCGCCAAGCGGCTTGAGATCGACTCTGTGCAGGATGTGCACCGGCGCTCCCGCCTGATCGCCAGACGCGGAAGCCGCATCTTCGCTCCCCGGCTGCTCGTGGTCACGGTGGCGAACGAAGCCTGGCAGCAGGCCGTCTCCGCCCTGGCCCGGGACTCGGCGGCGGTGATCATCGACATATCGATCCCGTCCGAGAACCTGCGGTGGGAAATCCGCACCCTGCTGCCGGTCATGGGCCAGCGTTGCGTCCTGGTGGGCCGCCTGGACCTGCTCACCAGGCAAGATCCGGCGGGCCAGACAGTTGTCATCTCGCCGATGGCGTCCGACATAGACGGATACGAGGTCCTTGCGTACCGGGCCGACGGCCCGGGCATACGGCGATTCTCCCGTGCGCTGCGGGCGAGGATCGAGTCGATGACCTTAGTTCTATTTGATCCGAACGAGGTGGCCGAGACCGGCACCCAGTGGCACCGGGCGACGCGGATCACCAGCACGGATCTTCGTGGCTAACCGCCATTGCGTGCGAAAAGGACCGGCTAACCGGCCCTTTTCGCACGCAATCATGAAAACGCCTAGACCGAGACCGGTTCGTCGGTCGAATCGATGTGCGGTTCTGGCTGGCTGGCCAGCTTGCTGGGCCACCAGACGTGGCGGCCGAGGTCCAGGTTCAGCGCGGTGACCAGGACCGAGCGGACCACCAGCGTGTCCAGCAGGACGCCGAACGCGACGGCGAAGCCGAGCTCGGTAAGGAACGTGACCGGCAGCGTGCCGAGCACCGCGAACGTGCCGGCCAGCACCGCGCCGGCCGAGGTGATCACGCCGCCGGTGGCGGACAGGGCGGTCAGCGAGCCGATCCTGGGGCCGTGCCGCTGGGTTTCCTCGCGCACCCTGGTCATCAGGAAGATGTTGTAGTCGATGCCCAGTGCGACGAGGAACACGAAGACGAACAGCGGGAACCCGCTGTCGGAGTTGCCGAAGTTGAACACGTGGTCGAAGAACAGCGCGCTCACCCCGAGCGAGGCGGCGAACGACAGTACCACGGTCGCGATCAGCATGATCGGCGCGATGATCGCCCGCAGCAGCAGGGCGAGGATGACGAACACCACGGCCAGGACGATCGGGATGATCAGGTTCCTGTCGTGTGCCGACGCCCGCTGGACGTCCAGGTTGATCGCCGTGTTGCCGCCCACGATCGCGTTCGCGCCAGGTACCGCGTGCACCGCGTTGCGGACCTTGTCGATCGTCTGGTACGCGGTCTGGCTGTCCGGCGCCGAGGTCAGCGTCGCCTCCAGGTAAGCGTGCCCGTACTGGGTTGACGGCGCGGTCACGGCGGTGATGCCAGGTACCGTCTTCAGCGCCGCGGCTACCTGCGCCCCTGAGTTGATGCCGGCGAACACCTGGACCGGCTGGCCCGAGCCGGCGGCGAAGTGCTGGTCCACGATGGACTGACCGGTGACCGAGCCCGGGGTGGTGCCGCGGAACGACTCGGCGGTGGTCAGACCGCTGGACTTCAGACCGGTGAGGCCGATGGCCATCGCGCCCAGGACGAGCGCGGTGACGATCCAGACGGTGCGCGGCCTGCGGCCGATCGAGCGGCCGACACGCGACCAGAATCCCCGGATGGTCGGCTCGTCCGAGCCGTACTTCGGCTTGGCCGGCCAGAAGACCCAGCGACCGAAGATCACCAGCAGCGCCGGGAGCAGGGTCATCATCGCCACCAGGGCGACGGCCACGCCGATCGCGAGGACCGGGCCCAGGCCCTTGGTGGAGTTCAGCTCGGCGACGGTGAGGGTGAGCAGGCTGACGATCACCGTGCCGGCGCTGGCCAGGACGGCAGGGCCCGCGCGGTGGATCGCGACCCGCATCGCCTCGTGCCGGTCCTCGTGGCGACGCAGTTCCTCGCGGTACCGGGCGGTCAGCAGCAGCGCGTAGTCCGTCCCCGCGCCGAACACCAGCACGTCGAGGATGCCCGCGCTCTGTGCGTTCACGGTCAGGCCGTGCTTGGCCAGCAGATAGATCAAACCCTGGGAGGTGGCCAGCGCGATGACCGCGGAGATCACCGGCAGGACCCACAAGACGGGACTCCGGTAGGTGACTAGGAGCAGCACGATGACCACGATCAGGGCGCCGAACAGCAGCGCGCCGCTGATGCCCTTGAACGCATTCGCCGAGTCCGCCGCGTTGCCCAGCGGTCCGGCGATGTAGAAGTTCATGCCATCGGTGTTGGCATTGCCGATGGCGCGGATCTTGTCGGTCGCGTCGGTGGCCCCGTTCCAGCCCTTGCTGCCCAGGTTAACCGGGACGATTGTGTCGGCCGCCTTGCCGTCGCTGGAGAAGAAGGGGCCCTGCACCTCGCTTGCCTGGGCGCCCGGTACCGTCCGGTACAGCTTCGCGTCAGCTGCGGCCTTGAGCTTGTCGCCACTGGTCAGGCCGGACTGGCGGTACAGCACCACGACAGCCGGGTAGACGTTCGGCGAGACGAAATGCGAACGCAGGTTCAGCACCTGCGTCGATTCGGCCGCCGGCGGCAGCCAGGATGAGGCGTCGTTCTTCTCGGCCCCCGTCAGCTTCCCGGACAGTGACCCCAGCACCGCGGCCAGGATCAGCCAGAACACCAGAACGAGCCACTTGGCTCTGCGGTGGGCGGGCACCGCAGCAACCCCGCGTAGCTTTGACATGTCAGATTTCCTCCCGTTTGGCATGACATTACGACGTTCCGGGCGTCCAGGTCTAATCGGTTATCAATATCGTTAGCAGAGAGTGACATTCTCGCGCACCGCAAGCCGGCAGAGAGTCACTCTAGAACCGCAGGAGCGCACCGACCCAACCCGAGGCCGTTGGTGAGGTGTGCAGTCCAGGTCCGAGGCCGATGAACTGGTCCTGCACACCCTCGTTCTCCAGTTCGACGGCCGGGTGGCGGTGATTCGGCGGCCCAACAACGACGTATTCGCTATCACGTGGCACTGCTCAGCGAACCAGAGCTCCACCTTGCCGCCAGGCGATCACGCGGGCCTGGCGATTGCCCGGATTTTGCCCGCTATATCGGCCAACCGCGGTGTCGCGCGGTTTTACGGCCGGCGATGCGGCTGGAAGAGGCTTCCGGGCTGGGCCGCGGGCACGGCGGCATGCCGGCCGCGCGTGACGGGCTCGTCGTCGGCGACGGCGACCGCGGCGACGCCGGCGGCGACTATGCCGAAGATCAAGTGCGCGACCGCGAACACCCAGTCGGTGAATCCCTCGGCAGCCGGTTCGTCGATCGAGTACCACACGCCGTACTGCATCACCGGCCACACCAGCGCGATGAACAAGATCCCGCCCGCGATCACCAGCGACCGCTGTCCGGGCAGCCGCTGAACCAGTGCGGTGATCGCGGTGCCGAAGACGATTGCCACGGTCATGTGCACGGCCAGTCCGATGGCCAGCGCCGGCGCGCTGAACGTGGCATCGAGCGGCGCGGACCGGTAGAACGTGTGCGCGACCAGGTTCAGCGGGATCCAGAACCCCGATCCCGTTATCCACATGGCGACCATCGAAAACACCGCCATGACAGCACCGGCGGCAACTCCGACCGGCACGCCGACTCGCAGTGCTCGTTTCATCCGGGCCTCCCACTGCCTCCACCTGATACACGTGAGGCGGCCCGGAATGGTTCACGGGACAATGGCGCTTGCTGACGCGGGGATGAAACCCGCACCGGGCGGGAAGGCGTAACCAATGACCAGGTCGCTGCCGTCGTCTCGGGTCTTCGCCAGCACGCTCGTCATCGTCGTGCTGGTCATCATCGGCGCGGCGTACGGGATCGTCCGGGCAACTTCGGGACCGGGGCCGGCACCGTCCCATCTCGCCTCGCAGCCGGTGTCCGGACGTGCCAGCGCCACGCTGGACGTCACGAGCGGGATGCCGGTACTGAGCGTCCGCATGGCCAAGCTGGGCGGCACGCTGCTGCGGGTCACCACACCGGACGACGCCCCGGTCCGGCCGGTGCTCGACGGGACGGCGACCGTCCGGCTGTCGCTGACCGCGGACCATGCCGCCGCGCACGCCGGCTACACGGTTAGCGTCGTGCTCAATTCGGCGGTCGCGTGGCACCTGGAGCTGGCCGGAGGCACCAGCAGGACCGTGGCTGACCTGCGTGGCGGCACAGTTAACGGAATAGAAGTAACGGCCGGGTCAGACGTCATCGGTATCGTTCTGCCAAAGCCGTCGGACACCGTCGCCGTGCGGGTGACCGGCGGCGCGAGCCAGCTGCTGGTCGGCGTGCCGTCTGGCGTGCCCGCCCGGGTGCTGGCCGGCGGCGGCGCGGCCGAGGTGACGCTGGACGCGGTAAACCGCACCGGTGTCGCGGGCGGGACGCTCATCACTGCGCCGGGCTGGGCGACGGCGGCGAATCGCTACGACATCGTCGCCACGGCCGGGATCTCTCGCTTGGTGGTACGCCAAATGCCCGCCCAGGGGAATAAGCAGCGTTTGCCCGGGTAGCGGCCTCCGCATGCAGTCTGCTTCGCCGCTTGCCAGCACCAGCGCGCTGCTGGCCGGCCGGTACCGGCTGACCGAGCGGATAGGCAACGAGAGATGGCGCGGGACCGATGTGGTGCTCGGGCGGCCAGTCGCGGTCGAGCTGCTGCGGACCGGGTTGCCCGACGGGCTCGCGCGGTTCCGCGAACGGGCGCGGCACGCGGGATCTGTGACACATGCGGGCATTGTCCGCGTATACGACTATGACGAGGACTGTTCTTCGCATCCGCCGTTCCTGGTGACCGAACTCACCGATGGCCCGTCGCTGGCCGAAGTCATCGCTCGTTCCGCTCCGCTGGAGCCGTGGCGGGCGATGGACATCGTGGCCCAGGTTGCGGCCGCCCTCTGCGTCGTGCACAGCGCGGGGCTGGTGCACGGCGCCATCAGGCCGGAAAACATCCTCACCACCCGCGGCGGCCAGGTTAAGATCACCGGCCTGACCGGCGAGCAAGGTACCGCCGCCAGTGATCTGTACGCGCTTGGCGTCGTCGCCCGCGAGTGCCTGACCGGCCGGCCGCCGCAGCCGGCCGTCCCGGCCGACCTGGCCGTCCTGGCCGTCCCGGCCGAGGTGAGCGGGCTGATCGAGGACGTCACCGCCGAGGAGCCGGCCCGTCGTCCGAACGCGGCCGAGGTCGCCGGCCGCGCCGCTCGGCTGCGTGACCGCATGATGCCGCTGCCTGTGCAGCCGGCGACGCTGCCGCAGCCTGCGACGTTTCCGCAGCCCGTGCGGCGGAGCGGCCGGAAGTGGACGTGGCGGCGCGCTCTCCTGCCATCGCTGGCTATCCCGGTGGTGGTGATAGCCGGCCTGTTCGTCGGCGCGTGGCGCCACGCGCCCCATCATTCGGCTCCTGCCGCCACGATAACGATGGTGCAGGTCAATGGCACCGCGCTGGCGGGCCAGCCGGTCGATGCGGTGCGCGCGCTGCTGCAGCGTGAGGGGCTGAAGGTACGCCTCCAGTGGCGGCCCAGCTACCAGGTGCCGGCCGGCCGGGTCATCTCCGTCACGCCCGCCGGCCGCCTGCCAGGAGGCACGTTGGTGACCGTGACGGGAGCCTCACGGCCGACGCCCAGCTACTCACCGAGCGTGCCAACCACGGCCAGCCGGCCTCCAAGCGGCCAACGCAAACATCACGCGCCCGCGCCCAGCCCCACGGCACCCCAGAGCACTGCCCCGGCGCCCACCAGCAGTCCGCCGCCCAGCGCCACACCTACCCCCACGCCGTCCGGCAGTACCAGTCCCCCGCCAACCGGGGCTCCGGCGACAAGTCCAGCCGCCAGCGGCCGGACAAGTCCGGCCGCTGGCGTCAGCGATCCCCGGAGTTAGGCGGAAATTCTGGATCTTCCCCCTTGTTTCGCGTGGCGCCTAGCCGGTGCTACAGGAGACCGATGGCCAGGTCCACTGGCCGTTGGGCGAAATCGTGACGCCCCAGTTGTTGCCGCTGCCGTTGGGTTTGGCGACCATCACGTACTGGCTCGGCCAAGTGGCGCTGACGTTCCAGGTGGAGTACACGACCGCGGGGGCCACGAGGTTCATCGTCACGGTCCAGTTGCTCGAGCCAGAGACCGAGACGTTGAGGTTGTACCAGTTGCTCCCCTTCGAGCCGGCCGACAGCGTCGCGGTGCAGCCACCGCCGCCGCCTCCGCCGCCGCCGCCGGAGTTCACGGTGACGCTGGAGTTGCCGCTGCCGCCGCCGAAGGATTCGGTCGCGAGGATCTGGTAGTTGAGCGTGCCCAAGTTCATCCCGTGGCTGGCCCACGCGTTGAAGAAGTTCTGCGTGGTGATGGTCCCGCTGCTGGTGGGCGAGGTTCGTATCGCCAGGTACTGCTCGAAGGTGGCGGTGCCCTGGATGGAAGGCTGGTTGACCTGCTGGTGCTCGTAGATGTTGTACGTGCCGCCGTCGCTGGTGACCTGCCCCATGAACGTGCCGGCCGTGGGCGGCGCGCCGTTGTAGTTCTCCATGACGTAGTACTCGACGAGCGGGTTGGTCGACCAGCCGTAGAGCGACACGAGCGTGGTGCCGCCGGAGGCGCTGAGGTTGCTGGTGAAGTTCACCGTGTGGTTGCTGCCCGGGTTCCAGCCCACGCCGGCGACGAAGTCGCCGATACCGCTCCACGAGGCGGAATAACTGTTGCCCGAGTTCAGCGTGATGCAGGCCGAGCCGGTGCCGGCGCTCCACATCTGGTAATAGAAGCCGCTGTTCGTGCCGGTCTGGTTCGAGCAGATGGCGGTCGCCGCCTTCGCGGTGCCAGGCAGCGCCGCCATCGCCGTGGCCAGGATCGCGGCGAAGACGACGGCCGGCAGCAGCCGAAGCCGGCGGCTGCCGAGTGCTCGGGGAACATGCGGGAGAGCGTTCACGCGGATGCCACCTCCTTTGGACGGGGTTATGGCGTCAGTGTGAATTTGCCGCATCCGGTAGTCAACTAATTTCGGAAATGTTTCGACGCTTTTCCACCTAGTCAGCGCAAAAACGAAGCGCATTAAGGACGATGCATGAAACATTCACGCCGATACATTTCGTAAATGAGCCGAAAATTTCGGGCTCAGCTGCCCGAGTTCGTCCACGGGGACACCCAGCCGGTGTCCAGCAGGCTGGGGTTCCGGAGTGTCGCGATCATCAGCCGCACCGTGTCCCGCACGTCCCTGGTCAGCCGGCAGCAGTCCGCCGCCGACGTGCAGCCGCTCGCTTCGAACTGCCGGGCCGTGGTCACGACCGGGCCGGCCAGACCGCGGATCTCGGCGGCGTCCGCCGGATCGAGCGGCCACGCGCCATCGCCCGAAGCGGCGCCCAGGCTCGCGACCTGGTCGCCGAGCCAGCCCCACGGGTCCGCGGTCAGCATGGCGTCCCAGACCCGGCCGCATGGCTCGTTCCCGTCGAACTCCGGATGGTAGTGCGCGGCGCCGAAGCTGCCGGGCACGTCACCCAGCCGGTCGAACAGGTCGGCCCGCCACAGCGGCCGGTCCACGGTCAGGAGCTGCGCCGCCGATTCGGTGCCGCGGTGCGGCTGGACCGGCAGCTCGCGCAGTTCGATCCGGGCGCCGTGCTCCATGTGCGCATCGTCGAGGTTGATCTCGAACCAGTGCCGGATCACGAACGCCGAGCGCGACAGCGCCAGCACATACCGCATGCGACCGCCTCCCCTTCCGTCCCCGAGCGTAACCGGCAACGAGGCAACTGCGCCCCACCCGATCCGGACCCTGCTGGCGAATTGCGCGCGTGGCCGTGCGCGGCTGCCGGGATAGGAGCGGACCAGCAGACCCGTCAGCAACGTGGCGGATTGCCCCCTCGTGGTAACGGGACCGTCGTAAACGACGGTCCCGTTACCACAAAGAGGAAATCCGCCACGTTATCGAGGCCCACCGAGGCCCAGCGAGCCCGTCGGCCCGGCGGTAGGCGCGGCGGTATCTGGATAAAACGGGATATTACGGGGGGGGGCGGCCGGCCCGGGGTTGCGCGGGGTTGCGCGGGGTTGCGCGGGTTGCGCGGGGTTGCGCGGCTCGCTCCCCCGGCCACCGCGGCGCCGAGGGGACGGACCTGAGCAGGCCGAGAGCCAGCCGGCGGGACAGCGGCCCGGTCACTTCCGGCTCCGGATCGGGGTACCCGACGGGGTGATGAGGTGGACCGCTGGCTGGTGGGACGTGCTGCTGCACGAGAGGCCGGCGCCACTGTCGATGAGCGCCATCCTGACGTAGTGCGGGAAGTAACCGATGCTCAGCCGGCTCCCGGGCGGCATTGCCGAACCGTCGATCACGATTGCCGCCCCGTTGGCCAGGTCCGACGAGTGCAAGACCTGGCTCAAGCCGGTCTTCGGGCCAGTCGTGGGGCGGCAGAAGGTGCCGACGGTGACCAGGGCCGCTATGCCGTGCCGCGCCAGGGCCTGGCGCAGCGCGCTGGGGTCCAGCCGCGGGTACTGCGGGCCTTTGTACAGGGTCAGCGTGGTGCTGTCGCCGGGGCCGTCGCCCACCGAGAACGCGGCGAGCCGCACCTGCGGCGGCGGGTTGCCGGACCGGGCCGGCGCGGGTCCGCCGAGGGTCAGCGTCAGGGCGGTCGCCGCGCCCGCCGTCGCGGCGGTCAGCCCGGTCAGTCCAGCCCGCCGGCTGCGCCGGCGAAGCCGGCCCCTGGCGAAGACGTCGTCCACCGGCACGTCCATGCGCAGCCCGGCGAAGGACTCCCGGACGTGGCAGAGGATGTCGTTCTGCTCAATCATTGAATTACCTCCGTGGTGTTGGTGTCCCGGCGCAGTGCAGCGACCGCGCGGGACAGGTGGGCCATGACCGTCCCCGGCGCGATCCCGATGACCTTCGCGGTGGTCTCGGTGTCCAGATCGAGAAAGATGCGCAGCGCGAGCACTTCGCGCTGGCGGGCCGGCAGCCGTCGCAGCGCGGCGAGCAGCGCGGGGTCCACCCAGTCGCCGGTGCCTGCCGGAACGGCGGCATCGTGGTCGGCGAGCGGTACCTCCCGGCGCCGCCGCCGCCACCAGGACACGCTAAGGTTCAGCGCGGTGCGCACCACCCAGGCCCGCGGCGCGGCGTGCCGGCGCACCTTGCGCCAGGACGTCCACGCACGCGTGAAGGCCTCGGCGAGGAGTTCCTCGGCCAGCTCGCGGTCGCCGGTGACCGCGGTCACCGCTCGCAGGCAGGGATCCTTGCTGGCTCGGTAGAAGTCGGCGAACTCGTCCTGCGCTTGCCTCATATCCTGCAAACGCGCGAGCCGGCCGATCCACTTACATCGGCCGCGCCTGAGCGAGCGCAGGCGACGCCGGGACGCTTTCCCGGCTGCGGTCCGGCAGCAGTACCACGGCGGCCCCGGTGAGGAACGGATATCGCTTGACCACTTCGGCCACCGGGACCTTCGCCACGGCCCGCTTGCTGACGATCTCGGCGAACAGCGGTGTCTCCATCACCTTCAGCCGGACCCACAGGCCGATGGCCACCAGCACCAGGCTGGCGAGGAACGGGATCCGCCAGGCCCACGCCTTGAACGCGCCTTCGGCGGACAGCGCGATGGCGGTCATCGCGCCGGTGCCGAGCAGCAACCCGATCGGTACGCCGATCTGCGGCCAGCTCGCCATGAGCCCGCGCCGGTTCTGTTTGCCCCACTCCATGGACAGCAGCACCGAGCCGCTCCACTCGCCGCCCACCGCGATGCCCTGCACCACGAGCAGCACCACGAGCAGGATGGGCGCCGCGACGCCGATGCTCACCGTGCCGGGCAGCACGCCCACCAGCGCGCCGCCGATCCCCATCATCAGCAGCGTGACGATCAGCGTCGCCTTGCGCCCGAGCCGGTCGCCCCAGTGGCCGAAGATCGCCGCGCCCACCGGGCGCGCGGCGAACCCGACGGCGTAGGTGGCGAACGAGGCCAGCGTGCCGGATCTGGCGCATCCGGCCGGACTGGTCAACAGACGTCAATGGGGGTTCCTTGCCGACCGCCCCCCGGCCGGTCTACTTGTCACTGGCGCACACCGTAGAAACCCGCTCCCGAAGATCAGTTACCCATCCCTGTCCGGGCGTTAACTCCTAGTTGTATACAGTTTTCCCTGGCAACACTATTACGTTGACTGATATATTGGTCAGCGTAGTAGAGGAGCGGAGGTTTCATGAGCAGTCGGGACGGGCAGGACATCCTGCGCCGCGTCGGCGAGGCGTCGGTGCTGATCCTGATCAGCCTCGCTGACGGGTCCAAGCACGGGTATGCGCTGATCCAGGACATCAAGGAAATCGCGGGTGTCGAGCTCGGTCCCGGCACGCTCTACGGCGCGCTGGACCGCCTTGAGCGACTCGGCTTGATCGAGTCGCTGCCTGCCGACGACCGGCGCCATCCATATCGCATCACCGCGCCGGGGGCGGCGGCGCTCCGCGTCCACCTGGATTCGCTCGAGCGGGTCAGCGCGGCCGGGCGGTTGCGGCTGCGGCTGGGCGGCATCTGATGGCTGGCCTGGTAGCGATCGCGCTGCGGTGCTACCCAGCCCGCTGGCGGCACCGGCACGGTGACGAGGCCGCGGAGCTGGCCGCGCTGCTCATCGGGGACGGAACCCCGGCCTGGTCGATCGCCTGCAGCTACCTGGCCGGCGCGGCGCGCGCATGGCTGACGCCGCGCTCCGGCCGGCGGTTCAGCGCGGCGGCCGTCGCGCTGGCGATCACGGTCTGTTCGGTCAGCGTCTCGGCGGGGCTGGTGGCCTCGGCGGCGCCGGCCAGGGCGGCCAGCGACCGCCCGAGTCAGGCACACGGACCGGCGCGGTGCCGTCCTGGGGACGGGACGCCCGGCGTGAGCCCCGCCATCGGCCGTCCGCGAGCGTTCCTCTGGGAAGCCGGACATGACCGATCCTGCTGAGGCTGGTCCGGCTGAGCCTGGACCGCGACGGCGCTGGCGTCGGGTGCTGATCGAGTCGGGCGCCACCGTCCTCGTGGCGGTGCTGCTGGCCAGCGTGATCCGGACGTTCGTGTTCCAGCCCTTCTTCATCCCGAGCGGGTCCATGACGCCGACGCTCGGCGTGTACGACCGGATTCTGGTGCAGAAGGCGTTCTTCAGCTGGCACGACGTCCGCGAGGGCGACATCGTGGTGTTCAGCCGCCCGCCGCTCGAGAATTGCGGCCAGCAGGACGGCGACGACCTGGTCAAGCGCGTCATCGCGCTGCCGGGGCAGACGATCTACTCCGCGAGCGGCAGCATCTACGTAAACGGGCGGCTGCTGGCCGAGCCCTACCTGCCGCACGCCGACCCGCTCGGGCCGCCCGTTCCGCATGCGAGCAGCCAGCACCCCTACCGCGTGCCGCCGGGCGAGTTCTACGTGCTTGGCGACAACCGCGCGGACTCATGCGACAGCCGGTACTGGGGACCGATCACCGGCTCGAGCATCATCGGCAAGGTGGTGCTGACCTGGTGGCGCAACAGTCTCCCTGACTTTCACGTGTTCTGATCGCCGCGGCCAGCCAGCGGGTGTCACAGCCGCGGATCCTGCTTGGTCTTCGAGGGGAAAGCACCAAGGAAAGGAAAGCTCATGCGGGTCTTCGTCACAGGAGCGACCGGGGCGCTGGGACGGCACCTGGTTCCCGGGCTGATCGAGGCGGGTCACGAGGTCACCGCCACCACGAGGACGATTGGCAAGGTCGCCAAGCTACGCGCGGCCGGCGCTAAGCCGGTGATTCTCGACGGGCTGGATCGCGAGGAAGTGGTCGCGGCGGTGCGGGCCGCAGAGCCCGAGGTGATCGTGCACGAGATGACCGCGCTGGCGGACATGCGGAGCCTGCGCAAGCCAGACCACGCGTTCGCCGCCACGAACGAACTCCGGACCCGGGGCACCGACAACCTGCTGGCCGCCGCGGCACTGGCGGGCACCCGCCGGGTCGTCGCGCAAGGCTACGCGGGCGCCGGGCCGGACAAGCCAGGCGGCGCCGGGCTGAAGACCGAGGAAGAACCACTCGGCTGGCGGCAGATCCGGTCGGCGATGCAGGCCCCGGCGGCGATCGATTACGTGCACAGGACGGTGCCGCTGGAGGTGCCGGAGGGAATCGTGCTGCGCTACGGCACCTGCTACGGGCCGGGCGCCTCGGACTTCCTGGTGGCAGCGGTGCGCAAGCGGCAGGTGCCGGTGATCGGCCACGGCACCGGGGTCTGGTCGTTCATCGAGGTCACGGACGCCGCTGCGGCGACGATCGCGGCGATCGGCGGCGGCGCGCCCGGCGTCTACAACGTCGTGGACGACGACCCGGCTCCGGTCGCGGAGTGGCTGCCGTACCTGGCCCGGCTGGCGGGCGCGAAGCCGCCGCTGCGCCTGCCGGCCTGGCTGGGGCGACCGCTGGCCGGGGAGTTCGTCGTGGCCCAGATGACCACCTCGCGCGGGTACTCGAACAAGAAAGCACGGAAGGAGCTCGGCTGGGTGCCGCGGTATCCGAGCTGGCGGGAAGGGTTCGGTGCCTGGGTCCGCGGAAAGGATGATACTGGTGACTGACTTTCAGGAGATCGCCGACCGCGTGGAGATCGAGGCGCTGCGCGGCGAATTTACCGATTCCGCGATGATGCGCGATCGCGCCCGCATGGCCTCGCTGTTCACTGCCGACGGTGTGCTGCGGATGCCCAACATCCCCGTCGAACTGGTCGGCCGTGAGCAGATCCGCGCTGGAGGTGAGCGGCTGCAGGAGCAGTGGGAATTCTTCGTGCAGACGACGCACCCGGGGACGATCCAGCTTGACGGGAACACCGCGACCGGCCGTGCCTACATGCAAGAGCTGGTGCGCACCCGCGACGGCGGTCTACGAGGAGAGGTACGTCGACACCAGCCCGCTGCGGGGTTCGGCACCATAAGCTAGTTCCGTCTTGGAACCTTGCCGGCGGACCGGAGCGTCCTGCAGGTATGCGGGGACCGAGACCCGGCAGCGCGGTGCCCGTCCTGCTGGCGTGGCTGGTGATCTGCTCACATATTTCCGGCTGGCGCGCGCCGAGTTTCTTGCTACTGCTCCGTAGCACGCATAAATCGTTACTAAATGTGTGTAGCGGAACCTGTATCGTGAACATTGCGGCGGTGCCGCGCCAACGGCAACCCCCCCTGCCGTCGGCCCGCAACGTCCGGCCGCGCGATCCCCCCGCCCGCGCGCTGGGCAGCACCGCCGCTTTTACATGCCCGCGTCCTGATGCCCGCCCCTGGTTGCCCCCCCTGGGTTCAGGCGGCGCGGAGGGCCTCGTGGAAGTCGTCCTCGGGGTGCTCGAGGGAGGCGAGCTGGGCGGTCTCGCGGCGGAAGAACAGCGCGAGCGTCCAGTCGGTGAGCACCCGCGCCTTGTGGCTGAGGGTGGGCACCCAGCACAAGTGGTAGACACGGTGCGCCAGCCAGCCGGCGAAGCCCGTCAGCCTGATCCGGTACACCTGCGCCACGCCCTGGTGGTGGCCCAGCCCGGCGACCGAGCCGAGGTAGGCGTGCCGGTACGGCTTGAGCTGACCGCCGCGCAGGAACGCGATGATGTTCCTGGCCAGCGTCCTGGTCTGCCGGACCGCGTGCTGCGCGTTCGGCGCACAGAACTCACCGGGCCTGGTCAGGTCGGGGACGGCCGCGATGTCGCCGGCCGCGAACACGCCTGGCACGCCGGTGACGGCCAGGTCCGGGCCGACCTGGATCCGGCCGGACTTGTCGGCGGGCAGGCCGGCCGACGCGCCCAGCGGGCTCGGCCGGACCCCGGCCGCCCAGACCAGCGTTCCCGCCGCCAGTTCGGTCCCGTCGTCCAGCACCACGGTGCCGCGCGCGGCCGAGGCAAGCCTCGTGTGCAGCCGCACGTCGACCCCGCGCCGCCGCAGCGCACGAAGTGTCCACTGGCCGAGCCGCTCGTCCAGTTCGGGCAGGATCCGGCCGGTCGCCTCTACCAGCACCCAGCGCAGCTCCGCCCGGTCCAGCGCCGGGTGGAAGCGCACCGCCTCGTCGGCCAGTCCCTGCAGTTCGGCGAGCGCCTCCACGCCGGCGAACCCGCCGCCGATCACGACGAAGCGCAGCGCCGCGGCCCGGGCCGCGGGGTCGTCGGTCGACGCTGCCACCGCGAGCTGACCGAGCACGTGATTGCGCAGGTGCACGGCCTCGCTGACCGTCTTGAAACCCGCGCCGTACTCCGCCAGCCCGTCGACCGGCAGCACCCGCGACATCGAACCCGCCGCCATCACCAGCACGTCATAGTGCAGTGTCCGCTCCGGGCCCCTGGCCGGGGCGAACACCGCCTGATGCGTCGCGTGGTCGATGCTGACGATCTTCCCGGTCAGCACCCTGGTGCGCCGCAGCACCCGTGCCAGCGGCGCGATGACGTGCCGCGGCTCCACCGAGCCGCCGGCCGCCTCCGCCAGGAACGGCTGGTAGGTCATGTAACCGCGCGGGTCCACCACGGTCACCGTGGCCTCTCCGCGTCGCAGCAGCCGCTCCAGGCGCCGCGCCGTGTACATCCCGATGTAACCGCCGCCCACAATCAAGATCTCCATCACGACTCCTCTGTCGTACCGTTCCACCACGTATGACCAGGAGGCGCGGCTGGGCGTGACGCCGCGGGGTGTGACGTGCGGCACTGCGGTCGTGAGCTGTGATGAAGGCGGCCCACCTCCGGGTCACCATGAGTGTCGTGGCCATGCCACCTCCGTTCGTTCGGTAAATTATAGCTCTTATAGAACAGTAGGCACAGTGGTGGCGTCAGGGCCGGGCAGCCAGTCGGCGCCGGGACGGTATTCCAGCCAGCGGGCGTCACGTCCGGCGGCGGCGAACGCGTCGAGCAAGGCCGGCAGCAACGGGTGCTGATCGTCTCCGCGCCAGACGAGCGACCAGGCGTACAACGGGACCGGATCGGCAAGCGGGATCGTCACGACGCCCGCGGCCGGCCCGGTGACTTCGGCGGGCAGCACGGTGAATGCCCGCCGGTCCGCGCGGACCCGGTCCAGCAGGTGCCGCAGGCCGAGGTTGGCGCCGTAGGACCGCGCGGTGATCCCGAACGCGTCGGCGAAGCGGGTCAGGAAGTCAAGCCGCTCCCCCGCCGCGGGAAATACCAGCGTGCCGCCGCTCAGCTCGGCGGGCGGCAGCGCGTGCCGGCTCGCCAGCTCGTGGTCCGCGTTGAGGACCGCGTCGACCGGCTCGAGCCGGACAAGCCGGTGCACCAGCCTGTCACCGGTCACGCCCTCCGGATGCACGCGGCCGAATCCCGCGTCGATCTCCTCCCTGACCAGCGCGCTGACCGCGGCGGCCAGGTCGCGCGCCTGGCCAGGCTCCACGGGAAGATCCGGGACCAGCCGCAGCGCCGCACGGACGGTGCGTACCGGCAGGAAGAGGTGTCCCCACGTGTCCAGCCGCAGCGGCCGCTCCTCCTGCCGGGCCGCGGCGGCCGCGGCCTCGCCCGCGGCCAGCAGCCGGCGCGCCGGGTCGAGGAACCGGCTTCCGGCGGCGGTGAGCGTCACGCCGCCCACGCCGCGGTTCAGCAGCCGCACGCCGAGTTCCGCCTCGAGCCTGGCGATCCGCTTGGACAGCGCCTGCTGGCTTATCGACAGCGCCGCGGCGGCCCGCCCGAAATGTCCCGCGTCCACGGCAGCGACGAAGGCGCGCACCTGCGCCTGGTCCATTGAAACCGCCCCCGTAAAATCGACAACCTTTGGTTGTTGAACTTTCCCGGTGGCTGTTGGATTCCCCTGGCCCGCGCGGGTGTCATGGCAGCCATGAAGGCATTGCTGCCGGCTCACGGCATGGTGGAGTTTGGCGATGTCGGTCAGCCGCACCCGGCTGACGACGAGGCGCTGATCCGGGTCGAAGCGTTCTCGGTGAACCGCGGCGAGACGTTCCTGCTGGAGAATCCTTGCCCGGCCGGGTGGCGGCCGGGCAAGGATGTGGCCGGCCTGGTGGTGCAGGCGGCCGCCGACGGGTCGGGGCCGGGCGCCGGCACGCGGGTCGCCGGGCACCCGCCCGCCGCGGGCTGGGCCGAGTTCGTAAGCGTGCCCACGGCCGACCTGGCCGTCCTGCCTGATGGGGTGAGTGTCAGCACCGCCGCCGCGCTGCCGCTCGCCGGGCTGACCGCGCTGCGGCTGATCCGGGTCGCGGCCAAGGCCGCCGAGGGCCTGGCCGGCCGCCGCGTCCTGCTGACCGGCGCGTCCGGCGGGGTCGGCCACTACTTCACCGAACTGGCCGCGAACGCGGGGGCGGAGGTGACCGCGATCACCGCCTCCCCGGAACGCGGCGCCCGGCTGGCCGACCTCGGCGCCCGCGCCGTGCTCCGGGCGGTAACCGACGCCGAAGGTCCCTTCGACCTCGTGCTGGAGTCGGTGGGGGCGGGCTCCATGGCGGCGGGCCTGGACAGGCTGCGGCCCGGCGGAACGCTGATCTGGTTCGGTCAGGCGAGCCGGCAGCCGGTCACGCTCAACTTCTTCGACCTGCTGTACGGCGCGACGTCGGCCACGATCCAGCACTTCTCCTACGCCGACTCCCCTGTCCCCTACGGCGACGACCTCGTCGTACTGTTGCGCCTGGTCGCCACCGGACGGCTGCATCCCGAGATCGGCCGGATCGCCGACTGGGCGGAGACCGGCACCGTCCTCGCCGACTTGCGCGACCGCCGTATCCGCGGCAACGCGGTGCTCACCATCGGCTCTTTCTAGGAGGTCCATCATGAATCCGAAGGACGTCGTCGTCCGCTACGTCGAGGCGGCCCGCGACGGCATGGTCGCCGTCATCCGCGACAGCTTCGCCGAGGACGCGACGTGGGAGTACCCAGGGGACCTGCCGCTGTCCGGCACCTACCGCGGCGTGGAGGCGATCGTGGGTGACTTCCTCGGCAAAGCGGCCACGCTGATGGCACCGGACAGCGCGGTCACCATCACGCTGACCAACGTGATCGCGGACGGCGACCAGGTGGCCGCCGAATGGACATCCGACGGCGCCAGCCACACCGGCGCCGCCTACCGCAACCGCAACGTCGGCATCTTCACCGTACGCGACGGGCGGATCGTCTCGGCACGGGAGTACACCGACACGCTGCACGCGGCGCGAGCCTTCTTCCCGGACATCCTTGGGTGATCCGGGTCTGACCCGGAGAATGTCACGTTCGCCTTCGCCATTGCGTCCCCCTTATGTGTGCATCTCGGCATGAGGGAGAGGTCAGTGGTTATGCGCGAGCAACCCGATCTGCGGCATCCGGCACTCGTGGCGTGCGGCAGGCACCCGATCATGGCCGTGTACGACGGTTCGGCTACCAGCAAGCACGCCTTGGCGTATGCCGCCGGGCTGGCCAGGCGGTCCGACCGCTGGCTGGTCATCCTCCGCATCTGGCGGATCGGCGGCGGTCAGGCCGGGCGGATACGGCGGCTGCGCACCGAACTGGCAGAGAGCGACCTCGGCGGGCTGGACATCGAGATCATCTCGCGGCTCGGCGATCCCGTGCGGGAACTCATCACGGCGACCGCCGAGCGGCGCGCCGACGCGATCGTGCTCGGCGCCTCGCGCCGGCTGTCCCGGGCACTGCTCACGGCGCGGCTGATGCGGGAGGCCGCCTGCCCGACCGTGATCGTGCCATGAAGGCTCTGGTTCGGGCACTTGGCGGTTAGCGCTGATGTCAGGGAATGCCGGGTACGGAGGCCGGGTCGGGGCGCGGACGCCCGCTCGTGTGACTAGAGTTGCGTAGGCGGTTTGGGGGGGCAGATGAGCACTCTTCCCATGTTAAAAAAGTGCTCCTTGTTGGAAAGGGCGCCAGATCTGGCGCCCTTTCCAACATGAAGCACTTTTCTGCCACGTTAAAGAGCGGCTCGGCGGGTGGCAAGAGGGCCATGTCGTAAATGTCGGGCCTGGCTGGGCGCGGCGGAGGCCAAGCTGGCGCCGCGGAAGGAGCTGTGAGTCGTTACGATCCTTGTGGTTCGGCGGTCAGCGGGGAGACCGGCCGTTCGAAGAGGGTCTCGAGCACTACGGTGGCCTGGGTCCCGCTGACTCCGTCGATTGCGTAGAGCCGGCGCAGCACGCCTTGCAGTTGTTCGGTCGTATCGGTCCTGACCTTCAGGAGCACCGACGCACTGCCGGCGATTATGTGTGCTTCCAGGACCTCCGGGAGCGCGGCGAAGTGGTCGCCTGAATCGCCCATCCAGGAAGTCGAATCGATGGTCACGTAGGCCAGGACGCCCGCGCCGACCGCCGCGGGGTCCACTTCGGCCGTGGTGCGTCGGATCACGCCGCGCTCACGCAGCTTGCGGACGCGTTCATGAGTCGCACCAGCCGACAGCCCGACGACTTGGCCCAGAGTTGCGTAGGACTGGGTGGCGTCCTGCTGGAGTCGTGCCAGCAGAACGCGGTCGAGATGGTCCATCCAGCTCCATTCAGCAGACATTCCATTTGACAGTATCTCATATGGAGATCTACGGTAATGACCGTATGTCATTCTGTCAGAGCTGGAGTGGTGCGCATGTCCCATGAGCGCCCCGCGCTGTACGAGCCCTTCGACGACCGGTTCCGCACTGGCCGGTGCATGAACGGCGACGATGCGCTCGAGGTCCTCTACACCGGGTGCCGCTGGGCCGAGGGGCCTATCTACCTGCCCGCGTGGCGACAGCTGATCTGGAGCGACATCCCCAACGACCGCATGCTGCGCTGGGACGAGCAAACCGGCGCCGTCAGCGTCTTCCGCCAGCCCGCCGGTCACCCCAACGGCAACACCCTCGACCGCGAGGGCCGCCTGATCAGCTGCGAGCAGGGCAACCGCCGGGTTACCCGCACCGAGCACGACGGGACGCTGACGGTGCTCGCGGAGCGCTGGCAGGGCAAGCGCCTCAACAGCCCGAACGATGCGGCGGTGAAGTCCGACGGTTCGATCTGGTTCTCCGATCCCGACTTCGGTATTACCAGCGACTACGAGGGTTACCGCGCCTCCGGCGAGATCGGGTCCAACAACGTCTACCGGATCGACCCGGACAGGGGCTCGGTCGAGCTGGTAGCCGACTGTTTCGCCGCTCCGAACGGGCTGGTCTTCTCACCTGACGAGCGCCGCCTGTTCGTCTCCGACACGCGCGCAGGCCGCATCTGGGCTTTCGACGTACATGACAACGGAACCTTGTCAGCGGGAGAGATCTTCGCCGAAGCCGCGGCCCGCGACCGGGCCCGGTTCGACAACCTCCGCTTCGACGACGCCGGGCGGCTCTGGGCGGCCGCCATGGACGACGGCGTGCACTGCTACGACCCAGACGGCACGCTTATCGGGCGGCTAGATGTCCCGGAGAAGGTAGCCAACATCTGCTGGGGCGGGGCCAAGCGCAACCGCCTGTTCGTCGCCGCGGAGACCAGCCTCTACTCGATGATGATGGGCGTGACCGGCTCGCATCCCACCGGACCCGGATTCCGGCCCTGGCTAGACCCGCACTAGCTGAAAGACGCGATCGCGGAGCGTCGGCCATTGCACGGTCTGATCCATATATTCGCATGATCACATTCAGGTTACGAATACGAATAGAATTCGTGTCTCATTCGATGCTAGTATCGAAGTATCGATAACAGCGGCGACCAAATGCCGGGGAGGAGGTGAGACGATGGACAGGCAGGTACCAGATGGCCGAGCGGCCGGCCCCGGTCGGGGGGCGAGGCGCGCGATGAGGGCCAGGCACGCCGCAGAGTACGACGAAGAACCAGTATGGCTCAGCGAGGAGGTCCCGCCGGACCCCGAGGGTGACGAGCGGGACTGGGGCGAGCCGGGCGAGTACGCCCGGGTCTGCGCGGCCGCTGAGGCCGACGGCGCCGAGGCCGCGGCGAAGAGGGAGCGGCTGCTCATGTTCGACGCGCCCGACGCGGTCGCGCACATCCTCGGGGCGCCGCGGGTACCGGGGGTGAAGACCGGGCCGGGCGGCGGGTTCGGGCAATCCGAGCCGCTCGACCTGGCCGCTCCCGAGCCGGACCTGGCGATGCTCGCCGACCGCGCGTCCGGCCAGGGCCGGATGTTCGCCGGGGTCAGCGACGACGAACTGTGCGGGCTGCTCGGCGCCCGGCGGCGGCTTACCGCCCGGCAAGAGTGGGAGACCCTGGCCGCGCTGGCCGAGCTGATCCGGCGGCGGCCCGCGACCAGGCTCTCCGGCCCTGGGGTGATGCCGCGGGTGTGGCGCGAGGGCACCGCGGCGGAGGTGAGCGTGCAGCTGGCGGTGACCGAGCGCGCCGCGACGACGCTGTTGAGCCTGGCCTGGGATCTCGCGGCGAAGCTCCCGGAGACCTCGCGGATGCTGCGCGACGGGATCATCGACCTGGACAAGGCGCACCTGATCGCGAACGCCTGCGCCAACCTCAACCCCGCCCAAGCCGGGCAAGCCGAGGACATCCTATTCAGCACGCCGGATATCGGGCAGAAGACCCGGTCGGTGATCCGGGACCGCGCCGCCCGCGCGGTGATGGAGGTAGACCCTGACGCAGCGCGGCGTCGGCGCGAGGACGCGATCAAGGACCGGCGGGTTGAGATCCGCGGCGAGGACTCCGGGAACGGGTGGATCGCCGCCCGCGAGCTCCCCCCGCCGGCGGTGCTGGCCATCGACCGCAAGCTCACCGTCCGCGCCCGCCAGTTCAAGAAGGCCGGCATTCCCGGCACGATGGACGAACTCCGCGCGCTGGCCTTCCTGGAACGGTTCGGCGAAGCCAGCCCTCTCGGCGATGGGAACGGCGGGCAGGACCCACGGCCCGGCGGCAGCCTTGGCGGTGGCGGCGGTGGCGGCGGTGGCGGCGGGCCTGACCCGCGGCCCGGCACCGGGCCGGACGGCAACGGCGGGGCCGGGACGCACACGCCCGGGTGCGGGTGCGGCGGCGGCACGGTGGCCCACATCAACCTGACCGCGCCCGCCGCCGACATGACCGAGCAGGCCAGCCGGCCCGGTGAGATGGGCGGCACCAGGCCGGTCGACCCGTGGACCATCCGCGACATGACCGGCCAAGCCGCCCGGGACGCGCGGTCCACCTGGTGCTTCACCATCACTGACAAACACGGCAGGCCCGTCGCCCACGCCTGCGGCCGGCCCGCACCCGGCGACCCCGCCCGGCCAAGACGCAAACCCCGCAAACCCCGCGACCCCGGCAGCACGGGGCCACCGGGAACGACGGGACCACCGGGAACGACGGGGCCACCGGGAACGACGGGGCCGCCCGGGACGGCGGTACTGACCCGGATCGGCCGGGGGCCGCCGGGAAGCTACGGGACATGGCGGTACCGGCAAGGCGCCCGGGACCTGATCTTCGAATTCGAGGATCTCGCCGGGCAGTGCGACCACCGGCACCGCGCCGCCGGGCACGACCCCGGCAAGCATCTCAGGCACCTGACCGCGGTGCTGAACGGCGAGTGCACGTTCCCGACCTGCCGGACGCCAGAGCACGCCAGCGACTACGAACACGCCAAGCCCTGGGAGCAAGGCGGCATCACCTGCCTGTGCGCATGCGGGCCCATGTGCCGCCGCAACCACCGCGGCAAACAGCAGCACGGCTGGAAAGTCCGCGGCACCGGACAACCCGGCTGGTTCACCTGGACCCTCCCGAGCGGCCGCACCTACACCACCGGACCCACCCTCCTGCCCAGCTAAACGGGCAGCCTGGCTGACCGGGCCGATAAGGGTCCCGCAGTGCCTCAGTTCGCGGCGGTGAACCGGCGGCGGCGGTGCGCGGGCCGCTCGATCTCGTCCAGCAGTGCCACCGCGTAGTCCTCGGCCGAGATCGATTCGCCCACCGGGGAGTCCGTGCCCGCCCGGTAGGCGCCGGTGCGCTCACCAGGCGCGATGACCGGCGCCGGGGAGAAGTATGTCCAGTCGACGCCGTCGCCGAGCCCGCGGAAGTACTCCAGCGCCTCGGCGCCGATGAGGGCCTCCGCCTTGTATAGCTCCGGGAAGCCGGGCTGGTCGAGCAGGCGGCCGCCGTCCACCAGCAGCGATCCGGCGCCACCCACCACGAGCAGCCGGGTATCGCCGAGCGTATCGACCAGGTTACGCAACTGCACGAGGAACTCCCGCCGGTCACCGCCGGTGCGGCTCGGCCCGATCGCGGACACCACGACGTCCGCCTCGCCCGCGATGCGCTTTGCCAGGGCGGAGTCCCCGGCGTCGCCGCGCACGGGGTGAACCCCGGCCGGCAGGTCGCCGCCCGTGCGGGTGACTCCGGTCACGTCATGGCCTCGTGCCTGCGCCTCCGCCGTCACCCGGCTGCCGATCGTGCCCGTCGCTCCGTAAATCGTTATGTTCATGCCGAGGACAGTAATAGTTGGATATCAAGTACTTCAACGTGCTATAAGTACCTCATGGTTACTATTGCGCAGCCGGCGGCCGCCGGCCGGGGCGACCTCTTCGACCCGGACTGCCCGACGCGGCTGGTGCTCGACCGGATCGGCGACAAATGGACGGTGCTCGTCGTCCTGCTGCTAGGCAATGGTCCCATGCGCTTCTCCGCGCTGCGCGGGCGCCTCGGGCGCGTCGCGCCGAAGGTGCTGACCCAAACCCTGCGCCGGCTGGAACGCGACGGCCTGGTCACCAGGAAGATCTTCGCCGAGGTTCCGCCCAGGGTCGAGTACACCCTCACCGACCTCGGTCACTCCCTCACCGGGCCGATCGCGGTCATCGGCGACTGGGCCGAAGTCAACGTCGGCCGGATCACCGCCGCGCAGGATGCCTACGACGCCGTCAATCCGGCCTCGTAGCGTGCGCGTCCTGGTCACCGGACACCGCGGCAACGTCGGCGCCCCGGTCGCGAGTCAGCTGACAGACCTCGGCCACGACGTGACGGGCTTCGACCGCGCAGACGGCGACGACCTGCTGGACCTCGCCGCCGTCCGCCGCGCGGCGGCCGGCCATGCCGCCATCGTGCACCTCGGCGCGATCGCGAACGACGCCGCTGGCAGCCCGGAGGAGATCATGGCGGTCAACGTGCTCGGCACCTGGCATGTGCTGCTGGCGGCCGAGGCCGCTGGCGTGGAGCGCGTGGTCCACTTCTCGAGCGCGCAGGTGTTCGGCACCGGAGAGGGTGCGGGGCTCCCAGACCACTTCCCCCTCGATGACGACCACCCGCGCCAGGCGACGCGCACGTATGGCCTGTCCAAATGCCTGTCCGAGGATCTGTGCGCCGGCTTCACCGCCCGGACCGGAATCGCCACCGTGGCGCTGCGGCCGGTCTGGGTGTGGCATCCCGGCATGTACCAGGTGATCGAGTCGCGGTGGCGCGCGGATCCCAGC
>Ga0207664_10000509_pt1 | contig 27685 bp, 28 predicted proteins | sample LARL83metaG_FD_184349 | JGI IMG/M metagenome (GOLD analysis project Ga0207664, IMG submission 184349) | Corn, switchgrass and miscanthus rhizosphere microbial communities from Kellogg Biological Station, Michigan, USA - LAR L8-3 metaG... | ecosystem: Host-associated > Plants > Roots >... | reverse complement strand
CAGTTGGTGGACGAGTTCTACGACCGCCACGTCAAGCTGGTGCTGTCCGCCGCCGCGCCGATCACCGAGCTGTACGACGGCGAGCGCCTGCGCGCCGAATTCGGCCGCACCGAATCGCGGCTGATCGAGATGCAGAGCGAGGAGTATCTGGCGCTGCCGCACCGGGGCGAATGAGCCGCGGCGGTTGCTCTGGCCAGCCCGGATTCCCGCCGGATTCCGTTGCGGCGCCCGCTGGACCGCAGTAGCCTGCCTCGACGCAATGACGCGGTTCCCTGCTGGAAGGAGCGGACGATGCACTCGACCACGGGAACGGCTCCGGGCGTGCCACCTCCGGTAGCGCTGGACGAGGCCGTGCCGGTCGTGGCGACGACTCCCGCGTTGCCCGTGGACGAGCCCTTCGCAGTGCCGGGATTCGACGCAGTGGCGCGCCTTGCGTCCGGCTCGCTCAAGGTGCCGCTGGTTGCACTGATCCTCAACGGCGGCGGCGCGTTCTGGTTCACCAGCGATGCCCGCGATGGCGCCCGCGCGGCGCCCGCGCTGGACGGCGTGTATTTCGATGCGGCCCGGCGCAGCACCGCGCAGGTGGTGCTGGATACCAGCGGCGACGCGCGTTTCGCCCAAGCCACGCTGGCCGGCGGCCCGGTGCTGGCGCCGGTCCGTTTTTTTGCGAGCGAGCCGGTATTCACGCTCAGCGGTCGGCAGGTCGGCGCGCTGTGCGTGATGGATCACGTCCCGCATACCGAATTGCACGAGGCCGACCGCGCCGCGCTGCGCGATGCCGCCGCGCTGGCCGGCGCCAGCGTGGTGCTCGGCAGCTACATCGGGCGCACCGATCCGGTGACCCAGCTGCCGCATCGCAACGCGTTCTTCGGTGACCTGCGCGGGCAGTTCCGCGACGGCGTCGACCACGTCTGGCTCACCGCGATCGAGGTGGCCCCGGTCGAGCGTTTCAATGCCTTCGTGCGGGCGATGGGGCACGTGTACGCCGACGAGCTGATGCGCGGCGTGGCGCAGCGGATCCAGTCGTGGCTGACGCCCGGCATGCGCCTGTACCAGGTCGGCGTGACCCGCTTCGCCGTCCTGCTGAGCAATACGCATGGCCTGCTCGACACGCGCCGGCTGGACGACCTGGTGCAGCGGCTGCGCCGGCCGTTCGAGTGCCTCAACATTCCGCTCACCATCCAGCCCGGCGTCGGCCTGATCAAGGTCGACGAAGCGGAGCTGCGTACCGGCGATCCGCTGCGGCTGGTCATGAGCGCTTCGCACGCCGCCCAGCACAGCGAAAGCGGCTGGGCGCTGTACGACCGCGACCAGGACGATCGGCACCGGCACGAGTTTTTCCTGGTCACCGAGCTGGCGGCTGCGCTCACCGAGCGCGCCGAGCTCGACCTGCATTACCAGCCGCGCATCGATCTGGACAGCGGCCGCTGCGTGGCGGTGGAAGGGCTGGCGCGCTGGCAGCATCCCACGCTGGGCATGGTGCCGCCGAACGAATTCATCCGTCTCGCGGAGTCGGCCGGCCTGATGCGTTCGCTCACCGAATGGGTGTTCGATCACGGCATCGCCCAGCTCGCGGCGTGGCGCCGGCAAGGCCATGACGTGCAGCTGTCGCTCAACGTCTCCAGCGCGGATTTCGGGGCCGACCTGGTTACCCGGCTGAAGGCCGCGACCGCGCGGTACGCGGTGGATCCCGCCTGGCTGGAACTGGAGTTCACCGAGAGCACGCTGATGCTGCACAGCGATGCCACGCGCAGCCACCTCACCGCGATCCGCCAGCTCGGCACCGACATCGCCATCGACGATTTCGGCACCGGCTACAGCAACCTCAACAGCCTGCGCCAGATGCCGGCCACCTGCCTGAAGATCGATCAGTCGTTCGTGCGCGCCATCGACGCCAGCCCGCACGACGCGACCATCGTGCGCTCGGTGGCTGGGCTTGCGCATGACCTGGGTTTCCGGGTCGTGGTGGAGGGCGTGGAAACCGCCCGCGTGCTCGAGCAGGTGCTGGGCATGGCCTGCGACGAGGCGCAGGGTTTTCACCTCGCCCCGCCGATGGCGGGCGGCGCGCTGCCGGCGTGGCTCGCGAGCCACGCGCCGATGGCGATCCGCCGCGTCCGCTGAGCGCCACGGTCGCGCCGGCGGGCACGGCGAGCTGCTAACGTGCCGGCGATCCCCGCCGGAGTTCACGCATGTTGATCGCCCTCGCCTTTGCCCTGATGCTGGCTTCGCCGCCTGCCGCACCCGAGGACAGTTTCTCCGCCCGCGTGCTGCGCGGCCGGATGGTCGAAGCCGGTCCCGGCGGCGCGGCCTACCAGAAGGCGTTGTGGCAACAGATCAACGACCCGGCCGCCGTGGCGCTGAAGAGCTGCCTCGACCGCCATGCTCCGGCGGACAAGTCGCCCTTCACCGTGGTCGCCAACGTGTTGCCGGATGGAAAGCCGGCCCAGGTGCAGGCACGCCCCGCCACGCCGGTTGCCGATTGCTTCGCGGACTGGCTGGACACGAACACCTTGCCGCCGCCGCCCGCGCTGGCCACCGAGCCGGTCTATCCGATCGAGATCGATGTCAGCATCGTGCCCTGAACCGGTCGCGCGACAGCAGCGCCACCCGGCTCACATCGGCCGCAGCCGGGCCTGCTGGAAACGGCGGTGGTGGATCAGCAGACCGCTGAAATAGGCGATGTAGTAGCCGACCAGCAGGCCGATCACCAGCAGGGTCAGCGGGCTGTTGCCCATCGGCGGCATGCCGGCAGCGGTGCCCATCGGCGCCGGCGCGCCCTGCATCTGCGGCAGCAGCACCAGCAGGCGCCAGCCCAGCCGGCCGAGCAGCAGCACCGTGAGCAGCGCGCCGATCCACGGGTTCGGCACGTAGCAATCGCCCTTGACCGGGTCGACCTCGAAGCGGGTCAGGCGCAGCCCAAGCAGGCCCAGTGCCGCGCCGGCGAGCACGCCAACGGCCAGGCCTTCGGCCAGTTCGATCCGGTGAAAGCCGCTGAGCGCGAGGCTCGCGCCAACCACCGAAAACAGCACGATGCGGAAGATCATCCGCTTGCGCTGGATCGGCTGCCGGCCGAACTGGCGGCGCACCCGGCGCCAGATGAGCCAGGCCATGATCGGCAGCATGACGAGATAGGAGCTCAGATGGACGGGCATCGGCATCACGTGCGCTCGGGACGATGGCGCAGCTTAATCGAGCGCGCGCGCGATGACGATCCTCTGTTCCATCGCCACGCGCTCACAGCGGATAGCTGATCGACAGGCTCACGCTGTTGTTCCAGTAGCCTGCGCCGCCGCTGCTGTCCGAAGCGGCCGAACTGCGCCCGAGCTGGAAGGACACGCGCCCGTTGTGCGGCAGGCGGCCATCCAGCGAGGCGTTCCAGCTGTAGACGCCGGCGTGCATGCCGTCGATGGCCTGGCGGCCCGCGTCGGCGGCCACGCGCAGCCTCCAGCCCGCACTGATGCCGTAGACGCCGGTCACGCCCGCCTGCACGGCGCGGTATCGGGCCGGGTTGAAGTAGACGCCGTGGCTGGGCCGGCTGCTGCGATAGGTGCGCGCGGACAACTGGGCGCCGATCGCCGCCGCGGTATCGGGGATGTCGCGCGGGCTGAGCAGAAGGCGCAGGGTGCCGCCATCGCGCTGGTTGCCGTCGCTGAAGGTCTGCCGGTAGTACGTCGGCAGCACGTACCAGGCCGCCGCCGGCCGCAGGCTCACGCCGACGCTGTAGGTGTCGCCAAGCAGCCGGTGCCCGATCGCCGCGTCGGTCAGCAGCGGCGTGCGCTCGGCGGCGGCCGACAGGCTGAAGCTGTCGCTGGCTTGCAGGGTCCAGCCGGCGGCGCCCTGCAGGTAATGCCAGCCGCCGCTGCGGCCCATGCCCAGCCGCAGATCGATGTAGTGGTCGTCGCCGGCGCGCAGCTGGCCGAGCAATGCCGCTTCGTCGAGCCGGCGCCGCTGCTGGCCGTCGTCCACCCGCACGGTGTCCGCCGCGACGCCCCACGCCAGCGTGCGTCCGCCGGAGGCGACCGGTGCGGAGCGCCAGGCGGCATCGGTCCGCCATGTATCCAGCTGCTCGCTGTCGTGAGTGAAGCCGAAGCCGCCTTCCAGGCGCGGCGCCAGCGCGTAGAGCATGTCGTCCTTCAGCAGCCGGTAGCGCGCACCGGATGGCGCCGCAGGCAGCCCGTCCATGGCCTGCAGGTAGGGCGGGCTCCTGTCCTGCCAGCCGAGCGACTGCATCGCCTGCAGCAGTTGCAGCGTCGGCCCGGCCTGCCCGCGCGCGATCGGCGCCAGTAACGCGAACGCCTTGCGCGGATAGTCCTGCGCGTTGAGCACCGCGGCCGTGCCGCTGTCCGCCGCGGCGCGCCCGGCTTCATCGGCGGCGTTGGCGCGCGCGATATCGAACGCCCGCGCGGCCTGCGCCTGATCGCCCAGCCACAGGCTGGCCCGGCCCAGGCCCATCGCCGCGGCGAAGGTGTCGTCCTGGCTGCCGTCCGGATGCGCCAGCGCGGCACCGAACAGGGCGCGTGCCTGCTGCGGCTGGCCGGCCTCGAGGGCGGCGCGCCCCGCGCGTATGTCGTCCGCCATCGAGCGGGTTTCGGCGTAGGCGCCCGGCAACAGCAACAGCAGCAGCAACGGCAGGGCGCGCTTCATTTCGTGCCCCAGCGCTTGCGCAGGTTGAGCAGCTCGGACAGGTAGCCGACCACGCAGCCGGGCTGCAGCACGATGCCGTAGAACAGGGCATACACCACGAAACCGATCGGGTTGCGGCGCACCTTGAGCCCCTGCGCCTTGAACATGCGCGACTGGATGAAAAACATCAGGTAGTTGACGACCAGCGCCAGCGGCAGCACCAGCAGGGTCATCGGGCCGGCCAGCCAGTAGCAACCGAACAGCGCCAGCACCAGGCCCGGCAGGAAGAACGTCACATAGACCACGTCCATGAACGGGAACAGCAGGTTCCACCAGATGAAAAGCGTGCTCATGCGCCGCTGCAGCAGCAGTTGCGGATGCGCCTTGAACGCCTCGATCAGTCCGCGCGACCACCGCTGCCGCTGGCGGATGAACTGCTTCAGCGTGCTGGGCGCGTTGGTGAAGGTGATCGCGTCCTCGCAGTAGCCGACCCGATGGCCGCGCCGCAGTATCGCCCAGGTGAGCACGATGTCCTCGCCCACGCATTCCGGCCAGCCGCCCGCGTCGCGCAGCACGTCGGTGCGATAGAGCGAGAACGCGCCCTGCGCCACCAGGGTGCCCTGGAACAGGCTCTGCAGCCGCTTGATCGCGGCGATGCCGTGGAAGTAGTCCCATTCCTGCACCCGCGTCACCAGGTTGTGGCGCGAGTTGCGCAACAGCACCGCGCCGGCCACCGCCGCGGTATGCGGCGGATCGCTGAGGAAACGGCCGACCAGGTGGCGCAACGCATCCCGGTACAGGTACGAATCGCCATCCAGGGTGATCGTCAGCGCATGCGCAGCGAGCTTCAGCCCCTGGTTCAGCGCGTTGGCCTTGCCTGCGTTGCGCTCCAGGTCGAGCACCTGCAGCCACGGGTAGGACACGCTGCGCAGGCGCTCCATGGTGGCATCGGTGGAGCCGTCATTGATCACCAGCACCTGCATCGGCGCCGGATAATCCTGCTTGTCCAGGCTTTCCAGGGTGGACAGGATCGAGTCCTCCTCGTTGTACGCCGCGACCAGCACGGTGATACCGGGATAGACGGCGACCGCGGCGCGCGGCGGCCGCCGGTCCAGCAGCAGGCCGACCACCAGGAATGCGTTCATGAAGCCCGGCAGGATCGCGATGCCGATGATCGCCACATGCGCCAGCACGGCGCCCATCACCTGCGACAAGGCGGCGATCCAGCTCTGCGCCAGCCCGTAGGAAGCTACCGCCCAGGCGAGCGACAGCCCGAACGTCAACGCGAATTTCAGCCACACCGGCACATAGCGCCGCGGGCGGCCCACGCGCAGCAACGGATCGAAGGCCAGGCCATCGGTGGGAATGTCCGCCACCGGTCCGGCGGATGGGGGTATGAGGACTCGAAGGTTCATGGCGATCGTTCCGATCAGCAGGGCCGGGTGGCGACCGTCAACGCGCGCACTTCCCTGCCGGCAGATGGCCTCGGGGCCCTCGCCGATGAAGTGTCGTTGTCTGGCGCCGCCGATACAGCAGTTGATGGTGCGTGGCGTACAGGCTGGAACAAGCAGCTTGCGTGCCACGGAGGGCGTGGGGCATGGAGTTAAGCCAATCCGCGCCATTGGCTGCATGGGCGCGGGGCTGGCGCGCGCAGCGGCGGCGCGGTTGGCGGCGCAGGGGCGGGCCGCCGGTGCCAATCCGGGACACAAATGGACGCGCGCAGCCCTCCGCCCGGGAGCGCGCCACCGCAACCTCAGAGGCCGGCGCCGCCCGTGGCGGCGACGGCGTCGCCTACTTCGCCTTGCCCTGGTTGGCCACCGCGGCCATCTTCGCCGCGATGTCGGCGGCGTCGCCGAGGTAGTAATGGCGCAGCGGCTTCAGGTGTTCGTCGAATTCGTAGACCAGCGGCACGCCGTTGGGGATATTCAGCTCGACGATAGCCTCGTCGGAGATGCCGTCGAGGTACTTCACCAGCGCGCGCAGCGAATTGCCGTGCGCGGCGACCAGCACGCGCTGGCCGGCGCGGATCGCCGGCGCCAGCACTTCATGCCAGTACGGCAGCACCCGCTCGACGGTGTCCTTCAGGCATTCGGTGTCGGGGATGTCCTGCGGATCGAGCGTGGCGTAGCGCGGATCGTGCACCGCCTCGTTGGCGCTGCGCTCCAGCGGCGGCGGCGGAATGTCGTAGCTGCGGCGCCAGATCTTGACCTGGTCCTCACCGTACTTCGCCGCGGTCTCGGCCTTGTCCAGGCCGGTCAGGCCGCCGTAGTGGCGCTCGTTGAGGCGCCAGTCGGTGACCACCGGCAACCACATCAGGCCCATCGTGTCCTGCACGCCCCACAGCGTGCGCACGGCGCGCTTGAGCACCGAGGTATGCGCCACGTCGAAGCTGTAGCCGCCCTCCTGCAGCAGGCGGCCGGCCTCGCGCGCCTCGGCCCGGCCCTGCTCGGTGAGGTCGACATCGGCCCAGCCGCTGAAGCGGTTGTCGAGGTTCCACTGCGATTGGCCGTGGCGGATCAGGACCAGCTTGTGCATCGGTGCGCCCAACGAGAGAGTGAATCGCGAATGGTGCAGGCCGGCCCCGGCAGCGTCAAATGCGGCCCCTGCCACAGGTCATGCTAAACCGGATGCGCCATGGCGGCATCCTAGTGCGTACCACTCATCCGGAGATTGCCATGCGTCGTTTTCCCACGGTTCTCATGCTTGCCGCCCTCTCGCTGGCCCTGCCGTTGCTGGCGGCCGCGCACGACGACGACATCGACAAGGTCAACGGCACCGCCCGCGTGGAAGCCGGCCAGCACGCCGGCGACGTCAGCTCGGTGAACGGTGCGGTGGAAATCGGCGACAACGCCATCGTGCAGGAAGCCAGCACGGTCAACGGCGCGGTCACGCTGGGCGACAAGGCGCAGGCCAGCAAGCTGGGCACGGTCAACGGCGCGATCACGCTCGGCACCGGCAGCCGCGTCCGCGGCGAGGTCGAGGCCGTCAACGGGCACATCCAGCTGGGCCAGGGCGCCGACGTCGGTGGCAAGGTCGACAACGTCAACGGCGGCATCGAACTCGACGCCGCGCATGTCGCCGGCGGTATCGAAACCGTCAGCGGCGACATCACCGTGGGCGCCAACTCGCGCGTCGAAGGCGGCATCCTGGTCGACAAGCCGCACGGCGGCTGGTTCAACCACGACAGCCGCACGCCTGAAGTGGTGATCGGCCCGCACGCCGTGGTGCAGGGCACGCTGGAGTTCCGCCGCGAGGTGGTGCTGAAGGTCAGCGACAGCGCGCAGATCGGCCCGGTGAAGGGCGCCACGCCGGTGAAGTTCAGCGGCGCCACGCCATAAGGCTTGTGCCCGTAGGAGCCCGCAAGCGGGCTCCTACGGCAGCCAGTCGCGCGGCTTGAGGTAGTCGGCCAGCTTCGCTTCGGCGGAGCCGGCTTCGGGCTGGTAGGCATACTCGAAGCGCACGCGCGGCGGCAGGCTCATCAGGATCGACTCGGTGCGTCCGCCGGACTGCAGCCCGAACAAGGTGCCGCGGTCGTAGACCAGGTTGAACTCCACGTAGCGGCCGCGCCGGTACAGCTGGAACTCGCGCTCGCGCTCGCCGTACGGCGTGTCCATGCGGCGCCGGACGATCGGCAGGTAGGCGTCGAGAAAGCCCTCGCCCACCGCGCGGGTGAAGTCGAAGCAGCGCTCGAAGCCGCCCTCGTTCAGATCGTCGAAGAACAGGCCGCCCACGCCGCGCGTCTCGTCGCGGTGCTTCAGATAGAAGTAGTCGTCGCACCATCGCTTGTAGCGCGGATAGACGTCCATCCCATACGGCTCGCACAGGTCGCGCGCGACCGTGTGCCAGTGCGTCACGTCCTCGTCCACCGGATAGAACGGCGTGAGGTCGAAGCCGCCGCCGAACCACCACACCGGCTCGACGCCTTCCTTGCTCGCTTCGAAATAGCGCACGTTGGCGTGTGTGGTCGGCACGTGCGGGTTGTTCGGATGCAGCACCAGCGAGACGCCGGTGGCGATGAAGCTGCCGCCGGCCAGATCCGGCCGGTGCGCGGTGGCGCTGGGCGGCAGCTGGGTGCCGTGCACGCGCGAGAAATTGACGCCACCCTGTTCGAACACCGCGCCGTTGCGCAGCACGCGGGTGCGCCCGCCGCCGCCCGCCTCGCGCTGCCAGGCATCCTCCACGAACCGTGCGCCGCCATCGACCTGTTCGATCGCCGCGCAGATGCTGTCCTGCAATCCGCGCAGGAACAGTTCGGCGCGATCGGCTTGTTCGCTCATCGTGGTCTCCTCGATTCGATGCGAAAGCTTAGCAAGGCGCTCGGTGCCGACCTGCGGCGCGGCGCCGCGGCGGCGTGAGCTGCATCAGCGTCAGTGCAGCCGGGCGGTCATCCGGCGATGGCCGATCAGTTGCGCCCAGCGCGAACCCAGGTCGATCCACATCAGATAGCCGGCCTCGAGCAGCAGCCGGCCGAGATAGCGCGGGTGCCGCGGCAGCAGCGCCTCGGCGGCCACCGGCAGGCCGGTGAAGCCGAGCTGGCGCGCCAGCAGCAGGCAGCGCGCGAGATGATAGCGGCTGGTCACCAGCGCCACCGGCGGCAGCGCGGCGCCATCGGCCTGCAGCAGCGACCGCGCATGGCGCAGGTTCTCCAGCGAATCGGTCGAATCCTGTTCCAGCTCCACCCGCACGTGGCCCGGCAGACCATGCCGCTGCAGCCAGGCGTGGCCGGCGGCAGCTTCGCTGCGCTGTCCGCCACTGCTGCCGCCGAGCAGCAGCACGTGATCGATCTGCGCGTGCTGCGCCAGCATCAGCGTGCGGCCGAGGCGCTGCTGGTAATCGTGTTCCGGCGCGCCGCCTTCGAGCCGGCGGCCGAACACCAGCGCGATCATCCGCCGCGGCGGCGCCAGCGGGCTGCGCGCGGCGACCCGGCAGACGTGGATCAGATAGGCCAGCCAGATCAGCCCCGCGCTCAGGATCAGCGCGAGCACCGTCACCGCGGCCGCATGCTGCACGTCGCGGTCGCGCAGGTAACGCCAGGTGCGTGGGTTCGAAGGCATGCGGATCGGCGTGGTGGAAGTGCACCAGTCTAGCCGGCATGCCGGCTGTTCGCGGCGCCTTCATGCCGCCTTGGACACCATGCGTCACCGCCTGCGGGCCGGTCGGCCGCAGGCTAGGCAAGCTGTGGGGTGACCGCTAGGCTTTCGTGATGCCCATTTCGATGACACCACTCGCGGTCACCGCGTACACCGCCACGTCCGCCATCGGCAACGGCCTCGCCGCGCAGCTCGACGCGCTTCGGCACGCCCGCAGCGGGCTGCGCCCGAACGACATCAGCAGCCAGCCGCTGGCCTGCTGGATCGGCCGCGTCGATGGCGTGGAAGAGGTCGCCCTGCCCGCTACCCTCGCCAGCTGGGATTGCCGCAACAACCGGCTGGCCTGGCTGGGCCTGAATCAGGACGGCTTCCTCGATCGCGTGCGTGCGGCGCGCGAGCGCCATGGCGCCAGCCGCGTGGCGCTGCTGCTGGGCACCTCGACCGCCAGCATCGGCGCCACCGAGGAGGCCTATCGCCGGCTCGACGCCGATGGCGGTTTTGCCGACGACATGCTGCGGCCGCAGATCCATGCGCCGCATTCGCTGGCCGCCTTCGTCGCCGCCGCGCTGGAACTGGAAGGTCCGTGCCTGACCATCTCCACCGCGTGCTCGTCCAGCGCCAAGGTGTTCGCCAACGCCGAGCGGATGATCCGGCTCGGCCTGGTCGATGCGGCCGTGGTGGGCGGCGTCGACACCTTGTGCGACAGCGTGCTGTTCGGCTTCAACGCGCTGGAGCTGGTATCGGCCGCACCTTGCCGGCCGTTCGATGCGGCGCGCGACGGCATCTCGATCGGCGAGGCGGCCGGCTTCGCATTGCTGGAGCGTGCCTCGGGCGCGCCCGACGCGCCGCAGCTGCTGGGCTACGGCGAGGCCAGCGATGCGCATCACATGTCGACGCCGCATCCGGAAGGCCTCGGCGCCGAGCTGGCATTGAACGACGCGCTCGCCCGCGCCGGCCTCGACGCATCGCGGGTTGACTACATCAACCTGCACGGCACCGCCAGCCAGAAGAACGACGAAGTCGAGGCCGCGCTGGTCGGCCGCGCGTTTCCAGCGCGCACCCGGGCCAGCTCCACCAAGGGCTACACCGGCCATACGCTGGGCGCCGCCGGCATCGTCGAGGCGACCATCGCGTTGCTGGCGATCGAGCACGGACTGATCCCGGGCAACCTCGGCGGCAGCACGCCGGACCCGGTCTGCGGGCAACACTTCGCCTGGAGCGGCGAGCGGCAGCGCGTCGACGTCGCGCTCAGCAATTCGTTCGGTTTCGGCGGCAACAACGCCTGCCTCGCTTTTGCGCGCGCGGGGTTCGCCGCATGAGCGCATCGCCGCCGCGCGCGACGAGCGTCTTCGTCGAGGGTATCGGCCTGTGGTCGCCGCAACTGGCCGATTTCGCCGGCCTGCGCAGCCTGCTGGCCGGCAGCACGCCGGCCCCGCCAGCGGCGCGCCCCGCCGCCGCCACGCTGCCGCCGAACGAGCGCCGCCGCGCGCCGGAAAGCGTGCTGCTGGCGGTCGAGGTGGCCGCGCAGGCGGTGGCGATGAGCGGCCGCGACGCCGCCACGCTGGCCTGCGTGTTCGCCTCCTCGCATGGCGACCAGCCGATCACCGATTACATGTGCGCCACGCTGGCGCAGGCGCCGGCGGAACTGTCGCCGATCCGCTTCCACAACTCGGTGCACAACGCGGCGGTCGGCTACTGGACGATCGCCACCGGCTGCCACGCGCCGTCCACCGCGGTAGCCGCGCAGCGCGCCAGCTTCGGCGCCGGCCTGCTCGAGGCGGTGAGCCAGGTGCTGGCCGAGCAGCGCGCCGTGCTGCTGGTGTGCAGCGACACCGGAGGCAGCGGCCCGCTGAACGAAGTCACCGGCTGCCGGCAGCCGTTCGGCTGCGCGCTGGTGCTGGCGCCGGAGCCTGGGCCGTCCACGCTGGTGCGGCTCGATCTGCAACTTGCCGCGGCGGGCGCCGAGACGCCGCTCGTCGAACCGCTGGCAGGCTGGCGCGCAGGCAACCCCTCGGCGGCAGCCCTGCCGTTGCTGGCCATGCTGGCCGGCGGCCCGGGCCGCTGCGCACTGAACGCTGCAACCTCGCTTGGATTGCGCATCGACACGGAGAACGTCGCTTGAATACCCCTGCGCGCTGGTGTGTGCTGATTCCCTGCCTCAACGAAGAGGCTGCGATCCGTCCGGTGGTCGAGTCCGTGCTGGCGCTGGGTGCTCCGGTAATCGTGATCGACGACGGCTCGGACGACCGCACCCCCGAGATCGTCGCCAGCCTGCCGGTGACCCTGCTGCGCCACGACGAACGCCGCGGCAAGGGCGAAGCCCTGCGGCGCGGTTTTCGCGAGGCCTTGCGGCAGGGTTACGACGCGGTACTGACCATGGACGGCGACGGCCAGCACCTGGCCAGCGACATTCCGCGCATCGTGGCGGCTGCCGCACAATACCCCGGCCACATCGTGATCGGTGCGCGCCTGCTCGACCGCGAACAGCAGCCGAAGGGACGCCGCCGCGCCAACGCGGTGGCCGACTGGGGCATCTCGTGGGCGTGCGCGCAGCCGATCGCCGATACCCAGAGCGGCCAGCGCTGGTATCCCCGCGCGGCGCTGGACCTGGTCGAGCTGCCGGCGCAGGACTTCGTGTTCGAGGCGGCCATCCTGATCGCCGCCTCGCGCGAAAAAGGCATCGGCGTGGTCTCGGTGCCGATCGCCTCGCGCTACCACGGCGAATTCCGCCTCAGCCACTTCAAGCCGGTCGGCGACGTCACCCGCATCACCACGTACACCATCGCGCGCATCTTCCACTACGGCGACATCCGGGCCAGCCATCGGCGCTCGCGCGGCGCGCCGGTGATCGTCGACGATGGCATGGCCGTGGTCACCGACCAGGTCGCCGCCTACTCGCCATGAGCGTGACCACGCGCGAGGCGGTCATCCTCGGCGGCGGCCTCGCCGGACTTTGCCTGGCGCTGCAGTTGCGCGGCGAATTCCCGGACATGGACATCCTGGTGCTGGAGCGCAACCGGCATCCGCTGCCGGCGGCCGCGCACAAGGTCGGCGAGTCCACGGTGGAGATCGGCGCGCACTACTTCGATCACACGCTGGGCCTGCGCGAACACATGGATGCCGCGCACATCCGCAAGTTCGGCCTGCGCTATTTCTTCTCCGACGGCCGCGAGGACGTGCAGAACACCACCGAGCTGGGCGTCAGCCGGCTGCTGCCGATTCCGAGCTACCAGATCGACCGCGGCATCTTCGAGAATTTCCTCGGCGAGGAAGCGCGCCGGCGCGGCATCGACTTTCGCGACGGCGCCACGGTCAGGAGTTTCACCGTCGGCGAACATGGCGCAGCGCACGCCGTGCACTTCGTCGACGCGGATGGCGAACATGCCGTCGAAGCGCGCTGGCTGCTGGATGCATCCGGCCGCGCCGCGCTGCTGCGCCGCCGCTTCGAGCTGACCCTGGACAACGGCCACCACGCCAACGCGGTGTGGTTCCGGATGGACGCGAAGCTCGACATCGACCGCTGGAGCGACGACGCCGACTGGCGCGCGCGCGTGTCGCCGCGCGAGCGCTGGCGCTCCACCAACCACCTGATGGGTGCGGGCTACTGGGCGTGGCTGATTCCGCTGGGCTCGGGCGCGCATTCGGTCGGCATCGTCAGCGATGCGGCGATGCATCCGCTGGAGGGCATGCGCGATTTCGATCTGGCGCTGAAGTGGTTGCATGCGCGCCAGCCGGCGATGGGACGCGCGGTCGCCGCCGAGCGCGACAGCCTGCTCGATTTCCGCTTCCTGCGTAACTATTCGCACAGCAGCAAACAGCTGTTCTCGGGCGACCGCTGGGCCCTGACCGGCGAGGCGGGTACCTTCCTCGATCCGTTCTATTCGCCGGGCAGCGACTTCATCGCCATCGCCAACACCTACATCGTGGCGCTGATCGGCCACGACCGCGCAGGCCGCAACATCGCGCCTTACGCGCACTTCTACGAAAAGCTGTTCTTTTCGTTCTACGAGAACACGCTGACCCTGTTCCGCGACCAGTACCCGCTGTTCGGCAACGCCGAAGTGTTGCCGGCCAAGGTCATCTGGGATTACGCCTATTACTGGGGCGTGCTGTGCCAGCTGATGTTCCAGCAGCGGTTGACCGACCTGAACCTGCTCGGCGACATGCGCGTCGAACTGGAGCACGCGCAGGCGCTGAACAGGCGCATGCAGCAGCTGTTCCGCCAGTGGCATGCCGCCAGTTCGGCGCAGAGCCGCCGTGAAATGCTGGACCAGTGCGCGCTGACCTGGTTCGCCGAACTCAACGCCTCGCTGACCGAGCCGCTGGACGATGCCGGCATCCGCGCGCGGCTGCGCGACAACGTGCGCCTGCTCGACGGCATCGCCGACGCACTCGCGTTGCAGGCCGGCAGCACCGACCGGCGCCTGCATGCACCGTCGTCGGGCCAGCCGCGGCCGCCGCTGTTCGCCGCGACGGCGTGAGCGCTCAGCCCATGCCGCCGTTGACGCCGATCACCTGGCCGTTGATGTAGCCGGCCGCGTCGGAGCACAGGAACGCCACCAGCGCGGCAACCTCCTCCGGTTTGCCGGCACGCTGCGCGGGCACCACCTCGCGGATGCGTTCGGGCGGGAACGCCGCATCGGCCATGCGCCCTTCGATCACCCCGGGCGCGACCACGTTGACGGTGATGCCGCGCGAGGCCATCTCGCGCGCCAGCGATTTGCTGGCGCCGTGCAGCGCCGCCTTCGCCGCTGCGTAATTGGTCTGCCCGCGATTGCCCAGCTGCGCCGCCACCGAACTCACCGAGACGATGCGGCCGAAACGGGCGCGCGCCATCGGCAGCAGCAACGGCTGGGTGACGTGGAAGAAGCCGTGCAGCGAAACGTCGATCACGCGATGCCATTGCTCGTCGCTCATGCCGGCCATCGGCGCGTCGTCATGGATGCCGGCGTTGTTGACCAGCGCGTGGATCGGGCCTTCGGTCAACAGCACGTCCAGCGCCGCGCGGCTCACCTCCGCGTCGGTGACGTCGAACGCGAGCGCCTGCGCGCTGCCACCGGCGGCGGCGATCGCCGCGGCGGTTTCCTCGGCCCGCGCCAGGCTGTGGTGACCATGCACGAGAACGTGCCAGCCGGCCGCGGCCAGCGCGTGGCAGATCGCGCCGCCAAGCTCGCCGCTGCCGCCGGTGACCAGGGCGCGGCGCGGGATGGAGACTTCGGGCATGGCGGTCCTCGCTTGAGCGTCAGGTGGAAGGATGGATGACGGTAGCGCGGCCGCTGGCGAGCAGGCGGCCGCCGTGTTCGACGCGGAACGCGTACTGCGCGCCGCCGGCATCGGCGCTCACGCATTCCGCATGGACGTCCAGACGTCCATCGGGTTCGACGTATTCCGCATGCAGCTGCACGCCGCGCAGGCTGACCAGCATGCCGGGCCGCGCTGTTTCCACACCGCGCGAACGCGCCAGCAGCGCGCCATGCACGGCCATGGCCTGGGCGCCGTACTCGGCCAGGTGCACGGCGTGCAGGCCGTGCGGTCCCCGCAGCGGGCTGTCGGCGCGCGCGTGGCCTTCGCTGACGGCATGAATGTTCTGCTCGTCCCACGCCAGCACCGCATCGAGCAGGCACATCGTGCCGGCATGCGGAATCAGGTGGCCCCAGTCAGTCTTGTCGAGCATGCGGCGCCATCAGGATCGACAGGCAGAAGTGGAACGCGACGCCCAGGCTCACGGTGAGGCCGATCGCGCGCAGCACCGGGATGCTCGCCCACGCCAGCATGCCGAACACCAGCAGCGCGGACAGCACGCAGACCAGCGTGGCGTGCAGGGTGCGCCGCTGTTCGGCCGGGTCGCCGGTGTCGCGTTCGAAGAACAGCGCGTAGTGCAGGCCCAAGCCACCGGCGAGGATCAGCGCGACCAGGTGGAACAGCGAAATCTCGATGCCCGCCACGCGCTCCACCGCCAGCACCAGGAACGTGGCCAGCGTCATCGGCGCCAGCACATGCCACGCACGGCGCAGGCTGCGCAGGGCGAAGCTGATGGTCAGCACCAGCAGTACCGCGGCGACCAGCAGCGCCTGCAGGATGCGCGTGCGGTAGTCCGCCACCAGCGACTCGGAAGCCGCCTTCAGGTCGAGCAGGCGCACCATGCCGCCGCTGTCCTTTCCAAGCGCCTGCAGCGCCGCCACGTCATGCAGGCCGGTGACCGTGCCCAGCCCCAGCCAGTGCCCGTTCCGCGGCAGCAGCATCGCGGCGAGGCGCTGGCCCAGCGGCGTCTGCGCGTAGCGTTGCGGCGTCAGCGGCGGCAGCCGGCGTGCGGTCTCGACGTCATCCACGAACGGCCGGAACAGCTGGTCGTCGAACGGCAGGCCCTGCAGCGCCTGGCCGAGTTCGCGCTGCAGGGTGGCCCGATCGGGCAGCTTCCGTTGGCGCGCCTGCTGCAGCGCCACCGTCGGCAGATACCGCGACGGCAGCTCGAGCGCGTCCACCGCATGTTTCGCCACCAGCGCATCGACGCGCGGCTGCAGCTTTTCCGACAGCGCCAGCACGCCCTGCTCGGTGGGCGCCTGCAGCACCAGCAGATAGCGCACGTCGGGCGCGCCGAGCGCTTCGCGCAGGCGCGCGTCGTGCTGCAGCATGGCCTGCGGCAACGGGGTCAGCGCGGCCAGGTTGTTCTGCCAGAAAGGCGCAGGCGCGAGCGCCAGCATCAGCACGATCGCCGCCGCCACCAGCAAGGGAATCCAGCGCGGCCGCGGCAGCCGGTCGACGATCTCGCGCGCACGCGCCAGCCAGCGCATGTCCGCCACGTCGCGTACGCGCCGCGGCAGCAGGTGCGGCAGCAGGTAGCGGGTGCTGAAACCGGCCACTAGCAAGCCGACGATGGTGAATACGGCCAGCTGCTTCAGCCCGTTCACGCCGGACGCATAGAAGGCCAGGTAGGCGATGCAGGCCGAGGCGATCGCGGTCAGCAGCAGCGGCCACAACGCGCGCACGCTCTGCACCGCGTCCTCGCCGGCGCGGCGATGGCTGAGCACGCGGATCGGATATTCCTGCGCCACCCCGAGCAGGGTGAAACCGAACGCCAGGGTGATGCCGTGCACTTCGGAAAACGCCACGGTCAAGGCGGCGATGCCGGCCAGCGCGGCGCTGGCGATCGGCAGCGCCGACAGCAGCAGCGAGCCGAAGCTCCGGTACGCCAGCAACAGCAAGGCGATGAATCCCACGGTGGAGATGCGCCCGATCCAGTCGGCCTGATGCCGCGTCTGCGCACCCACCACCACGCTGAAGTAACCCGGCCCGCTCAGTTCGAGTTTCGCGCCGGCATGGCCGGGCAGCGCATCGAAGGCGTGCCGGATGCCGTCGATCGCCTGTTGCTGCGCACCGGGATCGAAACCGGCGGCGACCGTCTGCACCAGCAGCAGGGCTTCGTTCTGCGACGAGAACCACACGCCCTCGCGCACCTCCGGCGATTTCGCTGGCGCCCACGATTCGGCCAACTTCAGCACCTCCAGCGTGGGATCCCGCGGCAGCAGGCCCTTCAACAGGCTGGCCGCGGGCGAAGACAGATCGTCCAGCCGCTGCTGCAACTGGTCGGCCAGATACGCCTCGTCCAGCGGCTGCGTGTCCAGCGTCGGCGACAGCAGGTAGCGATAGGGCAGCAGGCTGGCGTCCAGTGCGCCGAGATCGAAACTGCCGTTGAGCACCTGGCTGTAGCGGCGGTCCTTTTTCAGCGCGGCCGCGAGTCCCTGGCTGAGCGTGGCGAGCTGTTCGTCCGAGCCGCCAGAGAGAGACACCAGCAACAGCCGCGAACCCGGCCCGTCGCCGACCTGCTCCATCAGCAGGCGCTGGTCCGGCGTGGTCGGCGCGGGCATGAAACTGCGCAGGTCGGTGCTGATCTTCAAACGCTGGCTGACCATCCAGCCAAGCCCGGCCAGCGCCAGCAACCATGCGACCAGCAACGTGGCGCGGGCGCCGCCGCGCATGCTCAGGGCGCGCCCTGGCACAGCGCCTGCAGCGCTTCCCGGGTGGGCAGCGCGGGCATCTTCGCGGCCAGCGGCCCAAGCAGGTCGACCGCCAGGTCGCCGTCGGCTTCCTGCATGTGCATGCAGCGCGATTCGTGGGCGTAGCCGTCGATGCGGATGCTGGCGACGGTCTTTGCCACCGTCGCGTCACGCGGGGTCAGCGTCAGTGTCCAGGCGCCGGCGCTGTCGCCATCGTGGCGGATGTCGAACGCCTGCTGCAGCCGCGCGGCGTTACCGCTGAGCAACGCGACAAAACTGTCCAGCAACACCTGCAGCTGCGGCGCGCGCTTCAGCGAGAAGTGGCGCGCGCTTTTGCCCTCGCGCTGCTGGGTCACCTCGCCGTTGGCGATGGTGGCGGTTTCCGCATGCGGCAGGTCGACGCGGCGCTGCAGGCGATCGCCGCCCAGCCACGACAGTTCGCCGGAAACCACCAGCGGCTGCCGCAGCATCTGCAGGAAGCGCGCTTCGGCGAATGCGGTTTGCGCGGGCGCGGGCCGGCCCAGTCCGGCGATCAGCGCCTGCGCCGACGACGATGCCGCGGCCGGTTCAGACGCCGACGTGCTCGCGCACAGCGGCAGCAGCAGGCTCATCAGCAGCAGGCGCGTCTTGCCAGAAATCATAGAAGTTGAACCAGTTGTAGGGGGCGACGTGGACGTAATGCTCCAGCCGTTGCGCGTATTGCGCGATCAGCGCATCCAGCGCCGGCCCGCGGTTATGGCGGGGAATCTCGACCCGGTCGGCCAGCGGCTCGAACACCAGGCGGTAGCGGTTGCCGCCCAGGTACAGGCCGAAGCACAGTACCACCGGCACCTGCAGCGTATGCGCCAGCAGCCAGGGGCTGATCGGGAACGGCGCCGACGAACCGAGGAACTCCGTCCGCCGCAGCACCTCGTGACCGCGGCCGCGGTCGGCCAGCATCGCCACCACGGCGCCGGCATGGCAGGCCTCGGCCATGGCCAGCACGATCGAGGTGCCATCCTGCGCCGCGTCGATCACGCACTTGCCGACGTTCGGCGCCAGCGCTTCGAGCAGTTCGGTCATCGCGGGGGTTTTCTGCTTGTCCAGCACCACGCGCAGGGGCATGCCCGGACGGCGCGCGCCGATCGCCCGCAACGCTTCGAAGCTGCCCTGATGGGAGCCGAACAACAACACGCCGCGGCCGTCGGCCACGCGCTGGTCGAGCAGTTCGAGCCCTTGCGTCTCGATCTCGAACGGTTGCTCGCCGTGCGCGAGCAGGAAGATGCGGTCCAGGATCGTGGCGGCGAAGCAATGGATGTGCTTCAGCACCTCCCATGTTGTCGCCGGCCGGCCGAACGCCCGTTGCAGGTAATGCCGCGAGGCCAGCCGTTCGGGCGCCCGGCGCAGGAAGAAATACAGCGTGATCGGATACAGGCACAGCCGGCCGAGCCGGCGGCCGCCGTACAGCGCGATCGAGCGGATCAGCCAGAGCGCGAAGCGGCCGCCGCCTTCGGGCCGGCTCTGCCAGTGTTCGTGCGTGCTCATGCCGCTCCCTCGACCAGTCCGCGCGCCAGCAGCGTGCCGTCGCGCTCGATCCGGAAACCTATCCGCGATCCGTCCGCCGCCCCGGTCAGATGCAGCACGGCGGTTTCGTCCGGCCGCAGCGGTGCCACGAACTTCGCTTCCAGCACCTGCGCCAGCCGCTGCCCCCGCCACGCGCGCAACGCCAGCGCGACCTGTTCCAGCAGGATCACCGCCGGCACCAGCGGCTGCCCCGGAAAGTGTCCCGGGAAGACGGGATGGCCTGCGTCGATGCGCAGCGCCTGCCGGAAACCATCACCGCTCATCGCGCATTTCCGCCGTGGCTGCGCAGCAGCTGCGGCCAGTGCAGCGCGAGCTGCAGCAGCATGTCGTGCAGGCCGGGATGGCTGAGGTGGCGCAGCCGCCAGCGGCGATAGCCGTATTCCAGCAGGAACGCTGCGCCCAGCACCGCGTAGCCGCCGACGTGCAGCCACGCCGCGGCCCAGCGCTCCGGCACGTGCAGCGGCGAGGCCACGCCGAAGCGCGCCAGCAATCCGCTGTGCTCGGCACCGAGCAGCAGGGTCGCCAGCAGCAGCGCCTGCGCAGCCAGCAACAAGGTCCAGAACCAGGTGAGCTGGCGCGCGTAGCGCGCGATGCCCGGCTGTTGCAGGCGCGCGGCACCCTCGATCGCAACGATGAAGCGCGCCACGCGCGGCTCGCTGCTGCCCAGCGTGCAGCCGAACCAGTACGCGAGTGCGGCGTTGATCGCCACCGGCACCGCCTCCAGCAACGCGCCGGCAAAACCGTACAGCGACGACAGCAGCAGCACGGCCAGCAACGCCGACCACAGCGACCACGGCGCCAGCCGGAACGTGAGCAGGCGCGGCAGCATCGCGGCCGACAGCAACAGCACCAGCGCCAGCAGCGCGAACACCTGCCGATGGGTGATGGCGCCGGCGATCGCCAGCAGCGGATAGGCCAGCACCAGCGGCAAGGCGTAGCGCCGCAGGCTGTATTGCATCGATCGGGAAACGGACGTCATACCGGGTTCCGCGAGGGCTCCGTGCGGGGCACGAGCGTGCCACGGCGGGCGCAATGCGGCGTGACGAACATGCTGCAGACGCCGCGCGCCAGCCTCAGCTGACGCGGTTCTGCTCCACGTGGTCGGACAAGGTGCGCAGGCTGGTGAAGATCTGCCGATTGTCGGGGTTGTCCGAACGCAACTGAAAACCGTGGCGCTTGGACACGGCCAGCGCGATCTCCAGCGCGTCGATCGAATCCAGTCCCAGCTCGCCGCCGAACAGCGGCGCATCGGGGTCGATCTGTTCCGGCGTCACGGTGTCGAGATTCAGGCATTCCACGATCAAGGTGGCGAGTTCGTGTTGTGCCGCAGTCTGTTCTGCCATGCTCGATTCCGTGCTCAAGATTCATTGCCTCCCCCCGGTGGCAGTGGGCGCGGAGTGTAACATAGCGCTCTTGTCGTTCCCGGTTGTACACAATGGTTCAGGGATGTGAAAACCCGCAGCTGGACCCGCTGGTGCGCCGTGCGCCGCGGGTCACCTACCGCATGGCGGATGCCGCTGCATTGATGGGAGAGCCCGGCGTGCTGGCCCTGTTCGGCTTCGGCGACAGCACCGCGCCGGTGGACGATCCACGCTGTTTGCAGGTGCCGCTGGAAAGCCTCGACACGCCTGCGCCGTTCGAGCTGTGGCAGGTCGATGCTCCGGTCAGCGCCGGCCGCGAAGGCGCCTTGCACTGGTCGGCCGGTGGCGGCTGGCTGTTCGCGGCGATCGAACTGGACGAACGCGAACATGGCGGCTTGGAACCGGCCGCCGCCTTCGCCTATGCGAGCTTGCGCGCCTTCATCGACCAGCGCGCCGAAAGGCACGTGTTGCGCGTATGGAATTATCTTGGCGCGATCAATCACGGCTCGGGCGATGCCGAACGCTACAAGCATTTCTGCGATGGCCGCGCGCGCGGCATGGGCACGTTTTTCAGCGAGGGTTTTCCGGCTGCCACCGCGATCGGCCACCGCGGCGCGGACCATCGCCTGCAGGTCTACCTGCTGGCGTGCGACCGGCCCGGCAGTCGCGTGGAGAATCCGCGCCAGGTCAGCGCCTGGCGCTACCCGCGGCAATATGGCCGCACGCCGCCGAGCTTTGCCCGCGCGATGACGCTGCCGGCGCACGATGCGCTGGCGATCTCCGGCACCGCGGCCGTGGTCGGCCATGCGTCGGCGCATGAAGACGACCTCGAGGCCCAGCTCGGCGAGACGCTGACCAACCTCGAAGCGCTGCTGGGCAGCGCCGGCATGGCCGGCGTGTTCGACCGCCAGTCGCCGCTCAAGACCTACGTGCGCCACCGCGCCGATGCCGGGCACGTGCGCGAGTTCCTGCACCGCCATTTGCCCGGCGTGCCGATGCTGCTGCTGCACGGCGACATCTGCCGCAGCGAATTGCTGGTGGAGATCGACGGCTGGCGTTACGCCTGAACGTCGGCGCGAAGCTCAGCGCCCAGGGTTCCCCACCGGCGCGGCATGGCGCCAGCTAACGGCGCACGCGCCGGACGCCAGGATCACCAGCACGAGGGCGAACACGCGATGGGCATGCGGCGCGCCCAGGGGCAACGACAGCAGACCGACGCCGATCACCGGCAGCGAATTGGCGATGAAGCACACCAGCAGATAGCTCGACACCACCTCGGCACGTTGTTCCGGCGGCGCGATCCGGTTGACGATCTGCAGACTGCCCCGATAGCCCAGCGCCATCGCCGCGCCGGCGACGAGCGTCGCGATCATCAACCACGCCATGGATCGCCGCGCTTCGGCCGACAGCAGCAAAGCGAGCCCGAGCCACAACAGGCCCAAGGCGATCAGCATCGACGGGCGGCTGCCCAGCCTGCCCGTGGCGCCCGCGGTTACCGCCGCCGTGGCGAAGAAGGCGGCCACGACGCCGCCGATCACGGCGGGGCCGGATTGATGCAGGCCTTGCGCGAGTACACCGGGAAGGAGTGCGGCGTAGAAACCACCCAGCGAAAACGCCGCAAATGCCATCGCCGCCGGCGCCACGAAGGCAAGCCGTATGGCTCGCGGAATGCCGATGCGCGGGCGCAGCGACAGCGCGCCGAGGCTGCGCACCGGCTCGTCCACGGTCTCGGGCGCCGTTCGCATGACGGCCAGCAGAATCAGCAACAGGCACAGGTAGACGACGTAGCTCGAGCGCAGCGGCCAGGGCACATGCGCAGCGAGCAGGCCCGCGATCAGGGCGCCGAGTGCAAGGCCGGCCAGATTGGCGGCGCTCGCGACCATCGCCGCGCGGGCACGGTTCTGGTTGGGCTCGAGTTCGGCGATCCATGCCGTGAGTGCGCCCGCGCCGAGACCCGCGCCAAGCCCGCTCAGCACGCGTGCCGGGAACAACCAGGCGGCATTCATGGCGAACGCAAGGCAGAGCGCGCTGAGCACCGTGCCGGCCAGGGCGATCAGCGTCGTCCGGCGGCGACCGATCTGGTCGGAAAGCCGGCCGAACAGGAACAGCACGAACAGATTGCCGACCACGTAGATGGCGTAGACCCCGGTGACCACCAGTTCGGAAAAGCCGAACTCGCGCCGATAGATCGGATACAGCGGAGTCAGCAGGGTGCTGCCCATATAGAGCACGGCGATGCCCAGCGCCGCCAGCCACATCCATCGGCCCGACGCCCGCTTGCCGGCCAGCGCGGCCTGCTCTGCGCGGTGTGTGGATTTGCCGGAGGCCATGCGGAAACCGTAGCCTGCCGGCTGTCGTCATTTTGTTGTCTTGACCGGCCGCTTCCAGCCATGCAGCGTGTGCTGCCGGCCGCGCGCGACGGTGAGTTCACCCTCGGGCGCGTCATGCGTGATCACCGAACCGGCGCCGATGGTGGCCTGCGCGCCGATGGTCACCGGCGCTACCAGAGCGCTGTTGGAACCGATGAAGGCGCCGTCGCCGATGCGGGTGGCGAACTTGTTCACGCCGTCGTAGTTGCAGGTGATGGTGCCGGCGCCGACGTTGACGCCGCGGCCGATCTCGGTGTCGCCGAGGTAGGTCAGGTGGTTGGCCTTGCTGCCTTCGCCGATGCGCGTCTTCTTGGTCTCGACGAAGTTGCCGACGTGCACGCCGGCATCCAGCTCGGTGCCCGGGCGCAGCCGCGCGAACGGCCCGATCGTGCATGCGCCATGGGTGATCACGCCGTCCAGATCGCAGTGCGATTGCACCACCGTGCCGGCGGCGAGCTGCACGTTCCTCAGGCGGGTGAAGGCGCCGATGCGCACGTCATCGCCCAGCACCACGCGGCCCTCCAGGATCACGTCGATATCGAGCTCGACGTCGCGGCCCGCCTCGACCGCGCCGCGCACGTCGATGCGCAGCGGATCGGCGAGGCGCACGCCGTCGGCCAGCAGGGCGCGCGCGGCGCGCTGCCGGAACGCCGCTTCCAGTTCGGTCAGCTGCAACGGATTGTTGGCGCCGGCGGCCTCGACCGGATCGGTGCATTCCACGCTGAGCGCCGGGCGCTGTTCCGCGGCGGCCATGCCGAAGATGTCGGTGAGGTAGTACTCGCCTTGCGCGTTGTTGCGATCGAGCCGCTTGATCCAGCCACGCAACGCCGCGGCGTCGGCGACGAGCATGCCGGTGTTGACCAGGTTCACGGCACGCTGCCCGGCGTCGGCATCCTTTTCCTCGACCACCGCGAGCACGCGGCCGTCGCCGTCGCACAGCACCCGGCCGTAGCCATGCGGATCGGCGAGCCGCGTGGTCAGCAGGCCGAGGCCGCCGTTCGCCGCCAGCAGTTGCTGCAGCGTCGCCGTGCGGGTCAGCGGCACATCGCCATACAGCACCAGCGCGCGGGCGCCGTCGGGTACGCCGGCGAGCGCCTGCTCCACTGCGTGGCCGGTGCCCAGGCGCTCGGCCTGCAGCACCCAGCGCAGGTCGGGCTGACCGGCGAAGGCGGCCTGCACCTGGTCGCCGCCATGGCCGTGGACGATGTGGATGGCCGTGGGCTGCAAGGCCCGGGCCGCGTCGATCACGTGGGCCAGCAGGGGACGCCCGGCCAGCGGCATCAGCACCTTCGGCCGCGCCGATTTCATCCGCGTGCCGGCGCCGGCGGCCAGGACTATGACGTGCAACGGTGTATCCATCGGTTCACCTGGGCAGGTTCGAAGACGCAGGATACCAGCCGCGCCGGCGCTGGCTCGGGCTCACTCGCCGGTGTCCGGTTTCGGCGCCGGCGGCAGATGTTCCAGTTGCGGCGTATAGGCCTTGACGAAGGCGTTGTGCAGCACGCCGACGATCGCGCCCCAGGTGCCGAGCTTCTTGTCGTCGATGCGCCCGCTGATCGGCACGCGGGTGGCGAACTGGTCGTGCTCGTGGTTCTTGAACAGCGACGCCACGCCCTGCGCCACCGCCTCCCACGCGACACGCAACGGGTTCTTGTGATCCTGCTCGACATCCTGTTTCCAGCTGAAGATGCGGACGCCGTGCAGCAGCGGCTTGGCATAGCCTTCGAGCTGGCCGTCGCGCGCTTCCAGCTGCATCACGAAGTCGCCGTTGCCGCCGGCGAAATCGAGGTTGGCGTAGGCGCGCGCGAAATCGTTGAGGCGGGTCAGCTGGATGCCGGTGGCGCGCAGCTCGATGGCGAAATCGCCGCTTCGCTCCAGCGGATCGACGCTGGCCTTGAGCTGCAGCGGCGCGTCCTCGAGCACTTTCGCGGTGGCCTCGACGGTGGCGACGCGGCGGCCCTGACGGCGATCGGCGTTGGTGAGGTTGGTGATGGTGCCTTCGACGCCGGTCATCTTCAGGTCGACCCGCGGCCGCGACACGAAGTTGTGGAAGGTGACGGTGCTGTCGTGCACGGTCACCTCGTCCAGCCGCATCGGCACCATCATCTGCAGCTGCGCGCGCCAGTTCACGCCCTTGCCGGACTGGCCGCTGGCACTGTCGCTGCCGTCGACGAAGTTCAGCGTGGCGCGGGTGAATTCCACCTTGCCGCGCACGCTGCCATGGCTCAGCGCACGCCAGCTCAGCGCGATGTCGGTATGCCGGGCGGCGAATAACGGCACCGGTACCTTGCCGCTCACCTTGACCACGCTCAGCCGCTCGGCGCTGTACGCGCCGCGCCACAGGTGGATGCCGACATCGTCGACGTGGCCGTGATAGTCGCCCATCCGCTCCATGTGCCGGTTGAGGTAGTTCTTGACCATGTAGGGCAACGCCAGCCGCACCAGCACCAGCAGCACCACGACGGCCAGCAGCCAGGCGAGATGGCGGCGATAGGCGAAGTTCATGGGCCCTCCTCGGTAGAGAGCGGAATGCTAGGCGTACGGATGTGCGCGTGGCGTCACGCGCCGCCGGGGCCCGCCGAGGTCTGCGCCCGCCCGGCGGTGCACGCGAAATGGAACACATAGGCGAGGCTGAAGGGCTCGGCGCGGCTGTCGACCACGTGGCTGTTGCCATTCGCATCGGCAGCCCAGCGGTTGATCTGCAGCGGGTTGAACTGCCACTGCGAGGCGGCCGCGCGCACCGCATCCGCAAACGCGCGCGATGCCGCGTCCGCCGGCGCTTCGCCGATGCGCACTTCGGCGACCTTGCCGGCCTGGTCCACGATCAGCAGCGCCGGCACGTCCCGCGGCGGCGGACAGCTGGCCAGCTGAGCGGCCGGATAGACCGGCGCCACGCGCTGCAACGGCGTGCCGCCGCTGGACACCTCCCCCATCGCCAGCTGGTAGCGCACCGTATCCTTCGGTACCACCATCCGCCATGACGCATCGCCCCTGGCTGGCGGTGGCGAGGCGCGTTGCGTGGTGGCGGCGCAACCGGCCAGCAGCCATACCGCGGCGAGGCCTGCGCAACACGGTCCGCGGAAGCAGGTCATCGCGTCATCCGTCCGTCGAAAGCGGGCATCGTGCCCACGCAAGGACGCCGGCACAAGGCCGGCGTCGATGGTTTCTTTCTGATGGCACGCACGATCAGGTGCGGACGGCCGACGGACGAGCGGTCGGCCCAGCGCTCAATGCCTGAGGTTCTTGCGCAGCCGCTCCAGCGCCTGCAGCTGGGTCATTGCCTGGACCAGCTTGGCCTGCGCCTCGGCGATTTCCACCGCGTCGGTGCGATTGGCCAGCGCGTCCTCAGCTTCCTTCTTGGCGCGCTGCGCGGACGCCTCGTCCAGATCAGCGGCGCGTGCGGCGGTATCGGCCAGCACGGTGACCACTTGCGGCTGCACTTCCAGGATGCCGCCGGAGACCCAGAACTGCTGGCGCTCGCCGCTGGCCAGCACGACGTCGACATGGCCGGGCTTGAGGCGGGTGATCAACGGCGCGTGCCGGGGCGTGATGCCCAGCTCGCCCAGCTCGCCGGTGGCGACGACCATCGTGGCGTCGCCGGAAAAAATCTCGGCTTCGGCACTGACGATGTCGACGCGAATGGTGTGGTCCATGATTTCTTGTCTCGCTCTGCTCGACGGGATTGAAGCGGAGAAGCCGGGATTCGCGGCGCGATTCTTCCGAATCCCTGGCCTCGTCTCCCGGATCCCCGAAGGCGGATCAGGCCGCCTTCTTGGCGCCCATCTCTTCGGCCTTCTTGATCACTTCGTCGATGGTGCCGACCATGTAGAACGCCTGCTCCGGCAGATGGTCGACGTCGCCGTCGATGATCATCTTGAAGCCGCGGATGGTTTCCTTCAGCGGCACGTACTTGCCCGGCGAGCCGGTGAACACTTCGGCCACGTGGAACGGCTGCGAGAAGAAGCGCTCGATCTTGCGCGCGCGCGTCACCGACTGCTTGTCTTCCTCGCTCAGCTCGTCCATGCCGAGGATCGCGATGATGTCCTTCAGTTCCTTGTAGCGCTGCAGCGTGCCCTGCACCTTGCGGGCGACACTGTAGTGCTCTTCGCCGATCACCAGCGGATCGAGCTGGCGGCTGGTCGAGGCCAGCGGGTCCACGGCCGGGTAGATGCCCAGCGACGCGATGTCGCGCGACAGCGCCACGGTCGAGTCCAGATGCACGAAGGTGGTCGCCGGGGACGGATCGGTGTAGTCATCCGCGGGCACGTAGACGGCCTGGATCGAGGTGATCGAGCCGGTCTTGGTCGAGGTGATGCGCTCCTGCAGCACGCCCATTTCCTCGGCCAGCGTCGGCTGGTAGCCCACCGCGGACGGCATGCGGCCCAGCAGCGCGGAAACCTCGGTACCGGCCAGCGTGTAGCGGTAGATGTTGTCGACGAACAGCAGCACGTCCTTGCCCTTGCCGTTCTCGTCCTTCTCGTCGCGGAAGTACTCGGCCATGGTCAGGCCGGTCAGCGCGACACGCAGGCGGTTGCCCGGCGGCTCGTTCATCTGGCCGTACACCATCGCGACCTTGTCGAGCACGTTGGAGTCTTTCATCTCGTGGTAGAAGTCGTTGCCCTCGCGGGTACGCTCGCCCACGCCGGCGAACACGGACAGGCCCGAGTGCGCCTTGGCGATGTTGT
>Ga0207664_10000508_pt1 | contig 27705 bp, 22 predicted proteins | sample LARL83metaG_FD_184349 | JGI IMG/M metagenome (GOLD analysis project Ga0207664, IMG submission 184349) | Corn, switchgrass and miscanthus rhizosphere microbial communities from Kellogg Biological Station, Michigan, USA - LAR L8-3 metaG... | ecosystem: Host-associated > Plants > Roots >... | reverse complement strand
GACCGGGACGACGGGTCGGCCGGATGGCCGTCAGGACGGCTCGTTCGCCAACGGCGCGCGAAGGTCCTCGAGCACCACGCCCGACTGTCTCACTTCGTCCTCGTGATCGGGATCGCGCCAGGTTTCGCGCAGCGCGTCGGCGTACCAGCGTTGCATGCCCGGCAACCCGAGCAGGCGTTGCGCATAGGCCGCGGCCACCGGGCCCAGGCTCAGGCCGTAGGTCTGGATGCGGAATGCCACCGGCGCGAAGAAGGCGTCGACCGCTCCGAAGGCGTCGCCGGCCAGGAAGGGGCCGCCGAAACGGGCAAGCCCTTCGCTCCACAGTTCGTCGATGCGTGCGATGTCGGCGCGCAGCGCCGGCGAGGTCTCGGCCAGTTGCAGGCGCAGGCCGCAATTCATGCTGCAGCAGTTGCGCAATGCGCTGAAGCCCGAGTGCATTTCGGCGACCGCGCAGCGCGCCCATGCACGCGCAGCGGGATCGGAAGGCCAGACGCCGGAATGACGTTCGGCGAGGTACTCGGCGATCGCCAGCGAGTCCCATACCACCGTGTTGCCGTCGTGCAGGCAGGGCACCCGGCCATTGGGCGAAAACGCGCGAAAGGCATGCCAGCTCGATCCGGTGCCGGGAGCGAACGGGACCAGCCGCTCATCGAAGCGGATGCCAAGTTCGCTCAGCAGCAACCAGGGACGCAACGACCAGGACGAATAGTTCTTGTTGGCGATGTAGAGCGCGTACATGGTTGCCTCGGGGTGGCCGCTATTCTTCGATGATGGCAGCGCATCCACGCTGCGGAGGTATGGCGCGCAATGCCGGCTCGGGCGATGCGGCCGCGTGCATGATCAGTGCTGTTCACAGGCATCGGTCAGCGCCGGCTTGATGGCCATGCGGGTACGACGCGCATTCGCCAGCACCACGCCGCCCACGGTAATCGCACCGCCGACCAGGATCAGCGCGTTGGGTACTTCATGCAGCCACAGCCAGCCGATCAGCAGCGCGATCGGCGGCGACAGGTAGATGAAGCTGCTGACCCGCGACGCCGACGCGCGGTGCACCGCCATGTTCCAGGCGAGATAGCCGACGAAGGTCGGCGCCACGCCGAGCCACAGCAGCGCGGCTATGTGCGGCATGCTGGCCGCCGCCAATGCCTGCGGCAGATGCCAGCCAAACGGCAGCGCGGCCAGCGTGCCGGCGAAGAACGTGAAGGCGGTGACGCCGAGCATGCTGTTGCGCGCGAACAACGCCTTCTGGCCCACGAAGTAGATCGCCGACACCGCCACGCACACCAGCACCAGCAGCGCCTTCGGATCCACCTCCACCCGCTGCCCGCTGGCCAGCACCACCAGCACCGTGCCGATCAGCGCGATCGCCAGCCCGATCCATGTACGCAGCGAAAGCCGCTCGCGCAGCCAGAACGCCGAGGTTGCCGCGGTCGCCGCCGGCACCAGAGAAATCAGGATCGACGCGGTGCCGCTGGCGATCCGTGTCTCGGCGTAGTTCAGGCACAGGTGGTACACGGTGAGGCCAAGCACGCCGAGCAGCGCCAGCTGCGGCCAGTCGCGCCGCGCCGGCAAGGGCACGCGCCTGACCCGCAGCAGCACCGCGAAACACAGCGAACCGATCAACAGCCGCGCCAGCGCCACTTCGCCGGGTGCGAAGGCAGGCAGCGCATAGGCGATCGCGGCGTAGGCCGACGACCAGGTCAGCAAGGCAATCGCGATGGCGATCAGCGCGCGGCCATCGAGACGTTCAACGGTATCCATGGGGGACGGATTCCAGGCGGGGAAGTGCGCATCCTAGTCTTGCCGATGACGGCGGGGAATAATGCAACGTATCGTTTTCATGCTGCTTCGCCGACGATCGAAGCCCCTCACGAGCGAGCTCACCTTGGAATCGAAAGCGCTGGATACGAAGCCGGAACTGGACGGCAAGGACTGGCAATTGCTGGAGGCGCTGCAGCGCGATGCGCGCCTGGGTTACGCCGAGCTCGGCCGCAAGGTGCGGCTGTCGGCCCCGGCGGTGGCCGAGCGGGTGAAGCGGCTGGAAGAGGCCGGCGTGATCAGCGGCTACCGCGCCACCGTCAACCCCAGGCGACTGGGCTACGGCATCAGCGCGATGGTGCGCTTGCGCTGCGACGGCAGCACCTGCGCGCGCATCGGCGCCTTGGTCGAGGACATCCCCGAGGTGCTCGAATGCCGCCGCCTGGCCGGCGAGGATTCGGCGCTGCTGCACGTGGTGGCGATGTCGATCAGCCATCTCGAATCCGTGCTCGACCGCTTGCTGAAAACCGGCGCCAGCAACAGCACCACCACCTTGATCGTGCTGCAGACGCCGCACGAGCATCGCCCGCTGACGCGCGCCATGTGGAACGCGGCCGTCGCGATGTCGCGCGAATGATCGTCATGCCTGCAAGGCAGACTTTGCGCGAAGCACCAGCTTGGCTTTCAATCCGGCCTATCATCGACCCGATGCGATCGCGGGCAGCCGCATCGATGACGCTCCCGTCCGTTGCGAAAAACGGCAAGCCGCCCGACCTTCCCGCCATTGGCTGAAACGATGACCGACAAGCCCGCCGACCAACCCGCCACGCCTCCGGCCGACGCGCCGCTCAATCCCGAACGCCGCCGTCTTCTTGGCGGCATGGCCATGGCCGGTGCCGCACTCACCCTGGGCGGTTGCGCACCGCTTGATGGCGGCCGTCCTGCCGCGGCCGGCGCGCAGGAGCCTTCCGCCGCCGCGCTCGATGCGCTGCTGCGCCGGCACATCCAGCACGTCGTGGTGCTATACGCCGAGAACCGCAGCTTCAACAACCTGTTCGCGAATTTCCCCGGGCTGGCGCAGCCGCTGAAGCCGCTCGACGCGCCCGAATACCGCCAGCGCGATCGCGACGGCAGCGCGTTCACCCGCCTGCCGCCGATCTGGGGCGGGCTCGCGCCGCGCGCGCAAACCGTCGATGGCCGCCATTACCAGATCGGCGAGCAGGCGATCGGCGACCTGCCGAACCGGCCATTCGCGTTGCGCACGCCCGATGGCGCGCCGCTGCCCCACGGCGTGGTCACCCGCGACCTGGTGCACCGCTTCTACGAAAACCAGCTGCAGATCAACGGTGGCCGCAACGACGGTTTCGTCGCCTGGGGCAACACCGGCGCAATGGTGATGGGCCACTACGCCGACAGCGCCGCCAACCTGCGGTTGTGGCAGCTCGCGCAGCAATACACCTTGTGCGACAACTTCTTCATGGGCGCCTTCGGCGGCTCGTTCCTCAACCACCAGTACCTCGCCGCGGCGCAGCCGCCGTTCTATCCCCATGCCGACCGCGGCCCGGCCAAGGTGCAGATCGCCGTGATGGAAGGCGACGACCCCACCGGCATACGCCCGAAACTCGCCGACGATTCGCCGGCCAGCGCGATGCAGGGCCGCGCGAAGTTCGCCGCGCCCGACGCGCTCACGCCGGACTTCTGGGCGGTCAACACGATGGGCCCGGCCTACGCGCCGGCGTTCACCCACGACGAGCACGATGCTTCGCGCGCCGACGCCACCAGCCCGACGACCCTGCCGCCGCAGGCGCACCTCACCATCGGGGATGTGCTCTCGCAGGCCGGCGTCGACTGGGCGTGGTATGCCGGCGGCTGGCAGCTCGCGCTGGATGGCCACGGCGACGGCGACCACCACGTGTTTCCGGAAGTGCCCAATTTTCAGATCCATCACCAGCCGTTCAACTACTTCCGCCAGTTCGCCCCCGGCAGCCGGCACGCCGGCAGCACCTGCGCGACGCGGGCACCGGCAGCAGCGCCGACAGCAACCATTTCATCGCCGCGATCGAGGCCGGCACGCTGCCGCCGGTGTCGTTCTACAAGCCGCAGGGCGATCTCAACATGCACGCCGGCTATTCCAGCGTGGCCGCGGGCGACGAACACCTGGCGCAGGTGGTGGAGGCCTTGCAGAAGAGTCCGCAATGGCCGCACATGCTGGTGGTGATCACGGTGGACGAGAACGGCGGCTGGTGGGATCACGTGGCGCCGCCCAAGGGCGACCGCTGGGGGCCGGGCTCGCGCATTCCCGCGTTGATCGTGTCGCCCTTCGCGAGGAAGGGCTTCGTCGATCACACCATCTACGACACCGGCTCGATCCTGCGCTTCATCACCCGCCGCTTCGGCCTGCAGCAACTGCCGGGACTCAAGCTGCGCGATGCCGCGATGGTCGCCGCCGGCGGTCCGCCGCCCGGCGACCTCACCGCCGCCCTGCAATTCGACGCGGCCTGACCGCCGCCTCATGGAGCTGTCCATGCGCCAGATGTACCCCGAGATCGAGCCGTACCAGACCCATCGCCTCGCGGTCGATGCGCTGCACACGCTGCACGTGGAGGAATGCGGCAACCCCGACGGCGTGCCCGTGGTGTTCCTGCATGGCGGCCCCGGCGCCGGGCTGGCGACCTATCACCGGCGCTTCTTCGATCCCGCGCGTTATCGCATCGTGCTGTTCGACCAGCGCGGCGCGGGCCGGTCCACGCCGTTCGCCGAGCTGACCGACAACACCACCTGGCATCTGGTCGCCGACATCGAGGCGATCCGCGAACAGTTGGGCATCGAACGCTGGATGGTGTTCGGCGGTTCGTGGGGTTCGACACTGGCGCTGGCGTATGCGCAAACGCATCCCGGGCGCGTGCTCGGGCTGGTGTTGCGCGGAATCTTCCTCGGCCGGTCGCAGGAGCTGCGCTGGTTCAACGAAGTCGACGGCGGTGCTTCGCAGATTTTCCCCGAACGCTGGGCGCGCTTTCTCGATTTCATACCGGCGGAAGAACGCGGCTCGATGCTGGAAGCCTACTGGCGCCGCCTGACCAGCGACGACGAAACGGTGCGGCTCGCCGCGGCGAAAGCATGGAGCGCGTGGGAAGGCGGCAGCACCACGCTGCTGCACGATCCCGACGGCGGTGGCGACTTCGAGGATCCGCACAAGGCGGTCAGCCTGGCGGTGATGGAAGCGCACTATTTTCGCCACGCGATCTTTCTGGAGCCGAACCAGTTGCTGCGCGACATCAGCCGCATCCGCCACATCCCGGCCACCATCGTGCATGGCCGCTACGACATCATCTGCCCGGTGACGAGCGCGTGGGACCTGAGCCGGGCATGGCCGGAAGCGGATCTGCGCGTGGTGCTGGCCGGCCACAGCGCGGCGGACCCGGCGATCGTCGACCAGTTGGTGCAGGCCACCGATCGGCTGGCCGATCGGCGCGCGTAACGCGAGGCCGGCCGCAAGAAACGGATGGCGCGGAATGACTGCGCCATCCACATTGCGCATCCGCTTCCACGGGAATGACGCCATGCTGACCTTGTACGACTACCTGCCCTCGCAGAACGCATGGAAGGTGCGCCTGCTGCTGAATCACCTTGGCCGGCCGTACCGCACCGTGCCGGTCAGCATCTTCGAAGGCGAAGGCCAGGCGGCGGCATTCCGGCGCATCAATCCAACCGGCACGGTGCCGGCGATCCAGCTGGAGGACGGCCGCGTGCTGGCCGAATCGAACGCGATCCTGGCCTATCTCGCCGAGGGCACGCCGTATCTGCCGGCCGATCCGTTCGAACGCGCGAAGGTGCAGCAGTGGCTGCATTTCGAACAGGAGCGGGTGGAGTCGGTGATCGGCGCGCTGCGGCATTGGACGATGACCGGCAAGCTGGCCCGCCGCTCGGCCGACATGATCGAAGCGAAACGCAGCGCCGCCGTGCGCACGCTGGGCGTCCTGGAAAGCGAGCTCGCGACGCGGCCGTTCATCGCCGGCGACCGCTACAGCATCGCCGACATGGCGATCTTCGCCTACGCCAGCCGCGCGGAAGAGGCAGGCCTGTCGCTCGAGGCCTATCCGAAGTTTCGTGCGTGGATCGCGCGCATCGAAACACAGCCGGGCTTTCTCGCCACGATGCATCCGTATTCGATCGATCCGCACTCGACACGCGAATTGCCCTGAGCCGGGGGCTTTCGTCACGGGCGGCGGCGGTGGCGGCAATGGCATACTCGGCGTTTTCCAGCCCGAGAGTTCCCATGCGTCTGCTCCCCGCCCTCGCCTTCGGCACCTTGATGCTGCCGCTGGCCGCCCAGGCCAACGATCCGAATTCCTATGCGCAACCCGACCAGGTGCGCGTGACCCATCTGGACCTCGATCTGACCATCGATTTCCCGCAGCGCCAGCTCGACGGGCTGGCCACGCTGAAGCTGGACTGGAAGAATCCCAAGGCGCAATCGCTGGTGCTGGATACCCGCGACCTGAAGATCGCCAGGGTCGAGGCGCTGGCCGCCGATGGCAAGGCCACGCCGCTGAGCTATGCACTGGCGCCGCGCGACAAGCAGCTCGGCAGCAAATTGACCATCGCCGCGCCGAAGCATCCGGCGCAGGTGCGCATCGAATACACCACCTCGCCGGCGGCTTCCGGCCTGCAGTGGCTGACGCCGGCGCAGACCGCCGACAAGAAGCAGCCCTTCATGTTCTCGCAGTCCGAGTCGATCCACGCGCGCTCGTGGGTACCGCTGCAGGATTCGCCGGCGATCCGCTTCACCTACGACGCGCACGTCAGCGCGCCGAAGGACGTGCGCGTGGTGATGAGCGCGATCAACGACGCGAAGCATCCGCTGGATGGCGATTTCCGCTTCGATCAGCCGCACCCGATTCCGTCCTACCTGCTGGCCATCGCCGCCGGCGACATCGCGGTGAAGGAGACCGGACCGCGTTCGGCCGTCTATGCGGAACCTTCGGTGGTCGACAAGGCCGCGCGCGAATTCGAGGACACCGAGAAACTCATCGCTGCCACCGAACAGTTGTACGGCCCGTATGCCTGGAACCGCTACGACATCCTGGTGCTGCCGCCCTCGTTCCCGTTCGGCGGCATGGAAAATCCGAACATGACCTTCGCCACGCCAACCGTGCTGGTCGGCGACAAGAGCCTGGTCTCGCTGGTCTCGCATGAGCTGGCGCACTCGTGGTCGGGCAACCTGGTGACCAGCGCCGCATGGCGCGACATCTGGCTCAATGAAGGTTTCACCACCTACGTGCAGGGCCGCATCACCGAAGCGGTGTACGGCAAGGCACTGGCTGACGAGGAGGCGCTGCTGTCGGCGCGCGCGCTGCAGAAGAGCATCGGCACGATGCCGGCGAACTCGCAGAAGCTGGCGCCCGATCCGCGCGGCGTCGGCGCCGACGATGCGCTGTCCGACGTGGCCTACGACAAGGGCTCATGGTTCCTGCGCACGCTGGAGCAGCGCTTCGGCCGCGAGAACTTCGACGCCTACCTCAAGGGTTACTTCAGCCACTTCGCCTGGCACAGCATCACCACCGAGCAGATGCTCGACTACATGAAGCCGAACCTGATCGACAGGTATCCGGGCAAGATGAGCATGCAGGAGGTCAAGGGCTGGGTTTACGGCAGCGGCATCCCCAAGGGCGCGCCGCTGCCCGAGTCGCCGCGCTTCCATGCGATCGACCGTGAGCGCACCGACTTCCTCGCGGGCAAACTGGCCGCCGACAAGCTCGACGCCAAGGGCTGGAACACGCAGGAGTGGATGTACTTCCTCGACCGCCTGCCCGACGTGGCTCCGCTGGACAAACTGCACCAGCTCGATGCGGCGTGGCACCTCACCGGCACGCCGAACGCGGAGATCGGCATGCGCTGGTACAGCCATGCGATCGCCGCCGGCGACAAGGACGTCTGGACGGCCGCGGCCGAGCACATGACCCGGATCGGCCGGCTGTACCTCACCGCGCCGCTGTACAAGGCGATGGTGAAGACGCCGCAGGGGCTGGCCTATGCCGAGCGCGTCTACGCGAAGGCGAAGGCCGGTTATCACCCGCTGACCCAGCAGGTGGTCGAGGGCATCATCGCCAAGGCGAAGAACGCGAAATAGCTGAAGCTCCTTCCCCTGCAACGCAGGGGAAGGCCAGAGCGGCAGGCTTTTGATCTCCATCCAGATCAAGAGCGGCCCCGCCCCAACCCTCTCCTGCAAGCCGGGGAGGGAGCCAGACCATCCGACCCCAGCAAGAAAACCACCATGTCGCGATCAACAAACGCCACTACCCCGCTCTGGAAACGCATGCTGTTCCGCCGGCTGAAATTCCTGGCGTGGCTGGTCGCGCTGCTGGTGATCGTGCTGGGTGGCAGCTATCTGTTTGCGCCGCAGTGGCTGATGCAGGCGAACTTCAAGCGCGAGGCGATGGCCGCGCACCTGGAGACGCATTCGGTGCAGGCGGGCGATACCCGCTGGACGTATTACGAAGGCGGCGACGGCCCCACTATCGTGCTGCTGCACGGTTTCGCCGCGGACAAGACCGTGTGGCTGCCGATGGCGAAACTGCTCACGCCGCATTTCCACCTGATCATCCCGGACCTGCCCGGCTGGGGCGAATCCTCGCGCATGGCGGATGCCAGCTACAACGTCGACGCCCAGGCCGCCCGGCTGGATGCGTTCGTGCAGGCGTTGCGCCTGCAGCGTTTCGTGCTGGTCGGCCATTCGGTGGGCGGCGCCATCGCCGGCGTGTATGCCAGCGAACATCAGGAACACGTCGCCGAGCTGGCGCTGCTGGACAGCTTCGGCCTGAAGGCCACGCCGAACGCCCTGGCTCGCGAGGCGCAGGCCGGCAAGAATCCGTTCGTGTACGACGACCGCGCCGGCTTCAACCGCGCCACCGCACTGGCGTTCGAGCAGCCGCCGGATCTGCCGGGGCGTTTCGTCGACGTGCTGGTCAGCCGCAACCAGCGCGATCACGCGTTCATCGAACGCACCTTCGACGCGCTGCGCGAGCCGTCGCAATATCTTGCCTTGCAGAACCGGCTTGGCCAGCTGGACATGCCGGTGCTGGGGCTTTGGTGCCACGACGACCGGATCGCCGACATCTCCGCGCTGGACAGCCTGCGCAACGGCCTCAGCGCCGCCAGCGCGATCAGCACCAGCATGATCAACGGCTGCAACCACATGCCGATGCTGGAAAGGCCGGAGCAGACGGCGCAGATCCTGACCGGCTTCGCGCTGTCGCATTGAGGAGGCCGGCGGCAGGCCGGTCGCCCCGGGCGATCGGTCATCTGCTAGTCAGCCAGCCCAAGCACATCATTGTGAATTGCGGATGACAACATGGGAGAATGCCTTCCGTTGCCTCCGCAACCACCCTTGCTTCCTTGCATGAAAACGGAACGATGCAGCAACCGATGAAGCAAAGCCTCATACGCTCGGGCGTGGACGCCATCGTGCGGATGTCGAGCACCCGTACCAACTACTGGGGTGAAGTCGGCATCGATATCGCACTGGGCCTGCTGCTGCTCGCCGAAGGCTGGCGCCTGCATGACGGCAGCCCGTGGACGGCGTTGCTGGCGTTCGGGCTGGGCCTGTTCGCCTTCAGCTTCATCGAATACTTTTTCCACCGCTGGATGTTCCATACGCGGGTTCCGCTGTTCGAACAGGGGCATCGCACCCACCACGAACAGCCGCTGGGCTACGACTCGCTGCCGTTCTTCCTTCCCGCCGTGGTGCTGCTGGCGCTGGCCGGCGTGTTCGTGCTGATCATGCCGACCGGCTTCGCGCTGCTGATGGCCGGCGCGATCACCTTCGGCTACGTGATCTACGGGCTGAGCCACTTCATCATCCACCACGTGCGCTTCAAGCGCCCGTGGCTGCGCCGCTGGGCCGGCGCGCACCACGTGCACCACTATCACCCGGACAGCAACTTCGGCCTGACCACCCCGCTGTGGGACGTGCTGCTGGGTACGCGCTACGTGCGGCAGGCGCGCAAGCACTGACGGCTACGGCCGCAGCCGCCCTCCGTGGCGGCGATCAGTCCGCCACGTCGTCGATCAGCCGATCGAGTTCCGCCTTGAGGATGGCGCCGTGCTGGCGCAGCCAGTTGCGCTGTTCGCGCCAGTCCGGGAACAGGTGTTCCACCTGCGTCCAGAACCGCGGCGAATGGTTGCGCACCTTGAGGTGACACAGCTCGTGCACCAGCACGTAGCGCAGCGCCGCCGGCGGCGCCAGCGCCAGCGCGAGATCGAGGTTGATGCGGTCGCGGGTGTCGAGGCTGCCCCACAGGCTCTTCATCGGGCGGATCTTCAGCGACGTCGGCGCCAGGCCCAGCTGGGGCACGTAGCTGGCCAGCCAGCGGGAAACGTCGCGGCGGATCAGCGCTTCCAGGTGTGAGGCCAGCAGGCCGCGCGCAATCGGCAGCGCGCGGGTGTGCGGCCGCGGGATCACCAGGGTCAGCCCGGTCTCATGCGGTTCGATCTTCGGATAAGCGCCCTCGGCCCAGTCCAGTTCGGCCAGCTCGCCGCGCAGGGGGAACGTGCACGCAAGGCCCACGCGCAGCGGCGGCAACGGCTTCACGATCAGGTTCAGCTCGTCGAGCTTCTGCTCCAGCCAATCCGCGTGGGTGCGCAGGAATGCGCTGACCTGGGCGGGATGGGTGCCGTTGGGATAGGTGACCCGGGCGCCCTTGGCGGTGATCGTCAGGCGCAACCGGCGCGCGCGCGGATGGGCGGCTTTCAGCACCCGGATGATGCTGCCGCCCACGGTCGCCAGTTCCAGCCAATCGCCTTCCAGATGCTGCGCCATGATGCTGCCGGGTGGCACCTCGCCTTGTTTTTCGTGGGGAATGGAGCCCCGCCGTTCGCAAACGGCCGGACTCCCAGTATGGCCCGGCCGCCGGTGAAACGGGAATGGATTTTTTGTTCAGCCGTCGGCCGGCCGCGGCAGGCCGAACCATTCCTCCAGCTTGCCCAGCAAACGCTCCAGTTCCAGCGTCAACAGGGCGAAACTGGCGTCCAGCTCGGCCTGGGCGTCCTGCTGGCTGTCGCCCATCTCGTCCATCACCACGTCGAGGAACTTCAGCTTGCGGATGATCAGGTCCTCGCCCAGCACGAAGCTGATGCGGTCGTCGAAGGTCAGCCCCAGCATGAACACCTGCTTGCCGTTGCGCAGATGCTCCTTGACCTCCTCGGCGTCCAGGTCCTGCCGACGGCAGCGGGCGATCGCACCGGTGGCGGTGGCCGGGTCGCGCAGCTCGCATTCGTCGCCGAGAGCCAGCCCGGCCGGCAGGTTGCCGGTGGAGAGCCAGTCGGTCATCAGCACGCGCGGGCCTTCCTCCGGCGCCAATGGCACCGCCGGGAAACTGCCCAGCGCCTCGCGGACCTGGGTCAAGGCGTTCTCGGCCGACTTGCGGCTGGAGGTGTCCAGCACCAGCCAGCCGTTCTTCTTGTCAACGTAGGCGGACATGCGCGAGTTGCGCACGAAGGCGCGCGGCAGCAGCTCGGTGAGCAGGTCCTCCTTGATGCGCTTGCGCTCGCGGCCGCCGACCTTGCGGCCTTCCTCCTCGGCGATCTTCTGCACCTTGCGGTGCAGTTCGTCGTTGATCACGGCGGCCGGCAGCAATTTGTCCTCGCCGCCGACGGTGAGCAGGGTGCACTGCTTCACGCTGTGGGTAAGCGGCTCGTTCTCGCCACGTCCGACCGGCGGCACGAAGCCCTTGGTAAACATTTCCAGCGGCCCGCACGGGCGCAGCCGGTGCTCGGCCAGCACGTCGTCGAGGCGGCTCAGGTCGGTGGCGACAGCGGGGGAGAAGCGGAACAGCGTGAGGTTGCGAAAGAAAACGTTACTGCCTGTGGCCATGCATGGGAACTCTGTAGTTGGAGGGCACGCAGCCGGCGCAGGCCGCTACCCGCGGACGCCACGGCGCGTGGGCGCCTGGCCGAGGGCTTCGATGCCTTGCGCCTGCCGTGCTGACCGCGAACTATAACAGTGAGGGTTCCTGCCGACCGGGAACGACCGCGGTCACAACGGCGCTGCGGCGTGAGCCCGCGGTGCCGCCGGCGGCAGCAGCCTGGCGTCGTCGAAATAGGCGACCCGCAATTGCATGCCGCGCGGGGAATACCCGATGAAGACCGTTCCGGCCTCGACGGCCAGGGTATAGCGCGACGCGAGCTGGGGATTCTCCAGCTCCATCAGCAGGCCCAGGCTTTCCGGCACGGCGAGTGCCGCATTGTGGTCCTGCAGCACCTGCCGGGCGCGCAGGAAGAACGGAACGGTCTGCCTGTGGCCGCGAAATTCGGGCGCGAAGAACTGGCGGTAGAAATACATCGGTTGGCGCAGCCGCGGCAGGATCCGGATGGTGGCCGTGCCAACCCCGCAGACCGTCCCGTCCGCGGCGCGTGCCATGCACACCGCCTCGCGAGCGCGGACGATGGCATTGACGGGGCCGGCGATCGCGCCGCTGCGCGCCCACAGATCGATCAGCTCGGCGGAACGTTCCGGTGTGACGTTGTTCCACACCGGCACGATTTCAAAGGATGCGTCGGTATTCAATCGGATGTCCTCGGCAACTGCGGCGCGGTCTAGCGGGTGGACGAGGCCGCCGGCTGCAGCGTGGCCAGCCGGCGGATCGCGCTCACGTACTCGGCAAAGTCCAGCGACCCGTTCCTGTCGGCATCGAAGGTGGAAAATGCCGGAGCCGATTTCCCCGCCCGCTTGACCAGCGCAAGCTTGGCGTACTCCGCCGCATCGATGGAGCCGCCGTGATCGGCGTCGACCAAGCGGAACTGCTCGCGCAGGCGGATTTCGACCGCGATCAGGCGCTGCATCCCGGCGTAGCCCGCCTGGAATTCCTGTGCGGACAGCGAGCCGTCCTTGTTGGTATCCAGCGCATGGAAGATCGCCGCCGTGCGTGTCGCAGGCGATGTGCTGGCGCCGGTCGCGGAAGGCCCGGCAGCCGGCGCCGTGGCCTGCGCAGCGATGGAAGCTGCGCTCGCCGTGCCAAGGACCAGGACCGCTGCGGCTGCGATGAAAACTTGGCGCGTGTTCATGGAATCGTGTTCTCCACCATCGTCTCGGATTCGAAGGTGATGAGCTCGCGGATTTCCGCCGTGCGCAGGCCGACCACCATCGCATTGCGCACGTTGGGCAGGAAGCAGATGTCGAAGATCTCGCTGATGTCGCCTTCGAAGCGGATCCAGTTCAGCACGTCGCCGTTGCTCAACGAGATGATCTGCACGCCGCACCATGGTTCGGCATCGCGCTTGCGCAGCTCCTCGTCGAGCTGCAGGCCCTCGAAGCGCTGGTTGCGCGGCTTCGACAGTCCGACCGCCGCGACATTCCCGATGATCGACAGGCCACGCGCGAAGCCTGGCACGGACGCCAGCGGCACGAATTTCCTTTCCGCGAAATCGACCCAGCCGATGTGGCCGGTGCCTGCGTTGAGCAACCATAGTTTGCCGTTCGCCCAGCGCGGCGAATGCGGCATCGAAAGGCCTTCGCAGACGATCTCGTTGGTGGTGACGTCGATCACCACGCCGCCGTCGTGGCGCCGGTCACGCCAGCCGTCGACGCTGTCGCTGCGGCACACCGCGGTCACGTATCGCGGCTCGCCGTCGACCATGGCCAGGCCATTGAGGTGGCAGCGGTCCTCCGGTGCGAGCTTGCTGATGAAGTCCGGCTTCCAGATCGCCTTGAAACTATGCGTCTGGCTGAGTTCCGCCAGGCACGAATAACGCGTGTTGACGAACACCACCTTGCCGTTCTTGCGGATACCCAGTTCGTGGATGTCCAGGTCGCCGATGGTCTGCGCGTTGCGCGGCACGTAGCACTTGTCGAACTGCCGGTGGATCGCCTCGCCGGAACGCAGCACGTTCTCGAAGCGCCACAGCTGGTACAGGCCGCCGAGGTAGATGCGCTGGGCGTTGCCGACGATGCCCATCGCGCGCTCGAAGATGCGTTCGAAGAAGGACACCCTGCCCTTCGCGTCGCTGCCCACCAAATACAGGCGCCCGGTCTGGTACGACGATATGGCCAGCGAGAGGTTGTTGCCGGCGAGCCAGCTGGCGAGTCCGCGCGAGCAGCTCTTCTCCACTTTCAGGTTCATCAGGTTCAGCGGCGGCTTGGCTGCCGGTGCGGCTGCCTGCGCAGCCTCGGGCGCGGGCCCGTCGCTGACCGTCTGGAGAACCGGCGCAGCGCCGTTTTCGCCGGCGTGCTCCTGGATGGCCGGTTCGCGAACTTTTTTCGTTGCCACTTGCACCCACTCCTTCAAAACCCGCGACACCGCAGGCTACCTCGATCCGGCGGACGAGGTCCGCCGGATCAGTTACCGCATCTACCAGCTGTAGCGCACGGCCAGCTGCCCACCGATGACGTTCTGCAGCGCGCCGCCGTCGGTCCAGTTCACGCCGCCGGTGATCGACAGCGCGCCCCGGCGAGCGCCCAGGCCCAGCTCGACCATCGCGCTAGTGCCGGCCGTGCTGGTCTTGCCCAGCAGGCCGCCGTTGATCGCATAGCCGTACTTGCCGTTGAACTCGCGCACGGCATTGACCGAGCCGTACGGCGTCCAGCTGAAGCGCGTGCCCTGGATGGTCCTGTCGAAAGCCACGCCTACCCGGCCCCGCGACGACATGCCGCCGTGGTCGGCGAAATCCGATTGCTGGCTGGACAGCGTGGAGATGCCATCGATCCTGGTGCGGGTGTACTGCAGCTGCGGCACCACATGCACGCCGGCCAACGTCCAGGCGGTGATGCCGGTTTCGATGTTGAGCGCGGAAGCCGAGGCGTCCGCGATCGGGGTGCTGGTTCCCGAGCGCAGGTGCGCGCGAATGCTGGTCCAGCGCTGCGAGAGATCGAAGTAGAAACTGTTCTCGGCCAGCCAGGTGCCATACAGGCCGAACGTCCGGCCATCCAAACGATCGGAGCCCGCACCGCCGGTCAGGCGCTGGCTGCCTTCGGAGCTGCCGATCAGCACGCCGGCGCTCAGATGGTCGGCCAGCCGTGTATCGACGCCCAGCTCGAGGCCGTGATTCGACTGGTGGAACGCGCTGGTGCCACCCGGACCGAAGTTGGCGCTGCGCGCCAGATTGACGTCGCCGCTGTCGGAGAACGTACGCACCCACGGCGCCAGTCCATGCCCGCCCTGTTCCGGCACCACGCCCATGCGCTCGCGCCAGCTGCCGACCTGGGCATCGACCAGACTCTGTGCGCCGGGCGCCATGGCGGACGCCAGCGAGCCGGTGTCGTTCAGGCCGGTCACGTCCATCACCAGCGACACCGCGCTCGCCGTGGTTTTCAGGCCGAAGTCCGTCGTGACGAAACCCTTGCCCGGCGCCTGCAGCCGGCCCAGCGTGAACTCGCCTGCCAATGTTCCGCTGGCCGTGATCACCGGGATGGCGACGCTTGGAGCGGTCGGCATGTCGAGCAGGTTCACGTTGATGGCCTGCTTCGCCGAATCGCTCACGTTGCCCTCGACATACAGGCGGTCGCCGGTTCGGTGCAGCCCGCTGACGTCGACGCTGATGGCGCCCTCGCCGGCGAAGTCGCCCACCACGGTGAGCACGTCGTCCGGCACGCCATCGACGAAGCTGATCACGCCGTTGTTGTTCACCGGGAACGGGTTATCCATGTCGATCACGTTGCTGCCCGACACCTTGATCGTGCCGAAGTTGTCGAACATGTTGCCGGCGGTGTAGCCGCCGAGGTGGATCGCCGCGTCGTCCATGAACAGCGTGCCGCGATTGACCACGTGGTCGTCGCCGTCGCCGAAGTCGGAGCTGCCGACCGCGCGCCAGCTGGCGCCGGCGGCATTGGTCAGGCTGTCGTCGAGATTGCCGGTCACGACCCCGCCGATGATCGAACCGTCGTTGGTGATGGTGGCCGCCGCGCCGATCCCGGAAGCAACCGCGATGCGCGCGCCTTCACCGTACGCGCCGATGACGCCGGTGTTGAGCAGCTCGTTGGCGCCGGAGGATGCCATCGACACCGCCGTGGCGGTTGCGTCCGCACCGTAGGCGGCGGCGGCGATCGTGCCGGCGTTGTCGACCCGGATGCCGCCCGTCTTCCAGCCGACCGCCTCGATACCGATCGCCGTGGCGCTGCTGCCCGTGGCCCTGGCGAGGATGCTGCCCTGGTTGTCGATCGTTGCCGCCAGATCGCCATGGCTGGCGCCGTTGGCGCCAGCGATGAACACGCCGCTCGCGCTGGCGATGTCGCCGGAGGCGATCGCGCCGATGGTGCCGCTGTTCTGCAACGTGGCGTAGCCGTAGCTGCTGTTGGCGAGGGCGCCGACGGCCCGCGCGTCATCGGCGTCGACGCGGACGCTGATCTGTCCGCTGTTGGTGATCCCGGTGACGAACGCGCCGAGGATCGACGCGCCATAGCCATGGCCGACGCCACCGTGCGCCGTGGCGGCCGCCGTGATCTGGCCAGTGTTGTCGAGCGATGCCTTGCCGTCATCGGCGACGAACCTGGCGGTGGAATAGTCGCAGTAGCCCTGGTCGTCGCAGTCGACGAAGTACTGCTGGTGCAACGCAAACGCGTAGCTTCCCACCGCGAAGGCGTCGCCATTGTTGGCGATGGCGCTGGAACGGATGGTTCCGGTGTTGGAGGTGCTCGAATCGTAATGCGTGAGCACGTAGCTGCCGAAAGCCGTGGCATAGCCGAAATCGGCGCTGGCAGCGGCCTCGATGTCGCCCGCGTTGATGACCGTGCCACGCGTCATGTTGGAATAGGCGCCGACCGCCGCGCCCCATGCACTCGCGATGCTGCGGTGTTCGTTCGCTGCGCCGTCCGCGGTCACCACGGCGTGCGAAACGATGCTGCCGGCGTTGTAGGTGACGCCACTGCTGCCGTTGCCGAAACTGTGGGTGCCGAAGGAAACCGCGCGCCCGCCGTATTCGTCGCTGAGCAGGCTGCCGACGCTGGCGGAGGCCACGATGCTGCCACCCGCGTCGTTGATGAGATGGCTGTAGTACTTGCTGCGATTCATCACCCCATAAGCACCGACGATGCCAAACTCGCTGTCGGCAATGGCCGATATGTTGCTTGAGTTCTCGACGATCGCATCGTACTTGGCATAAGTGCTGACGCCGGTCGCGCCAGCGCCTCCTTGGGCCCAGCTCACGCTGTGAACTGCAACCGCATGGGCGGCGATATCGCCGTTGTTCACCACGGAGGCGTTGCCTCGGTAGTTCGCTACGGCGGAGACACCGACCGCACCGGCCGCACCGTAGTAGCCATAAGCCCCTTCGCTATAAGCCTGGGTACGACCATAGGCCGCGATGGTTCCGTCGTTGACGACATCGACGCTGTAGAGTCCTGCGGCGGAGACCGCGAGCGCACTGCTGCCACCGAAAAGATCGGCCTCGCTCGCAGCGCTGATGGTGGCGCCTTCGGCGTTGTTTATCGAACTGGTCGCTCCGGATACCTGGAGCGCCGTCGCGCTGGTGATTCCGCCCAGGATGGACGAGTGCGCATCGATAGTGCCGTAGTTGCCGACGCTGATTCCGCCGCCGCCATACGGGTTGCTGTACGCGAGGACACCGGTCGCGTAAGCGGCGGCAAGCGAAACGCCGTGGACGCCGCGTTCGGCACGCGCGGTCGTGCTGATGTCGCCATGGTTGACGATCGTGGCCGAGCTCCCGGCGGAAAGATAAGCGCCCAAGGTCACGGCGCTGCCGTTGCCGGCCTGCGCGCTGCTTGAAATCGAGCCGTCGTTGTCGATCTCGGCATGCCCGCCGTACGGGCCGGCCTGGACGATGGCGCCCCACGCCGATGCATAACCCTGGCCGGTAACGGCCCGTGCGTCGATGTCGCCCGAGTTGTCGATCAGCGCTTCGCCGTAGCCGAAGACACTGACGGCGCGTGCACCCAGTGCCTTGGCCACCAGGAAACCTTCGTCGAGGCCGATGTCGGTGGTGGCGCTGGCTATCGCGGAAATCGATCCGCTGTTGTCGATGAGCGAGTCGTAGACCACGGCAAGGTTGTAGACGCCGGTGGCCACGGCCTCGTACTGGCCGTAGGGCGCGAGGGTGCCGTTGGCCGCGGCGCTGATGCTGCCTTCGTTGGTGGTGGTCGCCACGAAATAGGACTGGTTGAGCAGTCCGGTTGCCGTGGACTGGCCGCCGGATGCCGTGGCGGAAATCGTTGCCTTGCTGGTGGCGTAGGCGTTGTAGACGCCGATCGAATAGACGCCCGTCGCACTGGCCGCGCCTTCGTCCGCGATGGCCGTGGCGGTGACGACGCCGGACCCGTAGAAGGACGACGAGTTATAGCCATAGGCATCCGCGCCGATGGCCGTGGCCGTGCCGCCCGCCACTGTCGCGATGGCGCTCAGGTCGCCATACGTATTGATCGCCGAATTGGCGCCGTTGACGTGCGCGCCCTTCGCGATGGCGGTGCCGCCCTCGCCCGCCGTGGCGGTGGCGCTGCTGCTGGCGTCGTTGAAGACGCTTGCGACGGCGCCGATGACGAAGGCGCCGGTGGCCTGCGCATCGGCGCCGGCGCCGGCCGACGCCTCGGCCTGGAGATCGCCGCCGTTGATCAGCAGGCCGATGCCGCTATAGCCGATGACGGCGGCGGCATAGGCCTGCGCATCGCCATGGTCGCTGCTGCTGCCGGCGGAGATGGCGCCATAGTTGTGCACCGTGGTGACGTCGCCGCCGACCGCATAGGCGCCGACCGCGGTCGCCAGGCCGTCTCCTGAATGCGCCGCGGCGACGATGCTGCCTGAGGCCTCGTTGGTCAGGTACGACAGGTGCATGGACACGTTGCTCGCGGCGTAGGCCGTGGCATCGGCAGCTGTCGTGTCCGCACTGGCGCTGATGTCGCCGCTGTTGTCGAGCGTGCTGCTGTAATCGCCGAAGGCGTCGACGCCGACCGCCGAGCCGTAGCCGGTGGCATGCACGCTTCCGCTGTTCTGGATGGTCGTGTAGCCATGGCTCACGGCCGAAGCCACGATGCCGCTGGCATCGCCATGGACCGAGTCGGCGTTGATCACACCCGCGTTGCTTATGTACAGCGTGCCGTAGTCGCCCCCCGCCAGCGCCGCCAGCGCCGTCGCGCTGCCGTCGAGCGCGCTGGCATCGAGCGAACCGCCGGCCGTGTTGTCGAAGCTGGTGGTGGCGGCGTAGCCGGTCGAATGCAGGTTGGCGGCCATCACGTCGTACGCGCCGTCGGCATCGCTGGCGGACACGTCGCCGCCATTGACGACGGTGACGTCGTAGACGCCGCCCACGTCCATGGCCTCGGCACCGGCGGCGGTCGCCGCCGTGTCGATGCTGCCGTAGTTCGCGACCATCGCCGCAGCGTCCGCACTGTAGGCGCGAATGCCGTCGGCGCCGCTGGTGCTGATGCCGCTACCGGCACCCACGACGACCGAAACGTCGCCCGCCCAGGCAGCGTCGATGCCGACCTGTCCGGAAGCGGGGTGCACGCTGCTTGGCAGCTGGTCGCCCAGCACCACCGTCAGGTCGGCCGGAGCGATGAAGCCCGCGTCCGGCAGGGTCTGGCTGAAATCGCCGTTGCAGGCATACGTATTGCTGGCCGCGTCGTAGGCGCAGGTGCCGCTGGCGGCCCAGCTGGCAACCGGGGTGAACAAGGTCAGCATCGTGGCCGAGACGGCCAGCGCCGCGCGGATGGCGCGACTGATGGGAGCGACCGCCGGGTTCGTGGGTGTGCGCGACTTGCGCGTGTTGCCGTGCTGACTGGACTGGTTCATTGCCCCCCCGGGCATGGACATGCAGGCACCGAGGTGCCCTGCATGAGCTGGGAATCGTGGCCCGACGGATGCCGGGTCGTGGCTGGCTTACAGGACGTTGACGGCGGTCCAGGTCGCGGCGACCGCACTGGCTTCCGCCGAACTGGCGCCGTACAGGTCCTTCGCGGCCTGGATCGTTGCGACGCGGGCCGCGGCGTAGTCGGTGCTGGAGGTGAAGTACACCGTCAGCGCGCGATACCAGATCTTCTCCGCCTTGGCCCGTCCGACTCCCGGCAGGCTGGCGCCGTTGATGGTCGGCGAGCTGTGGAGCACGCCGTTGAAGGTCTTCGGCGTGGTGCCTTCGGCCAGCAGGTAGTAGAAGTGGTTGGCCACGCCCGACGAGTAGTGCACGTCCAGGCTACCGATGTTGCTCACGTAGAAGTCGGGCGAACGGCCATCGAGGCTCGGCTTCCACATGTAGCGGAGCGCCCGCTGGCTGGCGCTGCCGGGCACGTTGGTCGGAACGATCTCCTCGCCGATCATGTAGTCGGGCAGGTCGTGGCTGTTGTTCGCGTAGAACTCGACCATCGTGCCCATGATGTCGGAGTTGGCTTCGTTGAGGCCGCCGGACTCGCCGGAATAGATCAGCCCCGCGGTGCGCGCGGTGACGCCATGGCTCATTTCATGGCCGGTGATGTCGAGCGCGACCATCGGGCCGGTGTTGATGCCGTCGCCGTCGCCATAGGTCATGCAGAAGCAGGCATCCGACCAGAACGCGTTGCTGTACTTCGTGCCGTAGTGCACGCGGGTGTAGGCACCGATGCCGTCGTCGCCGATGCCGTTGCGGCCGAGGACGAGCTTGTAGAAATCCCAGGTCATCCCGGCGCCGTACTGCGCGTCCGTGGCGGCAGTGGCCAGGTCCAGCGTGGTGCCGTTGCCCCAGACGTTGTCGCTGTCCTTGTAGATCTGGCCGGCAGTGCGGCTGTTGGAGCCGTCGATGGTGCGCATCCTGCCACGCGACAGGTCGCGCAGCTCGTAGCCGCCGACAACCGAGTTGGTGCTCAGCGGCACGGTTCCGGAGTACAGCGTTTTCGCCTGGCCGGCGGCGGCCGCCGTCTCCAGGTTGCTCCAGCGTTCGATCACGGCACCGCTGCGGGCGTCGACGATGTAGGTCATGTCGGCCTGCTGGTTGTGCATTCGAACCCGCCAGACGAGCCGGGCGCCGCCGTGGCCGCGGGCGTACACCGACAGGCTGCGTTCCGGCATGCCGATGAAATCGGTGCCGAATTCGGCCCCGGCGATGACCGCCGCCTGATCCGATCCGATGGTGGGCTGGGTCGACAGGTTCAGCGCGGCGCCCTGGGTCACCGAAGTGGATTGGTAGCCGCCGTTGCGCGAGTGCACGACCAGGTCGCCGCCGATCACCGGCAGGCCGTTGTACGTGCGATCCAGACGGACGTGTTCGGTGCCGTCCGCGTCGACGAGCACCCCGCGGCTCAGGTAGCGGTCGCCGGACGAGGCGCGGGCCATGCCGCTGTGGCTGCGGATCAGGCCGAGCGCGCGGTCGACCGCCGGCTGGTGGTCCGCGGTGGCGGCAGATGCCTGATGGGCGCCGACCGCCATCAGCAATGCCAGTGGCAGCACTCTGTACTTCAAAGACACGATGGAAACTCCCCCGAGTTGCGCAAATCAGCACGGCCCCAGACCTTTCGGTCCGGCCCCAGGCCATGCGCGGAACCCCGAGTAGAACAAGCGGCCGGCCGGCCATCCCACCCCCCGAAAAAGGGGGGCACCACATGGCGCAGCAGCTTGGCTCGACTTTTGCGCGGAAAATGCCGCAAATTGCTGCGTTCGCCCGCAAGAAGCCCGCGGCCAGCCGGCGTTGAGCCAGCCCCGAGCAGGCTCAACGCCGCGTCTGCGGCGGCCGCCGATCGGCTACTGTGCGCGGATGTCCGCGCCTGAATTCACCCTCAAGACCACGCCTCCGCGTCTTCCGCAAACGGCGCTGGAGCGCGCGCGGCTGATGCAGATGTGGAACCGGCTGCACGAGCGGACCGCGATCGCCGTGGTCGCTCCGGCCGGCTTCGGCAAGACCACGCTGCTGCTGCAATGGCGGCGTCGCTGGATGGAACAGGACGCCCTGGTGGCGTGGCTGGGCGCCGATGCCCAGGATCAGCCGGGCCGTTTCGTCACCGGGCTGCTGCAGGCGATCCGCCGCGCGAGCGGACGCAACGTTTTCGACATCATCGACGCCCAGTACGCGAGCCAGACCGGACAGGAAATCGAAGCGCTCACGGCGCTGCTGGCGGAGATCGCCCTGCTCGGCACCGAAACCATACTCATGATCGACGACGCGGAGCGGCTGCCCCAGGCCACCGTGCAGGCATCGGTCCAGTACCTGCTGCTGAATGCGCCCGCGAACCTGCACGTGGTGATCGGCTCGCGGGTATCGCTGCCATTGCGGACGTCCGAACTCATCGCGAAGGGACGATTCGCCATGCTGCGGACGGATGAACTTCGGTTGCAGTTCGAGGAATCGATCGAGATCCTCGAGCAGCGGCTGGGCCCGCGTCTGGATCTCGACCAGCGCGCGAAGCTGCACGATCTCACCGAAGGCTGGCCGGTCGGGCTGCAACTCGCCATCGCGGAAATCGAACACGAAGACGACGCGTCTGCGGCCATCGCGACCTTCTCGGCCCGCCGCGAAGGCCTGCGGGACTATTTCGTCGAATCGCTTTTTTGCCATCTTCCGCCGCCGGCGAGAGATTTCCTGGTGCAGTCCGCCATCCTCGATCACATGAACGCGGACGTCTGCGAGGCCGTGACGGAAACGGCGGATGCGGCAGGCTGGCTGGACCATCTGATCCGTGAGACCCCGATCATGATGGTGGGCGAAGCGAGGGACTCGGTCCGTCTGCATCCGCTCGCGCGGGACTTTCTGCTGGGACAGTTCGAGCAATTGCCAAAGACCGAGCAGGCACGGCTGCACCTGCGCGCTTCGCACTGGCTCGCGGAAAACGATCGCTTCCACGAGGCGGCGCGCCACGCGCTGGCAGCAAACGACGAAGCCCTCGCCCACAATTACGCGGCGCGATCGCTGTGGATTCTCGGCACCCAGGGCAAGCTCACCGAAGCTCGCGAATGGCTGGACCGGATTCCTCCTCACCTGCTTGCCGGAAACGTCTCGCTGCGGCTGGTCGCGGCATGGGTGATCGCGCTGGGCGAAGGCAATGCGGAGGCCTTGCGGATCGGCCTCGAGATTGCCGATGGCGCGGCGGACTCGCCCCCCTTGCTGAAGATGGCCTTGAGGGTGGCCGGCGGCGCGGCGGCGTATGCCGATCAGCTGGGCGTGGTGGCGGATATCCTGGCCCGCTGGCCGCCGCAGTCGGCGTCGGGCGAGGATCCGCTGTACGCGATTGCACCCTTGAACGTCCAGGCGCTCATCGCGCTGCACACCGGTTCGAGCGATGACGTCCGCATCATTACCGCACGCATAGCCGTGTACGGGAATGCCGGCTCGCTGCGCATGGCCGCCGCGTTCGCGCAGGCCATGGCCGGCATGAGCCACCTCCGCGACGGCAACGCCGATAAAGCCGAGGCCATGCTGCGCCCCGCTCTGGCAGCGGCGGAAAGAGAAGGAGGACGGCGCAGCACGGTCGCCTGCCTGTACGCCGCCGTACTTGCCGCGGCCCTGCAGGAACGCGGTCAGCTTGCAGCGGCGCAAGCCTTGCTCGCCAACCGGCTCGACGTCATCGAAAGCGGTTTTCCCGACCCTCTGCTGGCCGCCTACGGCACGCTTGCCCGCATTGCGCTCGGCCAGGGTGATGAGCGGCGCGCACTGAGTGCGCTCGACAACCTCGAGGCCGTGGCGAAGCGCCGCCAACTGCCGCGGCTGCGCCTGCACAGCCTGGCCGAAAAGATCCGCATACACGCGCTGGCCCGGCGCACCGAGACGGTGGACGGGCTCGTCCACGCCCTGGATCGGCTAGCGCCGGCATTCGAGACAGCGGAGTTGCAGCCGTTCCTGCCGCAATACCAGCTGGCCGCACGGATCGCCAGGGCTTATGCGGCGCTGGCGCGCCACGACCTGGATGACATGGAACGGCAGCTGGCCTCGGCGGAGCGGCTTGCTTCGCAACTGCAGCGGACGCGTGACGGCTGGACGATCAAGGTGCTGTGCGCAATCGCCATGCGGCAACGCCACGCAGACACCGCGCTGGCGGCGCTGGCCGAAGTGCTCGGGCTGGCCGACCTGGGCGGCAACGCCATGCTGCTGGCGGACACGCATCCGCTGGCGCTGCAGATGGCGATGGAACTGCAGGACACCTCTTCGGGACGGCGGACACTGCAAGAACTCGCTTCGGCGGGCGCACCGGCGCCATCACCGCAACCGGCGCAAGGGCAGCGCGGCCTGCTGACGGCCAAGGAAGCCGAGGTGCTCCAGCTGCTGCAGAAAGGCATGCCGAACAAGCTGATCGCGCGGCATCTGGACATCAGCGCAGAGACCGTGAAGTGGCACCTCAAGAACCTCTTCATGAAACTGTCGGCCGGCACCCGCCGGCACGCGGTCGATCGCGCGCGCCTGCTTGGCCTGGTCAGCGATTGAACTCCCGTTGCCCCGCACCACCGGAGACGGTGATCGGGGCAGCGCGACAGTTCAGCGAATGACGGCCGCCACGGCGGCAGCGACGGTATCGAGATTTTCGTGATTGAGCGCGGCCACGCAGATGCGGCCGCTGTCGAGCGCATAGATCGCGTGCTCGTCGCGCAGCCGGTGCACCTGGGCCTTGCTCAGGCCGGAATAGGAAAACATGCCGGCCTGCTTGTTGATGAAGCCGAAGTCCGGCGCGCCCAGCGCCGCCAGCTTCTCGACAAAGCCCGCGCGCATGGTGTGGATGCGCCCGCGCATGCCGCCCAGTTCCTGCTCCCACCGTGCGCGCAGTTCGGTACTGCCGAGCACGCCGGCGACCAGGGCGGCGCCGTGGGTGGACGGGCTGGAATAGATCGTGCGGATGACCTGCTTGATCTTCGACTGCAACCGCGCGGCCTCATCACTGTCGACGCCGACCATCGACAGCGCGCCGACTCGTTCGCCGTACAGCGAGAACGATTTGGAGTACGAATTGGCGACCACGAAGGCGGCGATGCCCGACGCTTCCAGCAGGCGCACCGCGGTGGCGTCGGCATCGGTGCCCTTGTCGAAACCCTGGTAGGCCATGTCGACGAACGGCAACAGCCGGCGCTCCTTCAGCAGCTCGATCAGCTGTTGCCATTGCGTCGCATCGAGGTCGACGCCGGTGGGGTTGTGGCAGCACGCGTGCAGCAGCACCACGGTGCCCGGCTCCATCCGGCCCAAGTCCTCCAGCATGCCGGCGAAATCCAGCCCGTGCGTGGCGGCGTCGTAATAGCGATAGTCCAGCAGCTGGAAGCCGGCGGTGCGGAACACCACGTGATGGTTGCCCCAGCTCGGGTTGCTGATCGCGATCTTCGCGCCGGCGCCGGCCACCTGCTTCAGCAGGTCGGCCGCCACGCGCAGCGCCGCGCTGCCGCCGATGGTCTGCGCGGTGGCCACGCGGCCGGCAGCCAGCAGCTGCGACTGCGCGCCGAACACCAGTTCCTGGGTCAGCCGGTTGTACGCGGCCAGCCCGTCGATCGGCAGATAGCCGCGCGGCTTCGCCGCGGCGGCCAGCGCCTGCTCCACCTCGTGCACGGTCGCCAGCAACGGGATGCGGCCGTGCTCGTCGACGTAGATGCCCACGCCGAGGTTGATCTTGCCCGGACGCGGATCGGCCACGTAGGTTTCGGTGAGGCCGAGGATCGGATCGCCCGGGGCCATTTCAACGGATGCAAAGAAGGACACGGCGGTTACTCGACAGGCAGGGGAAGGGTGGGCGGAATGTTCAGGCTTGCGGTTTCGCGGTCGTCCGCTCCCGCATGCCAGGACGCGGCGGCCGCTGCGCCAAACGCAAAATCGAACAGCTGGCGATCGGCCAGATGCGAGGGCGACACATGCGCCAGCGCGCGGAAGATGTTCTCGCTGCGGCCGGGCTGCAGCTTCTCCCATTCTGCCAGCATGCGCTGCACCGCCTGGCGCTGCAGGTTGTCCTGCGAGCCGCACAGGTTGCACGGGATGATCGGGAACTGCCGCTGCGCCGCGTACTCGGCGATGTCGCTCTCGCGGCAATACGCCAGCGGGCGGATCACCACGTGGCGGCCGTCGTCCGAGCGCAGCTTTGGCGGCATCGCCTTCAGCTGCGCCTGGTAGAACAGGTTGAGGAAGAACGTGGCGAGAATGTCGTCGCGGTGATGGCCGAGCGCGATCTTGGTGATGCCGTTCGCCGCCGCCCAGGTGTACAGCGCGCCGCGGCGCAGCCGCGAACACAGGCTGCACATGGTCTTGCCCGCGGGGATTACCCGCGTCACCGTGCTGTAGGTGTCCTGTTCGATGATGTGGAACGGCACGCCGCGCGCGGCGAGGTAATCCGGCAGCACGTGCTCGGGGAAATCCGGCTGCTTCTGGTCGAGGTTCACCGCGATCAGCTCGAAGCGCACCGGCGCCTTCGCCTGCAGCTGCAGCAGCATGTCCAGCAGCGTGTACGAATCCTTGCCGCCGGACAGGCACACCATCACCTTGTCGCCCTCCCCGATCATGCCGAAATCGCCGATCGCCTGGCCGACCTGCCCGCGCAGGCGGCGGGCCAGTTTGTCGGCCTCGGCGGCTGGCGTGCGGCGGATTTCGGGGTGCGCGGACATGGGCGACCGTTCGGGCGGAAGAACTCCCATTGTAGCGGCCCGCCGGCCGGCTATCGAACCGCCAAACGGCGTTAGACTAGGAGGACCGCCCAAGCCGTCGCTACCGCCATGCAGGTTCAGGATCACGCCGAAATCGTCCATCTTCTGGCCGAGTTGCGGATGGAGCATCGCGACCTTGATGCGGTGATCGTGCAGCTGACCAGCGTGATCGGCCGCGACGAACTGCAGCTGACGCGGCTGAAGAAACGCAAGCTGCTGCTGAAAGACAATATCGCTCGCCTCGAGAGCAAGCTGATTCCCGACCTCGACGCCTGATTCGTCACGGACCCCGATGACCCCGTTCACCCCGATCCGCCTGCAGGACGAGCACGTCGTGCTGGAACCGCTGGGCCTGGACCACGCGGACGCGCTGGAAGCCGCGGCCGCCGATGGCGAGCTGTGGAAGCTCATCGTCACCAGCGTGCCGGCACCAGGGCACGCCTTGAGCTATATCGAGAAAGCGCTGGAAGGCCAGGCCGCCGGCAGCATGCTGCCGTTCGCCATACGCGAGGCCGCCAGCGGCGAGATCGTCGGCAGCACGCGCTATTACGAGATCGATGCGGACGTCCCGCGGCTTGCCATCGGTTACACGTGGTACGCCCGGCGCTGGCAGAAAACCCATCTCAATACGGCATGCAAGCGCCTGCTGCTCGGGCACGCCTTCGAGACCTTGCAGTGCGCGGCGGTGGCGTTCCACACCGACGAGCGGAACGAGGATTCGCAACGCGCGATCGAGCGGCTGGGTGCGCAGCGCGAAGGCGTGCTGCGCGCGCACAGGCGGCGCGCCGACGGCAGCCTGCGCAATACGGTGTGCTTCAGCATCCTGGCCGAGGAATGGTCCCACGTAGCGAACTGGCTGGACATGCGGCTGAGCCGGCTGACCGCAGATCGGTAGAGCGTTGGCGCGCGACGCCGGAACTTCCGCGGCGCGAGCGCTGTTCTACAGCAGCCGGTTGACCAGCCGATCCAGCCGCGTGCGGTTCAGCCGGCGCAGCAGCTTGCGCACCTCGGCCGGATAGTGCCGCGGGCTTTCCAGCGCGTGATAGTCGGACAGGCGCGTGGCATGCCGCTGCAACGCAGCCCATTCGACCCGATGCTTTGCCTGCAGCTTCCGCGCGGGGTCGCGCAGCACCAGCCCGTTTTCCAGGTCCAGCGTCCACGCGCGCGGGTTGAGGTTGTTGCCGGTCAGCACCGCCACGTCGTCGTCGATGAACAGGCCTTTCAGGTGGTAACTGTTGTCGCCGTCGCGCCACAGGTGGATGTTCAGCTGGCCGCTGGCGATGTGCGCGCGGTGCGCACGCGCGAAGCGGCGCAGGTTGTTCTCGTACAGGTAAGGCAGCAGGCCGATCGTCTTGAACGGTTGTCCCGGCGGAATGTAGAAATCGTTCGCGGTCTTGTCGCCGACCATGATGTCGATGCTGCAACCGCGGCGCAGCAGCAGGCCGAG